>Ga0228598_1000025_pt1 | contig 20869 bp, 18 predicted proteins | sample CZU4metagenome_FD_182726 | JGI IMG/M metagenome (GOLD analysis project Ga0228598, IMG submission 182726) | Spruce rhizosphere microbial communities from Bohemian Forest, Czech Republic - CZU4 | ecosystem: Host-associated > Plants > Roots > Rhizosphere | place: Czech Republic: South Bohemian... | reverse complement strand
ATCGCGCCAGGCACTGCGCCTTCACCCCCGCGGAAACGATCGCCGCGGTTGAAACTCTGCTGAAACGATTGGAGACCGGCCAATGGCCGAGCATCGAAGCGAATCTGCTCAACGGCGATGCCGCAGCGCTGGGACCCGATTTCAATATCTTTGAGGTGGGCACCATAATCGTTCCAGTTCCACCCGCCTTCATTGACTACACGCCGGCGCCCTATCTCCGTCCCTTCGACGCCTTTGCGCACCCATGCTTTTTCGGCGCCGGCGATGGCGATTGCCGCGAAGGGTTCTCCTTCGGGGAAACGTTCTGAGCAGGTCGGAAGCACAGCGTGCCCACGAGGTCGCGAATTGTTGCGGTTCGCAGCCTTGGACTCTGCAGCGGCCGGCTTGAGCTGGGTGCCTTTGCAGTTGGGTTTGATTTTGCCGCTGTAGCGGCCGCCTGCCTTTTGGGCGGGCGTCTTTGAATGTACCGTCGACTTTGCATTTGCAGAATAGCGTTACCATCTAACATATGATATAAACACACGTTATTTTGAACGAGCGAAAAATCAACCCGAGCGCCTCAACTCGCAACGTGACCACCTCCAAAATCTTCGATCTCACCGGCCGTGTCGCCATCATCACGGGCGGTTCCGTAGGCCTCGGACGCCAAATGGCCGAAGGCTTGGCTGAAATGGGCGCAAGCCTGGTTCTCTGCGCCCGCAAAAAAGAGCGCTGCCTGCGGACAGCGAGTGAACTGCAAGCCTCCGGGGCCAAAGTTCTCGCGCTAGCCTGCGACGTGAAAGATGCGGCAAGCATTCAAAGCGTCGTGGACACGACCCTCGAACACTTCGGGCGCATAGACATCCTGATCAATAACGCCGGCACGTCGTGGGGCGCGCCGGTCGAAACCATGACGCTCGAGCAATGGAACAAAGTAATCGAGACCAATCTCACGGGAACTTTTCTGTTCTCACAGACGGTGGGCCGAACCATGATCGCGCAGCGCAGCGGCAAGATAATTAATATAGCTTCGGTCGCCGGATTGCGCGGCTCGTCGCCGAAGTTCTCCGCCATCGGCTACAGCGCCAGCAAAGGCGGCGTCATCATTTTCACGAAAGACCTCGCCTGCAAATGGGGCATGCATAATATTCAGGTGAACGCCATCGCACCCGGCTGGTTCCCTACCGACATGTCCGAAAAAGTCATCGAACGAAACAAGGAATCGCTCCTGGCCGGAATACCCTTGGGCCGATTCGGCGGGCCGCAAGATCTAAAAGGTGTCGCAATTTTTCTCGCTTCCTCTGCATCCGATTTTGTCACGGGGCAAATCCTGGCAGTTGATGGAGGTCAATCCGCCTGATTCAGGCGAGCGCGCTATGAATATTCCGCTCACGCCCCTGCGTTTCCTGCGTTACGCGGCGCAGCAATATCCCCACCGCACCGCGGTCGTCTGCAATGACGATAGATATACCTACGCGCAAATGGCTGACCGGGTCAGTCGGCTCGCAGGAGCACTGCGCCAGGCTGGCATACAGCCCGGCGATCGCGTCGCTTTTCTCAGCAGCAATTGCCATCGCTTGCTCGAAGCGTATTACGGCGTTCTAGAAGCGGGTGCGGTCCTTCTTCCGCTGAACATCCGCCTCACGCCCGGCGAACTCGGCTACATTCTCAACGACGCCGGCGCCACCGCTCTATTCGTCGAAAAACAATTCCTTCCGGTGGCCGAAGCCTTTCGCAACGATATTCCGTCGGTGAAATTATTCTGCCAGCTTGATGGCGCTCCCGCAGCGTCCTGGCTCTCCTCGAACAATTACGATGCGCTTCTGGCCGCCGCCACTCCGCATTTCGCGGACATCTCCTCCATTGATGAAAATTCTCTGTGCGAACTTTTCTACACCAGCGGCACCAGCGCCAATCCCAAGGGTGTAATGCTCACGCACCGGAACGTGTACCTGCACGCCCTGCACGTCTGCCTGGGTTTGCAGATCGAAAGAGGCGCCGTCGAACTTCACACGATTCCGCTCTTCCACGCCAACGGCTGGGGCGTCGCGCATTTCCTCACGCTGCTTGGCGGAACGCACGTGATGATCCAACGCTTCGATCCCAAGGAAATTTTCCGCCTCATCGAAAAAGAAGGTGTGCATACCTGCAGCCTCGTTCCCATCATGGCCACGGCCCTGGTGAATTGCCCGGAGCGCCAAAATTACAATCTCACTACCCTGCGCCGCATCGTCATCGGTGGCGCCGCCTCTTCGCCCACGCTCATTCGCGAAGTGGAAGAAAAACTCGCCTGTGAATGTTTTTCAGGCTACGGCCTCACGGAAACTTCGCCCACGCTTTCCGTTTCTCCCATGAAATCCGGAATGGATTGGCAAGGCGAGCAGCGCTTCACCGGCCAGGCCATGACTGGCTACGCAATTCCCGGCGTGGATCTCCGCGTAGTGGATCCGAACGACAAAGACGTGCCGCACGACGGACAGTCCATCGGCGAAATTATCGTGCGCGGTGACGGCGTCATGGAAGGCTACTGGCGCCAGCCCGAAGCTTCCGCCGAGGCTCTGCGCGGCGGATGGTTTCACACCGGAGACATGGCCACGCTCAACGCAGACGGCTACGCGCTCATCGTGGACCGCAAGAAGGACATCATCGTCAGCGGCGGCGAAAATATTTCTTCCCTCGAACTCGAAAAAGCCATCCTCGCGCATCCCGCCGTCCTGGAAGTCGGTGTAATTCCCGTTCCCGACGCGAAGTGGGGCGAGGTTCCCAAAGCTCTGGTGGTTTTGAAACCGGGCGGCGCCGCTACCGAAGCTGAACTCATCGAATTCTGCCGCTCGCGCGTGGCGCACTACAAATGCCCGCGCTCCTTCGAGTTCGTCGAGAGCCTGCCCAAAACTGGCACCGGAAAAATTCTAAAAAAAGACATCCGCAAGAAGTATTGGCAGGGTCAAGACACGATGCGTCAGGGCTTCAACGTGCAGCCGCCCAAAGCAAAATCCGGCGCCTGAGTTAGATTGTCGCGGCCGGACAGCAGCCCGGCGCAGTTTGTTTCGCGAAGATTTTTTTGCAATTGACCGCAGCATCCGGCGCGCGCCATGCGCCACACAACGCGAAGGAGTCTGATTCATGGACCTGAACCTGACCGCCGACGAATTGCAGTTTCGCGACGAACTCCGCTCCTGGCTCGCCTCCAACGTCCCGAAAGATTGGAACGAGTGGCGCGAAAAACCTATCGAGGAATCGTTCCCCTATCTCCGAGCCTGGCAGCGCAAATTGCAGGAAGGCCGCTGGGCCGCTGTTTCCTGGCCCAAGGAATACCAAGGCCGCAGCGCCACGCTGATGCAGCAAGCGATTTTCTGGGAAGAAATGGCTCGCGTGGAAGCGCCGCCCATGGCCAATTCCCTCGGCCTCGGTCTCATCGGCCCCACCATCATCGCCTACGGCACCGAAGCGCAGAAGCAACGCTATATTCCGAAAATCCTCAGCGCCGAAGAAATCTGGTGCCAGGGTTTTTCCGAGCCGAATGCCGGATCCGATCTTGCCGGTCTGCAAACGCAAGCAGTTCTCCATGGCGATCACTACCTCGTCAACGGACAAAAAGTTTGGACCAGCTACGGCTGGGTCGGCGACTGGTGCGAGCTCGTCGTGCGCACCGACGCCACCGCCGCGAAACATAAAGGTCTCACCGTCGTACTTGTGGACATGAAATCTCCCGGCGTCGAAGTTCGCCCGCTGCGTCAAATGACCGGCGAATCCGAATTTAACGAGCTTTTCTTCCGCGATGTGCGCGTGCCCGCTGAAAACATCCTCGGCAAAGTGAACGACGGATGGAACGTCGCCATGAGCACGCTGATGTACGAGCGCGGCTCCTACGGAGCCCGCCTGCATCTGATTTTTAAACGTTACATCACGCGCCTGATCGAACTCGCACGCAACGTCCAGCGCAATGGACGCCCCGCCGCGCAGGATCCCATCATTCGTCAGAAGCTCGCGCAGTGCAGCGCCGAAATTGAAATCATGCGCTTCAACCAGATGCGCGCCTTCAGCCGCGTCACTGCCACCGGCGTGCCGGGCCCGGAAGGCAGCATTCAGAAAATCTTCTGGAGCGAGCTCAATCAGCGCCTGCAGCAAATCGCGCAGGAAATTCTCGGCTCGTACGGCCAATTACTGGCCGGCGATCCACACGCCATTGACAACGGCATGTGGTCCTACGCCTATCTGCGCACGCGCGGCAACACCATCGAAGCCGGGACTTCCGAGGTGCAACGCAACATCATCGGCCATTTTGTTCTCGGCCTGCCCAGAAGTTATTAGGCCAAAAAACCGGAAGGGGACGCTCCATGCAATTCGGCTTGAGTGAAAGTCAGGAATTTCTGAAAGACAGCGCGCGCAAATTCTTCGCCGGCGAATGCCCCAGCGCGGAAATGCGCCGCCTGATGGAAACGGACACCTCCTACGACGCCGCGCTGTGGTCCAAGCTCACCGACCAGGGCTACACCGGCATCATTTTTCCGGAAACATACGGCGGTGTCGGCCTCGGCAAAGTCGAACTCATGCTGCTCATGGAAGAGGCCGGCCGCGCCCTGTTGCCCGGCCCGTTTTTCTCCACCGTCGTGCTGGCCGGCTCGGTTCTCGACGCCGTGTGCTCGCCCACGCACAAACAAAAATACCTCGCGCCCATCTGCCGCGGGGAAGCTCGCTCCACTGTCGCCACCCTCGAATCGCATGCCAGCTGGAATCTTCGCGACGTTCAGCTCACGGGAGCCAACGGCAAGCTCACTGGCGAAAAATATTTCGTCTCCGATGCCGCCGTCGCCGATTTCATCATCGTGGTAGCGCGCAACGGCGTCTTCGTCGTGAACTCCAAAGCCCCCGGCCTGAAAATTTCTCCCATGACCGCCATGGACCTCACGCGCAAACTCTACGTCGTCGAATTCAACAACACTCCTGCCGAAGAAATCGGCGCCACCACCGATCTGGCGCGCGCTTTTGATGTCGCCACTGCGGCAATCGCCGCAGAATTGGTCGGCGGCATGCAGCGCACCCTGGACATCACCGTCGAATACGCCAAGACGCGCAAACAATTCGGCAAACCGATCGGTACGTTCCAGGCCGTGCAGCACCAATGCGCGGATATGTATTTGGAAACCGAAAGTTCGCGCTCCGCGGTGTACTATGCCGGATGGGCGCTAGAGGAAAATTCCCCGGACGCCCGAATCGCCGTTTCCATCGCGAAAATGTACGCGAGCGACGCCGCCCGTACCGTCGGCAATCGCGGCATTCAGATTCACGGAGGGATGGGCTTCACCTGGGAAAACGATGTGCACCTGTACTACCGCAGAGCCAAAGGCTCGGAAACGGCATTCGGCGACGCCACCTTTCATCGCGAGCGCATCGCCTCCGCCGTGATCGATTCCGGCACGGTCTCCGCAAAAAGCGCGTAAATCCGCAAACCAAGGATTCCCTCTATGACCGATCTCATCCAACTCAAAAAAGAAAGCGGCATCGCCGTCATCACCATCAATAATCCTCCGGTCAACGCGCTCAGCCCCGGCGTCCCCGAAGGCATTTCCGAAGCGCTCGACCAAATCGCACAGGACGAGAACATCAAAGCCGTCGTGCTAATCGGCGGCGGCCGCACTTTCATCGCCGGTGCGGACATTAAAGAATTCGGCAAGATGACTTCGGGCAGGCCCCGCGGCGCGGGCCTGCTCCCGTTTCTTCTGAAACTCGAAGACAACAAAAAGCCCGTGATCGTCGCTATTCACGGCACAGCTTTTGGCGGCGGCCTCGAAGTCGCCATGGCCTGCCACTATCGCGTCGCTATTTCCACCGCGCAAGTCGGCCAGCCTGAAGTAAAACTCGGGATCATCCCTGGCGCGGCTGGCACGCAACGCCTACCTCGTCTCGCAGGCGTCGCGAAGGCTGTCGAAATGTGCACCACCGGGAATCCTGTCAAGGCCGCGGAAGCTCTGCAGTTCGGCATCGTTAATCGCATCATCGACGGCGATCTCCTCGCCGGCGCAATCGCGTTTGCCCGCGAAGTCGCGGCCAAACCCGCCCCCAAAACGCGCGACCGCAACGAAAAACTCGGCACCGCCGCCGACAACGAGCCGATTTTTTCCGCCGCGCGCGAAACCGCCGCGAAAAAACAGCGCGGCCTCCTCGCTCCAGTCGCCGCGATCGAAGCCATCGAAGCCGCCACAAAATTGCCGTTCGTCGAAGGCTGCCAGGTCGAACAAAAACTTTTCATCGAGTGCCTCTTCTCCGAACAATCCAAAGCACTCATCCACGTTTTCTTCAGCGAGCGCGAAGTCGGCAAAATTCCAGACGTTCCGAAGGAGACTCCACTCCTCCCCGTGCAATCCGCCGCGGTTGTCGGCGCGGGCACCATGGGCGGCGGCATCGCCATGGTTCTCGCCAATGCCGGAATTCCCGTGCTCCTCAAGGACGCGGACCAGCCCGCACTGGATCGCGGGCTCGCCACCATCCGATCCAATTACGCAAATTCTGTAAAACGCGGCCGCTTCACGCAGCAAGAGGCCGAAGACCGCTTCAAGCGCATCACTCCCACGCTCTCCTACGACGATTTTTCAAAAGTTGACCTCGTCATCGAAGCCGTCTTCGAAGGCATGGCGCTAAAGAAAGAAGTCTTCAAAGAACTCGACCGCGTCTGCAAACCCGGCGCCATCCTCGCCAGCAATACTTCCACGCTCAATATTGACGAAATCGCGTCGGCCACTTCGCGTCCGACGTTCGTCATCGGCACGCATTTTTTCAGCCCCGCGAACGTCATGCGCTTGCTCGAAATCGTCCGCGGCCAAGCCACCTCGCGCGAAGTGATCGCCACCTGCATGCAACTTTCCAAATCGCTCGGCAAAATCGGCGTGCTCGTCGGCAATTGCCGCGGCTTCGTAGGCAATCGCATGTTTGGCCCGTACCGACGCGAAGCTCAGTTCCTCGTCGAAGAAGGCGCTTCCGTCGTAGCTGTGGATAAAGCTCTCGCCGATTTCGGCATGGCCATGGGCCCTCTGGCCACAGGAGATCTCGCCGGCCTCGATGTCGGCTGGCGCATCCGCAAGGAATATCGTCACCTGGAAAAACCCGGCATCCGCCAGCCGTTCGTCGAAGACAATCTGTGCGAGCTCGGCCGCTTCGGCCAAAAGACAGGAGCCGGCTGGTATAAATACGACGAACAGCGTCGCGCCCTGCCCGATCCCGCCGTTGACGAACTGATCCGCAAATGGGTGATCGCAGCGGGAATCCCGCAGCGCGAAATTTCCGCCGCCGAAATCGTGGACCGCTGCCTCTACGCGCTCGTCAACGAAGGCGCTCGCATTCTCGAAGAAGGCTATGCCCTCCGCGCTTCGGACATAGACATCATTTATCTCAACGGCTACGGCTTCCCCGCATACCGCGGCGGCCCCATGTGGTACGCGGACACGGTCGGCCTGAAAAAGGTTTACGAGCGCATTTCCGAATTCCATCGCCAACACGGCGAACTTTGGCAATCAGCCCCGCTGCTGGCGCGCCTCGCGGAGCAAGGCAAAACGTTCGCGCAATTCGCCAAAGAAGAAGGCGCCGCTGTCTAGCTGGCGAAAAACAATGCGTGCGCTGTCATCCCGAACGGAGTCCCGCGCTTTTTCTTCCCGCTGCAGTTTGGCGGCGCGGAACGCAGAGAGGGATCTGCTTTTTCGCGCCGGCACCGCGCCGTCTGTTCCTTGCTCCGCCGCACCAGCGCCGCAGGCGCGGCATAAGGGAAAGCTCGCGAAGAAAATCCAGAGCGCCGTAGGTGCGACACAGCCGCGGTCACTCTCCACAGCGTCGCCCGCTAGGAGAACCTGGACCTGCTTGAATTTCAGCGTGACAATACTGTCCGTGCCTCAACTTTGAACGAGCAATCAACCTGACCATGGGCATCCTCTATCTCGTACGCCACGCGCAAGCATCCTTTCTTGAGCCGAATTACGACAAATTGTCCCCGCTCGGAGAAACGCAATCACGCCTTCTTGGCGAGCACTGGGCGCAGCGCAAAATCATTTTCGACCGAGTCGGCGTCGGTCCATGCGCACGACAAAAAGACACGGTGAAGCTGGTAAACGCCGCCTACCACCAAGCCGGCTTGAATTTCCCGGAACCTGAAACGCTACCGGAATTCGATGAATATCATGCGGAAGAAGTACTCCGCGGCAGTCTTCCGGCATTGCTGGAAAAGGACCAAAAAATCCGCGACCTCCACGCCGCATTCCAGACCGCCGCCGACACCGACACGCAACGCACAACTTTTCAAAAATTATTCGAAGCCGTTATCGGCGATTGGGTCCGCGGCGTGATCAACCTGGAAGATGTCGAAGCCTGGCAGGAATTCTGCGCCAGGGTAAATTCCGGCCTCGACAAATTCCTCTCCGCCGCAGCACGCGGTGAAAAGGTAGCGATTTTCACGTCCGGCGGGCCCATCGCAGTAGCCACGCAACGTGCCTTGCACCTCGCGCCGGAAAACACGCTGCAAATGACCTGGATGTCGCGCAACTCATCCTGGAGTGAATTTCTGTACAGCGCCGAACGCTTCACGCTCAGCAGTTTCAATGTCCACGAACACATCGCGGACTCCGCAATGCTCACATATCGCTAGGGAGATTTTCCGATGAGCGATTTCCTCGACCATCCGACCAACACTCGCGCAGGTGAAGAACTCAACCTCGCCTCGCTCGAACCTTATCTGCGCAATCGTTTTCCCGGCGAAGCAGGCGCGCTCGAAGTTCGCCAATTCCCCGCCGGCCATTCCAATCTCACCTATTCGCTTCAACTCGGCGCCAGAGAATTAGTGCTCCGGCGCCCGCCCTTCGGCAGCAAAGTGAAATCCGCTCACGATATGAGCCGCGAATTTCGCGTGCTCTCGAAACTCCACTCCGTTTACAATCCCGCCCCTGGAGTCCTTCTCTATTGCGACGACGATTCCATCCTCGGCGCGCCCTTCTACGTGATGCAGCCGGTTCACGGCATCATCCTTCGCAGAAAGCTCCCGCACGGATTAGATTTTTCCACAGAAAAGGCCCGCCGCCTCAGCGCATCCTTTATAGATAATCTCGTCCGCCTCCATCGCGTGGATTACGCCGTCGCGGGCCTCGCCGATCTCGGCAAGCCGGAAGGATATCTCGAACGGCAAGTCCGCGGATGGACTGAGCGTTACTACGGCTCCAAAACGCACGACTATCTCGAAGTCGAAAAAATCACCGCGTGGATGCAACAGCACCAGCCGTCCACCGCAGCGGTGTCACTGATCCACAACGACTACAAATATGACAATGTTGTCCTCGATTCGAGCGACATCACCAAAATCGTCGGCGTCCTGGACTGGGAAATGTGCACCATCGGCGACTCACTCACCGATCTCGGCACGGCCCTGGCATATTGGGTAGACAAAACGGATCCACTGGAAATCCAAGAAAATCGTTGGGGACCTACGACCGAGCAAGGAAGTTTCACACGCGCGGAAATCGTGCACTACTACGCGCAAAAAACCGGCTGCGACGTTTCCCACATCGCCTTCTATCTAGCTTTCGCGCGTTTCAAACTAGCCGTAATCGTCCAGCAAATTTATTACCGCTACCAGCAGGGCCTGACAAAAGACGCCCGCTTCGTCACCATGCCCGCCACAATCCAAATGCTCCTGCGCGCCTCCCTGTACGCCGCCCAAACCGGCCGCATTTAATCGTTTACGTGTCATCCCGAGCGCAGCGAGGGATCTGTTTTTCGCGGAAACGCCGCCGAACTAAGCGTAATACCGAACAATCCACTCCGCCACGCAACCAGGTTTTTCAGCCCCTTCAATTTCCACCGCGACGCTGTAAATCGCTTCCACCGAATCCGCAATTTGCTTGCACGCCAGCAATCCCACTCGCCCGCGAATTCTTGATTCCGCCGGCACCGCAGCCGGAAACCGCACGCGGTTCAACCCGTAATTCACTGCCAGCCGCACGCCACTCTCAATCCGCATCACTTCGTGCACGAAATGGGACGCTAACGCGAGCGTCAAAAAACCATGAGCGATCGTCCCGCCGTAAGGCGATTCCTTGCTCGCCCGCACACGATCCAGATGAATCCACTGCCGGTCTTCGGTGGCCTGCGCGAACTGTGCAATGCGCTCTTGCGTAAGCCGAAACCAATCCGTCATGCCAAGATCCTTGCCCACAAATTCCTTCAGCCCCTGCGGATTTTTCAAAACTAGCGGCATCGAAGATTTTCCCGTCTCACCATCGCGCTAGATTCGCGTGTGAATCTTCAAGAATAATTAACACACAGCCGAAGTCCCGCCAGGTTTACCGCTCTTCGCCAGCTCCCACTTTGCGATTGATTCGATATGCACTTCATCCGGCCCATCAGCCAATCGCAAAGTCCGCACCATCGCCCACGCGCTAGCCAGAAAAGTATCCTGCGAAACTCCCGCTCCCCCGTGCGCCTGAATCGCGCGATCGAGCACACGCAGCGCCACACTCGGCGCCACCACCTTGATCATCGCAATCTCCGCGCGCGCCGCCTTGTTCCCCGCCGTGTCCATCATGTGCGCCGCTTTCAACGTGAGCAGCCGCGCCTGTTCGATCTCCATGCGCGATTCCGCAATCCCCGCGCGAATCGTTCCCTGCTCGGCCAGCGCTTTTCCAAACGCCACTCTCGCCCGCACACGCTTGCACATCGTTTCCAGCGCGCGCTCCGCCACACCCATGCAACGCATACAATGGTGTATTCGCCCCGGCCCCAGCCGTCCCTGCGCAATCTCAAACCCGCGCCCTTCACCCAGCAGCATGTTCGTGGCCGGCACGCGCACATTTTCAAAATGAATTTCGGCGTGCCCGTGCGGCGCATGGTCGTAGCCGAAAACTTTCAGCATCCGCACGATTTTCACTCCCAGCGCATCCAGTGGCACCAGAATCATGGACTGCTGTTGGTGCGCCGCCGCCGCGCGATCGCTCTTGCCCATGAATATCGCAATTTTGCAGCGCGGATCCCCAGCACCCGACGACCACCACTTCCGCCCATTAATAATGTACTCAGCTCCGTGCCGCACGATGCTCGCCGCGATGTTGGTCGCATCTGAAGACGCCACATCCGGCTCCGTCATCGCAAAACACGAGCGCATTTCGCCCGCCAGCAGCGGCTTCAGCCATTTTTCTTTCTGTTCCGCCGTACCATAGCGCGCCAGCACCTCCATGTTCCCCGTATCCGGCGCCGAACAATTAAATATTTCCGGCGCCATATGGCTGCGTCCCATAATTTCGCACAGAGGCGCATACTCCAGATTGCTCAGCCCCGCACCGCTGGGATCCTCCGGCAGAAATAAATTCCACAATCCTTCACCGCGCGCCTTCACCTTCAATTCTTCGACGATCCGCGTCGGCTTCCACGGTTCACGTGCCGTTTCCTCCTCGAATCGAGATTCGTTCGGATACACATGCGCATCCATGAAGCTCTGCAACCGCTGCTGCAGCTCCTTCGTCTTGGCGCTGGGCTCAAAATTCATAGGTCTCTGCTATTTCCCTGTGAAAACCGGCGCGCGCTTCTCCACAAAATGCGCCACGCCCTCTTTGAAGTCTTCGCACTGCAAACTCGCCAGCATTTCCCGCTCGGAAATGTCGAACGCTTCCCCCAGCGTCTGGAACATCGCGTCATACACCTGCCGCTTGATCACGCGCAACGATCGCGGGCTCACATTCGATGCCAGCTCGGTTGCGTACTCCCGCACCTTTTCCTGAAACACGTCTTGCGGATACACCTGATTCGCGAGGCCCATGCGAAACGCCTCGGCCGCGTCAATCAATCGCGCGGAAAACAATAAATCCAGCGCGTTCGCATGCCCCACCAAGCGCGGCAACATCCACGCCATTCCATACTCCGCGATCAATCCTCGCCGCGCGAACGCCGTGCTAAAACGCGCCGCATCCGAAGCAAAACGCAAATCGCAATACAAAGCAATCACCAATCCCAAACCCACCACCGGACCATTGATCGCCGCAATCACCGGCTTGCTCAGTGCAGGAAAATACGAATATTTTTTCTGGAAATCCACACGTGCGCCACCACCACCGACTTCACCAGAGCCGGAGTCCGCGCCCGCCTGCACTGCCTGCGTCCGTTGCGCCGCGGCGAGCCCCTTCGTCGCGACCGTGTTCAGTAGCGACATATCCGCGCCCGCACAAAATCCGCGCCCCGCGCCCGTCAGCACAATCAGGCGAACATTTTCGTCGCGCTCCGCCTCCGCCATCGCGGCGCGCACCTCTTGCTCCATCACCGCGGTCCAGGCGTTTAATTTGTCGGGACGGTTCAGCGTAATGGTGGCCACTCGCTTGGCCACCTCGTACAGCGTTTCTTGATTTGGCATGGTGAGCCGGATTATATACAAATGGCGCGCGTGTTAGTAACATTCATCTGTGTGCGGCTATCTCATTCCATGCTCCCATCCACTTCCCTTACTGCAGGCAGCCCATGCACCCGGAGAATCCATGCCCTTCGTTGAAAATCAAGCCGCCAAAATTTATTGGGATGAACAAGGTTCGGGCGAACCTCTGCTGCTCATAATGGGCCTCAGCTATCCCTCCTACATGTGGCATCGCACGCGGCCCCTTCTCGCGCAAAGTTTTCGCACTATCGCTTTCGATAATCGCGGCATCGGCCAAAGCGATGTACCCCCAGGCGTCTATTCCATCGCGCTGATGGCTTCTGACGCTGCAGCAGTACTCGATGCCGCGGGTGTCGCGAGCGCGCACGTATTCGGCGTCTCCATGGGCGGCATGATCGCGCAGGAATTCGCGCTGCAATATCCCCGGCGCGTGCGTTCGCTGATTTTGGGTTGCACCAATGCCGGCGGTGCCTACGCTGTGCGTGCCGCGGCGGAGGTGCTCCAACTCCTCACGCGCCAGGGCATGACCCCCGAAGAATCGAAAGAAGCCATGATCCCGTTCATTTACGACGCCGCCACTCCGCGCGAGCGCATTGGCGAAGACATGGCCATCCGCATGAAGTGGTATCCCACGCCGCAAGGATACATGGGCCAGTTGCAAGGGATTCTCCAGTGGGAAGCCTACAGCCGCATCGCGCAGATCACTGCGCCAACGCTCATCGTTCACGGTGAAACGGACCAGCTCATTCCCGTCGCGAACGCTCAGCTAATCGCCGAACGCATCGCTGGCGCAAAGCTCGCAGTAATCCCGCGCGCCAGCCACATTTTTGAAACCGACCAACCCGGCACATCTAATCGCATCATCCTGGAATTTCTATCCGCGCAGCAAAATTCCGCGCACCTGTCGCAGCCCAGCGTTTGAGGACGTGGATTTTGAGCAAGCGAGATTTGACGCTGCGGATTTTGACCTTGTGGCGGCCGCCTGCCTTTTTGGGCGGGCGTAGTTGAATTTGCCTTTGATGGCGCGCTACGCAGTTGCTTTCGAATACTCACGGGCACGGCATGCCCGGCCCTGCTCTGCCCTCGGGCACCAGCGAAGTTTCACTCCCTCCGAACCAAAAAACCACAATAACGTTAAGGCCGCTGCCCCGGCGCCTTCCCCGTACCCGCATTCGCGATCGCCGTGCAATTCGCCGTCGGCACCACATGCGCCGCAGCCGCCGGCGACGAACACGTCTGCGTCTTGCTCACCGACCGAATTACCACGGCCGCAACCGTCACCGCGACGGCCGCGCCAACTCCCACCGCCGTCGCACCCGCAACTCCAAGACCGCCTGCTGCTCCGCCAGCTCCGCCACTAACACTCGTCGTGCTGCTCATTTCCGTCACCGTCACAGGCGTTGCCGGCACCGGAGGCGTAGGAGCCGCATTGAATTGCACGCTCGAAGATTCGCCCGCCCCTACAATCACACACGGCCCCAACATCCGGCCGTTCTTTTCTTTCTGCTGGCCCTCACCGCCCTGCGCGCCTCCCTGTTCTTCTTTCTTCGTCGCTTTGTACGCGCAGAAGTTTACTTTGCCCTCATACACTACGATCCGCGTCGTGTCCCCCTGCGAATCCAGCGCGAAATCGGTTCCGACGACGCCTGCAACTCCGGTCGGCGTGCGAATTTCAAAACTGGCGTTGGGCTTCACCTGTTTCACGGCCTTCGCGCGCACGCGCCCGTAATTCAGATCGAGTTCCGTCTGCTGCGCCCCACCGTCATGTTTCGTCACCGTCAAATTCGAATCCGAACCAACGCTGAGCACCGAGCCGTCGTCCAACGCCACGCGCGCGCGCGCCAGGTGCCCGGTGTTAATCACGTCGCCCCAATAAACCGCCTCGGAAGTGGAAGCGGGAGTCTGCTGCGGCCCACGAATCACGTTCACGACGGGCAGAACAGCGGTGAGTTTTCCGGCATGTTGCGCCTCCGTCGTTTGCGCGAATACATCCGAGGGAATCGCCAGCAGCAACCAGATCAGCAGCGCGGTGAGACACGTAAAAGGATGGCGGGCGTTCATGTTTCTCGTTCCTCCCCGGGCAATTCTCTGGTCCTAAGTCTCAGGCCAGAGTTTCCCGGTGCATGGAAATCATTAAGGAAAATACCAATCGCGGGGGTCGGGCAGGAAACTATCATAACTCGTCCACACCTCATAGCGATATTCTGCGCAGCGGCCAGCGCGGCAGGGGCGCCACGTGCGCCCCTGCCGCGAAGCAGGCGTGGCGCCCCATAACACCAAAAAACCGAGCGATATCACGGCTTCCGTTCGCGCGCCGCCATCGACGCCATCATCTGCCGCGTTGCCTCATTGCTGCCAGGCGCATTTTTCTCGCGCCACGCCTCCAGCCGCTTCACGTGCTCTTCCAGCCGCGCAAACGCGTGCGGGTTCTTGAACATCTCCCGCCACCCTTTCACGATCGGCTTCAGCCGCTCCCACACAATCCATTGCTCGCCCGTGCTTTCGAAGAAAAATTCCTCGTCAATCAGTCCGCGATTCACGATATTCGCCACCATATCCCAGTAGCTCAACACCATGCGCATGAATGCACTTTCCTCCGAATTCGGCGCCGCCAAGTTCATCACATCTTCCAGCGAAGTCGGCTTGAAATTCCGCATGTACCAATCCCGCGCCTCACGCAAACGCGGCTCGCGCCGGATGTCATAGAGTCGCAGCATCAGATTCACCTGCTCCTGCGTCACCTGTCCCATTGCATCCTCCTGGATTGAAGTTCGAACCGACTGGGTTGAAGTTTTTCGTCTGCAGCTACTCGTACAAGTTTACTCGTCGCCCTGCGGCACTTCGCCCTGCAGCATTACTTGATGCGTGTGTCTCAGCGGAATTTTCGCCTGCTCGAATCCTAGCTTGATGCGCCGCCGCAACTCGCGCGCTACATCGTCCTTGCGATTCAGAATTGTGCGCGCTTGCAGGCGAATCACCGTGCCGTCGAGCGAAAGCGCTTCGATCCCCAGCACACGTGGCCCGTCAATCAACGCCGCGGACCAATCCGCATCATTGCGAAAATCTCCCGCGATTTTTTCTAGTGTCGCCAACGCGCGTCCCACCATCTCCGCCGCCGGCACCGTCACATCCACAAACGCCTGCGACCAATCGCGGCTCAGGTTTGCCACCTGCCCCACCAAACTGTTCGGCACTGTCACCATCGCGCCCGCCGGATTTCGTATCACCGTGCGCCGCAAAGTCAAGTGCTCCACGCGGCCCGTCTCGCCATTCACCTGAATCAAATCGCCCACCACATACTGATCCTCAAACACGATGAAAAATCCATTGATGAAATCCTTCAGCAGGCTCTGCGCACCAAACGCAATCGCAATGCTCGCCACTCCCGCGGTCGCCATCGCCGGAGCGATGTCGAAGCCCAATACTTCGAACGCCATCAGCACCGCGATCAAACCGATAATCGCGGCGCCAATGCTGTACAGCAGCCCAGCCATCGTGCGCGTCTGCTGTTCGCGCATCTGGCCGGCGCGCGACTGCGCTTTGGCCAGCTGCACCAGCCGCGACGTCATGGCCTTGAGCGTGCGCGTCAGCAGGATCGCAAACAGCAGAATGACCAGCAACCGCAAGCCGGTCTTCCCTGCAATTTCCATCCACCGTGAGAACGAATCAGTCATAAGATAGAGGGAGCGGAATTATACCACCCGGCAAGCTGCTCCATGCGGCGCGGCCAGCCGAAAGCCCGAAGCACATTCCGCGAACGGGAGCACGCATTATGGACCCGAAAAAGCGTAATTTCATCACCCAACTAGTTTCCTGGACGCTGGCTGCTCCGCTCGCACTGCTGGCCGTCCGCGCCTTTGCGCAAAATCCCAGCCCCAAGCTGCCCAAAGGTGACGCGCCCGTGTACGACGGCCGGAACGATCCCTTCGGCGATGCTGCCGCCAAGCCAGACCCCAAACAGATCCTGAAGCAAAATAAAGATCAGATCCACGATGACGTCGAAAAACTCTACGTCCTCGCCAGCGAACTGAAAGACGAAGTCGAGAAAACCGATTCCGTCAACGTGCTCTCTCTTGCGATGGTGGGAAAAGCCGAGCAAGTCGAAAAGCTAGCCAAACAGATCAAGAACCTCGCCCGCGGCTAACTTAGCCTTTCTAGAGGCGCACTTCGGTGCGCCATCTGCGCCTTCGTCCCGCCAGCTCTATTGCCTTCGCTTGTGCTGTCGCTCTTGAGTTTGTAGCGGCCGCCTGCTGTTCCGGCGGGCGTCGTTGAATTTGCGACCGGCCCAATCGCGCCGGAACGAAGCCGCGCCAACGCTCGCCCGCCTAGTGTATGATTTCCAGTTTCAGGAAGGCGCGCCAAGCCGCGTGCAGCCTCGGGAAATTCTCTTCCCGCGCTCGCCCTACGCTTTTTCCTGCAACCGCAACAACAATTCACGCGTTTTAACAGGGAGGAAGTTTCATGGTCGTGGGCGTTCCGCGAGAAAGCTATCCTGGTGAACGGCGCGTCGCGCTCGTGCCTTCCGTGATCCCCACCCTGGCGAAAGGCGGCCTCGAAGTCATCGTCGAAGCCGGCGCCGGAATGGAAGCCGGCTATCCCGACGCCACCTACACCGCGAAAGGCGCAAAAATCGTCTCCGATCGCGCGGAAGTTTTCCGCAACGCCGATATCGTCGCACAGGTGCTCTGCTACGGCTCGAACGACAAAACCGGCGACGCCGACCTCCCGCTGCTCCACAAAGATCAACTGCTCGTAGGATTTCTCCGCCCGCTCGGCAGCCTCAACACAATCCAACAGATCGCGCAGCGCGGCGTCACCGCGCTTGCCGTCGAACTGATGCCGCGCACCACCCGCGCGCAAAGTATGGACGTCCTCTCTTCCATGGCCACCATCTGCGGATACAAGGCTCTGGTGATTGCTGCGGACACGCTGCCCAGAATTTTCCCCATGCTTACTACTGCCGCCGGTACGATCACGCCCGCCCGCGTTTTCGTAATCGGCGCTGGTGTCGCGGGCTTGCAAGCCGTCGCCACCGCGCGGCGTCTCGGCGCGGTCGCCTCAGCCTACGACATGCGTCCCGCCGCGAAAGAACAAGTCCACAGCCTCGGCGGCCGTTTCGTCGAATTGCCCATCGAAGCCAAGGATGCGGAAGACGCGCGTGGTTACGCCCGCGCCCAGGACGAAGAATTCTACCGCCGCCAGCGCGAACTGCTTGGCAAAGTAGTCGGCGAAAGTGACGTGGTGATCACCGCGGCCGTAGTCCCTGGAAAAAAGTCGCCGCTGCTCGTCACCGCGGACATGGTCAAGAGCATGTCGCCCGGCTCAGTAATCGTGGACCTCGCCTCGGAACGCGGCGGAAATTGCGAGCTCACTCAGCCCGGCGAAAAAATCGTTGCGCACGGCGTCACTATCATCGGCTGGTACAATCTCGCCAGCACGGTTCCCTATCACGCCAGCCAGATGTACGCGCGCAACGTCTCCGCGTTTCTGCTCCACATGGTGAAAGACGGCAAGCTGCGGCTCGATCTCGGCGACGAAATCATCAAAGATACATTGCTCACCACGGGCGGCGAAATCGTCAATCAGCGCCTGCGCGAATTCTATGCGCTGCCGCCCTTGGTCGCGGCGTCTCAGGGGAAAAAATAATCATGAAGATGGATCTGCTCACCAGCCTCTACGTTTTCATGCTTGCGGCGTTCATAGGTTTTGAAGTCATTCGCCAAATCTCCCCGCTGCTGCACACTCCGCTCATGTCCCTCACCAACGCCCTCGACGCCATCGCCGTCGTCGGCGCCATCATCCTCACTGGCGAACATCGCAGCACGCTCTCCACCATCCTCGGCGCGCTCGCCATCGTCGCCGCCACCAGCAACGTAGTGGGCGGCTTCCTGATCACCGATCGCATGCTCAAAATGTTCAAGAAGAGCGGCCCGAAAAAATAATGATCCCCTGGCTCGGAACAGACACGTTCATCGAAATCATTTACCTGGTCGCTACGGCGCTCTTCATCATGGCCCTGGTGTGGATGCGCACGCCCGCCACCGCCCGCCGCGGCGTGCGCGCCGGCGAAATCGGCATGTTGCTCGCCATCGGCGGCACGCTGCTCAATCACAACATCATTGAATACAAATGGATCGCCATGGCACTGGTCCTCGGCTCGATCATCGGCGTCCCGCTCGGCATGGTGCACATGACCGCCGTGCCGCAGCGTACCGCGCTCAGCCACGCCTTCGGCGCTTTCTGCGTGACGCTGGTCGGAACCGCCGAATTTTACCTGCGCGCGCCCGCCGTGCCACCCTTCATAATGTCCGTGCTTTCGATGGAAGTAATTCTAGGCGCATTGACCTTCACAGGCAGCCTCATGGCCGCCGGAAAACTGCAGGAAATCCTTCCGCAGCGCCCCATCACATATAAAGGTCAGAACCTCGTCAACCTTGCGCTGCTCGCGGTCTCGATCGGTATCGCGGCGTACCTGGTCCACGATCCCAGCCACATTCACCTGTTTCCTCTGATGCTCATAATTCCCCTGATCTTCGGTGTGCTAATGATCATTCCCATCGGCGGCGCCGATATGCCCACCGTTATTTCGCTGCTGAATTCCTACGCCGGACTTTCCGCTGCGGCCATGGGTTTCGTCCTCGATAGCAAACTGCTCATCATCGCTGGCGCACTCGACGGAGCCTCCGGCCTCATTCTCTCGGTCAACATGTCCAAAGCGATGAATCGCTCGTTCAGCAACGTGCTCTTCGGCGCGTTTGGACAAGAGCAAGTCGCCGGCGCCGCCGCGCAACAAGCTCGCCCCGTCCGCAGCGCCACCGCAGAAGAAGCCGCCGCGATTCTCGGCGCCGCCAGCAAAGTGATTATTGTTCCCGGTTACGGCATGGCCGTAGCTCAAGCCCAGCACAAAGTTCGCGAACTTTACGACGCGCTCAGCAAACGCGGCGTGGACGTAAAGTTCGCCATCCATCCAGTCGCCGGCCGCATGCCCGGCCACATGAACGTCCTCCTCGCCGAAGCGGACATTCCCTACGACAAACTTCTGGACATGGAAGAAGTGAACGACGAATTCCCGCAAGCCGACGTAGCGCTCGTAATCGGCGCGAACGACGTCACCAATCCCGCCGCTCGCAACGAGACTTCCAGCCCAATCTACGGCATGCCCATTCTCGATGTGGACAAAGCCCGCACCGTAATGGTCATCAAACGCAGCATGAGCCCAGGCTTCGCCGGCATAGACAATCCGCTGTATTACCTCGGCAAAACCCTAATGCTCTTCGGGGACGCCAAATCCTTCGTAAACTCCGTAGTCCACGAACTAGGCGGCGGCCACAACTAGCGCCACCATCGCGCCCGCCACGCGTCCACTTCTTCCCGGTCGACCGTAGGGGCACGGCATGCCGTGCCCGCCGCTCCAATTCCGGCCACGTCCATCGACGCGCTTCCCCACGCCCGTTTCACTCGCGTTCTCATTTGCGTCCATGTGTGGTGCTTTGGAACTCCCGCCAATTCCCGACTCCAATTCATTGCGACCCACCAACAGAACGTAATACAATCATTCAACCGTAATGAATTTCGGATTGCGCCCGTAGCTCAGATGGATAGAGCGTGTGCCTCCGGAGCACAAGGTCGGGGGTTCGAATCCCTCCGGGCGCGCCACTCCTGATTCAATCACTGCTAGCTGACCCGCTGCTTCGTTTCGAACTCGAATCCATGAGTAGCCCGCAAGACGAAATCAAACCTCTCAGTTGTCCGGCTGATTTCAGGCCAGGGATTAGCTCTTCTGCAGCTCAGGCTAGCCGGACCATTGTCTGCGGCGTGCCACCATGATAATTTTCCTCACTAGCTCGCGATGAAATCCTCGATCCGTCAACCGGTTCGCTGTTTCCTCCTGACGATCGCTTTCGCGTCGTGTGCAACCGCGCAAAGTCAGGTCGTGCCGGCGGAGGTTCGCGCGTTTGCGGCACGCTACGTGGCGGCGATCAATGCCCGGGACGCCTCGCGAATCCGGGCGTTGTACAATGCGAAGGCGCTTGCGTGCATCACGCCGCAAAACCAGGATTTTTACGACACGGTGATGCCCATTCACCCAAGCAATCACGTCCCGGCCGACTATACGCTTTCGCTGCTGCCGGTGAATGAGGATAACTTGAAGGCAATGGCCGATTCCGAAACGTTTCCCGTAAAACCCCTGAACGAACTGCACATCGATTATCAGCAGGGCGAGGAAAGCGGAACGGTCATCATCTGGCTGGCACGGGAAAACGGCCGATGGGTGGGCGATTTTCCCTGCGCTACGGAAAAGGCCCTGAAGCAATATCGCGACGACGCGCCCCAGCGGAAGCAGCTTGAGGCCCATTACAAAGCTCTGGCGGGCGGAATTCAGCAGCCACTTCGCGGTGAACTCATCGCGATGCTTCGCGACCACAAGCGCTCAAGCGCCCTGGCCCGCTATCGCGAAGCCAGCGGCCAGGATTACAAGACCTCCATATTCGTGATCAA
>Ga0228598_1000024_pt1 | contig 20897 bp, 18 predicted proteins | sample CZU4metagenome_FD_182726 | JGI IMG/M metagenome (GOLD analysis project Ga0228598, IMG submission 182726) | Spruce rhizosphere microbial communities from Bohemian Forest, Czech Republic - CZU4 | ecosystem: Host-associated > Plants > Roots > Rhizosphere | place: Czech Republic: South Bohemian... | reverse complement strand
CAGGTTCGCGAACGGCGGAACTCAGCGCCGTGATTCCGCCGCTGGATTGCATCACGAAAATGCGAGCACTCGCATCACGACGCATTCCGCTCCGCGCCAGCACACGAACCTGAAGGCTCTCCAGATATCGCTGCATCACCGGCTGCAGATACGCATTCACTACGACCGTACTCGCGCGTTCGTATTCGCGAAATTCAGGCAGAATCTCATGGGAACTCGAAAGCGGGACGCCTAGACCTCGCAACCCGGCCGCGACCGAAGCTTCATTCTTGGGATTGGCAAACGAAAACAGCAGCGAGATCGCAATCGCCTCCGGCTTTTTCGCGAGCACTTTTTCTTTCAAGTCGCGCAGAGCCGCCGCCGAAGGCTCTCGCAGAACTTCTCCATCACTGCCCACACGTTCATCCACTCCAAACCGCAGATCAGCCGCCACCAGCGGTTCAACCCGGTCAAAGAAAAAATCGTACAGCTTAGGCCGTGCCTGCCTCCCAATCTCGATCACGTCCTCGAAGCCCGCCGTCGTGACCAACGCCACGCGTGCTCCCTTCCGCTGTAATAATGTGTTCGTGCCGACGGTAGTGCCGTGAAGCAGGATCAACGAGTTCCGACTGCCAATCTTTTCCAGCGCTTCCGCGATGGCTCGCGAAGGGTCGTCAGGCGTCGAAAAAACCTTCAGCATCTGGATGCGTCCGCGCTCAACCCACACACAGTCCGTAAACGTGCCACCAGTGTCGATGGCGATGCGGAGCGGCTGAGTTCGAGAGCGGCGTGCCATGCAATTCAAAACTGGAACGCTAGGTTACCATTTTTGAGATCGGCTTATGCTGGCAGAACACTAATCGCAAGGAGCTTCCCATGAGATACGGCTTTCTAGTCGAGACCTATGCCACCGAACGAATCAAGGTCATCAGCGTGTGGAGCGAGTTCCAAGACGACGACCTTCCGGTCCGTCCGCGCCCCAATGATCCGCGAGGACGCAGTGTTCATGAACAGATGGTGCATCAGTGCGTAAGCGAAGACTTGTGGTTCCGGACCATGCTTGGAATCGACGTCGACGCGCCGCCCTTGCCCAAGCAGGAAACTCGGCTGCAGTTCATGAAACAGTACGCAGAGGACAGCGCCAAACGACTAGCGCAACTGGAAGCCAAGGACGAGGCTTGGTGGGAAGACGCTACCAACTTTTTCTCCGTGCAGCGTTCTCGCGCGTGGGTCATGACCCGGCGGATCGCCCACACCTCGCATCATCGCGGACAACTGATGGCCATGCTTCGCATGCTGGGACGCGATTTACACAGCAATTACGGCCCCACAGCAGACACCGGCGGCCTCATGCAAAATCACGCGCCAACAATTTACGCCTATGCCACCCTGGAAGCACTGCTCAAAAGCGAGACCGCCGGAGCCGCAAAAACTCCGTTGCCAGGTTCGGGCGGAAAACCTGTGACCGAGCGTCCAGCGTAGAAACTTCGCTAGCCCTTGGTCGAAAACGCCAACGAAAGCAGCGTCTTCTGTTCCATCTCATGCGCCTTGGCCGATCCCGTCGACGGACTGGCGCTGGCCGAGCGTTTCACCGAGAGCACGTGCCGTTCTCCGGCCAGGTGGCGCAGGCGTGGCAACACGTAAGGCATCGCGCCCATATTCGCAGGTTCTTCCTGCACCCAAACAATGTCCCGCGCGCTCGCGTGCCGCTCCAGTTCCGCGCTCAGTTCCGCCTCGGGGAACGGGTACATTTGCTCCAGGAAGACGATCGCCGTCGAATCGTCTTTCCTTTTCTCGCGCTCGTCACGCAACTCGTGGCCAATCTTTCCCGTGCACAGCAGGATGCGGGTGGCTTGGCGGACTTCCGTATCCGGCAACACATTCAGGAAGTGCGGATGCGCAAAATCCCCAATCGGCGAAGCAGCATCCGGATGCCGCAACATGCTCTTCGGAGTGAAGACGATTAGCGGCTTGCGCCATTTCCGCAACGCCTGTCGCCGCAGCAAGTGAAAATACTGCGCTGCATTCGAAGGCTGGCAGATCTGAAAATTGTCTCGCGCCGCGAGCTGCAAGAAGCGTTCAATACGCGCGCTGGAATGCTCAGGACCTTGTCCTTCGTAGCCGTGCGGCAGCAATAAAACCACCCCTGAAAGCAACTTCCATTTATCCTCGCCCGCGCTGATGAACTGATCGATCACAGCCTGCGCCACGTTCGCGAAGTCGCCGAACTGCGCCTCCCACAAAACCAACGCCTCCGGATAGTCCCGGCTGTAACCATATTCAAACCCCAGCACCCCAGCCTCAGACAGCGTGGAGTTGTAAATCTCGCAGCGCGCCTGACCCCCGGAAATATGCTGCAGCGGCATATATTCCTGCTCGTTCTCAATATCCAGCATCACGGAATGCCGCTGATTAAATGTGCCGCGCCGGCTATCCTGTCCGCTCAAACGCACCGGCACGCCAGCCTTTACCAGACTGCCAAAGGCCAGAGCTTCCGCCATGCCGTAATCCACAGGACGCTTCCCCGCCCCCATCTCAGCGCGTTGTTCAAGCAACTTCTTGACTTTGGGATGGATGTGAAAATCCGCCGGGTATGTCGTTAACGGCTCTGTGATTTCGCGCAGCTCTTCCGCAGAAAGTCCAGTTTCAACTTCATACTCTGGCTCATATCGTCCACCCGTGTATTGATCCCAATAGCTCGGCAGCTCGCGAAGCGTCGGCTTCTTCGTAAGCGAGCCCGCCTTTTTCTGCGCGTCTTCGAATTCGGCTCGTATGGCCTGCACCCGCGTCTGCGCGTCTTCGACGCCAATGTCCTCGGCATAAATTTCCCACAGCGGCGGATGTTCTTTGATTGCCTTATAAAGCAGCGGCTGCGTGATCGTGGGATCATCCACTTCGCTGTGCCCATGCCGCCGGTAGCCCATCAAATCCACCACCACATCCGTGCCGAAAGCATAGCGATAGTCCAGCGCGATGCGTCCCACACGGATCACCGCATCCACATCTTCGCCATTCACATGAAAGATGGGGATAGACTGGCGCCGCGCCAGCTGCGCCGAAAATCGCGACGAATGCGATTCGCGGGGCACGGTGGTGAAGCCGATCAGATTATTGGCGATGATGTGTATCGTTCCGCCCACGGTGTAGCCGGGCAGATCGGCAAAGTTCAAGGTCTCGGCAACAATTCCTTGTCCCGCAAAGGCGGCATCACCGTGTACCAACAGAGGAAGATATTTCTTTGTCCCGATTTCCCCCACGCGATCATGCTTGGCGCGAGTGCGCCCAATGGTCACCGGATCAACCGCCTCCAAATGGCTGGGATTCGAAACCAGGTGAATATGAACCTTGGCGCCGCTGCGAGTCGCGTACTCTCCGGTCGCGCCCATGTGATATTTCACATCGCCGCTACCCAGGACGCTGCGCGGATCGGCGTCCTCAAATCCAGCAAAAACTTCTTCCGGAGCACGTCTGGCCACATGCACAATCACATTCAGCCGCCCGCGATGGCTCATCCCCATTACCAGTTCGCCCGCGCCCTGTTGCCCAGCCGCATCGAGAATTTCGTCCATCAACGGAATCAGCGCGGTGACCCCTTCGAGCGAAAAGCGCTTGTTGCCCAAATAGCGTTGCTGCAACACTTGCTCGAACAACTCAGCCCGAATCAGAAGTTCAAGCGCTCGTTGCTGATCCACGGCCGCTTGCGGGCCTTCCAGCCGCTCCTGAATCCAGCGGCGCCGTGCAGGATCGGTAATGTGCATGAACTCCGCCCCGACCGTCCCGCAATAAACTCGTCGCGCCTCTTGGGCGAACTCGCCGTCGGTCGGCAGATCCGAGTGAGGCACAGAGCGGATAAAGCCGAGAGGATCCAAATCGGCTTCCAGATATCCCCAACGGCGGTATGCATCGAACACGCGTTCGCGGTCGCCGTTAGGAGCGTCCAATACTGCGGTAGAGGAAGTTTGCGTGCCAGTCTTCAGTCGGGCCATATGGATGCTACTAGAATAATGGATGAGAGCCACATCGCGTCAGATTCGGCAGTGTGCAATTTGATTGTCATTCCGAACCAGCGTTCTTCCCACTCTGCAACCCGCTTGTCATCCTGAACCAGCGTTCTTTGCGCAGTGAAGGATCTGAGCGAGCCGCGCGACGGGTCGCGTTCTCCGCGACCCAATAATCGCGCGTTTGGCTCGCTTCCCTATTGAACTCCAGTGTAGGGCAGACACTCCTGTCCGCCACTATTGCTCTTGAGTTAAGGTGTACTGTCCGAATATCCAGACGCACACGACCCGATGCGGAGCCGACAAATGAATCCTTCCAAGCCGACGTTGCTCGGAATTCCTTTCGACGCGAACTCCTCCTATTTGCGCGGAGCCGCGGATGCCCCACCCCTCATTCGCGAAGCCTTCCACTGCGATTCCTCGAATTCGTCGACTGAGACCGGGATCGAGCTGGGCGCGGAATCCTTATTGGACGCGGGTGACCTGAGTCTGCCGTCGGATGGCGCATTCCCTGCGATCGAAAGCGCAGTCAGCGAGTTGCTCAATAAAGGACAGGCGCCGGTTTGCCTCGGCGGCGATCACTCCATCACCTATCCAATCGTACGGGCCTTCGCCAAGCGCTTTACCGATCTCACCATTGTTCACTTCGATGCCCATCCTGACCTGTATGACGAATTTCAGGGCAGCCGCCATTCCCATGCTTGCCCGTTTGCCCGGATCATGGAAGAAGGTCTGGCGAAACGGCTGATTCAGCTCGGCATTCGAACCATGGTTGAACATCAACGCGAACAGGCAGCTCGCTTTGGGGTTGAAGTCATGGAGATGCGAGACCTGCCTGCTCTCAACAAACTGAAGCTTGCCGGGCCAGTTTACATTTCGTTCGACATTGATGCGCTCGACCCAGCCTTCGCGCCAGGTGTCTCGCACCGTGAACCCGGCGGGATGTCGGTTCGTGAGGCCATCTCGCATCTCCACGCCATCACCGGCAACATCGTCGGGGCCGACCTCGTAGAGTACAACCCAAGCAGGACGTATCGCAACTCACGGCCATGGTCTGCGCCAAGATCCTGAAAGAAATTCTTGGCAAGATGATTGCGGGATCTCCAGCAACAGCCGCGAAGCGGCGTAAGAATGCAGCCCACGGCACAAGCCATTAGCCCAAAAGCTCATCAGACGCACCAATTGGGGAGGGCACGAGTTTACTCGTGCCGCAAAATGCTGAAAATGGAAGAAGGCACAGCCTGCAATCTGTCCCCCGCCAAAGCTCCAGCCGCCGACGTCGAGGCTTTTTAGCCGCTGCAGGCCGTCGTCGAGCCCTCAAACACTTCCACGCGCCAAGTGCTATCATGACCAAATCCTCGGCCCTCGGCGTCAGATGTGCGCCGCATCAGCCGCGCTTACATGCGAATACGACGACGCCTCCCCATTTTTCTGTCCGTTCTGCTGATTGCAGCAGCGATCGCTCTGACCGTCGTTCTCCGCAAACATGCCCCGCCCGAGCCAGCAAGGTTGCTTCCCGGCGCGGATGGCTTCGTCTACGTCAACCTGGGATGGATGCGGCGCGCCAACATTACCGGCGAACTCCCGCCTGTACCTCACGACCCCGATTACGAAAAGTTTATCCAGGCGACCGGGTTTCAGTTCGAGCGCGATCTCGATGAAGCCGCTCTCGCCATTCATTATCCCGCAAGCCTGCCCGGCGCCAAGCCCGACAGCGCGCAGCCCCGTTACTCGGAAGTCTTCGTGGGCAAAATCGATGGCGAACGGCTGCGGCAGTACCTGCGCCAGATCTCAAGTTCGGTCGACAATTACGAAACTCGCGACATCTACAACGTCCCCATCGAAGGCCGCACCGTGCGAGTCTCTGTCCTGGGCGTCGACACGGTTGCAGCATCGAACCTCGACGATCCGCTCGTCATCCGCGGAATCATTGCTCGTTCCCGCAAACTGGCATCCCCCTTTGGCGGTCCGGCATTGCTGCGCCAGTATTACAAAGAAGTCCCGTTCGCCAGCCTGAGCTGGGCCGTCTTCAAGATTCAGCCGAGTGGAGACGTCTCCGCCGGCCCCACCGGGCTGTCATTCCTGTTTCAAAAACCCGCCACGGTCGTGGCCTCGGTGCGCTATCTGGGAGCCGTCCATTTCAAGGCCCAGGCATTTGCCGGCAGTGATGAAGAAGCCAAGCAACTGGCCGGGCGCATCGACGCCTTCTTGAATCTTTTCCGCACCGCCGAAAGCACAGTCTCCACCCCCGGTCCCGATCCCGACATCAAAGCATTTTTCGATAGCCTGAAAATTCAACCAGAAAGGGACCGCGCCGTCCTCACCGCGACCGTGCCCACAGGATTGATCCGCAAGGCCCTCGCCGAGGCTCCGGTAACGGTACCTCCCGAACCCCAACCGCCGGAGAGCCCCGCCCCATCTTCAGAAAACAAGGGCAAAGCCAACAAGAAGAAAATGTAGTGCCGGCGTCCTCACCCGTGCGAGCGCTGCAAAAGCTTTACATAAATCGCCTGCAACTTTTTTGCCTTGGCACAGTCCAATAAGCACGAATGATGAACCCTCGAACCTCGTTTATTCGCGAGCACAAATCCATCCGGCAGGTAGAATAGCCCTGTAATGACGAGCCTTCCTCTTCCAATCGCGGCCTTTCTCGCTGGCCTGGTGTCATTCCTCTCTCCGTGCGTATTGCCACTCGTGCCCGGATACGTGTCGCTGATCTCCGGCGTGGGGGTTGAGCAACTCAAGACGCAGGAATCCCACCTGCTGCGGAAAGTCATGCTGAATTCCGTCGCCTTCATCCTCGGATTCAGCGTGGTCTTCGTCACTCTCGGAGCAGTCGCGACCGAAGTCAGCCAGATGCTATCGCGCTACCGCTCGACCCTGGCCCAGATCGCCGGCGTAGTCATTATTCTGTTCGGTCTGCACCTGACCGGAGTATTCAAGATCAAAGCTCTCTACACCGATGCTCGTCTGCACAGCGTGAAGGGCAGCAGTACCGCCTGGGGTGCGTTCGTGATTGGTTTCGCTTTCGCCTTCGGATGGACCCCGTGCGTGGGACCGGTCCTGACCGTCATTCTCACTTTCGCCGCCGCTCAGGACTCGATCACAAAAGGCATCGCGCTGCTCGCGATCTATTCGCTGGGACTCGCCGTGCCATTCCTGCTGACTGCGCTCTTGCTCGAGCGCTTTCTCAAGTTTTACAGCCGCTTCCGCGTCCACATGCATGCCATTGAAGTAGCTAGCGGCACACTGTTGATCGCACTGGGCGTATTGTTAGTATTAGGACGCTTTACCATCATCTCGAATTATTTGTCGTTCCTGAATCGATTTGCGTTGTGATTGGAGCTTTCCGTGAAACGTGATCCGGTAGTCATCATCGTAGTGGCGATGGTGGTGGCTCTCATGCTCGTGTTCGGCTTCAAGCTGGCCCGTCGTTCCTCGCGGAGCGCGAGCGCGGGCGATGCTCAAATGAAAAGCGGCATCGCCCCCGACTTCACCCTCCAGTCCCTCGACGGCAAAACCGTCCGCCTATCAGATTTCCGTGGCAAACCCGTAGTCTTAAACTTCTGGGCAACTTGGTGCGGGCCGTGCAAGATTGAAATGCCCTGGTTTGTTGATTTGCAGAAGCAGTACGGGCCGGCGGGGCTGCAGTTTCTGGGTGTGGCTATGGATGACGCGAGTACCAAGGACATTGCGGAATTCACCGAGAGCATGAAGGTGAATTATCCCATTCTGATTGGTAAAGACACCGTAGGCGACGCGTACGGCGGCGTGCAGTTTCTGCCCGAGACGTTTTTCATCGATCGTGACGGAAAAGTCGTAGACAAGGTGTTCGGACTCAAGGGCCGGGGAGAAATCGAAGACGCCATCAAGAAAATTCTTGGCGCGGGCGCGGTTGCGCAGACGCAGAAATAAACATTGAAGCCCATCGCAAAAATCGCGTTCCTGCTCTTGCTGTCCACAGCTGCGCTCACGGCCCAGGATGAACTGGGCCGGAAATCGCCGTCGGTTACGCTGTCCGCCCCGCCCATCACCACGGTGATTCGCGGCAAGGCTACGAGCGTGGGGCTGCGATTTCAGATCGGGTCCGGCTTCCACATCAACTCCAACACGCCGGCGGCCGACTACCTGATTCCCACCACCCTCAAACTCGATGTGCCTACCGATATCGTGGTGGGAAAAATCATCTATCCGGCGGGTGAGCAAATGAGCTTTGCTTTTGCTCCCGAGGAAAAGATCAGCGTTTACAGCGGAGAATTCGACTTGTCAGTGCAGGTGCGGCCACTGTCCAGCATGCTGCCGGGCAAGTACGAGATTCGCGGACGATTGAGATATCAAGCCTGCGACAAGGCTGCCTGCTTTCCTCCGAAGCAGTTGCCGGTCGCGTTCGAAGTCAAAGTGGTCAAGGCTCCGCTCGCGCCCAAGCCGAATCCCGCCCAGAGTCCGCACGCGCATACATAAGATTCCTCCGAGCCTGGGCCACCCGCGCTGCTTTCTAACGTTCTGGAGCGCTATAATGGCGAGCGTTCTTTCATATTCCCCGTGAATGGAGCAAAAGCTATGACAACACCTGAGCAAAAGACCTGTGCCCACATTCCCTGCACCTGTGTGGTGGAAAGCGGCAAGAAATACTGCAGTGACTCTTGCAGCGATGCCGGATCGGGTGACGTGGAGATCGCTTGCGAATGCGGTCATGCGACCTGTTCGACAAGCGTCGAGAACCTGGCCTAGAACACCCCAAACAATTCTCGTGCCTGATCTGCCGGGCAGGCTTTTTTAGGACTGCCCCATTTCAGTTCACCTAAACACATTGGGAGGAATCCTTATGAAGCATTTCACATTCTTCCTGGTTGCAGTGGCAACGATGGCGGGACTTGCCGCGCTCATCGCCCCTGCACCAGGACACGCGAATGGGCAATCCGCCCCCGCCTACGTTACCGAAATCCCTCAAGGATACCGCGGCTGGAAGTGGATCTCCTCGGCCCATGAAGCAGGCAAGCTCAATAGTTTAGGCGCTGTCCTGGGCAACGATGTAGCCTTCAACGCCTTCCGCGACGGCAAGCTTCCGTACCCGGACGGCACGATCATTGCCGCTTTGCATTACCAGAACGTCCCATCGGCAGAAAACAACAAAATCTTTGGACAAGCCCAATCTTTCGTTCCCGGGGCCCCCACAAACATTCAGTTCATGATCAAGGACTCAACCAAGTACGCCGCAACCGGAGGCTGGGGGTTCGGTCACTTCCAGGACGGCAAACCGGCCGACGCGGCTTTCCTGAAGCCCTGCTTCCCCTGCCACGAGAAGGCCAAAGCGACCGACCTCGTCTTTACTCGTTATGCACCTTGATGCTGAAAACCGGAATGTGGGGGACAGGGTCCGCAGTTACCCACGCTGGTGAGTCCCTCCGTTTCCACGGGATGAGGTGGACAAATGACGTCGTTTAGCATCTGCTTGACATATGCCACAGGAGCGCGCTAAAACAAGCCCCGAACGCCACGTCAAAGTCTTTAAGAATGGACGGAACAAGGCCGTGCGAATTCCCCGTGAGTTTGAGTTTCCGGGCGAAGAGGCCATCATGCGAAAAGAAGGAGACCGGCTCATCATCGAGCCCGTTCCCACGAAATCTCTTCTCGCTGTGCTGGCGAAGCTTGCGCCATTGCCGGAGGATTTCCCTCCTATCCCGGATGCTCCCCCTGATGCGGTCGAGCTTTAATGCGCTATCTTCTGTGCTCGTAGGAATCGGTGGGATTTTTCGGATCGAGCGGAGGAATCGGGGACCGGTGGCCCAGGTTCGCGAGCGGGTTGTGCGAGCTAACCTGGGAACAGAAACACCCTGGCAGTCCCACTTTGGGCTGCTGTCTCGCGATCTCCCGCCGTCCACTCCGACTCGATCTCGACCACTCCGACTTCCCGCAGCGCATAATGACGGAAGCTGCTCCACTTCCAGTCTCCCGGCTGTTTCACCAGCCCGCGCGTCACAGGATTCCGGTGCAGATAGCGCAATTTTTTCGTAAACTCTCGCTCATCCCTCACGTTTCGGTCGTAGTATCGTTTCTGCCAGAATACGCTGGAGCGCGAATCGCCCAGCCACGGCTCGCGTTTCGCAACCGACAATTTCAGCCAGTGGATTGCATCCGCAAGCATTCCCTGCTTGGGCTCGTTAAGCAAGAGGTGAACATGTTCCGGCATGACGACGTATCCGTAGACGCACATGGCGAAGCGGCAGCGCATGCTCTCCAGGCACTGAACAAATAGATCGCAGACATCAGGAGGATTGAGGTAAGCTCGCCGATGATAGCAAGTGAAAGTTACAAAATGGGATTGTCCGGACCGCTGGAAACGCCGCAGACCTATAGGCATGACAGGATTTAACGCCTCAGGTCCGGGAAATGCAGTGATATCTGAACATGTCCCAGGTTAGCTCGCACACCCCGCTCGCGAACCTGGGCCACCAGCGAATGGCGTTCATTTTGCTCTCGAGGGTGCCCCGTCCAAGCTTCGCTTGGGCGGGGATTTTCCCCGGTTAAAACGCATGCCAACCTGCCCCTTTGGTATCGCCTATTGCGCTTCGATTTCTAGTGTACTGACGAACCACCCCGCCCAAGCCAAGCTTGGACGGGGCACCCTCGGGAGCAAAACGAACGAAGGTTCTGGCTACTCGCCCTAAACTGCGCTCACGCCTCACAATCTGGAAAAAACGTCATTTTGCCGAAATCTTGTCAAGCCCCCTTGGAGGTCGAATTCCTGCTAAGGCATTCATTTCAAACATAAAATAAAGTTGGAAACCATGGCACTTTTGCTATATCCGATGTGCGATACTATATCTAGAGGATTTAACGGAAGGCGCAGGCTTCACGGCTTGCGCCTTTTTCTTTGCGTTGTACTAGACCCCTGACAGCAGGTTTAAGGGAGTGGCAGTTCTGCCACTGCGCGCGAGATCCTTCGCTTTGCTCAGGATGACGTCGTGAAAAATTGGAGATTACGGAGCTGACGGTAGTGGTGCAGTTCGATATGGAAGCGAGCCAAACGCGCGATTATTGTGTCGCAAAGAACGCGACACATCGCGCGGCTCGCCCAGATCCTTCACTGCGCAAAGAACGCTTGTTCAGGATGACAATCAGACCGAACTGACTCAATAATTTAACGACAATTAAGGAGAATCAGGCGCAGGCTAACCCCTGCGCTTTTTTTATTATGAAACGAAAATCTGGGATTCAAAAATCAGGCAGGCGGAAGGAGAAGTTTGTGCAAACTTTCAAGCGGCGCGGGGAAATCGCCGAGATGGGGTTTCAGCACAAGGCCGCGAGTATGGGTTTCACGGTGACCAAGCCTTATGGGGATAGCGATTTCTACGATTTCATTGTGGATGCGGGCAACCGGCTGTGGCGGGTGCAGGTGAAATCGGGTTCGTCGATGAAGAGGAATGCGTACCGCGTGGCGGTGCGTCATTGTTGGCACGGGCCACGATCGAAACGATCCTACACGGCGGAGCAGATCGATATTCTGGCGGTGTATGTCGTGCCGTTGAAAGTGTGGTACATCATTCCGGTAGGCGCGTTTACGCCCAGTGAATCATTGATTCTTTTTCCGCATTTGCCGGGGCATGGAGGGAAGTACGAACAGTTTCGCGAGGCTTGGCATCTTCTGGCTTGCCTGCGGAGTGGAGAGCTTAAAGAAGGGATTGTCACGGTGCCGGGTTGTGGGTATTGTCCGGCGTCGGGGAAGAGGTGTCCTGGTTGTGTGGGGAAATAGTGGGGCTTGGCTGGTGAGAATGCCCTGAGGCAGTTAGATTGCGATTGGGGATCGCGGGGTCCTTCGACTTCGTAACTGGTTCGCTTTTTGCGAATCAGTTACTGCGCTCAGGATGACTGGGTTTTGGTGCGCTCCGGATGACAGGGCTTGGGTGACTTACTTGTTCTTTTCGGTTTTCTTTTCTACTTTGGCCCAGGTGTCTTTTAGGGCTACCGTGCGGTTGAAGACGGGCTTGCCGGGAGCGGAGTCGTGATCGACACAGAAATATCCCAGGCGCTCGAACTGGTAGCGCGTTCCCGGTGCGGGGCTGGCGAGGGACGGTTCGACCTTGCAGCAGGTGAGCACTTCGAGAGAATTTGGATTGAGATTGACGGTGAACTCCTGGCCCTCTTCGGTTTGATTGGGATCTTCTTTGCTGAAGAGGTTTTCGTAGATGCGCACTTCGGCATCGACGGCGTGCGCGGCTGAGACCCAGTGAATGGTCGATTTCACTTTGCGTCCGTCGGGAGGATTGTTTCCGCCGCGAGTCGCGGGATCGTAGGTGCAGTGGACTTCGATTACTTCGCCTTTGGCATCTTTTACTACACTCTTACATGTAACGAAATAGCCGTAGCGCAAGCGGACTTCGCGTCCCGGCGAAAGACGGAAATATTTCGGGGGTGGGATTTCGCGGAAGTCCTCCTGCTCGATGTAGAGCACGCGGGAGAATGGAACTTTGCGCGTGCCCGCGCTGGGATCTTCAGGATTGTTGACCGCTTCCATTTCTTCGGTTTGGATCTCCGGATAATTGTCGATCACAACTTTCAGCGGGCGAAGGACCGCCATGGCCCGGGGAGCGCGTTTGTTCAGGTCTTCGCGAACGAAATGCTCGAGCATGGCGAGTTCGATCGATCCGGTAGTTTTCGAGACGCCGATGGCGCCGCAGAAATTGCGAATGGCCTCGGGCGTGTATCCGCGGCGGCGGATGCCGGAAAGGGTGGGCATGCGGGGATCGTCCCAGCCAGTAACGCGGCCATCGCGTACGAGTTGCAGCAGCTTGCGCTTGCTGAGCAGAGTGTAGGTCAGGTTGAGCCGGTCGAATTCGATTTGCTGCGAAGGGAAAATGCCGAGCTCTTTGATAAACCAGTTGTAGAGCGGGCGATGGTCTTCGAATTCGAGCGTACACATCGAATGCGTGACCTTTTCGATCGAGTCCGACTGCCCGTGAGCAAAATCATACATTGGGTAGATGGGCCACTTGCTGCCGGTGCGGTGGTGGTCGGCGTGGAGGATGCGGTACATGACGGGATCGCGCAGATTAAAATTGGGCGAGGCCATGTCGATTTTGGCGCGGAGAACGCGGGCGCCGTCAGGAAATTCGCCGGCACGCATGCGTTCGAAGAGATCGAGGTTCTCTTCGATGGAACGGTTGCGGAATGGGCTGTCTTTGCCGGGCTCGGTCAAGGTGCCGCGATATTTGCGGATCTGGTCGGCGCTGAGATCGTCGACGTAGGCCTTTCCGGCATTGATGAGTTGCACGGCCCAGGCGTAGAGCTGGTCGAAATAATCGGAGGCATAGAAAAGGCCGCTCCACTCAAAACCGAGCCACTTGACGTCCTGCAGTATGGAGTCGACGTACGCGGTTTCTTCTTTCTCGGGATTCGTGTCGTCGAAGCGAAGATTGGTGTGGCCGCCAAATTCGGCGGCGAGGCCGAAGTCGAGGCAGATCGCTTTGGCGTGGCCGATGTGGAGATATCCGTTAGGCTCGGGAGGGAAACGGGTTTGCACGCGGCCGCCGAATTTGTTGGTTTTGAGGTCTTCGAGAATGACGTCGCGCAGGAAGTTCGAAGGACGAGACTCGGGGGACGGGGTGACGGCAGTTTCGGTCTCGGGATTCGAAGTGCTCATAAAGGTTTTTTCAAGGCGCAGAGTGGGTCTTTGATATTCGCCGCCTGGACGCCCGGAGATGGCCCTGCGAGGGCCGGAATCTCATGTGGAAATAACACTATAACTCATCTGGGCGGCAGGTGTCCGGAGTTGTAGCTGCAGGTCTTTCGCCCCGCTGGGGCTGAACCATTTCGCGGTCACCACCTACGGCTTGCGCCGTGGGCTGCATTCTTGCGCCGCTTCGCGGCTGGCTCGGATCCCATCGGCTTTATCGACCGCATTTTCCTCGTGAAACAGGCCGGAGCGGGGTTGCGGGTCAAGTATCGAAGGTAACCGGGGGTGGTTACTTCCAGGTGACCGCGCACCTGCCGTTCTCATCTAAACACTATTGTTTTGTATAGGAGGTTATGAAAATATTGGGTTCGCAGATTTCGTTAATTTGAAACGATCGAGGGGAACGGCAGAGAACTGTTCCCAAGAGTATGTACACTAGCACCCCCACCATCGCCGCGGTTGTCCAAACGGGACTCGTAGCCCTGTTGCTTTTCCTGTTGTTCACCTACCTCTACGAGCAGAGCCGGCGGCAATATTTCCGCGCATGGCAGTTGGGTTGGGCTGCGTACACGCTGCATTACGCCCTCGATGCCTGGGGAGCGGTGCATCGGCCGTCGGCGTTGGTTTCGTTCTTGAGTTCCTTGTTGTTGATCGCGATGGCGCTTTGCATCTTCATCTCCACGCGGCTGATGATGCGGCGGAAATTCCATCTGCGATGGTACGACGTGGCCGTGGGCCTAGGCGGCCTCGCGCTGGCATTGTGGGAGGCGGTTGCCAATTCCCATCTGCCGTTGGAGGTCGGTCTAGGGGTAGTGCTGCTGTATTGCTCTTTTTATTTCTATCGTTATGCGCATCAAAAAAATTCGCTAGCCTTTACGTTTCTGGCAATTTCGCTGGCGTTGTGGGCTGTGTTGATGATTTTCGGAGAGCAGCACGATGCATTTCTCCCGGTCGTAGGGATGGCGGGGGATTTTCTGGGCCCGATCCCGCAGATGCTGCTGGGCATCGCCATGGTGATGGTGCTGTTTGAGAGCGAGCGCAACGCGGTGCAGGAAAATGCGCTGGCATTCTCCACCCTGGGCGTGGACCCGATGCGGCTGCTTTCGGCGGGCGATCTGGTGCCGAGCCTGCAAAATATTTTGGAACGGCTGGTGGCGCCTCTGCCCACCGGCCGGGCGATGATCTACGTTTCGGAACGGTGGCGCACGATTTTGCCCTCGGTGCAACGCGGATTTTCACCTGAGTTGATTACCAAGATGGAGAAGAGCGGCGCCGGGGAATATATTGCCGAACTGGCGTACCGCCGTGGCGGATTCGTAACCTTTCACAACTTCGCGGAGATGTCAGAGCCGCTGCCGGCGTTTCCGGGGGCACGCTTCGAGCAGTTTCGCCAGGTGATGGCGGAAGAAAATATCCGGAACATTACGGCAGTCAGCCTGCAGACGCGGGAGCACAACTTTGGCGTGATCATTTTTCCGCACGCCGAGCGCCGGGTATTTGGATCGTCGAACCTGCGTCTGCTGATTGGCCTGGCGTTGCAGATTGGACTGACCCTGGAAAATTACCTGACCATGCACAACGCCCAACGCCGAACCAAGGAATACGAACTTCTGACCCAGATTGGCCAGGCCATCAGCTCGCGTCTCGATCAGGATGAGATCCTGCGCACGGTTTACAAAGAGCTTGGACAGATCTTTGACACTGGCGAGTTTTATGTGGCCTTCCTGGAAGGCGAGCATATCCGCTTCGAGTTCGAGGTGGAAAAAGGTCAGCTGCTGCCCAAGCGATCGCGGAAGGTCGACAATGGTCTGACCGAGTACATCCTGCGAACGGCGCAGCCCTTGCTGATTCGAGCTGATGTGGAGAAGGCGCGAGAACGCCTGGGCGCAACCTACATTCCGGTACGACCCTCCAAGTGTTTCTGCGGCGCGCCCATTCTGCAGGGCGGCAAACCTGCTGGAGTTATGGCGGTCATGAGCGCGGATCGTGAATATGTCTTCGAGCAGCGCGATTTGGAAGTGATACAGACGGTCGCCGGCCAGGTTTCGGTGGCGGTGGAGAATGCGCGGCTGTTCGCCGAGGAGCAACGTCGGTCACGCCAGTTTGCCTTTCTCAACAGCATTTCGAAGACTGCCATTTCGAGCGAGGACGCGGAGCAGATGCTGCTGGAGATTGTGGGACACATCCAGAAAACCTTCCGCTTCGATCATATTGGCATCGGCATCTTCGACTACGTTCGCAAAGACATCGAAATCAAGGCGGAAGCCGGCGTCACCGCCAAAGCTTTAGGCATGCGGATTCCGCTGGGATTTGGAATTCTGGGGCGGGTGGCACGCACTGGAGAGAGCGCGCTGGTTCAAACCTCGGGCGAAGAAAACCTGCAGGGAGTGTTGCCGGATTCACGGTCCGTGCTATGCATTCCGATTACGTATGGCGAGACTCTGCTCGGCGTGCTCAATGTTGAGAGCCGGCAGGAGGATGCGTTTTCTCCGGAAGACGTGCTGATCATGAATACTCTGGCCGACCTGCTGGCCACGGCGTTGCACAATTCGTTCGTATTTCAGAAGCTGCAACAGACGGCCATCACCGACGGCCTTACCGGCATCAAGACTCGCCGCTTTTTCTGGGAAGCTCTCAGTTCGGAGTGGAAGCGCGCTTCCCGCTCCGGGCGTCCATTTTCAGTGGTGCTGGTCGACCTCGACAAGTTCAAGGACGTCAACGACACGCTGGGGCACCTCGAAGGGGATCTGGTACTGGCGCGGGTGGGTCGGTTGCTGGAGCAGAAATGCCGACAGTCGAATGTGGTGGCTCGTTACGGAGGCGACGAATTTATTATTCTTATGCCGGAAACCGGCGTGGAGCAGGCCCAGGCGCTAGCTGAACGTTTGCGCCTGTGGCTGTCGACGGACCCCATGCTGCAGGAACATCTCATTACCGGCAGCTTTGGAGTCGCCAGTTTTCCGGTGCATGGCTTCACCGCCGAGGAGATTATCCGGGTCGCGGACGCGGGGATGTATATCTCCAAACATGCGGGCGGCGATCGGGTATCAACTACCGACCAATCTGCGGATACGGAATACGGCGCGGTACAACGGCAACTTATCTCCGGTCACATCGAGGGCTTCCTGCACCGCGAGCACACCGGGCCCGAACACCTTGACGAACTCCTGGGTACGCTGCGCAAATTCAGCGACGAGGAGGGTGGAGATGAAGAAGGCAGTGTCCAGACTCTGCGGGACGCGATTGAGGCCCTGGCCCGAGCCGCAGAATCGCGTGAACTGAACGGCACAGGGCATGGCGAAATGGTTGCTCGTTACAGCGAACTCATGGCCCGGGCTTTGGGATTGTCCCCGGAAGACGTCGATGATCTGGCCTACGCCGCGCGGGTGCATGACGTGGGAAAAATCTTCGTCCCTGAACGGGTGCTCAACAAATCTGGTCCGCTTAGCGACGAGGAGTTCTCTCTGGTAAAAATGCACGCTCACGTGGGAGGAGTAATTGTTGCGACCCTGCCAAACAGTGATTCGTTGCAGAAAGCGGTTGAGCATCACCACGAGTCCTTCGACGGGGCCGGCTATCCGGGCGGCCTTCAAGGTGAGCAGATTCCCCAGTGGGCAAGAATCCTGGCGGTTGCCGATGCCTACGTCAACATGACCACCGAACGTTCTTTTGCTTCGTCCAAAAGCAGCGGGCAGGCTTTGGCGGAATTGGAACGCTTGAGCGGCATCCGCTATGACGGAATGCTGGTGCGTGTCCTTTTGCGGGAACTGAAGACGGAGCGGGCCTCGTCGAGCTTCGGCGGTTGAAGCTGAGGCTTTGCTGCAGGCGAGTTTCTTAAGACCATCTGGTATCCCACCTTGAGGTGCATTCATGTCCAACAGCCAGTCGAGCAGGACGGCGAAGGTCGGCTTCGAATGCGTGATTCCGATTCTGCGGGTTAACAGTCTCGCGGCCAGCATCCGCTTCTATGTGGATGTGCTCGGCTTCAAAGTGGATTGGGGCGGCGAGGGTGAATCGACCTTTGCATCGGTTTCCCGCGACCGCCGTGCAATCATGCTGTGCGAGGGTGATCAAGGGCAGCCGGGGACGTGGCTTTGGATCGGGGTTGAAGACATCGAGCCGCTTTTCGCGGAGTACCGAGCCAAGGGTGCGAAGTTTCGGGAGGGGCCGACCAACTATCCCTGGGCATATGAGATGAAAATTGAGGACCCCGACGGGCACGTGCTGCGGTTCGGGTCGGACACGAAGGCGGATTGAGTTCCGCGACCCCGCAAGCTGACTTTTTTCGCAATTGGCAGCAGCACGCTGTGACAGCGGGGAACTAAGCTTGGACGGCAAGAGCACGGCTTCTGCGATTCACCAAGTAATTTCGGAAAACCTTCCACAAATTCGAGCTGGTTGGGTGACTCAGCCGCGATTTCATGATAGAACTGCCGAGCTGCAAATCTCCGTCAAGGACTCTATCAATGGGAAATCCGGTGCAACAACAACTTCCTGGGAAGACTGGCTCGGTGTCGGCAAGAGGCATGCTGATATTCGTATTGGCTCTCGGTTTTGGACTACTGACAAACCGTTCCGCGCAAGCGCAGGCTCTCCACGTGCTTTACAACTTCGGAGGGTCGTCGGACGGCGGAGATCCCTACGCGAGTTTGATTCGCGATGCGGCGGGAAATCTCTACAGCACTTTTGGCTACGGCGGCGGCACATCTTTTTCGGGGGGAGTGTTCAAGGTCGCCCCTGACGGCACCGAAACCGTGCTGTACAGCTTCACTGGTGGCGCCGATGGGGCATTCCCCATTTCAGCCTTAGTCCGGGACAGCGCGGGCAATCTTTATGGAACCACGACGCAGGGCGGCTCTGCCGGTGCCGGCGTAGTGTTCAAAGTTGACCCCAGCGGCACCGAGACCGTGCTGCATAGCTTCACCGGAGGGAAGGACGGTGTCGATCCCGTCGGCGGGTTGCTGCGAGATAAGGCGGGTAGCCTCTACGGCACCACTTCACAGGGTGGCGCTTCCGGCGATGGAATCGTATTCAAAATAAGTCCGAGCGGCAAAGAAACGATTGTGCATACCTTCACCGGCAGCACGACGGACGGGAAATATCCCACCTACACCAGTTTGCTGATGGATGCGCAAGGCTTTTTGTACGGCGTGACCCAAGAGGGCGGCAGTGCCGACGGCGGGATTTTGTACAAACTGACTAAGAGCGGAAAATTGACGATCCTGCACAGCTTCACCGGCGGAACGACCGACGGATGCAACGTTCTGGGAGCGCCGTTCATGGACGCGGCAGGCAATTTCTATGGCACAACTTCCTCCTGCGGTGCCAATACTCTGGGAACGGTGTGGAGAGTCAGCAAGAGCGGCAAGGAGAAAGTGTTGCACAGCTTCGCGGGCGGAACGTCGGATGGCGAATATCCTCTGGCCGGTGTGGTTGTGGACGCGAAAGGCAATGTGTACGGCACCACCGAGACCGGCGGCACCTCCAACGTCGGAACCGTGTACAAAGTGGGCGAGGGTGGCAAGTTTACTCTTTTGCATAGCTTCGATGGGACGGATGGAAAATATGTGTACTCCGGCCTCGTCCAGAATGCAAAAGGCACCCTCTTCGGCACGGCTATAAATGGCGGCAGCATCGGTTATGGGACGGTCTGGAAGATTGCGGAGTGAGCAGCGGTTGCGTGCGGATTACCGTTATGGTACCTTTTAGAATTGTCCCGGACATCTGGAAGGGATCAGAGGGATATATGCGCCCGCGAGGGCCCGTTGTCTCCGACTGCTGGCGTAGCTCAGTTGGTAGAGCATCTGATTTGTAATCAGAGGGTCGGGGGTTCAAATCCCTTCGCCAGCTCCAGCATCTGATTGGGTTGATTCGCAGGATCGGTTCCGGAATATAGGGCTTTGCGCGGCGCGGCGGCGTAACAGATTTTTTCCCAACGGCACTCCATAAGGAATTTTTCCAAGTGTGGTGTTTGCGTGCGAGAGGATTTTCGCGCGCACTCTGTTTTTCTATTGGGTCATTGTCCGCCGAGCATTATCCTCCGCGCCTAGCGGCCGGTTTCGAGAATTGCAGTTTGTGGCCGGGAAGGCCCGAAAGTTTGCACAGGTGGGTGAGTGGTTAAAGCCAACAGACTGTAAATCTGTCCCTCCTTGCGAGGTACGAAGGTTCGAATCCTTCCCTGTGCACCAGGAATTTGAAGCGCTCTTGCGGGCGTGAGCGCAACCGAAGTCGCGAGCGGCGCGAGGAATCTGGTGAAGCGTTTACCGATCGCGATGGCCGCGTTTGTGGGATTGGGCGGTCTGGTTTGGGCGACGATTGATGACCAGCGGATTCGTCTCGGGACACTTGCAGTATTGGCGATGTTCGCGCTGAAAACGTGGGTGCGCCGCAAGGATGTGCTGCATCCGGACAGCGACGATGTAGAGACGTAGCTCGCTACGTCTGGGCTTTAGAAGCGGTTGGCCGATGTAGCTCAGTTGGTAGAGCACTCCCTTGGTAAGGGAGAGGTCATCAGTTCAATCCTGATCATCGGCTCCAGGAATTGAGGCGCCGGGCTGTGAACGCGGCGATAGAGGTAGCGACGGCAGCCTGTGTTGTTTATTTCGTTGTCTTGATCGTTGCGCTCGGGCAGTTGACGGGAAAGCGACGGTCGACAGCGATCAAATATGTTGCGCTAATGTTCGTGGCGGGATGGGTTTTGTTTGATTGGCTGTCTGGCGACTGGCTGGGTAATGATTGAGGGAATTGTTCTGGTTATTGTGATTCCTTTCGGGATCGCTCATTTGGCGATTCTCTTGATTGAGGAATCACGCCAGGGCTAGCGATTTGGAAGGGCGAGATTTTGCTGAGAGCTGACGGCTGAAAGCTGACAGCTGGGTTTAAGCGGGAGTAACTCAGTGGTAGAGTCACAGCCTTCCAAGCTGTTGGTCGCGGGTTCGATTCCCGTCTCCCGCTCCAGAGTTTTGGCAGTAAGAAATTTCTTGGCGGTAATACGGAGAGAGCTAGGCAATGGCGAAAGAGAAATTTGAGCGGAATAAGCCGCACTGCAATGTGGGGACGATTGGTCACATTGACCATGGCAAGACCACGTTGACGGCGGCCATCACCAAGGTATTGCAGAAGCACAACCCGAAGATCGTGTTCCGGTCGTTTGACTCGATCGATAACGCGCCGGAAGAAAAGGCGCGCGGGATCACGATTGCGACCGCGCACGTCGAGTACGAGACGGCGAACCGGCACTATGCGCA
>Ga0228598_1000023_pt1 | contig 21897 bp, 18 predicted proteins | sample CZU4metagenome_FD_182726 | JGI IMG/M metagenome (GOLD analysis project Ga0228598, IMG submission 182726) | Spruce rhizosphere microbial communities from Bohemian Forest, Czech Republic - CZU4 | ecosystem: Host-associated > Plants > Roots > Rhizosphere | place: Czech Republic: South Bohemian... | reverse complement strand
CCGCGCCAGCGGCTTCCTTCTGACGGCTTTTTCGAACGCGACGCCTCTCACCTTTTTTCAGCCTTGAGCACTCATCCCGGCGTCGCGTCCGAAAAAGCACTAGCGTTATTCGGCAGCAATCGCAGAATACTTTCGGATGTGAAGCTGAGGATGGCCGGGTTGCCAAGCGACGTGTCCAGCTTCTGCCAGACTGGATACTTTTCTCATACCCCCGCGATCTTACCCACACGGATTCGCCCTGGATCAACGGGGAAGACACCTGCGGTATCGGTGATGCCAACGAAATCAAAGCACGGCCACCATTCCAGTTTCAGAAAGCCGTGCCTCTGCTAACCTCTACTTGAACCCTACGTCTACTCCCGGGTAGAGTACTGTGTCTCGTTTTCCAGGGTTCTGCTCATCCCCTTGGTCACAGGAGTTCGCTGATGCGTCGTGCTTTCGCCGTGCTGATTTGTTTCTGCTGCCTCGCTGCTTTTTCCTTTGCTCAAACCGCCGATGAACTTATCGCCAAAAATATTGAAGCCCGAGGCGGGATGGAGAAGATCAAGGCCATTAAGACCCTGCGCATGACGGGCAAATTCGATGGCGACGGCATTACCGCGACCGTGGGCCAGGAAAACGAGCGTCCCAATCTGGTGCGGGAGACGTTTTCGTTGCAGGGGATGGTCGTGATTCAAGCTTACGACGGCTCAACCGGCTGGCATATTCAGCCCTTCGGAGGAAAGAAAACTCCGGAGTTGATGGGCGAAGACGATCTGCGCGACCTGCTGCTCGACGCCGACTTCGACGGTCCGCTGGTCGATTACAAAGAGAAAGGCAATACCGTCGAATACCTCGGGCACGACGTCGTCGATGGCGACGACGCGCTGCGACTGAAGATCACGCTGAAAAATGGTGACATTATTTACGACTATCTCGATCCCGATACCTTCATCGAGATTCGCAAAGAAATTCAGCAGTTTATCCGCGGCTCGCAGCGCGATCGCGTGATGGAGTTCGGTTCGTATAAGCCCGTAAACGGAGTGATGTTTCCCTTCTCGATCTCGCAGGGACCGAGGAACCATCCTGATGCGCAAACCGTTACCGTGCGGAAGTTGGAAGCCAATGTGACGATCGATCCCGCCGACTTTAATTTGCCTCCATCGTTGAGGACTGGGGAAAAAAGCTCGGGGATGGTAGGGATTCGTTAATCTGTTCGCACGCCGCTTGGTTCGCGCAGTGGATTCACCCGGGTAGGGAATAAAAATCATTTGCTGAAAAAGGACTCGCACACATGAAAGCATCCGCTCGCAGTTCCTGGGGAATGACTGTGCTGATCGTCGGAGTCACGTTGTGTGCCTCGTTACAGGCCGCAGCACAAGCGCCCTACCGCTACGACGCGGCTACGGTTTCAGGTTTGCCGGCGCGCAACATCGGATCGGCGACGATGAGCGGCCGTATCGCAGCGCTCGACGCCGTAGAAGAAGACGGGCGCATCACCGTCTTCGTGGGCGCGGCCAGCGGCGGCGTGTGGAAGTCGGTGAACGGCGGCACCACCTACAAGCCCGTGTTCGATCGCCAGGATGTGCAATCGATTGGCGCCGTAGCGATCGATCCCTCGAACTCCAAGAACGTATGGGTTGGCACCGGCGAATCCTGGGTGCGCAACAGTGTCTCGGTGGGCGATGGCGTTTATAAATCTACCGACGGCGGAGAAAACTGGACGAATGTTGGCTTAAAAGACAGCGAGCACATCGCTAAAATTCTGGTGAACCCGAGCGACGGCAACGATGCGCTGGCCTGCGCCACCGGCCACCTGTGGGACGATAACGACGAGCGCGGCGTTTACCAGACCACCGATGGCGGCAAGACTTGGCGAAAAATCTTGGCTGGCGCGAACGGATCGAGCGGTTGCGCCATGATCGCTCGCAGCAAACAGGAGCCGAAAACCATCTACGCCGCGATGTGGGATTTCCGCCGCCAAGGGTGGACCTTCCGCTCTGGCGGTCCGGGCAGCGGCATATTCAAATCCACCGACGATGGCGCGAATTGGAAGGAAATCACCGACAGCAACGCCACAGGCCTGCCGGCGAAGCCTTATGGACGCATCGCGGTTCAAGTGGCCGAGTCCAAGCCAAATGTCGTCTATGCCAACATCGAAGCGGAAAAAGGCCGCGGCCTGTATCGCTCCGACGATGGCGGCTCCAACTGGACCAAACTCGACGCCAGCAACTACATGGTGTGGCGTCCATTTTATTTCGGAAACTTAATTGTCGATCCCAAAAACGAAAATAAGATTTTCAAACCCGATCTAATCCTGATGCTGAGTAACGACGGCGGAAAAACTTTCAACGTGGTTTCGAGCTCGGGCCATGGCGACTTTCACGATGTCTGGATCAATCCGAAAAATCCAAACATCGTAATCGCCGGCGACGATGGCGGTCTGTGGCGCAGCGAAGACGGTGGCAATCGCTGGAAACATCAGATGAACCTGCCGGTTTCGCAGTTCTATCACGTCAGCACCGACAACGCCGATCCCTACCACGTCTACGGCGGCTTGCAGGACAACAGTTCCTGGGTGGGCGACTCGTCGTATCCCGGCGGCGTGACCAACTCGCGATGGGAAAACATGTTCGGCGGCGACGGCTTCTGGATGTTCGAGGATCCCTCCGATCCCGACTATCTCTACGCCGAAGCGCAGGGCGGCGAAATTGGGCGAGTGAATCGCTACACGCACGAAACTCGCGATCTGCATCCCTGGCCGAATTACGGCGAAGGCAAGCTGCGATTCAATTGGAACACTCCCATTCATATGAGCCCCAACGAAAAAGGAACCATCTACATCGGCGCCCAGTTCCTCTTCCGCTCGCGCGATCACGGCCAGTCGTGGGACCGCATCTCTCCCGACCTCACCACCAACGATCCTGAGAAACAGAAGCAGGAAGAATCTGGCGGCGTCACCATCGACAACTCTTCCGCCGAGATGCACACCTCGATCTATTCCATCTCCGAGTCGCCGAAGAACGGACAGATCATTTGGGTCGGCACCGACGACGGCAACGTGCAGATCACTCGGGACGGTGCGAAGACCTGGACGAACGTAGTCGCCCACGTCAACGGACTGGGCCAGAACTCCTGGGTCTCGACCATCGAGGCCAGTCGCTTCGACGAAGCCACTGCCTACGCCACCTTCGACCGGCACACCTTCGGCGACATGAAGCCCTACGCCTACAAGACCACGGATTATGGCCAGACCTGGACAGCCCTTGCGGCGCAAGAAAGCGGCGTTCGCGGTTACGCGCACGTGATCAAAGAGGATACGGTCGTTCGCAACGTGCTCTTCCTCGGCACCGAGTTCGGCCTCTGGATCTCCGTGGATGGCGGCCTGCACTGGGCGCAATATAAAGGAAGTGATTTCCCCGCGGTTCCCGTCGATGACATTGTCATCCAGGCCCGCGAGTCGGACCTGGTTCTCGCCACGCATGGCCGCGGAATATGGATCGTCGATGACATCTCACCGCTGCGCACTCTGACTCCGGAGATGATGAGCAAAGATGCGGCGCTGATTCCGGGTCGGCCTTCGATTCAGTACTTCGAAGTCAACGGTGGATGGCCGGAAGGCGACGAAACATTCCTGGGACGGAATCGGCCAACCGACGCGCAGATCACCTATTACCAAAAAGGCCGTCACATCTTCGGCGATTTGAAGATCGAAGTTCTCGATTCGGACGGCAAGCTTGTCGACACCGTGGCGGCCAGCAAGCATCGTGGGCTGAACCGCGCCGGTTGGGGCATGCGCGTGAAGCCGCCTGCGGTCGCTCCGGCGGCGACCGCGTTGTTTGAGGCCGCGCAAGGGCCGCGCGTTTTGCCGGGCACTTACACGGTAAGGCTCACCAAGGGAGATCAAACGTACACCGAGCAGTTGAACGTTGCCATCGACCCGCGGGCGAAATATTCCGTCGACGAGCGCAAGGCCCAATTCGATCTCTCGATGAAGGTCTACAAAGAGCTGGAGCACATGACCTTTGCCGTGGAGGCGATCGAGGGAGTGCGCGACGCGGCCAACGCGCGCGCTTTGAAACTCTCGGAAAAAGATCCGCTGGAAAAGCAACTGCTCCAACTCGCCGCCGATTGCGATACGCTGCGTTCCAAAATTGTAGCCACGAAAGAAGGCGGCATGATTACCGGCGAAGAACGCATCCGCGAGCACCTCGGCCAGCTTTACGGCGCTATCACCGGCTACGACGGCAAGCCTACCGACTATCAGGTAGCGCGTGCCGAGTCGCTCGGCCACGAACTGCAGGACGTGGTCGACGACTTCCAGAAGCAAACTCTGAAGGCGCTGCCCGCCATCAACTCTAGCCTGAAGAAAAAGAAGCGAGAGCCGATCCTCGTACTTAGCGAAACCGATTGGCAGAAGAAGAACGAATCCTCCGCCGCAGCAGGCTCAGGCATGCGCGCTCGCCAGTCACAGGTTTGGGAGAGAGACTAACTTGTGTAGGAATAGATGCCGCCTCGGCTATCCACGACTGCGCAGCGCCATCGCTTCCTCCGCTGCTGAATCTCTCCCTCCAAAATAATCTTTGTCGGGCTTCCGCCATTGGACAAGGGGTCGCCCTCGACAGGCTGTGACAAACTTTGAATGAAGGACTTGTCTTTGTGAGCACTATGCGAGTTGTAAAATCAGTAACTTACAACGGGTTAGTCTTACTCAGGTGAACTCTTAAGCGCTGGCCGACGCATAAGACCGCCCGCACCCAGGATATAGACGAAGTCCTCTTCCCTGACATTTTCGGATAGCTTCCGGTTTCTCGGCAAACCGAAAGTTATCCGAGCCGCTGCCGCTAGGGGATGTCTCAAGTGGCGATAAATCGCGTCTCTGACAATGTCGGCCCGTGTCAAGCACTTTTTGAGCGCACGACTGCATGCACTCAAAGAAGAGCGCCATTTCGCTCTCGTTGATGGTGTTGCCTTTTCCAACCGTAGGCTCGCTCGTAATCGTTTTCAGGTCAGGACTCAGTCCGACCCATGCATCTCTTCGGTCGCAACTGCGATCATGATTACTACTTCGAACTCCTCAGTGAAGAGGAGCGGGACGCCCAATCAATTTCTCGGTGTTCTACTGCACACCATCGCGATTTCCGGGTTGTCCCGCGTGCGAACCGAACTTGCTCCACTGCTGATAATCCCATCCCTTGCGCATCATCCAGTACAGACGAACCGCCAGCTTGCGGGCCATGGCGACCTTGGCGGTTTTCCTCCCTCGCCGCATCATCAGGTGAAGATACTTGCTGCGCCACTCGGGCACACTACGCACCGTCACCTGCGCCGCTTCCACCAGCAAGAAACGCATCATCGAACTGCCTTGTTTGGTTATGTGCCCCAGCCGTCGCCGGTTCCCACTGGAATCTTCCAGCGGCACCAGTCCCAGATAACTCGCGATCTGCTTGCCGCAATCAAAGCGTTCGGCTTGGCCAATGATCAGCACAAAAGCCAGTGCGGTTAAGGCACCGACTCCGGGATGCGTCATCAGTCGCCGCGCCTCCGGACACTTCTCGGCCTCTTGCTCGACCGCCTGACTCAGTTCCGCGATGGTCGGGTTCAGACGATCCAGCAACTCCAGCAGATCACGCCGCCGCCGGCTCGCCCACGGAGCCAGGCGGAATGACTCTAATTGCTCCCGCCCATGCTGCCGCCACAACCGCTTCTTGCAGCGCAGTCCTTCGTTCAGCGCTACCGATTGCAACTGATTCATGATTCGCGTGCGCGCCTGCACCATGCGGTGCCGGTGCCACAGCAGTTGCCGCAGGTCTCGATTTTCTGAGCTCGGTACCCAGATCTTCGGGAAGCGATCTTCCAGCAGCAACTGCAGAATCAGCTGTGCATCCTGGCGATCCGTCTTTTGCTTGCGCACTCGTTTCGTCCGGATCTTCGCTGCATCTCCGATCCACAGCTCGAAGTGCAACTCCGAGAGCAATCGTTCAAACCAGCGCGCCTGCCCGCTGGCTTCCATCCCCACTCGCACCTGCATCCCCTGGACCGCGAGCTCGCGATAAAACTTTTCCGCTTCCTCACGGTGTTGCAGTCGCCGTTCCTGGAACTCCCCACTGTCGGTATCCACAAACGCAATTTGCTGAAAGCCCGGGTGGTAATCTGCTCCTATAATGATCATGTTCGGCTCCTTTCTCCGAGCCCTTTGGTTGGATTCAGCACCCCCAAAGTCTACTCGGGCATCGGAGCCGACATTGTCATGGAATCAATTACACTCATCGACTGGTTCCTGAGTAATTTGGGCCTTTTCGCGCTCTCACGAGCAATCGCTGCCACCGTCCCGAAGTCAACTCTGCTCTGTCACGACTCCTCCCCGGTTTGATTTAGACCTCGGAGCGTGCGGCCCGGTACGTCTCACGCGGGTGATCACCGCCGGGATGCGTGGACGTGATTGTAGACACCCGCTGGACACCAACTTTCGTAAGTGACGAGAGAATCAAGAGCTTTTGGCCCCTCCAAAGTACCTACGTAACTTGATGCTCCTCACCACAGTACCTACGATTCCAGTATGAAGTACAACGCCCTTTTATTCTGCCCTGATGAGAAAACCGCCCGCGTCGTCACCCAGGTCCTGAACGACCTGGAGTTTCGCGTTGAGCCCTGCAACGAGCCTTTTGCGGCAGTCAAGAGGCTGATGGCGGAGCACTTTGATGCCATCGTGGTGGACTGCGACAGTGAGCAGAACGCGGCCCTGCTGTTCAAGAGTGCGCACAATTCCGGATCCAATCAGTCATCGCTGGCCGTTGCCGTCGTCGAAGGACAAGCTGGCGTCGCCAAGGCATTTCGCATCGGCGCCAATCTGGTTCTGACCAAACCCATTAATGTTGAACAATCCAAGGGCACGTTGCGCGTCGCCCGCGGCTTGCTGCGGAAAACGGATGCAGCCAAACCGACGACTGCGGCACCTGCTCCCCAACCACCCCCGCGGCCCGTTACTACTATCAATGCCAAGCGCCTGTCCCCTCCGCAGGTTCCCGAGCCAAGGCCCGCGTTTACATCTTTGCCGACGCAGCCGCCACCGTCTCCGATTCCAGCCGTCAGCGCCGCCATGTTTGAGGTTGAAGCCGACCTTGGCCCAAAACCCGAGCCAACCGAAGCTGCTCTGCTCGAGTCGATGCCAGATCCGCTGACCACCTCTCCAACCGCCAGAGAATACCCGTGGCAGCCGATCAGCAAACCCGCAGCCGAGCCCATGACTAACGCTCTGCGGCACGCCGCCCAGGTCACCGGAAGGTCGGAAGTGGGTGCTGCCGCGACCAGTAAAGCAACGCCTTCGCCAGCAAGTGTTTCCGACGCTCCCATCAGCCATTCTCATGGCATCGGGATGTCGTCCGGTCAAGCGGCGGCGACCGCTCCCGCGAAAACACCGCCCAAGCCACACCATGAGCCCGAGGCAGGGACGCCCGAATTAGAGATGCCCGAATTAGAGGCGCCTGCGTTTGCCTCCCTCGGTGGTATATCAACCGAGCCTGCATCGGGCGGCAATAAGAAGACCATCCTGATCGCAGCCGCGGTTCTGGTCGCAGTCGCCACCATCGCCTATGTTGGCTGGACCAAAATGCAATCTGCGGGAGGGCCTTCGGTCGCACCAATCGCTTCTCCGCGGACTGTGCCGGTTCAGCCCCAAGCTACAGCGCTTCCGCCTTCGCAAAGTCCAGCGCAAAATTTGGCTTCTACTACACCGCAAACCCAGCCTGAGTCGGCCCTACCTATCGAGCAAGGCCCTGACATAACTCTTTCGACGACAGAAACGCGCCCTCCGGCTGCGAAGAAGTCGACTTCCATCGTGGCACCGAACACTATCATCAGAGCTCAGTCCGACGCGCCAGAGTCCGCGCCTCTGGTGGTCAAGAATGAAGCCCCCGCCCCGGCTCCGCCGAGTCCGGCTGAGCAGGAACCCGTGCAACCGCCCGCTCCCGGATCACTGGATACTTCGAACGCCAACAATCAGGCCATCTCCGGAATCATGAGTGCGACCCCGACGAGCCTCCCTCACCAGGCTGCTCAGCAATTGAAGGTCTCGCAAGGCGTGTCGCAGGGACTGCTGATCAAGAGTGTTCCCCCTGTGTATCCCGCCTTAGCCAGGCAAATGCGCGTTCAGGGAGCGGTCGAATTGCTCGCCAACATTGGGAAAGACGGCAGCATCACCAAGGTGTCAGCCATCAGTGGCGATGGGGTTTTGGCGCGCGCCGCAATCGACGCGGTCAAACAGTGGAAATACAAACCTTATTACCTCGACGATCAACCCGTCGAAATTCAAACTCAGATCACAGTAAACTTCAAACTTCCATAAACCTTTACCCAGTCGAAGTCTAAGCGCGGCGCAAGGATTCAATCCTCGCGCCGTTTTTGCTCTCTGTTCACCAAGCTATAATAGAGAGATGCCTAGCCGCTGAAATTCCTTTCTGCGGTGCCGGCGAAACAAAATCCAAAGCGTGACCCGGCTGAAAGCTGAGTGCTGACGGCTGAGTGCTTCTCCTCATGGACTTCAAATTAGTAAGCGATTACAAACCGAAAGGCGACCAAGCCAAAGCCATCGAATCCCTAACCAGAGGTCTATTCGATCGCGAACAACATCAGGTTCTTCTGGGAGTAACCGGCTCCGGAAAAACCTACACCGCCGCCAAAGTAATCGAGCAACTAAATCGAACCACGCTGGTAATGGCCCACAACAAAACCCTCGCCGCCCAGCTCTACCACGAATTCAAAAACTTCTTCCCCCACAACGCCGTCGAGTACTTCGTCTCATACTATGACTTCTACCAACCGGAGGCTTATGTGCCTGCGGCGGACCTTTATATCGAGAAGGAGGCGACCATTAATGATGAGCTCGATAAGCTGCGGCTTTCGGCTACGCGGTCTTTGTTTGAGCGGCGGGATTGTTTGATTGTGGCTTCGGTCTCTTGCATTTATGGGTTGGGTTCTCCGGAAGCGTATTACGGGATGATGTTGTTCTTGGAGAAGGGGCAGAAGATCAAGCGCGAGGACATTACTCGCAAGCTGGTTGAAATTCTTTACGAGCGCACCGATGGGGATTTTCGCCGGGGGACTTTTCGGGTGCGCGGCGATGTGATCGAGATTTTTCCTACTTATGACGACATGGCTTATCGCGTCGAATTGTGGGGAGATGAGGTTGAGGCGCTCTCGCAGATTGATCCCTTGTTTGGGACGGTGAAGCAGAAATACATGCGGCTGCCGATTTATCCCAAGACGCATTACGTGATGAAGCCGGAGACCCGAAACAAAGCGGTTGATTCTATTAAAGAAGAACTGAAGTGGTGGGAAGCGGAACTTGAAAAGCAGGGACGCGTGGTCGAGGCTCAGCGCGTGCATCAGCGGGTGATGTTTGATCTTGAGATGATCAAGTCGATGGGCTACTGCCATGGGATTGAAAACTACTCGCGGCACTTTACCGGGCGCCTTCCGGGTGAGCCCCCTCCGACTTTGCTGGATTATTTCCCGCGCGATTATCTGATGTTCATCGACGAATCCCATCAGACTGTGCCTCAGTTGCATGGCATGTATCACGGCGATCGCTCGCGTAAGGAGACGTTGGTCGAGTATGGATTCCGTTTGCCGTCGGCCTTGGACAATCGTCCGCTTACTTTCGAGGAGTTTGAGCATCGCATGGGGCAAATGATTTATGTCTCGGCGACTCCGGGTCCGTATGAACTGACCAAGTCAGCGGGCGTGGTGATCGAGCAAATCATTCGGCCTACGGGGTTGGTCGATCCTCCGGTCGAAGTGCGTCCGGTCAAGGGACAGATCGACGACCTGCTGCATGAAATCCGCGAGCGAACCAGCCGCGGCGAGCGCGTGCTCGTCACTACGCTGACCAAGCGTATGGCCGAAGATCTGGCCGAGTATTACAGCGAAGTGGGCGTGAAGTGCCGCTACATGCACTCCGAAATCGAGACGCTGGAGCGGGTGAAGATCCTACGCGACCTGCGCAAGGGTGAGTTCGACGTGCTGATCGGCATCAACCTGCTGCGCGAAGGACTTGACCTTCCCGAGGTTTCTCTGGTGGCCATCCTCGATGCGGATAAAGAAGGCTTTCTGCGTTCGAGCGGCGCGCTCATCCAGACCATGGGCCGTTGTGCCCGCAATCTGAATGGGCGGGCCATCCTTTACGCCGACCGCATGACCGACTCGATGAAGAAGGCCATGGGCGAAACCGACCGCCGGCGCGCCATCCAGGAAGCCTACAACGAAGCCAACGGGATCACGCCCGAATCCATCGTGCGCCCGCTGGATATGTCGCTGGCCCGCATCATCGAGGCCGATTACACCGACCTGACCGGTGGCGAAAGCGAGGGCATCCCCGAATTCAAATCGCAGGAAGAGCTGGATGAGTATGTGCGCAAGCTGGAAAGTGACATGCGCGAGGCGGCCAAGCGATTTGAGTTCGAGAAGGCGGCGAAGTTGCGGGATACGATCAAGGAACTGCGGACTAAGGAATTTCTGTTTGCGTAAGCTTCTCGTCCTCGACCGTCCTCCGGAGGTAAAATGCAGCTATGAATGAAGAAATTTCCGAACTATTGAAAAAGGCGCTTTCCCTGCCGCCTGCGGCACGGGCAGCTCTAGCCGGGTCACTTCTTGAGAGCCTTGATGAAACCGTCGATGGAGCGGCAGAAGCGGAATGGCAGAAGGAGATTGCTCTCCGCATGCAGGAATTGGATTCTGGGAAAGTAAGACCTGTTGCTTGGGCAGAAGCGCGCCAGCAAATCTCAGCCATACTTCATCGCCGGTAAAAAATGGCCCGCAAGCGGATCGAGATTCATCCCGCCGCACTTACGGAACTGAAATCTGCCGTGGAGTGGTATCTGGAGCGCAGCGAGCCTGCCGCTGAGGAATTCGTCGCTGAAGTAGATCGCGCCATAGCGTTGGTTATCGAATCGCCGAGGCGTTGGCCAGCCGGCGAGTACGACACCCGCAGATTTGTGTTGCGGCGGTTCCCTTTCGCGGTCACCTATCGAGAAAAGAGTTCGGGCGTGCAAGTCTTGGCATTCGCCCATGGGCATCGCCGACCTGGGTACTGGAAGGAACGGCTGTAGGCGATCGACCGTAACTCAAAGGCCCCACCCTAACGTTAACGTTGCTAGGATGGTCGATACGCCACTGGCCTGCCTCCGGGCTGCAGTTCTCATGGGAACAGCCTTTTGAAAAACCCGGGGTGAACGACCCTAACATTCCTCGCAGTCACTCCATCTGGGCCCCGCATCAGATCGAACTCAACGTCTTCGCCATACGCAAGAGATTTGCCGGGTTCACTTATGTCGGACTCATCGACTGACACGTCGACCCAATAAACATCTCGTATTGTTCCTTGACCATTTTCGAAATGCGTCACCTCTCCGGATTCGTGCCTCACGAATACTGAGGGAGTGCTAACCTCTGGCGCCCTAGAAGCCGCGATCAGCCTGTCGGCAGCGTTGCGCAGAACGACTGCTGCCTGCCGCAGTTTGGCGTCGGTCGGACCGGATTCAATTTGGGCGACGACCCGGTTCAGGTCACCCAACTCGACGCCGTGATCGTGAAGGGTGTCGCGTACGCCTATAATGTCCTTGGCGTACATGTCGACACAAAACGTATCGGGGTGATTGGTTGAGATACAAGTTAGAATTTCGGCGGCGATATTTTGTGCCTCATGTATAGTCTGGTTAACATCAAATTTCCTGACCAGGCCAGCAAGGGGATCGCTCGACTTGTTGCTTGGCTTGTCGACGACCGGGGGCGGGTGTTGTCTCCGGCTTGCCCGAACTGGGCTGTGAGAGAACGTATTTATAGGCGCCAATAAAAATTAGCGCCGCCAACACAACCCCGCAAGATGTCAGGGGTATCTTCCACCCCAGCGCATTGCCCGATAGTCTTGGTGTCTGGCTGGTCGGCGTGATGTTGGGCTTCCCCCCCAAGACGGCAGTTCCCACAATGGCCAACACAGCGATTGACGTTGCGATACTCAGGAACGCGAACGTGTCGGCAAACAGCCAGTGCCCAAAACCGCCCAAATGGGATATCGCCCAGTCCATCACCTTTCCCCGCAGATACTCCTTGACTAGGTCCAGCGCGCCGGAAATGCCAATAAACCCAAGGAGTCTCTTCCAGTGCTTGTGTAGCGTCGCGGAAAGCGATACAGGGGCCGGAGGCGGCTGCTTTTTCATCTCCCAGAGCCTACCACGGAGAGTAGCCCGCCCGAGTTTCCGTTCGGCGTTGATTTTCTCGGCTGCACGCAGCCCGTCGGCGGGGAAGACGCCAGCCTGATCCCAGCGACCCCCAGTCCGTTGCGATTCGATTTCTGACGCGCTCGTCTTCTCCGTCGCGTGGGCAGGTCCCTCAGGGGCTAAAGCCTGGGGTTCAGGGGATCGTAACGGCCCGGCTGAAGCCGGGCCCTTCCCCACAGGCGTTTTCCCGAAAGGAGTCCGAGGCAAAACGTCAACTTCCGACTAACCGAACAGATAGCAGCCAATATCCATTTGGATAGTCCTACCGGGACGGACGAACGATCGCCCTTTCTAAAATCTTGGCTCCGGCGCGTATGTCATTGCAAATGCCGATGGAGTCAGCTGGCCTTCTTTCCCACTTCAATGTGGCACATGTCTTGCTTCGAGTGCACCAGCGGTTCGAAGCTACAAGTGTCGTGGGGCCAAGATGTGCTCTCAGGCAGAGGAAACTCTGGAGTTGAATCTTCAACAGGAGGCAAATATGTCAGGGGTAGACGGAAGCGTGTTAGAGGTTGGAGTAGTGCTGAAGGCATTGGAGCTACGCATGGCTGCGATAAATGCGAACTGGAACGGGCTAGGGCCTGACCTGATGACGCCCGCAGAACTGAAGGGCTTCATGTCGGCAACTCTTTCGCTCCATGAAGAATGTGGAAAGCTTCTCTTCGCGGTTGGTGGGTACGCCGCCCGTGTCAGCATAGGCGATAGGGCCGCTTAGCACTTTAGTCGGTGGAGAGGTAGCCGAAACTATCGGTTCATCTTACCTTCGAGGCCGCCTCGGCCAAGTTCCGCTTGGGGCGGGGATTTTCCTCGACTGGGCGCATCCGTGCGGTCGGGGAGATGCCAGCTCCTGGCGACGCGGCGTGCGCTGCGATTCGATTTCTGGTGTGCTCGTCTCTCCGTCACGGGGGTGGGTCCATCAGGGGCTGAAGCGTGGCGTTCATGCGGATCGTGAGGGCCCGGCTGAAGCCGGGCCCTCCCCACGATCGAGAGTTGGCTGCGCCTCAATACACGGGCGATCGTGCGGAACACAAGGTCCCTCCACTGCGCTTCGCTCCGGTCGGGATGACAGAGTTATTTCGCTATGTGGGGATCGCAGAGTTATTTCTCTATTCCGGAGGTTACTTCGACAGCGTCGCGCAAATCGCCCGCCCCGTCGCAACGCTTGAGGAGTTTCGGCACATGACGAGGATAGTGCACGGCAGTTCTCAAGGATGTGACGGATGAACACGCAGAATCGAGGGGGAAAGACCCAGGTCTCGAAAACCGCGAGACCTGGGGCACCCGGCTGGTCCGTCAGGGGCTAAGCCCGGTGTTCATGGGGATCGTGACGGCCCGGCTGAAGCCGGGCCCTTCCCACGATCATCGGGCTAGCGGATCGTTGATCCCCGGGCGATCATGCGGAACACAAGGTCCCTCCGCTGCGCTTCGCTTCGGTCGGGATGACAGAGTTGTTTCGCTATGTGCGGGTGGCAGCGTTGTTTCGCTGTGCCGCCGGTCGCTTTGGCAGCGTCGCCTCCCACCCTAGCGCAAAGAACGCGCTAAGGGTGGGGCACCCTCGGTTTGGTTTAGGTGGGAGGAAGCATACGCCGCAGCATCGGCGGTCGCAGTAAGAAGCAGATTCCTCGCTTCGCTCGGAATGACAATATTTAATGAGCGAGAGAGAATGCAGATTCTTCGCTTTGCTCGGAATGACAATGTTAATGAAAGGGACAATGCAGATCCCTCACTTCGTTCGGGATGACAACGTTTAAGGATAACTAGCATAGGGTGGGGCATTCTTTTGTTTCTATCTTCTTATTTTGGGTGGGGGGACGTAGTCTTCGATTATTCCGTAGAGGTCGATTTGGCCTCGCTTTTGGAGTGGGCAGGGGGCGCGGTCTTGGAGCAGGTGCCAGGCTTCGCGGTAGGGTTCCCACTGATTCAGTTTGTCGCCGGGGCAGACGCGGATGGCGTGTTTGCGGGCGGCTTCCGACGACGGGATGATGTACCAGACGTCTATGGGAATGCAGTAGAGGGCTAAGTAGTCGAAGTCGGAGGGCTGGTAGCGGTGGTTGGGTCCGTTGATGTGGAAGAGGCTGGCGACGAAGTTTCCGGGCTTCAGGTTGCTGGCTTGGAAGAAAGTGGATTTGACCTGGACGCTGATGAAGCGTCCGCCGAGGTCGAGGACGACGTCGTATTGGGCGGTGTCGCCGCGAGGCTCGGCTACCTGGAAGCCGAGTTCGGTGGCTTTGGCCATGAAACGAAGCTCGGCCCATTGGCCTCGCTTTTTGTGGTTGCGGATGTCCATGCCGGAAGTTTTCACTGGGTCCTTTGTATAGCAAATAGAAAAGGCGCGGCCGGTGGGCCACGCCTTTATTTGTCTCTATATCTAGCCTAGCAGTTTGAGGGGGTAAATAGGCTATGGTTTTGAGATTTATTTTGTGAATGGTTTCATAGGGTTGAAAGGAATTGGGCGGTTTTGGGGTATTGACAAGATTTTTGGGGACTGGCCCGTTCCGGTCCGTTCTCCTCCGGCAGGATGCGTGGTTCGCAGCTAGAAGCAGATTCCTCGCTTCGCTCGGAATGACAATATTTAATGAAAGGGACGTGACAATGTTTGGTTTTTGACGCTAACGACGGGGGAGCAGAAATGCGAGTGGGTTGGCCAGGACTTCCCGGCCGACTTCACGCAAGAAGCGACGCGATTGTTTTTCTCCGATATTGCGGGCGCGCACTGCCAAAAGATAGCTCAGGGCAAACGACGTGAAGATATTCAGCAGGCCGACGATTGCGATACCGGAGAAAGCTAAGGTCGCATCTTGCCAATTTAGTTGTCCATACACGTGCGCTCCGTCGAGAGCGTAGCCGAGACTGGCGGCTGCGAGGGTGACGTGGCGAACTTCAAGAGGAATCCCGAATAGCTCGACAATCACCGGCACGCCGCCCAGCAAAAAGCCCAGGACGATGAATCCGACAGATCCAGCGGCGTGGTGGCCCACCCAATTCGCGAGCTTCGCGGCTCCCTTTGGTCCAAGCCGGTCTCGAATGCGGAGACTGTTTGAAATGGCTGTCGCCATGCTGTGCAGGGCGAGGTAATTAGCGGTCCATCCGGTTGCCAGCGAGGAGAGCCAGAGAAAGCCGCCGGTTACGATGGCGAAAACAATCGTCATCGAGCTGTGCGGAAAAAGCATATGCACACCGTGTTCAGCCTGCTCCGAGTTGAGGAATGGGTGTGCGGTTGCGGCGATGAAAATGCGATCGATGAGAATCGAGACCGGCACTGCGCCAACCAGATTGCTGATAGTAACGATGAACTGAGTTTCGGAAATTTGTTTCAGGCTTGCCATGTGATCTTTTGCGGGATCCTCCATGGCATCGACCAGGGTGGCCGCAGTGGCGGCGGGCATTTTCGAAGCCAGCAGGAATCCGCCAGCCTGCATGAGCAGGAAACTGACCACATAATTCATGGAAAGCGCGAAGGCCAAAAGCATGGGAGCGTGAATTGCCGACGAAAGCGAGTATTTGAATAACGCGGTGAAGGAGGTGATGACGCCGGCAAGAATCGCGCCCTGACCCATGGCTCTCCATTGGGCGGCATTGCGGGCGATGTAATGCTTGCCGGTGCGTCCGGTTCGCTCAACAACGCTGCGGGCCAGACGGCGAGTGCTGGCGGTCAGCACTGTCTGAATGCGGCGCTGCGAGGCGAAGCCATGCACGATGATGATGGAAAGTTTGCTGGCATCCGAATCCAGCTGTTGGAGGCTGATCACTTGTTGAATTCTTCCCAGGAGCGAACGCAACAGGCGAACGCGAAAAACTAAATCCGCGGTAGAGCCCTTTTCCTCGATCAACTGATTCACGGACTGTAGCTGCGCGTCGCAGGCAGCACGCTGTTCTTCCCAGCGTCGGAAGTCTTCCGGACGACGAACCACGTGCTCCACGATGGCGGGAAGGTTGAAAAAGCTGGACTTGGTAATGTCCTCGTCATCGGCGAATTCAATCAGGTCGCGGGACAGCGCAATGTTCGCCGCCCGGAGGGCGAGGATTTTGCAGCTGGCAAGAATGGAAGATCGGGAGGGCCGGAAAATATCGGCCCACGAAGTGACCAGCGAATCGGGTAAGGTGCTTAGCCAACGCGCGTCAGATTCTTTCAGGTTTAAGGAATCCATCAGTACGTAGAGATCGCCCTCGACTTCATCCACGGGCAATAAGTGTCGAAGCGCTCTCGCCAGCAGTTCGCGCAGAAGGAATGCTTCGTTGGGCAGGCCGGCTTCCGAAATTACCCGGACATAAGAGTGATGAGACCAGAATTCGCGAAGCGCGGAATGAATCGCTTCGCGATCCGGATGGCCCTCGATGGCCGTCGTGAGGCGTGATAGGGCTTCGGTTCTCGATTCGACCGGGATGTCGAGAAACATGCGAAGCAGTTCGTAAACCCGCGTAGCCTGCTCTCGCGAGGATAAACCCTCGAGCGCTACAAGATCCTCGACGGCAAACGAAATGGGAGCACCTCGACCTCGACGGAGTGAAACTAGAATACAAGGTTGCTAGTTTGCCGGCCAAAAATATCTTTCCCGTTGTTTTGCCTTCTCATTCTTCAAGTGTGCCGCGCGCACGGTAGTTTTGGCAGGAATTCTCAGGCTCGAACTAACCTTCGGGTTGCAGACGACAACAATCGCGTGGTCGTGTTACCGGTGCTACTCTGATGTAGGAACCGATGAACAACCGCGACACTCAGGCCGCTTGGGAATATCACGATGGCACGAAGCACTCTTACTGGAGTATTCGGAACAACTCCCACTTCCTGGACTGGGCGAATCGTCCGCAGCCTTTCAAAATCTATCCCAAACTAGAGCCAATTCTTCTGCCGCGGGACGTGCCACAAACAGGGGTGGCCGCGCTTTCGGCGATCTCAGAACCAGTGCGCTCCTCACTGGTTGATTCTGTCCCTAATCTCCAGGATTTGGCGCGAATCCTCTACTTTTCGGCGGGAATCACCAAGCAGCGCACGTCACCAGGCGGAGCAATCTATTTTCGCGCAGCTGCTTGCACCGGCGCTCTCTACGAGATTGAGTTGTACGTTGCGGCTGGCGATCTTACCGGGCTGGACGCCGGTGTTTATCACTTCAATCCAGGAGATGTGTCGCTCCGGCTTCTGCGAAAAGGTGATTTTCGTGGAAACCTGGCCCAGGCAACTGCGATGGAACCTGCCGTGGCTCACGCGCCGGCGACGATCATCTGCACAGGAACGTATTGGCGGAACGCGTGGAAGTATCAAGCCCGCACCTATCGCCATTTTGGCTGGGACAACGGGACCCTGCTGGCGAATCTGCTGGCCGTCTCTGTGGCGTCGGGGCTCCCGGCCGAGATCGTGCTCGGGTTCGTGGACGCCGAAGTGAACTCCCTCCTCGATCTCGACACGCGGCGCGAAGTCGCTGTGTCCATCGTACCGATTGGTTACAGATCGGAGAACTTGCTGCCAGCTCCAAAACAGGCTCCGCCGCTCGGGCTGGAGACGATCGTGCTTTCGGAACATGAGGTTGAGTATCCCGCCATGTTTAAGATGCACGACGCGTCTTCACTTCAGTCGGAAGAAGAAGTGGCTCGGTGGCGCGAAAAGCATTCCATGCCTGCATCTGTTCCTGACCTCGGCGAGGAAGTTCGGCTGCATTGTCTGCGCGAGGAAGAACAGCCCCACGATACGATCGAGCAGGTGATCTTGCGCCGTGGCTCGACGCGAGCATTCGATAAGAGGGCATCCATCACACTGGAACAACTCTCCACGATCCTCGATTGCAGCACACGAGGTCTTCCCGCCGACTTCCTTGAGTTTCCTGGAGCGCAACTCAACGATGTTTATCTGATCGTGCATTCTGTGCTTGGCTTGAGGCCGGGCGCATATTTCTTTCGACGCGAGCGGAATTCATTGCAGCTACTGAAGGAGGGAAACTTTCGCAGCGAGGCTCACCACCTTGGGCTGGAGCAAGAACTTCCCGCGGACGCTTGCGCGGACATCTTCTTCCTCGCAGATTTAAGGCATGCCCTAGAGCGATACGGGAACCGTGGCTACCGGGCCGTCCAACTGGAGGCAGGTGCGATTGGCGGCCGAATGTACTTGGCGGCATATGCGCAGCGACTGGGTGCGACCGGGCTTACTTTCTTCGACGACGACGTAATCGACTTCTTTTCGCCGCACGCGAAAGGCAAAAGTGCCATATTCTTGCTCGCGATTGGCAAATCGCTGAAACGAAAATCAGAGTAAAGACAGAAGGTGGAAATCGTCCGTCGCCGTTGAGCGGTACGCCGCGAGAGGTTGCTCAACGCGAACCAGACACCAGTTCGTGGATCATGAAGCTATCAGGAGCTAGCGTGACACTTCTCGTGCCAAGTCAGAGATGCGGCTCGTCCAAAGGGACGCAGGGTTAAGAGTTCGGCGGAAGATTAGGGTTCGGGAAACGTGCAAGACGGAGCCTTGCCGCCATATTGACCAGATCCGCGAGAGAGTCGGCTCTCATCTTTCGCATCACCTGACCGCGGTGTGCCTTGACCGTGATTTCGCTGATGTCGAGCTCGCCACCGACCTGTTTATTCAGCAGGCCCGAGACTACCAACCCCATGACTTGCCGTTCGCGAGGGGTGAGGGACTCGTAACAGTCTCGAAGCGCCCGCATCTCCGCGTCTCGAGCAAGTGCAGTGCGGCTGCGCTCGATGGCTTGCCGGATGGAGCTCAACAGTATCTCGTCGCCGAATGGCTTGGTCAAGAATTCGACAGCGCCTGCCTTCATCGCCTGGACCGACATCGGTATATCGCCGTGACCTGTAATAAAGATGATCGGCATGTCAGCCCGTTCCACGGCAACGCGCTTCTGCAGGTCGAGACCGTTGAGACCTGGAAGAGAAACGTCAAGAACGAGGCAACTCGGCACGGAAGGTCGAGGACGAGTAAGAAATTCCTGGGCGGACTCGAATGTCTCCGGCTGCCAGCCTTCGAAGCGAATCAGCAATTCCAGTGATTCGCGGACAGAGACGTCGTCGTCAACTACGAACACAATTGGTGTGGCGTGCGACATAGGAGATGACCCCAATTCACGACCAAGGGCGCGCGCTGATCTCATTGTATATCCTCCGCAGGCGTTGCGGATAGCTCAGCTTGTCGAACTGCGGCATGGAGCGCATCAAGCAGAGCTGTGTCGCTGAATGGCTTGAACAGGCACTCCACCGCACCCTGTTCGAGCACTCGGGCGCGCACGGCCTCATCTCGGCTGGCGGTGATGAAGACGATCGGAATCTCTTGCCGACGACGCTTCAATTCCTGCTGCAGGCCCGGTCCGGTCATACCCGGCATCGCAATATCCAGGATCAGACATCTGCTCTGGCCGACACAATCAGACGCGAGGAACTCTTCCGCCGAGGAGAACGCACGAACTGCAAAGCGAAACTCCTTCAGTAAGTCGGGCAGCGACTCGCGCACTGACTCGTCGTCATCGATTACTGACACTAGTGAACGTGTGACTTTCATAGACTTTTTATAGCTCGCCCACCGCCACAAACTTCGGCAACACTGATACTGCTGTATTCGCAGCGGCGTTGGTCGTGGAAGTCGATGCGCCTGTCAAGGAATGCCGTTCGTTGCAATCCCGGCAGCGCATTCACCACGCGGCTGAACTAGTTCTCCCCGATATGAGCATGCGCCGCTCCAGCGGAGAGCGCCATTGTGCTTTGGTATTGGTTGGCGGCAATTTTAGCTCTAGCGCAGCCGTCCCGCCGCGGCCGGTCCCGAGGGTATCGACCGATACCTTCGTCCAATAGATTCGTGTGCGTGCCTCTGGCTTAATTGCAGCTACGCGAGAGCATCAATGAATGCGAATTGGACACCGCAACTGGTAACGCGCGAAAGCCCTCAGCCGGCCGGCGCCGAAAACCGGTTGTTAGAACTTGGCACCAAGCTACGGGCTCAGGTTGGCGACGTCTACTTCCGCAGCAGTGGCCACTGACCGACAACAAGAAAGGCATGATCGAAACATTTTCTTTTTTGGTTATCAAGCATCACATATACAAAAAGGAAAGAGGTATTCGACTGCGACGTGAGCTTGCGAGACAGACACCGTGGTAGGAATTCATAGGAGGATTTGTGGCGACGAACAGAGTAGTTCCAATGAAGATGGCGAAAATGAAGGTGGCACAGATTTCTAAACCGGGAGCGGATTTCGAGATCGTGGAGCGCGAGATCCCTGCACCGAATGCAGGACACGTGCGCATCAAAGTGCAGGCCTGTGGTGTTTGCCACAGTGACGTGCTCACGAAAGAAGGTTTGTGGCCCGGCATTCAGTATCCCCGCGTTCCGGGACACGAAGTGGCGGGCATCATCGATGAGGTGGGCGAGGGTGTTTCGGTGTGGAAGAAGGGGCAGCGTGTTGGTGTCGGCTGGCACGGCGGCCAGGACAACACTTGTCGCGAGTGCCGGCGTGGAGATTTTCGCAACTGCCAGAACCTGAAAGTTTGCGGGATCAGCTACGACGGCGGATACCAGCAATACATGGTGGCTCCGGTGGAGGCGCTGGTGGCGATCCCGGAGAATCTAAAGGACGCCGACGCAGCACCGCTGCTCTGCGCTGGAATTACCACTTACAATGCGCTGCGCCACAGCGGCGCGCTTCCCGGCGACTTGGTTGCGGTTCAGGGCATCGGTGGCCTGGGTCACCTCGGCATTCAATTCGCGAACAAGTTTGGTTACAAAGTCGTGGCTATCGGCCGTGGCTCAGAAAACGCAGCGCTCGCAAAAAAACTCGGAGCCAGCGTGTATATCGACAGCCAAGCAACGAATGCAGCCGAGGAATTGCAAAAGCTGGGTGGGGCACGAGTGATTCTCGCGACCGCTCCCAACTCGAAAGCAATGTCTGAACTGATCAACGGTCTAGGGCCGAACGGCACGCTCATGGTGATCGGCGCGGCATTCGACCCAATCGAGGTAACACCGTTACAGCTGATTACTGGAAGTAAAACCATTCAAGGCTCGGCGTCGGGAACTCCAGCCGATTCCGAAGACACACTGCGCTTCGCCGAGTTGAGCGGGGTGCGTCCGATGATTGAAACCTATCCGCTCGAAAAAGCGGCCGAGGCTTACGCGCGCATGATGAGCGGCAACGCGCAGTTCCGCGTCGTTCTGACGATGTGACATTGACGAGGACTGGAGGGGAATAAAGTGTCATTAACTCTTACGCAGGTTCGGGATATTTTCAACAACCTTGAAACCAATGAGGGCGCGTTCTTCGCCCACGTCGCCGACAATGTCGACTGGATCGTCGAGGGCACACATCCATTGGCCGGTCATTACCACAGCAAGGCGGATTTTCAGGCCCACACTTTTGCAAAACTTGCGAAGGTCTTACCTCACGGCGCAGAACTTCACGTGGAGCATGCGCTGGTGAGTGGAGACTGGGCGGTGGTTGAACTGCATTCCCTTGCCACCGCGAAGAACGGCTTCAGGTTCGACAACCGGTACTGTTGGGTTTGCCGGTTCAACGGCGACAAGATCGTTGAGGTCCGGGCGTACCTCGATTCCGCCCTGGTGGCTCAACTCTTTCAAGAGAACCCAATTGACCGAGCTGCTTGAGCGTCGCGAGCCGAGAAGCGAAAAGACGCAGCCATGAAGCTTGGAACAATCGCC
>Ga0228598_1000022_pt1 | contig 21913 bp, 15 predicted proteins | sample CZU4metagenome_FD_182726 | JGI IMG/M metagenome (GOLD analysis project Ga0228598, IMG submission 182726) | Spruce rhizosphere microbial communities from Bohemian Forest, Czech Republic - CZU4 | ecosystem: Host-associated > Plants > Roots > Rhizosphere | place: Czech Republic: South Bohemian... | reverse complement strand
GTGTGGAGACAACAAAGTCGCGCGCAACGCGCTGCGGCATCTGGCGGAGAGCGCGAGTCCAGTAAAAGTGCTGGGAGTGTACCGGTCGGCGTGAAACAGCTCGGAGCGAACGTCCTGTGTACCTTTGGTTTGGTGCAAAGCGGGCCGGGAAGGTTTAGAATTTAATTCGCTCACTAAGAATCATTTTTTGGAGGGTCGGTTGCATCTTCCGGCCTCCCTATGTCATCAAACTTGAGCATACTACACTCAAGGTGAAATCATGGTACAGTCATCGCGATCTGAGCGCACTACAAAAGAAGTGAAAGAAACCAAAGAAGTAAAAGAAAACACAACGAATAGCGAACCCGAGGACCGGGCGCTACCGGTTCTACCGGTGCGGGATACGGTTCTGTTTCCCCATGCCGTCCTACCGCTTACAGTGGGAAGGGAAAGCTCCGTCCAGCTGATCAATTCGCTGGGTGAGGACAAGACTATCGTTGTAGTCGCGCAGCGAGAAGCTCGCGTGGACACGCCACAGCCTACCGATCTTTACACGGTCGGAACCCTGGCCGTGGTGCACAAGGTAGTCAAGATGCCCAACCAGAGCCTGTTCGTCTTCGCTGAGGGTCTGGAGCGGGTGCGGTTGGTGGAGTTTGCCCAGCTCGCTCCCTTTATGCGAGCACGAGTAGACTCGGTGCCCGAAGCCATTCCGCCCAAGAGTTCTGAAGTCGAGGCTCTGCAGCGAAACGTTCTGACCCTGTTTCAGCAGATCGTAGCAGGCTCGCCGACATTGTCGGATGAGTTGTCCACAGTGGCGATGAATATTGAAGAGCCCGGCCGGCTCGTGGATTTTATTGCCTCGTCGCTGCCGTCTCTTTCGACGGCGGATAAGCAGGACACACTCGAAACTACGGACGTTCGGGTTCGGCTGGAGAAGATCAATCAACATCTCGCGAAGGAGTTGGAAGTCCAGCAACTGCGCAACAAGATTCAGTCGGAAGTGCAGGATCGCGTCCAACAAACGCAGCGTGAATATTACTTGCGCGAGCAAATGAAGGCCATCCAAAAAGAGCTGGGTGAGCAGGATGAAGGCGCGCGGGACACAGAAGAACTGCGGCAGAAAATTGAATCCGCGGGAATGCCCGATGAAGTGAAGAAAGAGGCGCTGAAAGAGTTGGGCCGGCTGTCGCGCATGTCACCCATGGCGGCGGACTATTCGGTAACGCGCAACTACATCGAATGGCTGGCGGTGCTGCCGTGGGCGAAAACTTCCGGCGGCGACGTAGACATTATCAAAGCCAAGGAAGTGCTCGATGCGGATCACTACGATCTGAAAAAAGTGAAGGACCGCATTCTCGATTACCTTTCCGTACGTCGTTTGAAGCCCGGAATGAAGGGACCGATTCTTTGCTTTGTCGGACCTCCGGGCGTGGGCAAAACTTCGTTAGGCAAATCCATAGCGCGAGCAATGGGGCGGAAATTTGTGCGGGTTTCGCTTGGCGGGGTTCACGACGAAGCTGAAATTCGCGGCCATCGGCGCACCTACATCGGCGCTTTGCCTGGGCAGATCATCCAGGGCATTCGCCGGGCCGAAACCAAAGATCCAGTGTTCATGCTGGATGAAATTGATAAGGTGGGGCGCGACTTCCGCGGCGATCCTGGTTCGGCGCTGTTGGAAGCGCTCGATCCCGAGCAGAACGCTACTTTCCGTGATAACTATCTCGATGTGCCGTTCGATCTGTCGAAGGTGTTGTTCATCACCACAGCGAACATGCTCGATCCAATTGCAGAGCCGTTGCGAGATCGCATGGAGATTATCGAACTCCAGGGCTACACCGAGGAAGAGAAGATACACATCGCGTTTCAGTATCTGATTCCGCGGCAGATTGAAGAGAACGGAATCACGCCGGAGCAGATCGAGTTTCCGGAAGAAGCGGTCAGCAATATTATCCGGCATTACACTCGTGAAGCCGGCGTGCGCAATCTGGAGCGGAACATCGGTACTGTCTGCCGCAAGCAGGCGCGCCGTCTGGCGGAAGGCAAAACCGCAAAACTGGTGGTGACGCCCGAGATCGTCCAGGAATTCCTGGGCGGTATCAAAGTTCGCAGCGAAGGCGAAATCGCGGAACGCACTAAGCGCGCTGGCGTCGTGGTAGGGCTGGCCTGGACTCCCTCGGGTGGCGACATTCTGTTCATCGAAGCCAACACCATGAAGGGCAAAGGTGGGTTCACCATGACGGGACAGATCGGCCAGGTGATGCAGGAGTCGATGCAGGCGGCCCTAACCTGGGTGCGATCGAACGCGGAGCAGCTTGGAATTCCCGAGACCTTCTTCGCGGAACACGATATTCACATCCACGTGCCGGCGGGAGCGATTCCTAAGGATGGCCCATCCGCTGGAGTGACCATGGCTACGGCGCTGGTGTCGTTGCTTACTGGACATCCGGTACGTCCACTGACCGCAATGACGGGCGAGATCACGCTGAGCGGGAATGTGCTTCCGATTGGCGGCGTCAAAGAAAAAGTCCTGGCAGCCAAACGCGCGGGCGTCCACGATGTGATTTTACCCGCGGAAAACAAGATGAATGTGGAAGAGGATCTGACTCCTGAGCAACTCGAGAACCTCAGCATTCATTATGTCAAGACCATCAGTGAAGTTCTGGAACTGGCGCTGCCCTCCTCGCCTCGGCAGGAGAAGCAGGATGCGGAAGAGCGCGAGAAAGTGTTGAGCGAACAGCCCGTCGGGTAGTGACAGACAAAAGTTTACAAACAAGATGCCAGCTTTCGAAAGCGAAGGCTGGCATTTTCTTTACCGGTTAGGTTACTTCCGTGCAGTATTTACAGTATGGAACTTATGACCGGGGTTGGGGTTAATAGAGAATGTAGGTTGTGCCGATAGTGGTTGCAAATGAGGAACATAAATCGATGAAGACCCACAAAGTGTTGGCAGTTGGAATTGTCCTGGCGGGGATGCTGCTGATGTTGCAAGCACCGCAAAGAGTACTTGCGCAGGAACCGCCGCCGCAGGATCAAGTGCAGCCGTCGCAACCGCAGGGGCCGGCGCAGGATCCGCCGGGCCGGGTTGCGCGTCTCAGTTACTCGGTGGGATCGGTTTCCTTTCAACCGGGCGGCGAAGGCGACTGGGTACAAGCTGTCGCCAATCGACCCCTGACCACCGGCGACAATTTGTGGGCTGACAAGGATTCGCGGGCTGAACTGCAAACCGGTTCGACTGCGATTCGCATGTATTCGGAAACCAGCGTCACATTTCTTGATGTCGATGACCACACCACCCAGCTGAAGCTGTCGCAGGGATCAATTATTGTGCGCGTGCGGCATCTCGATGATGAAGATCACTTCGAGATCGACACCCCGAATCTGGCATTTCAGATACAGCGCACAGGGGAATATCGGGTTGATGTGAGTGCGGATGGAAACGAAACCGACGCCACAGTCTGGCATGGTCGCGGCGAAGCCACCGGCGGCGGGAACTCTTACGACGTGGTTGCCGGCCAGCGAGCGCGCTTCACGGGTACCGACCAACTTGATCACGAAATCGACCAGGTGCCCGCTAACGACGATTTTGACCAGTTTGCATTTGACCGTGACCAACGTGAAGATCACGCCGAATCGTCCAATTACGTTTCGCCCGATATGACCGGTGCTTCTGACTTGGACGAGTACGGCCACTGGAGTTATGCGGCCGACTACGGTCCGGTGTGGACCCCGCTCGCGGTTGCTCCCGGATGGGCTCCTTATCGCTACGGTCACTGGGTTTGGGTCGCTCCCTGGGGTTGGACCTGGGTGGAAGACGAGCCTTGGGGTTTCGCTCCGTTCCATTACGGACGGTGGGCATTCGTGGGAGCTTCCTGGTGCTGGGTGCCGGGTCCGGTTTACGCTCGCCCGGTGTATGCGCCCGCTCTCGTCGCATTTGTAGGCGGAGGTAGTTTTAGTTTCGGAGTTGGCATCGGCGCCGGCGTGGCGTGGTTCCCGCTGGCTCCGCGCGAAGTTTTCGTGCCTTGGTATCGAACCAGTCCGGGCTACGTAAACAATGTGAACATCACCAACACGCGGGTTAACGTGACCCAGGTGACCAACGTTTACAACACCACAATCATCAACAACAACACGACGAATGTCACCCGAATTACCTACGCCAATCAACATGTGGCCAACGCCGTGACAGCAGTTTCACACGACACCTTCGTGAATGCGCGTCCGGTGCAGGCGAATCTGGCAAAGGTCGATGCGAAAGAAATCGCAAATGCTCCGGTCTCCCACAGCATCCCGGCGCAGCCAGCGCGGACAAGTGTTATCGGAGCTGGCCGGCCCTCAAACGCTAAGCCGCCAGCTGCGGTTACGAATCGTCAGGTGATCGCGGTCCACCAACCCCCTGCGCCGCGAGCGCCTCTGGGAGAACGTCAAGCGGCTGCGCCGAACGTGCGCACCGAGGCTCCGGGACAACCGCAAGCCGCTACTCGAACGCCTGCGCAGCCCACGGCCAATCAGGCTCCGCGTCAGTCAGAGCCGCCGAACGCGACGAATAACCGCCCTTCACCTGCACCTTCACCCAGCGCGCCGCGCACGGCGACGCCGCCACCTCAGGAATCAGCACGTCAACCTGAAGCGGCGCGTCCGGCAGCACCTTCAATACCTCGGCCACCTGCGGCCGAGAATGGACATCCGCTGGTGAGACCAGCTCCGCCGGTACAGGAGAACGCTCAGCACCAGCAGAACGAACAAACCAAGTTCAACGCGTGGCAGCAGCAGCGTCAGAGTACGCCGCCGCGACCGCCGGCACCGCGCGCATCGCAACCTGCGGGGCACGAAGAAAAACATAAATGATGAGCTTCTGATCTGCTTGAGAAAAGCCGCCAGTTCTCGAAAGGGGACTGGCTTTTTTCTGTCGTAAGAAAGCTGGTAACGGGGCAGCCGCGTTACACTACTGGCAACTGTTCGGAGAATCACGGCGGCTGGAATTTCATGCAGGTTCGCGTTTTATTTTTCGGCATGTTGAAGGATCTAGCGGGGCGAGGCGGTGAAGTCCTCACCTTGCCGGAACATGCCACGCTCAGCGACGTCTTCATGCATTACGAGGAGATGAATCCCCGGCTGGGAGAACTTGCGGCTTCGATTGCGATCTCCGTCAACCAGCAGTTTGCCAGGCCGGATTCCAGCCTCAAGGAAGGGGACGAAGTTGCCTTCCTGCCGCCGGTGAGCGGAGGCTTGCCGGATCGACAGATCGATACCCCCGCTCAAAGCCGGCGTTATGCTTCCATTGTTCGCGAGAAAATCGAAACCGAAGTGGTGCTCACAAGACTAAAGCAACCTGAGGACGGCGCCGCGGTTGTGTTTGAAGGCATCGTTCGTGACAACACCCGAGGCCGGCGTACTCTCTATCTGAATTACGAAGCCTACGAAGAGATGGCTCTGAAGCAGATGGAGGCGCTGTCTGAGCAAGCGCTTCGCGAGTTTTCCATCCGCGACATCGCCATAGTGCACCGATTAGGCCGGCTGGAAATCGGCGAGACCAGCGTGTTAATCGTAGTGGCCTCGGCACATCGGGCGGCCGCCTTCGATGCCTGCCGTTGGCTGATCGACACGCTCAAGCGCACCGTACCCATCTGGAAAAAAGAATATTTTGAGGATGGCGCAGTGTGGGCCGATGGCGAGCCCTTGCCGTCGGGGATTCCGACGGCCGAAGGCAGCCATTCGGGCAGGTCCGCATCTAAGTGAGCAGATTGTCTCTTCGCGGCCGCGTCGGAGTTTTTCTGCAGATTTTGCGGTTAAAGTCTTTCTCTCGGAAAGAGCCCATCCGCAAGGTTCGCGACGATGAGTCCTCCCTACAGAAGGGTTTCGGCCTCCGACTGCGACTCTTGGTGATCCTGCTGACTGTCGCGGCTTCACATGCTCAGGTGCCCAAACCACCCTGGGCCTCCGGCGGAACCAGCCCTGCGAAATCTACCTCCACTGATAGTTCGAAGACCAACGACAGCGCGAGCACGAGTGCAGCTCAGAATGGCGGAGCTACGCTGAAGGTTGACGTCAAGCTGGTAAACGTATTCGTCACGGTCACGGACGAACATGGCGCACCTGTCGCGGGTCTGAAAAAAGAAGACTTCGCGCTGCTGGAAGACGGGAAGCCGCAGACCATTTCGGTGTTCGACAAAGAATCGGCTTTGCCGCTTTCTATCGTGCTCGACATCGACACCAGCCTGAGCACGCGCAAGGATTTGCCGCTGGAACTGTCTTCCGCGCGCCGCTTCGCCCGCGCCATCCTCCGGCCCGTGGACGCGATCTCGCTTTATAGTTTCAGCGAGATCGTCAGTGAAGTGGTGCCGTTCACTTCCGATCTCAAAGCAATCGACCGTGGGGTAGACCGGGTTCGCATGGGCTCGGCCACCGCTCTATACGATGCCCTATACCTCGGATCGCAGGCACTGGAGCCACGCAAGGGCAGGAAAGTTTTGGTTGTGATCACTGACGGTGGTGACACGGTAAGTCGCGTGGACTACAAAGAAGCAGTTCGTTCGGCCCAGGAAGCCGAAGCTATTGTCTACAGCATCATTGACGTTCCCATCGAGGCAAGTGCGGGACGCGATATTGGCGGGGAACACGCGTTGATCCAGATTTCCGAAGACACCGGCGGAAAATATTTCTATGCCACGTCCGTGCCCGAACTCGATGACGCCTTCCGGAAAATCAGTGACGAGCTGCGCACGCAATACCTGTTGGCGTACTATCCCTCGCAACGGCTTTCGGATTCGAACTTCCGCCGTATTGAGGTGAAGGTCGACGGAGCGTCAACCAGTTCTCCGTTCACGGTGCGACATCGGACGGGGTACTACACAACCAAGTCGAAGTTTTGAACTCTCGCGCCTCCGTTTTGATCTCATTTTCGGTAATGATCTACGGAATTTGGTATTTGTAAACCGCCCGCAACAGCGCGCAGCACACCCAACCCAGCACTAACCTATTGACAGAATTGGGTTGACGTGACAAAGTGTCTTCCCTAATTGTCTTGGTCGGTCAATTGCTCAGCTGCTAGCTAATTGTGTTCGGGTTCTGTGAGAGGCGACACTCGCTGTTTTGTTTGCTGACGGAAGTTATTGTTAAGACCTGCCGTGAACAAACAAACAATCGTCCTACCTGACTCGACCGAGAGCTTTCGTTCAACTGGCAAATACTGATTCTGAACAGACTCTGAAAGGAAGGTGGACGATGTCCCTGAATTGCAACCGCCCCCTCCGTCCCGCCGGAATTTTTGTAGGGCTCGCTCTGGCGATAACCTTTTTTCTGTCCTCCTCGTTTCTGTTAGCACAAACCAACGTCGGCAACGGCAGCATCCAGGGAACAGTCGCGGATCCTTCCGGGGCTGTGGTCAGTGGAGCGAAAATCACTATCACCGAAAAATCTAAAGGGGTTTCGATCGTCAGGACCTCGGACACCAAGGGTGCGTATACTTCGGGCGCCCTAATCCCGGGCTACTATTCCGTCCGAGTCGAGGCATCCGGCTTCAAGACCTCGGAAGTGCCAGTGACTGTTCAAGTCGACAACACCGCTAGCGCCAACATCAAATTAGAGGTTGGCCAGACCAGCCAGGTGGTTGAGGTTGAGGCCAGCACGGTGCAGGTAAACACCGAGCAGGCAACCGTACAAGGCGTCATCACAGAAAACCAGATTGCCAACCTGCCAGTAAACGGACGCAACTTCCTTGATCTGGCCCAGCTTGAACCGGGCGTGCAGATTCAAGACGGTCAGAATTTCGATCCCACAAAAGCGGGCTATTCTTCGATTTCTTTCGGAGGCCGTTTCGGCCGTACGGCCCGCATTGAGGTTGATGGTGTGGACGTCTCCGATGAAACCGTAGGAACGACCACGACCGATATCCCCTCCAGCGCAATTCAGGAATTTCAAATCAGCCAGTCGAGCCTTGACATGTCCACCGAGCTGACTTCTTCTGGTTCGGTGAACGTGACCACTAAGTCCGGAAGCAATGCCTACCACGGTGAGGCCTTTGGACAATTCCGCGACAGTTCGTTTGCGGCGGCGCTGCCCGTACCTCCGGGATTCAGCGCGCCGTTTCAACGCAGCCAGTATGGCGGCAGCTTTGGCGGCGCGTTCATCAAGAACAAGTTGTTCTTCTTCATCGACGGTGAGCGAACCATTCAGCACACGGCCGTGCCTGTGCCCATATCAGCTCCGTTCAGCAGTTTCTCAGGAACGTTTCAGGATCCGTTCCACGAGGGCAACTTACTGGGACGTCTCGATTACCAGATTACGAAGAACGTGCGCGCGTTCTTTCGTTTCTCTGATTTCCAGAACATTCTGGGCGCCACCTTCGGGCTCGGATTCTCGGTGTACGACAACAAGGACATTACCCGCAATTTCGTGGGCGGCGTAGATTTCAACACCGGCAGCTTCAGCCACGCCATCCGGTTCTCGTATCTGAAATTCCAGAATCAAATTATTGACGAAACTACGGGCAGTTCGTCGCTCCCATACGCTGACTTGGGCGCGATTATCTTTATGGGCGGAACCGGCCTGATAGCCGGTCCTAATTACTTGGCCCCGCAAAGCACTCCGCAAAGCGACCATCAAATCAAGTACGATGGCAGCAAAATCATCCGTTCGCACGTGATCCGCTACGGAGTTAGTTACAACCACATCCAAGGCGGTGGGTTCGCTTCGTTTTTCAAGAACGGGCCGCTCATCATATCGGCGGTTGATACTGGTGAAATGACGGCAGCGGCCACGGGGCCTTTTCCGGGAGGTGTTTCAAACCCATTCAACTACCCCGCTGATTCGATTACGGTAGGTAACGGGTTGGGCTATTCTAGTACCAAGGCGGCTCTCGGTTTCCCGGCCGGCGGCCTCGGACCCGACAACCGAGTGTTGCTCTATCTCGGGGACAGCTGGAAGATCAAACCTAACTTTACCCTGACTTACGGGATCCGGTGGGCCCGCGACACTGGCCGCACCGACAGCCAGTTCCCGGCGATTCCAGGACTCAACGGCTTAATGCCAGGCCTGGGCAACCCGGTCAACCAGCCCAACAACAATTGGGCTCCGCAACTCGGTTTTGCCTGGGATCCTTTTAAAGATGGCAAAACCTCCATCCGCGGCGGCATCGGTTTGTTCTACGAGAACGCGATCTGGAACAACGTGCTTTTTGATGCTCCAAATCGTGAGACCACGGGCGCATTTTTCCAGGGCCCTGTGGCCTGCGCCGCGCCGGGTGCACCGAATACGATCCAAATCCCTGGCGGCGCCACTCTAACTCCTAGTTCCGGCACTCCCACATCGGTGTGCGGTACGTCCAGCGGTGCCTCTCTGATCGGCAATGCGCTGCCCTCGATCATCGCCTTCCAGAAGTTGTATCAGGCTTCCTCGCCCTTGAACCTGAATGCGCCCAACCCCGCTTACGTGGGGAACACCGTTGCGGACTGCGTCACGAACAACCCGAATTGCTTCTTCCCGTCGGGTCTCGCGATGTTTAACCCTGACTACAAATCACCTCGCTCGGTGCAGATGAATATCGGCATCCAGCGTGAACTCCGTCGCGGGATGGTGTTCAGCGTAGATTACGTTCGCAACGTCCAGACTCACTACTTGTTGGGTGTGGACCAAAACCACGCTGGCGACGTCAACTACTTCAATCTGAGCGGAGCGCAGGCGGCCATCGCGGCCACGCTCTCGGCCTGCGGAGCGCCCACCATTGACGCAGCGGCTGCTTCAGGCGGCTGCCCCGGCCTTCACCCGGCTAGTCCAGGGGTGCCCGCTGGAGCTGCGACCATGGGCGATTTTGCCGGCTTTGGCCTCGGCTCTTCGTCCGACCAGGGCGGCACCAGTTGCTTGGCCAAGTTCGGTTACGCCTGCGCCTTCGGCGGAATCAATCCCAAAGCCCCACCCCTCAACTTCCTCTCGCCGGTCGGACGTTCCACGTACGACGGACTGCAGATGAAGTGGACGGACAATGTTAAGGATCCGTTCAAGGGCGCAACCGGCCTGAACTTTACGGTGTCCTACTCCTTGTCCCGCTTTGACAATACAGGCGGAGGCGTAGGCGCGGACGCCACAGTAACCGCAGCCAGCGGCGACCAGGATTTCATCGTTCCATCTCTGGACAACTCCAACGTCAACCGCTATTTCGGGCCTTCGACGCTGGACCGCACTCACCAGATATCCTTCGGCGGCTACCTGGACCTAAAATATGGGTTCCAGATTGGCATGATGGCCCATTTCTACAGTCCGTTTTCGACGACCCTTACTGTTCCGAACACGTCGACCGGCGCGGGCGAAATCTTCCGTACTGACTTCTCGGGGGATGGCACCACGCAGGACCCGATTCCGGGAACTCACGTCGGAAACTTTGATCGCGGCATCAACGCCAGCAACATCAATTCGGTCATCAGCAACTACAACAACACCGTGGCCGGACAGCCAACCCCGGCTGGCAACGTGCTGATCCAGAATGGGCTGATGACCCAGGCTCAGTTGGTAGCTTTGGGTGGCGTCGCTCCGAGTTTGCCGCTGGCTCCTCCGGACCAAGTTAACTACGCGTGGTTGCGGACGCTCGACACCACCATTGCGTGGCAGTACACGATTAAGGAGCGAGTGACCATTAAACCGCAAGTCAGCTTCTACAACTTGCCCAACTTCGTTAACTTTGACCTGCCGACGAGCATGATGTCCGGTCTTCTAACCGGCTCGACAGGCACAATTAACGGTACGAATTACAACGGGCACTTCGTCAACCGGGTTGGTGTCGGCACCGGCGTTTACACGCTGGGTTCGCCTCGCCAAATCGAATTTGGGATGAAGGTTAATTTCTAGTACGGAATTTACTGGCAAAGGCCAACACCAGCTCCACCAAGGGCTGGTGTTTTTTTGTCCTTCTAATTTCTAAGGGGTGAGTTCGTTGCGCAGACGCTTGGAAAGCTTTTCCACTTGCTTCAGCTTCTCAGTCAAATCCTTGGGAAGCATGCCCTTCTCTACATCGCCGATCCCGGAATGAATCGATTGTGAGAGGACGACCAGTTCGTCCGCATCATTCTTCAGTTTTGCTAAATCCACCGGAGATTGTTGGTGAATCGGAGGGGGCACGCTTTTCTCGAACTGGTCCTCGGCTCTGTCAGCTTGACGCTGGCCGGTGGGGCCGTTGTGTTGGGCGAAAGCTACGGATGCGCAAAGCAGGAAAGCGAACAGGAGAGTTGAGGTTCTCATGACAAACCCCCACGCAGATAATGGCCCGTATTCTACCTCGATTCTATGAGGCCCAGCTCAACTATTATTTAGGCTTCGGCTTCACCCCTACGTGACGCGCGGCGTTCACCCGTGTGCACATGTAGAATGCTAGTCATGGCATTCAACGGACAAGCAGGTCCTGGCGCACCGCGGAAAGCGAAGATCACTCCTCCCGAGGAAACCTCGCAGGAGGCCGCGTACTTGAAGTTATTGGGCGAAAAGCAAAAGCCAGTCAGCATCAAGCTGGCGGACGGCGAAATCGTCAACGGCTGGATCGAATATTACGACAAGAACATGGTCAGACTGACGCGCGAGGACAAACCGAATCTCTTCATTTTCAAACACGAAATCATGTACATCGCCGAGGACGGCACCAAGCACAGGTGACCAGTCCAAGAAGCTGCACGCGAAGAACAACCGACAGTAAATGACATCTTCCTCGAATAGTCACGACTTTCTGCCGGGCATGGCGGAGATCGCCCGCGAGGCCGGTGCTTTGCTGATGGGCTACTTCCACAAACACGTCAAAGTGGAATACAAAGGGGAAGCGGATCTGGTTACGGTCGCGGACCGCAATTCCGAGGCGTTGATCCGGGACCGGCTGCGCCAGCGGTGGCCCACCCACGACATACTCGGCGAAGAAGGCGGATTGCAGGATACGGGCAGCGACTACCGCTGGTACGTCGATCCTCTGGACGGAACCACGAACTTCGCACACGGGTTTCCGGTGTTTTGCGTTTCGATGGGTTTGGATTACAAAGGGAGCCGGATTGCCGGCGTGATCTTTGATCCCACGCGCGACGAATTATTCGCGGCCGAGCAGGGAAGCGGCGCTTACTTGAATCAGCATCGAATTCATGTTTCAAAGACTGCCAGTTTAGCTGAGTGTCTGTTGGCTACTGGGTTTCCCAGCCATAAGCGGCACAAGAATCCGAACATCTTCTTTTACCATCAGATCACGTTGCATACCCATGGAGTGCGGCGGGCCGGCTCGGCGGCGCTTGATCTTTGCTGTGTGGCCTGCGGGCGATTTGACGGATTCTGGGAGTTCAACCTCAACCCCTGGGATACCGCGGCAGGCGTCCTGATTGTGCAGGAGGCCGGAGGAATCGTGACGGACTTTAAGGGTGGGCCATTCCAACTGCACGGTCGCGAGACTCTGGCTTCCAACGGATTGGTGCATCCGGCATTGCTAGCCGAGTTCGAACAGATTCTCAGCGGACAGGACTTGGAACCATTGCCCGATCTGCATGCATTCAGACGATAGCCAGGGGCCAACCGTGGATGAGAGAACTTGAGTATGAAGCGAAATTGGTTATTTACCATCATTTCGGTGGTCGCAGCGACGCAGTTCAGTGCTCCGGTTCTTGCGGGCGAGAATCCGCCGTCTTCGGCGCCGGATGCGGCATACGTCCAGTCGTTTGATAAATGGAAGGCTGATCTAATCGACGATCTCAAGATAAACTGGCTGCCGTTGGCAGGCTTATTCTGGCTCAAGCCCGGCGAGAACTCGTTCGGCGGCGATGCGGGCAACGCTGTCGTTTTTCCCAAAGGCCCGGCTCATGCCGGCGTTTTCGATTTGCAGGGTGCGGATGTAACGGTCAAATTCGCGCGCGACGCCCACGCCACCATCGACGGCAAACCAGTGACCACCGCCAAGTTTCAGCCAGATACTTCAGGCAGCCCGACAGTTGTGGAACTGGGAAGTCTCCGCATCAAAGTCATCGTGCGGGGTCAGCGCATCGGCATCCGATTGAAGGACGTCGACAGCGAGGAGGTCAAGAATTACCGTGGCCCAATTTTCTTTCCGCTCGACTTAGCCTATCGGGTGACCGCTAGCTGGATACCCTCCGATGGAAAGAAAACGGTGGATGTGCCCAACGTTTTAGGCGACACCACACACACGCCAGTGGCCGGGACCGTTGTATTCAAGATCAATGGCGAGGAAGTACGGCTGACGGCGTTGGGTGGCAATCCGTCGAAGGGGCTCTCGTTCGTTATGAACGATCTGACCAGCAAAACCGACACCTACCCGGGAGGGCGTTTCCTGGAGAGCGATCCGGTTGTGAATGGGACTGTGGTCATCGATTTCAACCGGGCCTACAATCCGCCCTGCGCGGTCACGCCGTACGCCACCTGCCCGCTTGCGCCCAAAGAGAATCGTCTAGCGGTCGCCATCCCCGCCGGAGAGAAGTACGATCGGGCTCACGCGCACCATTAGTCCCTGCCTGGAGGACTCCCGCTGTGCGCGTTACAATAGAAGCTGTATGGATCGCTACTTTATAACCCAGGCTATCAATCGTGATCAGTTCACTTCTTGAACGCAAAATCGAAAAGCGGCAGGACCAGGTTCGTCTGCAGGGCCGCATCCTTTTTCTAACTGAGGATCCTGAGCTCATCAAGCGGCAGTTTGCCGGCGAAGACTTGCCGTGGGACACGAAGAATCCCGCCAACAATCCCAAGCTGCGTGACGATATTTCGACCGACGAAATTACTCCGGCGCACTACTGCTTTTATTTTGACGAGACTCTCGGCGAAATCCCTTATTTGGGACTGAAATGCGGGAGCGTGTTCCCCGTCGGACGTTCCGATGTGAAAAAGGGTGGCTTCGTCTGCGCCGTGAGCGGCAAGCGAAGGGGCAAGGGATCGAGCCGGGAGCAATCGCCATATGCGGAGATGTGCGCTGGTATTCGCATGGTCATCGCGGAAAATATCGAGCGCATCTATAAGCAGAATTGCCAGAATCTCGGCTTGCTGACGTCGACCAATTTTTCCCTGATTGACCAGATTCGCACCGGTCAGGAAATCCCGCTCAGCGAATTTACTGCGGGAGAGGATGAGATCACGCGGCAGGTGATTGAGTATGGCGGCCTGTTTCCCTTTAACGTCGCGCGCATGCAGAAGAAAATTTTTCTTCCGGCCATCAAAACCGAAAAACGGTCGATGACCGTAGCCGAGAAAATCTTCGCAAAACACATGCTCGACGATAAGGGAAATGTTGGCGTCCCGTTTGTTAAGCCGGGCGACACAGGTTTTGCCCGCGCCGATTTGCGTTTCAGCCACGAATACGTGACGCCGATGGCAGCCATTTTCTTCGAGCGTTACGTGGGCAAAGACGCGAAGGTAAACGATCCCACGAGCATTTTGTTTTTCCGCGACCACCTCACGTTTCTCGACGAAGTGATCTCGGAAGAAAAGAAGAAACTCGGCCTGCTTGATCTCGCGACACAACTTAAGCTTAAGCAGCAGGACTTCGCGGCGAAACAGGATATTAAGCTGCATGGTGAATTGAAAGACCGCAAGGGCTCGGAAGGGATCTGCCACTCGATCGTTCTGGAAAGCTACGCGCTCCCGGGGCAGTTGAATATCGGCTCCGACTCGCATACGCCGCACGTAGGTGCGATCGGGTGCGTAGCCTTCGGCATCGGCACAACCGACGTCTTCAATTCGTGGATCACAAAAGACGTTCGGGTGAAAGTGCCAGAGTCGGTGAAGATTGTGATTCGGGGCAAGAAGCACCCCAACGTCACCGCGAAGGATTTCATCTTGAAGATTCTCAGTCTCGACTATGTTCGCGACGGCAAAGCGCTGGCCAAGGTCATGGAATACGCTGGCGAGGCGATTGAGGATCTTAGTGTCGACGAACGTGCCACCATGACCAACATGGCTGCGGAGATTGGCGGCTTCACCGGCATCGTGGCGCCAGATCGCAAGGCCGTGGATTTTCTGGTCGAACGACGTGGCATGGACCGCAATAAAGCCGAGGCCATGATCGGCGGTCTGAATAGTGATCCCGACGCTCAGTACGCACACGTGATCGAGTTGGATGCCGCCGAGATTACGCCGATGGTGGCTACGCCAGGCGACCCGGGAAATGGCAAGTACATTCGCGAACTGAATACGCCTGTGCCCGTGGAACTCGCTTATGGTGGAACCTGTACCGCAGGCAAGAATGAAGACATGGACATGTATGCGCTGGTTCTCGCTGATGCGCTCAAGCATGGCAAGCGCGTCGCGGACTCGGTGAAGTTCTACATCCAGTTCGGATCCCAGGAGACTCGCGAGTACTGCATCCGCAAAGGCTATCTCGAGATTTTCCAGAACGCCGGAGCGCATGTGATCGAGCCGAGTTGCGGAGCCTGCATCAACGCTGGGCCAGGCGTGACCACGCGGGCGGAGCAGGTGGTAATCAGCGCACAGAACCGGAATTTCCCGGGCCGTAGCGGGCCGGGGCAGATGTACCTGGCCAGTCCCCTGACCGTGGCGGCTAGTGCGGTGGCGGGTCAGATCGTCGAGTACGAGCCAAGCGCGGAGCGGGAACTAGTGGAGGCGTAGAGAGCCGATTTTGCCCACAGATTGGGCGAGCGGGGGTTTCGTCCTCCAGCAACCTATTCGCTGCGGAACGCTGTACCGCTGGCGGCATTCTTGTTAGAATTAGCGGTTCTGTTAAGTTCCGCAAACATCTCAGGAGACACAGACTTTATGACATACGTAATTGCAGAACCGTGCATCGGCACCAAGGACACTGCTTGTGTGGACGCTTGTCCAGTCGATTGTATCCATCCTAAGAAGGATGCGCCGGCGTTCCCCGAAGAGGAAATGTTGTACATCGACCCGGTTGAGTGCATTGATTGCGGTGCTTGTGTTCCCGTCTGCCCCGTGTCCGCAATTTTCGCGCTGGATGACCTGCCGGAAAAGTGGAAGGCTTTCACGGAGCGAAACGCCAAATACTTTGGCCGATAATTCGTAATCCCCATTTGGGCTGGGCGCGCGTCTTTTCTGTCAGGACGCGCGCCTTTTCCTTTTCGGAGCCCCGGCAACGGGCATAACATCTGAAAGACAGTGTGAATCGCAAGTGCGACCTCAGCTAGAGAGGATCGAATGCGTCAACGCCACCTACTACTCGTGAAACCGCTAGAGCCCAGAATTCTTATTCTGCGAGGTCAGAAGGTCGTGCTGGGTTCCGAACTGGCAGAATTGTATGGCGTGCAGGTGAAGCGACTGAATGAACAAGTCAAGCGAAATGCAGGGCGATTTCCGCACGATTTCATGTTCCAGCCTTCGCAGAGCGAATATCGCAACTTGAGGTCGCAAATTGCGACCTCAAGTTTGGAACACGGTGGCCGCAGACACTTGCCTTTTGCCTTTACCGAGCATGGCGCCGTTATGGCGGCCACGGTGCTGAACTCGCAACGTGCAATCAAAATGAGCGTCTTTGTGGTACGCGCCTTCGTTCGCCTGCGAGAGATGCTCAGTACTAATCAAAAAGTTGCGAGCAAACTGGTCGAACTGGAACGCCGATTGAAAGGCCACGACGCGGTGATAATAGAAATCATCGATGCCATCCGTGCTTTAATGGCTCACCCGCATCGCAAACGAAGGCGGATCGGATTTCAAGTGCTTGCCAAAGCGATCTAGCAAACGCGCAGAGGGCTCGCCAGGCCGTGGGCCGCTGCTCCTTTCCATCTCCTGACGGCTCAATTACAATCAAGGATTACCTGCTGAGCTTCCATGGCGCTGAAGGAGTCGGAAGCAATCGTTTTGCGGACGTATCCGTTACGCGAGGCCGACCTGCTGGTCACGCTGTTTACTCGCTTGGAAGGGAAGGTACGGGGAGTCGCACGCGCTGCCAAGAAGTCTAAGCGGCGGTTTGGCGGAGCGCTCGAGCCCCTGACATACGTTCGTGCCTATTACGAGGATCGCGAACGGCAGGAGTTGGCGCGTCTGGATTCTTGCGAAGTGCTGGAATCGCCGATGGCGTTCGAGGTGAGTTATCCTCGTGCGGTCGCGTTGGGCCATGTAGCCGAGTTGCTGGATGAGCTACTTCCAGATCGCGAAGTCAACGATGATGTCTTCCGGCTTGCACTGGCGGTCCTGGCAGGATTGCGCGAGGCTGACGTCTGGATGCCGATCACGTATTTCGACTTGTGGATGACCCGGCTGATGGGCTATCTGCCGGAACTGTCCGAGTGTATAGTCTGCGGGCGGACCCTGAATGGGAGTAGGGCATTCTTTCATGCACTGAGCGATGGTTTGCTCTGTGCCGAGGACAAGCGGCTTGCGTCATCCGAGATTTCCGTGGATTCACGCACGCTTGCTAGCAAAATGTTGCGTGCGCCGGTAGAAAGTTTTACGGCAATGCCCGGGCACAAATCGCAAGCCGCCGACTTGCGTAAGTTTCTGCTGCAGGCTCTCCAGCGGCATATGGAGAAAAAGCTAGTAACGGCAGGAATGCTGGAGAAGATCAGTTGAGAGCATTTTGCAATTAGGATCACGATCGCAGAGTGGTTGAACTGACGGCGTATTCGCAACGACTGAATGCTGAGTGCTGACTGCTTATTGCTAACCCAAAACTTTGACTCAGACCAACTCCAATCCGCTCACGTTTCAGGAACTCATCCTGCGCCTCCAGACTTTCTGGGCTGAACGGGGATGCGTCCTGCAACAGCCGTATGACGTCGAGGTCGGCGCAGGAACCATGGCGCCGGAAACATTTCTTCGCGTGCTGGGACCGGGTCCGTACAAAGTGGCATACGTGCAACCATCCCGCAGGCCTGCCGATGGGCGCTACGGGGAGAATCCGAATCGTCTCTATAAGCACACGCAATTGCAGGTGATCCTAAAGCCGCCGCCGGAGAATGTGCAGCAGCTTTACCTAGAATCGCTGGGTGCGATGGGGATTGACCTGCGCCAGCATGACATTAAGTTCGAGGAAGATAATTGGGAAGCGCCGACACTTAGCGCTTGGGGCGTGGGCTGGCAGGTAATGCTCGACGGACTCGAGATCACGCAGTTTACTTACTTTCAGCAATGCGGCGGAGTGGATCTTGATCCAATATCTGCGGAGTTGACGTACGGCCTGGAACGCATCGCGGCATTCCTCCAGGATGTCGATTCCATTTACGACATTGTGTGGGCGCGCGATCCGGAAACGGGCAAGGCTACGACCTACGGCGATGTACGGCTGGCGGACGAGATTCAGTTCTCCGTCTACAATTTTGAGTTGGCCGACGTGGAAAAAGCATGGAAGCACTTTGAGTTGTGTGAAGCAGAATGCAAGGCGCTACTCGATCAATACGCTTTACTGAGCGCGAAGAAGGATGCTGGTGACGGGTGGCAGGGCGACAAGAAGCGTTTCCCCATCCTCGCTGCCTACGATCTGTGCCTGAAATGTTCGCATCTGTTTAACATTTTGGACGCCCGCGGCGCGATTTCAGTGACCGAGCGTGTGGGAGTGATTGCGCGTGTGCGTGCCTTGGCCGTGGGGATCGCGAGGGCGTACGTGGATCAGCAGAAAGGCGAGGCGCCAGAAAGTGCGGATGAAGCGGAACCTGCGCGCAATCGGCCGAAGGTGAAAAAGGAGTTGGTGCCCACAGCTTCGTAGTTTTGCTTCTGAGGTTGCAAATTAAAGGTTCTCGATGCCAGATTTTCTACTAGAGATCGGGTGCGAAGAGATTCCAGCGCGGATGATCGATGCTGCTGCGCTCGAGTTGCGTGAGCGGGTGCACAAGTTGCTCGAACGGGAACATCTTCCTGCCAACGTAGCAATCTCTAGCTTCGAATCTCCGCGTCGTCTGGCAGTTCTCGCATCTGGAATTCCAGCAGCCCAATCCGATGTCACGGAGCAGGTTACCGGGCCGTCAGTCAACGTGGCTTTCAAGGATGGGCAGCCCGCACCGGCCGCTCACGCCTTCGCGAGAAAGGCTGGCGTTGATGTCTCTCACTTGGAGAGAGTGACAACCTCAAAAGGTGAATACCTGGCCGCAAAAATCACCAAGAAAGGCCGCTCGGCTGCAGAAGTGCTCTCCGAACTGCTTCCCAAAGAGATCAGCTCGATTTATTGGCCGAAGAATATGTACTGGCGGAAGCCAAGCGAAAAGTTTGTACGGCCCGTGCGGTGGCTTGTGGCTTTGCTCGACAGGGAAGTGATTCCACTGCAATTTGATGGCATTCGCGCCGGGAACGAATCGCGAGGGCACCGGATGTTAACCGCGGGCCCGATCCTGATTCCCAGCGCCGGTCCTGACTATGTTGAATCCCTGCGCGCGGCGAAAGTACTTGGTCGTAGCGAGCGCGAGCAGCAAATTCGGAAAGCACTCGACGCAGCCACTCGCACCATTCCAGACGCACGCTGGCGTGAAGATAAGAGCCTTCTGGAAACAGTCGTCAATCTGACTGAGTGGCCTTCGGTGATCCTGGGAAGTTTCGACGGTCAGTTTTTGGAACTGCCGAAAGAGGTTCTGATTACTGTGATGCGCGATCATCAGAAATATTTCGCAGTCGAAGATGCAGGCGACAAGCTGCTGCCACATTTCCTCGCGGTGCTGAACACCGATGGCGACCCACGCGGCATCATTCGTCACGGCCACGAACGCGTGCTGCGAGCACGTTTCAATGACGCTCGCTTCTTTTGGCAGACCGACCAGAAACATCCGCTGCGCGAGCGGACGGTATGGCTCAAGAACGTCACCTTTCAAAAGGACTTGGGCAGCTACTACGAAAAGACGAAGCGCGTGCAGCGGCTATGCAGTTGGCTGTGCGAAATCATCCGTCAGAAAGGCGTGCAGGTTCGTCCGGGGATCGTACATAAAGCTGCCTCGCTGGCCAAGACTGACCTCACGACTGAACTAGTTAAGGAGTTTACCGAACTGCAGGGAATCGTGGGCGGACTCTACGCCGGCGTGCAAGAACTCGACGCCGGCATGCCGGATGCGACTCGTCAAGCGATCGCGCAGGCGATCTACGATCAGTATAAGCCGGAATCCGTGGACGACTCCGTTCCGCGCTCAGTCGAGGGCGCGGTCCTATCGATCGCTGATAAAGCGGACAGCATTGCCGGAATGTTTGCGCTTGGCCTGCAGCCTACTGGATCGAAAGATCCGTTTGCACTGCGGCGGCAGGCAAATGGAATTGTAAAGACAATTGCGGAAAAGAAGTTGACGTTCCGCTTGGCCGAATTGTTTGCGGACGCGCGCGAAGTCTATCGTGGATCGCCGGCGGAACGAAAGTTTTCGGGTGAGATTGATTATGCCGGCGCTTTGAGAGCTTTCTTCCGTGAGCGGTTGGAGTTTTATCTGCGCGATGTGCTCGGTTTTAAGTATGACGTCGTGAACGCAGTGCTGGCGGCTGGCTCCGATGACGCAGTGGACGCGATCACCCGGGCTGAAGCGGTGACCAAAGTCCGTCCCTCGGCAGACTTCGAATCGATTTCGGTCGCATTTAAGCGTATCAAGAACATTCTTCGCCAGGCAGCCGAAACCGGAAAGCAAGTAGCGCCTGCCATCGATGCGAATGCCTTTCAGGAAGCAGCAGAGAAAGAATTGGCCGCTCAAATCCCACGCGCGGTTGAAACCGTCGATGCGTTTCGCGCGCAGGGCGATTACGAACATGCTCTTATTGAGATTTCAAAACTCAGACCCGCAGTGGACCGTTTTTTCGACAAAGTTATGGTCATGGTCGACGACGAACGCGTCCGCGCAAACCGGTTGGCGCTGCTGCAGTCGTTGTTAAAAGAATTCTCCACCATTGCGGATTTCTCGGAAATAGTGACGGAAGGCAAGGAATCCAAAGAATCTTCGAAACAGTAAAGGACTAATCTCATGGCAACGCAGGCTCTCCCCGAAGCGGAAATCGCAGTAACCAGCAAGAAGCCGACCATTCAATATGTTTACTTCTTCGGCGGCGGCAAGGCCGATGGTAACGGCAAGATGAAAGACGAACTCGGCGGAAAAGGCGCGGGCCTCGCCGAAATGACCAACGCAGGCCTGCCGGTGCCGCCGGGCTTCACCATCCAAACCGAAGCCTGTCGTGAATATATGCGGCACGGCGGAGTCTCGAAAGAAGTTGACCGGGAGATGGAGGAAGCCTTGGCCCACCTCGAGCAACTACAAGGACAGAAGCTCGGCAAGGGCGAAAATCCTCTGCTGGTAAGCGTCCGCTCGGGCGCGAAGTTTTCTATGCCAGGCATGATGGATACGATTCTGAATCTCGGCTTAAACGATCAAAGTGTCGAAGCGCTCGCGAAGCGCAGCAACAACCCACGCTTTGCGTATGATTCTTACCGCCGCCTCATTCAGATGTTTGGCAACGTGGTGTTGGAAATTGAGAAGAAAGAATTCGACAAAGTCTTCGATACCAAGAAGAAACAGAAAAATGCCAAGCTCGATACCGACCTAGATGCCAAAGCGTTGAAAGAAGTGATTGCGGAATACAAGAAAGTGGTGAAGAAGCACACCAATCAAGACTTCCCGCAGGATTCTCACGATCAGTTGGTCATGGCGCGCGATGCCGTTTTCCGCTCTTGGCAGAACGATCGGGCTAAGCACTATCGCCGTATCAACAATATCTCCGACGATCTGGGCACTGCGGTAAACGTGCAGGCAATGGTTTTCGGCAATCTCGGTGACACTAGCGGAACGGGCGTGGGTTTTACGCGCAATCCCGCGATCGGTAACAAAGAATTCTACGGCGAGTTTCTGATGAACGCGCAGGGCGAGGATGTCGTTGCGGGCATTCGCACGCCGGTCCCGATTCTCGAACTGGAAAAGGTCATGCCGGATGTCTACCGGCAGCTTCGCGAAATCACCACCCGCCTGGAAAAACATTATCGCGACATGCAGGATTTCGAGTTCACCATTCAGGAAGGCAAGCTTTACATGCTGCAAACGCGCAACGGCAAGCGCACCGG
>Ga0228598_1000021_pt1 | contig 22072 bp, 16 predicted proteins | sample CZU4metagenome_FD_182726 | JGI IMG/M metagenome (GOLD analysis project Ga0228598, IMG submission 182726) | Spruce rhizosphere microbial communities from Bohemian Forest, Czech Republic - CZU4 | ecosystem: Host-associated > Plants > Roots > Rhizosphere | place: Czech Republic: South Bohemian... | reverse complement strand
GTGGAAGGTACAGAGAGAAAGGCCAAACAGAAAAGGTCCGGTGCCAGCCGGAGCCTCTGATGCCTGCATCCGCTGCTCCTGAAACTGGAAGAATATTCCGTAGGGAAACCGCCGCACTCCCGCACGACGACGGTTCCGGTAGACTACAGGGAATTTGCAATGGACGCTCCGCGATTGCCTCAACCGTGACCTCGACCGCCAGCGCGAAACGCTCCCCAAGCTCCAGGCGTATGTTGTCATACCAGGCCCGCGCTTCCTGCAAATCCTCATTTGCTTCTGGTGTCCAGACGACCGGTAGCGTCACGGCTTCTTAAACAGCCCCGCCCTAACTTGTTCCCAAGGCATGACATCGGTAGGGTTTTGCTCATGCCGAGCGATGCGGTAATCGAGCTCCGCCCGTTGCGCATCCGTCAGCGATGCCGCGTCCGCTTCCAGGCTTTCCCAGACGGTATCGAGTAGTTCTGCCTTTTCCGCGGCGGAGAGGCTATTTATCTGGTTTCGTAAATCGCTCATACGCCTATAACCCTAGCGCGGTTTTCCCGCTCTGGCAAGCGGCCGGCGCTTGCATCGCGCAGGCTGCCTGAGATCAACGCATGACTCTAAGGTTGAGGTGCGAGATTCCCCAATTTGGAACTGGCTCCGCAGCCCGCCCGCTTTCTCCTTGACCCCGCCACTCCAATTGCGATAACATAATAACAAACATATTATCTATAAGATAATATGCGATCTTTGACAATCTGACCTTCCCCAAAATGGAACCGTGAGCGGCCCGGAATCGCCATAACTCCCATGTTTCCAATATTTTGCCTCCGGCGACCGGAGGCAATCAAATTTGGATCGTTTGTTTTCTATATTTTGCGGGGCAACCGGAGTTTTTCCGGTGCCAACAAACCCCGCAACTCCAATGTTTCCAAGATTTTGCCTGTAACTACCTTTAGAACCATAAATCTAGGAGGCAAGAAAAATTCCAGTCCTTTGTTTTCTACATTTTGCGAGGAACAGAGAGTTTTTTTTGAGGGACCGACAAGAAGCTACAGCGTTCGTCGAGCTGATCTAGACGGAGGCCAAGAATGGGACGGAGGCCAAGGATGGGAAGGGCACGGCTTCAGCCCTGCCATCAGGACTCCAAGAGGTTTCGGCTTTAGCCGCTGAGGGCAGGTACTTAGTGCGAACAAGAGAGCCGCTCTAGACCGGACATACGAAGACGAGACGATCTTCGCCGCTTTAAATCGGTTTTCGCTCGATTTAACGGGTTCTATCGCGATTTATATTCTCTTGAACGCCTTTTGAATGTCCTTCATGGAGTAGCGCAGAACCACCGGCCGGCCGTGCGGGCAGGACATTGGGCATTCGGTTTTAGCTAGCTCGGCCAGGAGCCACTCCATTTTATTTTGCTGCAGCGGCATGTTGACTTTGATGGCCGCGTGGCAGGCGATGGACGCCGCAATCCGCGCGCGAACTTTTTCCATGTTCAGCGCTTGCTCTTCGCGAGAAAACTGATCGAGCAATTCGTGCAGCATGTGTTCGATCTGCGCAGCCTCGACGCCCGCCGGAGCGACTTTGATAGCAACGCTTCGCGCCCCAAACGGTTCGGCCTCGAAGCCATTTTGGTTAAGTTCTTCTGAGATCTCAGCAAATACGGCTTGCTGAGCAGGCGTGAGTTCGAGCAGCAGCGGCATGAGCAGCCGCTGGCTTTCTGCGTTCTGCTCTGCTCTCTGCTTCAGGATCTTTTCAAACAATACGCGTTCGTGAGCGACGTGCTGATCGACGATCCAAAGGCCCTCATGATTTACCGCGAGGATGAACGATTCGCGAATCTGTCCCAGCGGTTTGAGCGAGGCAAGCGATGGAGTGAGGTCACCGTGTTCTTCTGACTCTTCCGGCAACGGCGGAGCGCAACTGTCATTTTCGATCACCTCGGAAACCGCTTGTGGGGCGCGAACCAGAGACAGCGCGGCGTTGCCGTCGACTGCAATTCCATCGACGCCAAAGCGGAAGCGCTCATTGATGGGAACAGGCACCGGCGCTTGCAGGGCAAATGCTTGTGCCTCGACGGGAGCAGAAAGGGTGCCCCACCCGGCCGAGACGGAGCGCGATCCAGGCGTGAGCGAGGGACTCGCTGTGGGATGCGCGCCGATCTCGGTCATGAACTGCGGCACCGGACGCGCTTTCATCAGAGCTGCGCGCACTGAGTCGCGCACAAAATCATGCATGACCGATTGCTGACGGAAACGAACTTCCGTTTTCGACGGATGTACATTCACATCCACTTCGCCGCTGGGCAACTCGAGGAACATCAGCACTACCGGATAGACCGTCGGCGGCAGAATATTTCGGTAAGCCTCGGTAAGCGCATGTTGGATGAGCCGGTCGCGAATCAGGCGCCCGTTCACGAAGACGTAAATCGAATTGCGATTGAGTTTCTGAATCTCCGGCTTCGAAACGAAGCCATGGACGCGCATCTCGCCGGGTTCGACTGGGCCCTGATCTTCGTCGTCCTCTTGCTCGCGCCTCCATGGCGGTGGCTGTGGTAAGCCCACGTGCGCCAGAGGCTGTACCGCAGCCACCGGAATAAGCTGATCGAGAACGTCTTTGCCAAACACCTGATACACGCGCTCGCTCGATCCCGCGACTGGTGGCGCAACCAGAATCGCGTTGGTCGCTGAGTGCAGTTCGAAATGCTTGTCGGGATGCGCCAGCGCGTAATGTGTGACCAGCGACGCGATATGCGAAAGTTCGGTGGACTCCGCCTTCAGAAATTTCTTGCGCGCTGGCGTATTGAAAAACAAATCACGAATGGTGATCGAAGTTCCCGCCGGCAGGCCGGCCTCTTCCACTTTAAAGATTTTGCCGCCGTTGATTTCGATCACAGTGCCAGAGTCCTCGTCCGCAGCGCGCGTCTCCAGATGCAAACGCGACACGGAAGCAATCGAGGGCAAGGCCTCGCCACGGAAGCCGAGTGTAGCCACGCTGAGCAGGTCTTCGGCGTTCTTGATTTTAGAAGTGGCGTGGCGTTCGAAGGCCAGCAGGGCGTCGTCACGAACCATGCCACAGCCGTTGTCGGTGATCTGGATGAGCTTTTTGCCTCCGGCTTCGACCTGAATCTTGATGCGGGTCGAACCAGCGTCAAGAGAGTTCTCCAGAAGTTCCTTGACTACAGACGCAGGGCGCTCCACCACTTCGCCAGCCGCGATCTTGTTGGCAACGGATTCGGAAAGAACGTGGATTCTACCCATGGGTGGTACAGTCGCAAGTTTCGCAGATGCGAGAGGACAAAGCAAAGCCGGCCACGGATTCGCACGGATGAGCGCGGATTGTGTTTCGATAACCTCGCCGTCTGCGTGTTTACCTGCGCCCGTGGTATGTTTAATTTCTTGTTTGTTCAACGTTAAAGGGACAGTCTGAAACATGATCCGTTCTTATAAGGGCATCACACCGACTATTCCGGTTTCGTGTTACGTGGACGATTCGGCGCAAATTATCGGCGACGTGGTTCTCGGCGAACACGCCAGCGTCTGGATGAATGCCGTGCTCCGCGGCGACGTGCACTCCATTCGCGTGGGTGCGCACTCGAATGTGCAAGATTGCAGCGTGCTGCACGGAATGAAAGAGCAATACGGAGTCTTCCTCGGAGAGTACGTCACGGTCGGCCATTCGGTGACGCTGCACGGTTGCGTAATCGAAGACCGCTGCCTGATTGGGATGGGCTCGATCATTCTAAATGGCGCCCGCATCGGCGCTGGCTCGATCATTGCGGCTGGAACTTTGATCCCCGAGAAGACGATCGTCGAGCCGGGATCGTTGTGGATGGGCTCTCCGGGAAAAGTTCGTCGCAAGCTGGAAGCGAAGGACCAAGAAAGCATCATGCGCTACGCCAATAATTACTTGGGATATAAGGAATCGTACTTGCGGGAGCGTTGAACAGCTCCCCAGTGATGTCATCCTGAGCGAAGCGAAGGATCTCTGCATTTTTCCTGTGCCAGCGAGTACAGAGATCCTTCGTTGCGCTCAGGATGACACGGTCTAAGCCAATGATTAAAGCTGTTCGAGGAACCCGCGATCTTCTTCCGCCGGATACGGCGCTGTGGAACTTCGTCGATGCCACCGTCCGCGACGTGTTTCGCGTGTACAACTTTCACGAAATCCGCACGCCGATCTTTGAGGAAACGCAACTCTTCGCGCGGAGCGTCGGCGAAGAGACCGACATTGTCGCCAAAGAAATGTTCAGCTGGGAAGATCGCGCCCGGGCCGAGAGCGAAAAAGGACAGTCGTTGACTCTGCGTCCGGAAAACACTGCTGGCGTGGTTCGCGCTTACATCGAGCACAAACTCTGGGATCGTGGATTGAACAAGCTGTACTACATTGGGCCGCAGTTCCGGCGGGAGCGTCCGCAGAAAGGACGCTATCGGCAGTTCTATCAGATCGGCGCGGAGGTTATCGGTCCGCCAAGCTCTGGTAGCGAATCTCCGGCGCGCGACGCCGAGATTTTGGAATTGCTGGCGACGCTGCTCGACCGGCTCGGCATCGAAAACTGGACGCTCGAACTAAACTCTGTCGGCTGCCCGAACGATCGCGCAGCTTACAACGAAGCTCTGCGCAAAGCGCTCGAGCCTGTCGTCGGACAAATGTGCGCCGACTGCCAGCGTCGCGCGGTGACAAACCCGTTGCGTGTGTTCGATTGCAAAGTCCCCGCCGATCAGCCCATTATCGAAACGCTGCCGCGCATCAGCCAATTCCTCGACGAGCCCTGTCGTCGGCATTTCGAGCAAGTGCAGGAAATCTTGAAGTCGGTAGGAGTTGAGTTTCAATTGAACAACCGTCTGGTTCGCGGGTTGGATTATTACAGTCGCACGGCGTTTGAATTTACCCACGGAGCCTTGGGGGCGCAGAATGCGATTCTGGGCGGCGGGCGCTACGATGGGCTCTCTGAATCGCTTGGAGGGCCGAGCGCTCCCGGAATCGGGTTTGCCATCGGCGAGGACCGGTTGGTGCTGGCGCTGAAGGAATCGGCGGATGCGGTGCAGAGCAAGGCCGATGTTTATGTCGCTCCACTCGGTGCAGGCATGGATCGCGAGGCGGCTCGTCTGGCGCGCGAGTTGCGACGGCACGACATCATCGCCGACCTGGGGGACGAGACGTTTCGCCTGAAGAAATCTTTTGAGACGGCAACCAAGCTCGGCGCACGCTTCATCCTGATTGTGGGCGAGAACGAAGTCAAGGCCGGGGCCTTCGCGCTGAAGAATCTGCAGAGTGGAGAGCAGATCTCTGTTCCTCGCGCCGAACTGGCGCAGAAGATTCACTCGGGTAGTTGAGGCGTCCCTCCCCTACTGCTCGCGGTGGCCAAACATAGGTTCCTCGACTTCGCTCGGAATGACAGCGATTCCATTTATAATTTGGAATTCCTATTATTTGAAAGGTTCAACTTGCTCGACTTCTTAGGCGAACTGCAACGCACCCACCGCTGTGGGGCTCTGCGCGCTTCCGACTCCGGCCAACGGGCCGTGCTGATGGGATGGGTGAACCGGCGGCGCGACCTGGGCAACCTCATCTTTGTTGACGTACGCGACCGTACCGGTATTACTCAAGTTGTGTTCAACAAAGAACGTGATCCGGCGGTGCACGAGAAGGCCAGCCTGCTGCGCAACGAATACGTCGTCGCTGTGATTGGCAAGGTCAAGCAACGGACGGCGGACACGTTCAACAAGAATATTCCGACCGGGGAAATCGAGTTGATCGCGGAAGAGCTGCGCATCCTGAACGAGTCGAAGCAGCCGCCGTTTCTTCCCGGCGACACGGTTCTGCCCAACGAAGAAATGCGGCTGAAGTATCGTTATATCGATTTGCGGCGCGACGCCATGCAGCAGAACATCGAGCTGCGGCACAAAGTTGCAATCGCGATTCGTAGTTATCTGTCGGGGCAGGGATTTTTCGAAATCGAAACTCCGTTTATGACTCGCTCGACGCCTGAAGGGGCTCGTGATTATCTGGTACCCAGCCGGGTGCAGCCGGGTTCGTTTTACGCCCTGCCGCAGTCGCCGCAACTGTTCAAACAGATTCTGATGATCTCGGGCTTCGATCGGTATTTCCAGATTGTGCGCTGTTTCCGCGATGAAGACCTGCGCGCCGACCGTCAGCCGGAGTTTACGCAGATCGATTTGGAGATGTCGTATCCGCAGCCGGAGCGCGTGTGGGAAGTGGTTGAGGGATTTCTGACGGCGGCCTTCAAGTCTGCTGGCCACGAGATCAAGACTCCATTTCCCCGGATGAGCTATGACCAGGCGATTCGGCTTTATGGTAGTGACAAGCCTGACATGCGTTTGCCCGCGATGACCGATGTGCGGGAGTTATTCACAGCGGATAATCTCGCGACGCTTGCTGTGAGTTCGACTCTTCCTGTCGTCGCCATTCGTATTCCAAAGGTCGGTGAACTTTCGCGGAAGGATCGCGACGAGATCAAGCCGTTGTTCACGACAAAAAGTGGAGCGAAACTATTTGAAGACTTCAAGCGGCTGGAGAAAAACTTTCCGGAAGCTGCGGCCAAGATTCGCCAAGCAATCACCGCTGACGCTGACGACTTGATCGTGGTCGTCGCCGGAGATGGTAAGCCGGCAGAGCACAAATCCGAAGGCGGCGTGAAGCCTGAGGTCAAGCAGCACGATCACGCGGTTTATACTGCTGCGGGGTTATTGCGTCTCGCCTTGGCTCAGAAGTATGCCGAGCGCCACGGTGCTTTCAAGAAGAGCGCCGATCCCACCAGGGATTTTCGGTTCCTTTGGGTCACGGATTTTCCCATGTTTGAGTGGGATGAAGAGGGCAAACGCTGGGCCGCGGCGCATCATCCATTTACTTCGCCGCACGACCACGACATGGACAAGCTTGAGTCGGATCCGGCATCGGTGCGCGCGCTGGCCTATGACGTCGTGTTGAATGGGACTGAGTTAGGTTCCGGCTCGATTCGTATTCATCGCCAGGATATTCAGAGCAAAATCTTTCATGCGCTCGGCATGAATGATGACGAGGCCAGGGCCCGCTTTGGCTTCTTCCTCGAAGCGCTCGAATATGGAACGCCTCCGCATGGCGGCATTGCGTTGGGATTGGATCGGATTGTGATGATTCTGGCCGGAGCGGAGAGCCTGCGCGAGGTCATCCCGTTCCCAAAGACAGCGCGAGCGGTCGACTTGATGGTAGATGCTCCGACGCCGGTGAGCGAGGCACAATTGAAAGATTTGGGGATACAGGTGAAGAAGTAATTTGGCCTTTCGGGTGGCGCAGCGCTTCCAGCGCTGCGGTTCAGGCTCTCAGGTCGATCGGCTTTAGCCGCTGGGGGACTCTGTCCATCACAAATTCCGATCGAGCCGAACTGTAAGGGTATTCTTCTGCTATAGCCACTAAGCCTCTCTTAACCGGATTCTGACGAATGTAGTCGCGATAAGCGAAGTAGTCTTCCACATCCCTTACCCGGCGATCATAGAAGCTCTTCTCCCAGATCTCGCCTCCAAATCCCAGCTCTTTCTTGGCTCTGTATGAGAACCCTCCCTTGATCAATTGCAGAGATCTTTCCAGACTCAATGTTGGAGTGATCAGCAAATGAAAGTGGTTGGGCATCAGCACAAATTCATGAAGCAGATATTTCTTCTTTTCCCGATAGTCAAACAGCACCTTCACAAACAGTTCGGCCATTCTCTGCGACTGGAAAAGACTTTGTCCTTGGAAAGTGGAAGCTCTGATGAAGTATACGCTGTGCCCGGTGTTGCCCCTGGGAGGAGCTGCCATAAGTGCCTCGGCGGCTAAAGCCGGCTCTCATTAGCACGCTACCGCAGCGGTGAACCGCTGCGCCACCCAAAAGCAATGCTCCGAACGCTTCATTCCCAATTTGGCGAAGGCGTGGAGCTCGGCTCCGTCTGGACGGGCGGTGACGCCCGTCGCTCCAAGAGAACCGAATCAGTTCTCTGTGACTTGCGGGATTTTCGGGGCGGCTGGGGCGTGAGGTGCTTTTGGTGCCTTCGGCGCGGCTGGCGCTTCTTCTGATTCTTGCGGCGCCGACGAGGCTTTGCGGATTTCGATGGTTCCGTGCTCGTTGTTGACTATCAGGCGTGGCCCACCCCCGCCCACGGTTCCAGTGGCGACGGCTTGGTCGTTCGAGTCGTCGACTTTCAATTGATCGAAATCAGTCTGGATTTCTCCATTGCGCGCGCGCGCATCGACCTGGAAGGCTGCTTTGTCGGGAAGGTAAATCTGGACGTCGCCTTTGCGGTTGTCGATCTGCGTGCTGCCGATTTTGTTCACCCGCAGTTCGATCGATCCATTTTCATCCTGCAGGCGTATGTCGCCGGAGACGCCGGTCAAGCGAATATCTTTCGATCGGGTATTCAGGCGTAGCGGACCGATTACGTCCGACGCTTGCAAATCGCCCGAATCCAGATCGAGATCGCCGTCGAGCCGGGAAAAATCCATATCCGTGCGCGACGACTTGAACATGACCGGCTGGCTGATCTTCGAAAGCTTCAAGCTCTCCATGAATTCGCCATCGAGGTGCAGGGCGCCCTTGACGTCCTCGATGGAAACATCATTGGCGCGACCTTCGATTGAGACGTCGGAAGCGATTTGGGAAATTCGGGCTGCGCTGTGATCCAGATTCATGCTGACTTTGCCGTTAATGTCCGTCGCGGTGACGTCGCCGTGTTGACTGGTGATGTCGACGTTGCCCTCGCGGCCGATCACGCTGACGTCGCCGTAGTGGGTGGAAAGCGCGACCGCAGCCTTGCGGGGAAGGGAAATGTCGAGATCCTCGGCGACCCAATGATCGCCCGCGCCTTGATTGTTCGCATTCAGAGTGACCACGCTTCCGCTGACGCTAATCTGCGGCTTGGTGCCGGCATTCCACTTGTCGGCTTCGCTCTCGTTTTCCGCGCTGATGCGCTTATGGACAACCACGCGAATCTGATCATCCTCGGAGGCACTGATGTTCACCGCGCCGCGCGTATCGGTAACGCGTAGGCTGGCTCCGGCAGGGAAGGTTTGAGTAAGCTGGTCGTCAAAATTAAATTTCGATCCGAAGATGGGGAAATCGTCGCCGTCGTTAATATTAATTTGATTTCCGAGTTCTCCCCAATTGACGTGGGAAGCCTGAGTCGCAATCAGTCCACAAACTATGATGCCAATGATCAGAAAAATTCCACCAGCGCTGAGCCCGGGAGTCCGAGTGCCTTCCCTTTGCGCCTGCTGATATTCAATCAGCTTGATCACGCCCGCGATGATGAGCAGCAATGGCCAATAGTGGGCGAACCAGTGACCAAGGTTTTGCCAATTGAGCACGCCCATCGTGCCCAGTAAAAAGACAATGCCTACGGCGATCAGAATGACTGGGCCTGACATCGAGCGCCGGTGGCGAGGCGGCGGAGGCACTTGTACGGGGCTAACCATTGCGGACCTCGCTCGAAGGCATGGGAACATCAGTCGTCGCTGGGCCGGTTGGTCCCGAGTCAGGTGGGATTGTCGGCGGTGGTGGAGTCTTGCTCTCCAGCAGCTTGGTTATGCCGATGGCGAGAAGCAGCACTGGCCACGTGCGGTGCCAGCGTGGGCCATTTATATCCTCGAGAAGCGAAAGAAATCCCACGGTCACTAACACAACCGGACCAACAAAACTGTTTCGGCGGCCAGTCCGGTAATAAGAACCGCGCCGCGAATTAACCCAGCTCAGGCGAACGGCGAACATCCAAAGTCCCAGGCCGATCAGAAAGAAAGGCCAGAGCCGGTCCCATCCGAACTGAAAGACGCCTGCAGTCTGCAACAGGAACAGGATGCCCAGACCAATAAGAACCACGGCCGCCGTGGGAATCCTGGAGGGCTGGGCAGCTTCTCCTCCTTGCGCAGGCTGCATCGCCGGTCCGGGTTGTGCCGGCTCTGCTCCAAAAGCTTGGGCGAGTCCGAACGGGTCAGGCGCGGGCTGCCCCAACTGAAGGGCCTTTGCGGTACGGATCGAGTCGATGATCTGCCACACGTAAAAGAAAGCAATGCCGAGGGCGAGAATTGTATTTACGCCACTGTTATCTGTAACCGACTCTCCCCATATCAAAAGTGTGAAGACCACTAGATGCGCCAGGCCCTTGGCATATTGCCCGCAATACACCGCACCCACGCCGAAGGGAAAGAAACCGGCAAGAATGCCTGCGACTGTGGGATTCGGGCCGGAACTTGGCACGATAGGCGCGGCGGTCGGAACGAATCCTGCAGCGGGCGGCACGGCTGCGGGCTGCACACCCTGCAGCCGCTCGGCCAGGCAGTTCTCGCAATAGATCACGCCCTTCACGTCGCGGGTACAATTCGCGCACAGTGGCTTGCCGCAAGTGCGGCAATACGCGACGGGCGCAGTATCGGGATGGTTGGCGCAGTTCATGAAAACCTCCTGTGTGTGGCCAGTATCACTACAGGTGGGTCATCGTTAACGGAAGCGAGTATCACCTGGCTCCCTTCTTGACTGTAGTTGCGATCCTGTTTGGGTTCGGGCTTTCCACTGGTGTTGTCGTTCCGGCGATGTTTGTCCTTCTCTTCTTCTCGCTCTTGCTCTTGCGGTGCGGGCTCAGCGGGCATAGTGGCTCGCTTGAAGTCGCGCACGCGCGATTCGAGCTCGTAGACGAAGCGGATATTCTCGTAGTACTTCACGAGTCTGCCGGAAGTCTCGTAATAGTTGCGCTTGATGGCGCTCGGGCGCAGATCGGCATGGCGCAGGTCGCCGAGCTTGACCCCGGCCATGCTCATGGTAATGGAGAGAGAAAAGAATGCCATTCCAAACGACATGGCAAAACGTGGCTGCTTGGCGACGCCGAGGATTGGGCTGGCCACGGCGCTCGCCCAGGCTTGCATGCGCTCAAACCAGGAAATCTGAGTTTGAGCCGCAGCGGCTCCGTGCTGGCGGGCAGTGTCGAGGCCGGTGGTTGCGGCCAGGATGTTGTCCACCAAGGTGACCGGAGGATCCACTTCGACCAGTTCGTGTAGCCAGCGCAGGCCGGCATCGGCCTCCGCCAGCAGCGGCCCGCAGGTCGCACAGCCGCGGGCGTGAGCCTGGAAGCATTCCAGTTGCTCTCCGGTTAAGCGCTGGTCGAGAGCTTCGCTCAGAAGAGCGTCGAACTCGTTGCACTGCATCCCGTTCTTGTGATCAGCCGCCATTACATCACCTGTTTATATGTACGTTGTAGCAGGCGCGCAAGTTCCGCTCGCCCGCGGTTTATTCTGGACTTCACGGTTCCTTCCGGAACCTTGAGGACGGTGGCAATTTCCTTGTAATCCATGTCTTGCAGATCTCGCAAGATGACGGCCTCGCGCAGATCGGGAGACAGCTTCTGTAGCGCCTTGTGCACTGTCTCCTTGACCTCGCGGCTCTGGGCGCGCGCGTCCGGGGTTTGCGTATTATCGTGGATTTGTTCGCTCAACGGCATGGCATCTTCGTGCTCGGAAGCCGGTGTGTCCAGCGAATCCGTCATGCGATCCTGCTTGCTCTTGCGGAAGTGATCGACCAGCAGGTTGCGCGTGATGGTGGTTACCCAAGTCATGAACGCCCCGCGCTCGACGTCGTAGGACTGAAGGGTACGATACATTTTAATGAAGACTTCTTGGGTTAGATCCTGGGCATCGTCGCCCGAGCCGGCAAAACGATAGCAGATGTTGTAAATGCGCCGGTGGTAGCGCTGCACGATCTCCTCCCACGCAGAGGCGTCGCCCGCAAGACAGCGGCGTACCAGCATGGCGGCGACTTGCGCGTCTTCCAAAACCTTGCACTCCTGGAACTCCCGGCATCCCAGTTGAGGCGAATGCGGCGTTCAAGCGCCCTTGCACCTCAACCCTAACACTACCTGACAGATACGTGTTTATGATCCCAAAAGTTCTTGCATTCAATGAGACTAGGCATTGTAACAGTGATGTAAAGTAGGCGAAGATAGAGCGAATCCTAAGCGTCTATCATGGTATTTCTCCGCGTACTCTGCGGGCTGTTCTCGGCGGCCTCCGCGATTTAGGATTTGTCTGAAAGAAGATAAGATCTTAAAACGCGGGGGCGGCCGAGAACAGCCCGCAGAGTGCGCGGAGATTGCTTCGTGGCTGATGAATTTCTGTAGAGACGTTGCTTGCAACGTCTTGGTTTTGACTATAACGCTGGCTCATCCAGCACGCGACGGACGCTGCGCGCCAGGACATCGAGGGAAAAAGGTTTTTGCAGGACGGCGGCCGATGCGCCGGCCTCTTCGATATCCAGGGCGGAGTGCTCGGAGTAGCCCGACATGAACAGGACTTTCATCGCCGGCCGCTGTGGCGTCAGGCGCTGAGCCAGTTCGCGGCCTCCGATGTTTGGCATGACAAGATCGGTCACCAGCAGGTGAATTGGATCGGGATAGCTGCTGGCGATTTGCAGAGCCTCATTGCCATCGACCGCGATTATCACTTTGTAGCCGTTGCGGCGCAGGGATTCCCGGACGATATCGCGAATGCCATCCTGATCTTCCACCACTAGAACAGTTTCGGTGCCTTTTGAAGCGGACGAGACGGAGAGCGTCGTTGGGCCGGACAACAGTTCCACTGGCCTTGATTTCGGAACCTCAAATCTATCTTGCCGCGATTCTGCTAAGTCCGACTCGACCTCAGATTCTTCCACCCGAGACTCGTCGACTCGTGGAAGGTAAATTTTAAACGTAGTTCCGCGGCCGGGCTCGCTGTCGACCCAGATCCAACCATCGCTATGCTTGACGACTCCATAAACCGTCGCCAAGCCCAAGCCCGTGCCTTTACCGGGCGCCTTGGTGGTGAAGAAAGGTTCAAATATGCGGGCTTGCGTTTCAGTATCCATTCCGTCGCCAGTGTCACTGACCGCCAACATGACATACCTGCCCGCCGGCACTCCCTGGTGGTTTCGAGAATCGTTTTCATCCAGTTCAACGTCGCGGGTCTCGATGGTCAGCGTTCCACCGTTGGGCATGGCATCGCGCGAGTTAACTGCAAGATTCAGGATCACCTGCTCCATCTGTCCGGGGTCGGCTTTAACCCGACTGAGCGACGAGGCGGGCACTACTTGCAGCTCAATATCTTTTCCGATCAGGCGGTCCAACATTTTCGCCACTTCGGCGAGGACCATATTCAGATCGAGCACCTTGGGCCGAAGAACCTGCTTGCGGCTGAAGGCCAGCAGTTGATTCGTGAGCGAAGCCGCGCGGGTAACCGCGTTTTCAATTTCCAGAGCGTCTCTGCGAGCTGGATCACTTTCCGCGAGCCGGTCGCGCAGGTTTTCGTTGTGCGCCTGAATCAGCATCAACAGGTTGTTGAAGTCATGGGCTACGCCTCCCGCCAACTGGCCCACGGCTTCCATTTTCTGCGAGTGGCGCAGCTGATCTTCGAGTCGCTTGCGCTCGGTAATGTCATACATCACCCCCTGCATCAGCAGTCCTTTGCCGTCGGTTTGCTGCAGCAGGACGCCTTCGTCACGAAACCACAGAAGCTTGCCATCACGAGCACACATGCGGTATTCGGCATGAAACAGCTCGTGAGTTTCCTGGAACAGTTTCTCCGCGGCCAAAGCAATCTCCCGATCTTCGGGATGGATGTGGTTCATCCAGTTCATGGGGTCAGAGAGCCATTCGCCCGGCGAAAAGCCCAGCATGGTTTCGATCTGAGGGCTCACATAATGCCAGGGGCCGCTGGCGCCGAGTTCGGCGATATAGGTAATGGCGGGGAGGCGCTCGACCAACGTGCGATAGCGGGCTTCGGCTGCACGAAGTTCGGACCGGGCGCGGTCATGCTCGATCGCAATGCCCGCGAGATGAGTGGCGTGGGTGATGAGTTGGAGATGCTCGGCGTCGGGCGTGCGAGGCTCCCGATAATAGATGGCGAAGGTGCCGAGTATTCCGCCGTCCTGCGAAGCAATTGGGGTTGACCAGCAGGCTCGTAAACCATGAGGCAACGCCAGGTGTCGAAAGCTTGCCCAGAGCGGGTCGGTGGCGATGTCCTCGACCACGACCGCCTGCTTTCGATAAACGGCAGTCCCGCAGGAGCCGACGCAGGGGCCGATTTGTGTTCCATTGATTGCTTGTATGTATTCTCTGGGCAGGCTGGGAGCGGCGCCGTGGCGCAGAGTGCTTCCGTCTGCATCCAGCAGAAGAACAGAGCAGAGTAGACCGGGATGTTGTTTCTCAATGTGCGTACACAGGGTTTCCAGGATTCTCCGCAGCGGGGCCTGGGCTCGGATCAACCCCAGCACGCTCTCGTTCAGCAGCGCTAAAGCTCCCGATGCCGGCTTGTCTTCTTTCGCTCTTCTCGGAACACCTGTGGACATGCGACTCCTACCGCGGCTCAGCCCGGTCGGGGAGGTTGGACCTCCCGCAAGCCATTATTCCTGAGCAGTACTGGGCGCCAAAGTTACTGAAGTAACAATGTATACGCCCTTTGGCATTTCAGGTTGTCCGCTGAAGCGGTCGCAACCACACAATAGCCCTTCTAGCATTCCTGATGATAATCGCATGAGGCTCATTGACGGGTTTTGAGCGTTATGTGATCACAGCCAGCTGAGAATCGCCGATTCGCTGCACTTTAGACGAAAATCCTTTCACAGTATGATGAACGGCGAGGAAGGTGTATGCTCCCTGGCGTTCTTTAAGTCAATAAGAAGAGAGTCCGATGAATTGCCCGTTGATTTGTTCTTTGCGAGAGTGGCCCCTGACGAGAGCACTTCACGCCAGACTCAACATTTCAGCGGCATCACGACTTGAGGAGGAAACTAGTTATGAAAAACTCGAAGCTGGTTGTTTGCGTAATTGGGTTCGTGCTCGTGGTGGCGCTCGTGGCACTGGGAGGCGATGAGCGGCCACTGACTTTCAAGTTTAGTAAGGCGAACGTGACGGGAGCCATGCAGACCACTCCCAGTGGAATCAATAACGCAGGAACATCGGTGGGGAACTACATTGACAGCGCAGGCGTTGGCCATGGCTACATCCTCAGCGGCAAGAAGCTCATTACACTGGATGATCCGAATGCCGAGAGTGGCACCACTGGAGGTAGCGGCATCCAGTATAACGGCACGGGGGTAGTTGGGTCCTACACAAATTCTGCCGGCGTCTCAGTTGGATTTTTGTACAAGGCTGGGAAATATACGGATATTCCTGGACCCTCGGGGAACGTCGGCGCGGCGGCTAACGCAATAAACGATAAGTCGGCGATCGTCGGAAACTACACTGACTCGAGCGGGGTCACCCACGGATTTCTGTTAAAGGGTGGGAAGTACGCGACCTTGGACGTGCCCGGAGGCTTGGGTACCGTGGCTACCGGCGTCAACGACAAAGGGGTTATTGTCCTGTTTTATGCCGTTAATTCCAAGGGTACGGTCGGAGGAGCCATGACCTCGAACAACGGCAAAACCTACAAGAAAATAAACGTCCCTCAAACCGGGCCGTCGGGCTCCGAAGCTCTCGGTCTTAACAACGAGGGCGATATTAGCTTTACATGGTTCGACAGCGCCAGTGCGTTCCACGGTGCCCTGCTCCATGCAGGGAAATACTACAAGTTTGATTATCCGAAGGCGGTGCAAACCTACGCTACCGGGCTCAATGACAAGAGCACGGTCATCGGCGGATACCAAGCGGTCAAGAACGGACCGACGGCAGGATACAAAGGTGTTTTCTAATCGCGATTGACACGATAAGGATTCTGACTGGCGAACGCGGCTTGTCACTCGCTGGTGAAGTAATCCACCGTGACCGGATTTTCGAACAATGAATAATCGCGCGTCACTACAGTGATGCCGCTGTCGGTGACGAAGTAGCGTTGCCGGTCTGCTTCGGCATCATAGCCGATGGTCGTTCCTTCAGGGATATGCACGTCGCGATCGATGATGGCCTTGCGGATACGGCAATGCCGGCCTACGTTCACATGCGAAAACAGAATGCTGTCGTCGATTTCGCTGTAGGAATTGATGCGCACATCCGGGGAGAGCACGCTGTTCTTTACCGTGCTCCCGGAAACGATGCAGCCAGCGGACACGATGGAATCGAGCGCAGTTCCGGTGCGTCCAGCTTCGGCGAACACGAATTTGGCCGGCGGATACTGCCGCTGGTGCGTACGGATGGGCCACTCCGCGTCATACAAATTGAACACCGGCGACACCGAGGTGATGTCCATGTTGGCTTCGTAGAAAGCCTCGAGCGTTCCCACGTCGCGCCAGTAGAGTGCTTCCTTCTTGTTCTCATCAACGAAGTCGAAGGAGTACACGCGGTACTCGTCCGCCATCTTGGGCAGAATATCCTTGCCGAAGTCGTGGCTGGAGTTCGGGTCTTCAGCATCTTTCAGCAGCGCAGGAATCAGCACATCGGTGTTAAACAGATAAATTCCCATCGAAGCGGAAACTTTCTCGGGATTGTACGGGGACCGCAAATCCGTTTGCTTGGGTTTCTCCTCGAAGCCGTTCACGCGATGATCGCGGTCAATATCCACCACGCCGAAGCGGGCAACCTCTGCGGGATCAATCTGGATGGTCGCCAGGGTCACGTCCGCGCCCGCGTCGGTGTGCTGCTTGAGCATGCGGCCGTAATTCATCTTGTAAATGTGATCGCCGGAGAGAATAAGCACGTGCTGCGGTTGCTCCGAACCGATGGAATAAATATTCTGGTAGACCGCGTCAGCCGTGCCTTGATACCACTCCTCGCTTACCCTTTTCATGGGCGGCAACACTTCGATGAACTCACCAACCTCGCGCCCCAGAATGTTCCAACCCTCGCGGACGTGCCGGTTCAGCGATAGCGCCTTGTACTGGGTAAGAATGTAGACCCGGCGCAGATCGGAGTTGAGGCAGTTCGAGAGAGTGATGTCGATGATGCGATAAATACCGCCGAAGGTCACGGCGGGTTTGGCACGGTCGCGAGTGAGAGGATAAAGACGCTCGCCTGCTCCTCCAGCTAATAAAACTCCGAGCGTATCTTTCATGGGCATCGGGCTGAAACTTTGGATGACAGTTCCGGGCGTTGTGGATGCATCGTAGTTTGTCACGGATGACGCGAATCACACCCCGCACCGGGAAACGCTAAATACTAGCACAGTGGAAAAGTGCGATGGGTCCCTACCGATGCCGACGCGAGGGGCGGATTCCTCGTGCCAGATACTGCTGGTCGAGCGCTTGTCGTATCAGCGTCTTGATCACGGCTTGACGGCTGATGTTTAACTCTTTTGCGGCCCGGTCGAGTTCTTCCAGCATGCCCGACGCCAGGTCAACATTCACCCTCTGGATCGGCCCCATCATTCGGCCGGTGTTAGTGAAGAACCGGGACACGTCTTCGCCTCGCTCGGCAAGACGGGCGATGGCTTCCGCCGGCACTGGCTTTCGCTTACGAGTGTTCTTCATAAAGTCTTTGCTCCTGCCTGGTAGCTCTCCAGAGAGTAACGAGATGGTAATATTCTCCGTCGACGCCCTCCCGCGCCTCAAAAATTACGGCATATAATTGCTCTCCCACCCAACCGATCGCGCGGTGCTGCTGAGGCCAATCCGAGCGCTGGTCGAGATAATATGGATGCGAAAAGATCTCCTGAGCCTCTTCGAACCCGATGCCTCTTTTGGGGTTTGCTCTTAGCCGCCCACTCTTGCGCTCATCAAAGTGAAATCGCATGAGTATAACAGTTATACCACGTCAGCGGGGGCTGCGGAGAAAGTAAATGCCGCGTCCCGGTAAATCGTACAGCCGTCGTGTAAATGCGAGGACTGCCGATCACGCCCGGGTGATGGTAACGAAGACGTCTTCGCCGCTCAGCGAGAGCTTGGCTCCGCCGTTCTGCGTGGCGCTCGGTTCCAGTCGCTCGGCAAGCAATTCGTGGCGAAGATACGACTCGTGCGCCACGATGGCTTCGGCGATGCGGGGCGAGGCGGAATAGCTGACCGCGATGCGATCGGAAATATTCAGGTTCATCGCTTTGCGTTGATCCTGGACTAACCGGTTGAAATCTCTTGCCAGGCCTTCCTGCAGCAGTTCCGGGGTGAGCGTGGTGTCGAGTGCAAGGAATGTGCCTTGCTCCAGCATGCACTTGAGGTTCTCCGGCCCTTCGTAGGACCGGAGGATTTCATCTGCCGCCAGTTCGAAGCTTTGCCCATCGACTTGCACCGTGTATGTCCCACCCTTTGACACGGCCTTCGGGTCAGCCTGACTCAAAGCCTGCGCAATCGCCTTCAAGTATTTCCCAGCACGTGGACCGAGCTTCTTAGCATCGGGTTTAAAGCTCACTTTCACCAACGTCGTCTCGTCCTCGATCAGAACAAGCCGTTTGATATTCCCTTCCTCCAGAATCTGCGCGACATACTCGGAATTTCCCAGCACCCGGCGGTCAGCAGCATCTCTAGGACGGACGTACAAAGTTCCCAGCGGCGTGCGGATCTTGGTCTTACTCTGCGTTCGCAGGCTCAAGGCAAGATTCTTTATCCGGATGACCGTGTCGATGCTTCGCTCCAGCTCTTCGTCAATCCGCGAAGCATCCACCTGAGGATAGAGGGTCAGGTGAACGGACGCCGGAGCCGATGGATCGACCGAGCAGACCAGATTCTGATAAATCTCCTCCGTCAGAAATGGCAGCGCCGGCGCCATCACCCGGGTGACAGTTGTGAGCACCGTGTAGATCGTCTGATACGCATCGCTCTCATTCGCCCAGAACCGCCGCCGCGAGCGCCGCAGATACCAGTTCGAAAACTCATCGTCGAAAAGCTGAAAAGCCTCGATCAACCGGTAATGTTCGTAGTTGTCAAAAGCGTTGCGCGCCGCGTCCACCAATCGTTGCAACCTGCTCAAGACCCAGCGGTCCAATTGATTCGTGATCGGCACCGGAGTGCCCGGCGTCCATCCGTCCGAGCGAGCGTTGCTGACAAAGAAGCTGTAGCAATTCCAGAACGTCAGCAGCTTTCGTCGAGCCTCGCCATCAATCGTCTGACCAACATTGCCAGTCGGATGCAAGTCAGGGAAGTTAAGATTTTGCGCGGTCTTTTGTTCGGCATAGATGTAGCGCATCACTTCCGCGCCCAGCGCTTCGGCGGCTTCATCGAAAGCGATGGAGTTGCCTTTCGACTTATGCATTTCTTCTCCACGCGCATCGCGAACCAGCGCATGTCCCAAGAGAGCCTTGAACGGAGCCCGGCCGTCAATCATCGCACTCATCGCCAGCATGGAGTAAAACCAATTACGAAACTGCCCGGGAAAACTTTCGAGCACGAGATCGGCCGGAAACCACTTCTCCCAATATTCCCGGTCGGTCGAGTAACGCATGGTGCTGAAGGGCACAATGCCAGCGTCCAGCCACGGATTCCCGACGTCAGCCACGCGAGTAGACAAGCCGCTACACTTCTCGCAGCGAATCTTGACCGCATCGATGTACGGCCGGTGCGGCGAATTTCCCTCGAACGTATCCCAGCCTTCGACCGCACGATCCTTCAATTCCTCGCGACTGCCGATCACCGTGAAGTGCTCGCACTCGTTGCAAACCCAGATGGGCAACGCGAGACCCCAGAAGCGTTTCTTCGAGATCATCCAGTCGCGCATGTTGTGCAGCCAGTCCAGTTCGCGCGCCTCGCCCTCAGGTGGAATCCAACGGATGGTCGGCACCGTCCGCTCAATGCGATCGCGCCAATCCATGCGGATAAACCACTCATCGACCGGGCGGAAGACCAGTTCCGACTTGCAACGCCAGCAGTGCGGGTACACGTGGGGATAGCGTTCACGCGCGACCAGCAGCCCCTTAGCTTTCAAGGCTGCAATTACTCCGTCGGACACTTCATTGGCATTGCGTCCGGTGAGCGAGCCGAATCCCTCCTGAAAAACTGAGCTCTCATCAAGTGGCGCAATGAACGGCAGATTATTTTCTCTGCCAAGTTCCTGATCCTCCGCGCCGCAACCGGGAGCAATGTGCACCAATCCCGTGCCTTCCGCGTCGCTGATCTCTTTCCACGCAATGACGCGGTGGGATTCGGCCGCACTTTTGCCCGCTCCAGTCTGACCATACGGGAATACGCCGCCGGGAACATTCTGGGCGGGCAGATCGTCAAACGGGCCGGTATAGGTCAGCCCCAACAACTCGCGTCCCGGAAGTTCTTGCAACACTTCTATCGTGCCGCTGCCTTTCAGGATCGTACGAATCGAAGGCAGCTTGTGGACTTCGTGCTTGCCTTCCACCTGCAACTCTTGCACCCGGTCGCGCTCGAAGTTCGCCTTGGCGACGTAGTAAATCCAATCGCCATGCCGGACTTTCAGATATGTCATCTCCGGATTTACCGCGACGGCGACGTTCGATGCCAGCGTCCACGGAGTAGTCGTCCAGACCAGCAGCGCAGTCTTGTCTTCACTCCGGTTTCCCGGAGTAACGACCGGGAACCGAACGAACACCGAAGTATGCTGAGTGATACGGCGCCCTTCGGCCACTTCCATCTGCGACAGTCCCGTACCGCAACGTCCGCACCATGGCATAACATCGTGCCCGCGGTAGATGAAACCCTCTTCGTGGCACTTCTTGAGAAATCCCCAGATCGTGTAGTTGTTTTCGTCGGAGAAAGTGAAGTAGCTCCCACCATATTCAGCCGAACCCAGCTTGCGAACGATCTCGCTGGCCCGCGCGGTTTCGGTAAGCCCGCTGGGAAGCTTCACGGTCACCACGCGATCTCCGTCAGCCAGCCCGTCGCGTAACGCGAGCAACACTGCGGGATCGTCCCAATCGCACCAATAGCCCAGTCGGATCGACTGCTCGGTCTGCCGCGCGGCGTAAGTCAGCACGCGCTCCTTGCAGGCCCGAACGAATTTCTCAATGCCGTAGTCGCGAATCTCGCGCTTGGTCTGGAGTCCCAGGCTCTTTTCTACTTCGACCTCGACCCACAATCCCTGGCAATCGAACCCGTTCTGATAGCGCTCCGCCTGGCCGTTCATGGCGTGATAGCGCTGGTACATGTCTTTCAGCGAACGGCCCCAAGCGTGATGCACGCCCATGGGGTTATTCGCGGTGATTGGCCCGTCGAGGAAAGACCAGCGCGGCCCCTCGGCATTCTGCTCGCGCAGCTTGGCGAAGATACGGTTCTCCTCCCAGAAGCGCAAGATCTCGCGCTCCATGACGGGGAAGTCAGGAACTTTTGCTACGGGTCGATACATGTTCATCAATAATATCAGCCAGTGTAGGCGCGAGCGTCCGCGCTTAAGCTCTCGGCGACATGGATGTAGAGACGTAGCTAGCTACGTCTTTACAATTCAATCTTGTGCGAAATCGTGAATGGATGGAAGCAGAATTGTCTAGCCGCAACTTTACGCGGCGTCGTCCTCAACCTTGATGCGCAGCGACTTGAGGAACTTGAGGTCCTGATCGCTGATCTTGAACTCCGTCGTCATCAGCGCCGGCTTTTCGCTCGACTTCTCGCCCGGCTTGCTGACTCCGATCGTGGCTTCCAGCACCAGAAAGATATCGTAACCGCCTTCTTTGATTCGGGAAACGACGTCGGCGATGGGCTCGGAATCAGCCAGCGACTCATTGATCGCCTCGCCCAGTTCCTTCATCAACTGCTTCAATTGCTGGTCCACGTAACCCCCTTGCAGGATCCGACTGACGCCCTAAAGTTTACCCTTGCACGGAGCAAAACTCACCCTGCCCTCTAACCATTTAGATGCAGCGACAAGGTACAATGCTTCGCGTCCAAACTGTTGCGCCCGCGATATTGTAACCCCGAAGCCAGTCAAACGAAACCCTGCACCACAAATATTGGTAAACTCATTGCAATGGCGAGCGTTACCACCGGTCGAAAGCTTGGCATAGCCGCGCGGGTCGCCGGCCGGGTCATCTCCCAGCACGCCCGCAACTCCCGAAGCGTCGGCGCGGTGACCAGAGGAGTGCGCGCCTCCGCATCCCATTTCGGACGGGTACTCGGGCAGCTTTGGCTTGAAGTCACAGGTTTTGTTTTCTTAGCCTTAGCGGGGATCGGAGCGATCGCCTTCTTTCGCGAGTACGCCAAGTATCAAGCTGGCCACGCTACTTCCAGCCGCGCCCTGCTAGCCGTGTGCTTCGCTGGGCTATTTGGATGGTTCGGCGTAAGCTCGTT
>Ga0228598_1000019_pt1 | contig 22580 bp, 18 predicted proteins | sample CZU4metagenome_FD_182726 | JGI IMG/M metagenome (GOLD analysis project Ga0228598, IMG submission 182726) | Spruce rhizosphere microbial communities from Bohemian Forest, Czech Republic - CZU4 | ecosystem: Host-associated > Plants > Roots > Rhizosphere | place: Czech Republic: South Bohemian... | reverse complement strand
ACCTCGGAGTGAGCAAAGGCAGCTTCTACTGGCATTTTCAGGATCGCGAAGAGCTGCTGGCGAAAATGCTGGACCGCTGGGAAGGCGACGAGATCGCGTGGCTCGACGACACCGCCGTTACGCCGCACGCTGCGGCCCGCTGGGCGCGATTCGTCGAGCATTGCGCCGATCTTTCTTGCGCGCGTCGCGAAGCCGCGCTGCGGGCTTGGTCTCGGCGCGACGAGCGCGTGGCCGCGCGCATTTCCGGAATCGAGAAAAAACGTTCCGCGCATGTTTCCAGTGTGTTGCGCGACATTGGTTTCGCACCGGAAGCTGCGGAATCCTGGGCGGAGGTCGCGCTGCTTGTGTATCTCGGCTGGCTGGACCGGGCCACGCGCGATCTGGAGTTTCAGGTTTCCGGGCGCGGTCTCAGCCAGTTCCTCTCTGATTTGATTCTTGCTGCTTCGGCGCGTTCTTCTCCTGCGACCGCGCGCTGAGTCGGCCCGCGTGAGTTTGGCGCGAATCACGGCAACCGGGTGTACAATCCTCTCGACTGTGCGGCTCAGACCACAAATTCCAGCGTTCAGATTCGCATAAAGACCAGGCATGCCGCGCTCCGATCGCAACAGCGCTCCTTCGGAATCTCCTTCGGCCCCTGCTGACGAGTCTCTCATTCGCAATGTATCGGACACCGCGCGCCTAGTGGCGATTGACCGCGCTGTCGAAACCGAGCGGCCCGACGCGCTTTTCCGCGATCCCTTTGCGCGCCGGCTCGCAGGCGAGCGCGGCGCGAAGATTGCCAAATCCAAGCCGTTGGGCGGACGCACGAGCGGCGTCGGCTGGCCCATCGTTACGCGCACTTATGTGATCGACCGCATGATTCAGGCGCATATCGCTCAGGGTGGCGACGCAGTCATCAATCTAGCCGCGGGCCTGGACACGCGCCCGTATCGCATGGCCATACCTTCCTCGCTGCAATGGATCGAAGTGGATCTCCCCGAAATACTCGCGCACAAAGAAGAAATTTTGCGCGGCGAAAAACCAGTTTGCTCGCTCGAACGCGTTCGCCTCGATCTTTCCGATGTCCTGGCGCGCCGCGAACTCTTGGCGCGCCTCGGCGGCCAGTCGCGCAAAGCGCTGGTGATCACCGAAGGCCTGGTCGTTTATCTTAGCTCCGACGAAGTGGCTGCTCTTGCGCAAGACCTCGCCGCCCAGCCCAGTTTTCGTTCCTGGATTCTGGATTTGGTGTCGCCAAAATTGCTGGCCACATTGCAAAAACGCATGACCTCCAACCTAAAGGAGGCCGCGCCATTCAAATTTGCTCCGCAAGAGGGCCCCGCCTTTTTTGCGAAATTCGGCTGGACTACGGTCGAAGCCAATTCACTTCTGCGTGTGGCAGCGCGCCTCGATCGCCTCCCGTTCTACCTGGTTCCCATCTCTTGGCTTCCTGATTCGCACGGCACGCAGCCGCAGCGGCCGTGGGGCGGCGTCTGCCTATTCTCCAGAACCAGTTGAAGGCTCGGGGCGTTCTGTCGCCGCGACCGCGGGCTGAAATTCGCAACGTTTGATCCCTGTGCATTCGGCGTATAATTGGATTACCAATGCATAAAATTTACCGCACTTTGTTCGGGGCCAGGGCCATTCCATCCGCATGAAGACCGCGCAATCGGTTGACAATCGTGAGAGCGTGCTGCTGGTTGGCGTGAGCCTGAAGAAATCTCCGCGCGGGCGTGCGGGTGATCGTTCGGCTGCGGGGCGCGATTCGCTCGAAGAGTTGCACGAGCTGGCCGAATCCGCGGGCGCGAAAATTGCGGGGAGTATTTTGCAAGTGCGCGACACGCTGGATCCCGCGACGCTCGTCGGGCGTGGCAAGCTGGATGAAATTCGCGCCGAAGCCGAGTTGCGCCACGTGCCGCTGGTGATTGTGGACCACAATCTCACTCCGGTGCAGCTGCGGAACATGGAGAAGGGCATCGGCACGCGCGTGATTGATCGCACGCAGTTGATTTTGGATATTTTTGCGATGCACGCGCGCACGCGCGAAGGCCAACTGCAGGTGGAGCTGGCGCAATTGAATTATTTGCTGCCGCGGCTCACGGGACGCGGCGAGGAACTTTCGCGGCTGGGCGGCGGCATCGGTACGCGCGGCCCTGGCGAACAAAAACTGGAAACCGACCGGCGGCGGATTCGCGACCGCGTGAGCAAAATAAAGGATGCCATCGAAACCGTGCGGCGGCAGCGGACCACGCGGCGACGCGCACGCCAGGCTGTCCCATTGGGCATGATTGCGCTGGTGGGTTACACCAACGCCGGAAAATCCACGCTATTCAACGCGCTCACGCATGCGGACGTGCTTACTTCTTCGAAGATGTTCGCGACGCTCGATCCTACCGTGCGCGCTGTGCGCTTGCCTTCGCGGCGCCGTGCGCTACTTTCGGACACGGTGGGATTTTTGCGCGATTTGCCGCCTGATTTGATTGCTGCGTTTCGCGCCACTCTGGAAGAGGTGCAGGAAGCCGCGCTGATCGTGCAGGTCAGCGATATTTCGAATCCTCATCATGCGGAGCAGGATGCGGACGTGCTGAAAGTCCTCACCGAGCTTGGCGTGCAGGATCGTCCGCGTTTGCAGGTGTTCAACAAGACCGATCGTTTGTCGGCTGAAGAACTTGTGGCTCTCGCGAAAGCCAACGGCCGCAACGAAATGAAAATCTTCACTTCGGCCGTTACTGGAGCAGGCCTGGAAGACTTGCTCGCGCGCATGGATGCGGCGCTGCCAGTGGATCCGCTGGTGCGCGTGGATCTGCGCATCCCCCTCTCCGACGGGCGCAATCTTTCGCTAGTCCATGCCACGGGCCGCGTCCTCCACTCCGAAGTCGCCGACGGCCACATGCATCTCGAAGCCGAGCTGCCAGAGTCGCTAGCCCGCCGCCTGGAAGATTTCGCGCAGCCGGTTGCCGCGAAGATCCCGCAGACGCGTTGATAGCAACCCGTCGCAACACCGCGGTCGGTTCCTTTTTTCGTGCCGTCACCCTCTTGCCTCGAAGGTGAGTGGAGGGAGCGCAGCGGAGGATCTCTCTTCGCCGTCCGTCTCAATGATTTCACTCCGCCCGGTGTCGTAGCAGCGGTTAGCGAACGATCCGCGTGCCTCGCGCCGGATTGGCTGCTACGCGATGCGAAAAAAAACCAGGCATACCGTTCGGCTGAAAGGGCTATTTTAGGTAGGTGCGGACGATTTCAATCACATCTTCGGCAGCTTCTTCGGCGGACTTTGAATTCTGAGGCATGTGATTCCGAATATGGTCCTCCAACAATTCGCCCATGAGGCTGTTGATTGACCCCCGCGCCGCCGCCAGGCGCTGGAGCACGTCCATGCATTGTTCATCTTCGTTCAGAGCGCGCAGGGCGCTTTCCAGCTGTCCGATAATCTTCTTGGTCCGGTTTACCATGTCCAATTTTTCGCGTGATAAGTGCGACATTTTTCCTTGACTACCCTATGGGGGTATGGTATTCAACCCTAGGCCGGTACCGTACGGCTCAAAGGCTCTCAGATTATATATGGAAAATCTAATTCAAGAACCAGAACCTCCAGGTAGTTCCATCCACCTGGAATTCCCCGACCCGCGAGAGTAGGACCAGGTATTCCTGATCCCCCGCTCGCTCTCGCGGAACGATCGCACCCGAGCGAGTGGGAATCTTCGCAGTGCTTGTAAAGATCTCCACTTAAAAAAACCGATTTCGGCCACACGAGACTTTTCTGATCTCGATCAGGAGGGTTGTGTCTTGTGAGTGGAGGAGTATGGCCGCCACTGATTCAAGACATAAACACTGGACTCTTCCGTGCGGCGCCTGAGGTGCTCAACGAAGAGCAGAGGGCAATATGACCTGGTATGTATTTGGAATTCGTCTGATTGCCGCGCTCGTCCTTGGCGCGCTCGTCGGTGCCGAAAGGCAATGGCGGCAACGCACTGCTGGTTTGCGCACGAATTGTCTCGTCGCAGTTGGCTCTGCCATGTTCGTGATGATGGGCGGCCTCATCAGCGGCGACGGCAGCCAGGGAAGGGTCGCCGCTTATGTCGTTTCTGGAATCGGGTTCCTCGGGGGAGGCGTAATTCTGAAGGACGGCTTCAGTATTCGGGGGCTAAATACCGCTGCGACGCTCTGGTGCACGGCTGCCATTGGAACGCTCGCTGGGCTTGGTTATACGACGCTTTCCTTCTTAGGAACAGTCGCGATTCTCGCCGCGAATCTGCTGCTTCGCCCGTTGGCTCAGCGGATCAATCGCACTCCCGTGCAAGCGCCGGAGGAGGTGGTTCTGTACTTGTTTGAATGTGCATGTCGCACGTCCGACGAGGCTCAGATCCGCGCCCTGTTGCTGCAAAACATCGGGCGCACTCCGCTGGTTCTTTACGCGCTACACAGCGAAGACGAAGAAGGAGCTAATCGCGTCAAGGTAAGGGCGCAAGTGAGATCAACTGGAAGGAAGGACGAGTTCCTGGAGCAAATCGTCACGCGCCTGTCGCTCGAACCGGGCGTAACCACAATTCGATGGGAGATTGCCTCGGCTTTGGATGTAGGAGAAAACGGCTCGGCACCACACAGTTTCGACGAATCACAAGCCTAGTTTGAAGGCAAAGGAGAGTGGGATGTGAGACTCACAGTGAGAAGGGCGCTGTTAGCTGCGTTGCTGTTCTTGTTTCTGCTATATGCTGCGTGGGCGAATGTCGGAGGAAAGATTACGGGGCTGGTGAAGGATCAGACAGACGCCGTGATCGCAGGCGCGACGGTTGTGGCGGCGAATACCGCAACAGGGGTGAAGGAAACGACGAGCACCGACGAGCAGGGAAACTACACGTTCCCGGTACTCCCGGTCGGGCAGTATGAGATTGAGGTCAGTGCGGACGGTTTCAAGCCTTACAAGACGAGGGGCCTCACAATTGATATCAACACGGCGCTGACTGTTGACGTGACGATGCAAGTCAGCGATCAGAACGAGACGGTTACGGTGGCCGAAGGCGCGGCTCGGGTAGAAACTTCCGACACGCAGCTGGGCCAGGTCATCAATAGCCAGCAAATCACAAGCATTCCTTTGAATGGCCGAAGTTATACAGATTTGTTTGCAACGCAGGTTGGAGTAACGCCGCTGACCACGAGCGGAGCCGGAAACAGCACGTCGGGTGGCGGTTTTGGCACCGTCCCCGCCGCGGGGAACGCCGATACCGGCCAATTTTCGATCAACGGGCAGCGTGAATCAGCGAATGGCTTCACGCTCAACGGCGTAAGCGTGCAGGAAACCATCGGCCAACAGGCAGGGATCATTCCTAATCTCGACTCGATCGCGCAGTTTCGCATTCTGAGCAGCAACGCGGACGCCGAGTATGGCAACTACAGCGGCGGACTGATCAGTGTGGTGACTAAGTCAGGTGGTAATCAATTCCATGGTGATGCATTCGAATTCCTTCGCAACACCGCCCTTGATGCGCGCGGTTTCTTCGACCCTGCGCGATCAACATTTCAGCAGAATCAGTTTGGCGGAACGTTTGGAGGCCCGATCAAGAAGGATAAAGTTTTCTTCTTCACCGACTATCAAGGCCAGCGAACCGTCCAGGGCGTCGAGACTGGAATCGTGAGCGTACCCTCGTTGGCGAATCGGAATGGTGATTTCTCCGATTCCGCAAATACACTCACGGGCAAGGTAAACGGCGCCTTCTTGGCGCAGACTCTCGCGAGCCGCTTGGGCTACGGCGTTACCGTCGGCGAGCCGTTCTACACGCCGGGATGTGCCTCCAATAACCAGTGCGTGTTTCCAGGTGCCAAGATTCCGCAGGCCGCTTTCGGTGCTCCGGCAAGCAAGATGCTGCAATTCATTCCCACGCCTAATCTCGGAGCTAATGAATTTTCGACAGAAGCGAACAAACTTCGTCTCAACGACGATAAAAGTTCTGCGCGAATCGACCTCAACACCGCGCGCTATGGGACGTTTTCTGTCTACTATTTCGCAGACAACTACAATCTCGACAACCCATACCCGAGCGGCTTCGGTGGCGCCACTCTTCCGGGTCCAAACGGCGCATATGACGCGCTCTCATCGGGCAGGGACCAGATGATCGTGCTAAGCAATACCAAGACATTTGGATCGAACCTGGTCAATGAAGCGCACGTCGGCTACATTCGGTTGAACAACAACCTCGGCGTTCCGAAAGGCGGCGTGGGTGTCAGCCTCGCGGACCAAGGGATTTCTTCAGGCCCGCAAGGCATTCAGCAAGGGTTCCCGCAGTTTGCAGGAGTTGAGACGCTCTACTTCAACTCTTTTGCGGTGGGTACAAATCCCTTCTTTGTCGCGCAGGTTAATAACACGTTCGATTTCGGCGACACCGTCTCGAAGGTAATTGGCAATCACACCTTGAAATTTGGCGGTCAATGTATCTGGTATGCAGTGAAACAAGCGCCGGACTTGGTTGCCAACGGTACGTTCTCCTTCTTCGGATCAGGCGCTCAGAGTACCGGCAATGGCTTCGCGGATTTTTTGCTGGGCCTGCCGGACTTCTATTCACAACAGTCTTCTCCGCCATTTCACGAGTTTTCAGCGACAGGCGGAATCTTTGCCGAGGATAGCTGGCGCGTGCGTTCCAATTTGACCGTCAACTACGGCCTGCGCTGGGACTACATTCGTGGATGGTCCGAAGAGCACAATCAAGGAACCACGTTGATTTCCGGCGTCCAGTCGCAGACCTTTCCCGGCGCTCCGCTGGGTTACCTAGTGCCCGGAGATCGCTTGCCGAACGGTCAGACTCTGCCTTCAACACTAGCCTATACGCCGATGGACGATTTCTCTCCGCGCCTCGGCCTGGCCTACTCACCGAACTGGTCGAAAGGTTTCTTGGGGGCACTGACGGGCGGACCCGGGAAGACCAGCCTCCGTGTCGGCGCGGGCAGATTCTTTACCTCGATCGAAGGTCTGACAATCGCTTACTCGACAGGAAATCCGCCTTATGGTCTGACGTATACCAGTCCCGAGCCTCCAGAGATGGCAACGCCCTTCGTCGGTGCGCTCACGGGAACGCAGTTCCTGCAACAATTTCCGGTCGAGGTCCCAGCGTTTGGCCACTCGTCGTCGAATCCAGATCCGAATGTTCCCTGGGCTCGCTACACGCCAATCAGCGGGGCCGTGAGCTACTTCTACAGGAACCCGACTCCGTACTCCATGTCACTCAACTTCACGGTCGAGCGTCAAATCACTGCGAACACAATGGTGAGCGCGGGCTACGTCGGCTCGCTGGGTCGCCATCTCTTAACCGTGGTCGAAGCAAATCCTGGAAACCCAGCCCTCTGCCTCAGCCTCAGTCAGCCGCAGGACGTGGCTCGGGGCAGTCCAACGTGCGGGCCATTCGGCGAGAATCTCGTTTACACGCGGGCCGATGGAACGGTCGTCAACGGCACGCGCAATCTGGCCGGCTTCCCCAACACCATCGGTACTGACGCGTATTTTAAGAACATAGGCAATTCCAATTACAACGCACTGGATTTGACGCTGAAGCACACCAGCGGTCGTCTGACCATGTTGGCGAGCTACACTTACGGGAAGTCGCTAGATGACTCCTCGAACCTGCAGGAGCAGGTGAACCCGTTCAATTCCCGGGCAGAATACGGAATCTCCGCCTACAACATCAAGCACAATTTCGTCTTTAGTTACAACTACGAACTGCCGGTTGAAAAACTATTTCGTGTGGGGAATCGCTTGACCGAAGGCTGGGCAATATCGGGGATAACTCGGTTCGCGACAGGGCTGCCCGTGACCCTCGCCAGTAATGGCGACGACTTCCTCGTCAATGCCCAGAACAATGGCATCAACTCAGTGAGCATCGATTTACCCAACGTCGTTGCAGGAAATCTCGAACTTAACCACAATCCTCGAAACGGCCAACCATATTTCAACACCGCTCTCTTCCGTCCGAATTCTCTTGGGACCCAAGGAAATGCGGCGCGCAGGCCGTTCTATGGACCAGGCATCAACAACTTCGACATGGCACTCCATAAAGTCACTAAACTGACCGAGAACAAATCTCTCGAGTTTCGCGTCGAAACGTTCAACACCTTTAATCATGCGCAGTTCGACGGAAGTGGTTCGGTCGACGGAAACATCAACGACGCAACGTTCGGTCAGGTTGTCAAAGCTGCACCGCCGCGCATTTCCCAAGTCGCTTTCAAGTTCCTGTTCTAGGAAGGTTGGTGGTGCTACGCTCCGCACCGTTCCGCGATACGCGCGGCGTTTCGCGTGATTCTGCCCGTTGAATTGCGGGGTGGCGGGCGGCAGAATGCTTGCAGGAGTGCGATTACTTATGAAAACTTGTGCGGGGGCTTTGGCGGTAGTGTTGCTAACTGGCTGGTTAGCTATTCCTTCTGTGGCGCAAAAGGAGAAGACTGTGGCGGAACATGCAGCTGGGACGTTTGAGGTGAAGGTGGATGCGCAGGGGGAGGCGGACAAGGCGGAGGGGTCGACTCTGGCTAGGTATTCGTTGGACAAGCAGTATCACGGAGACCTCGAAGCGACGTCGAAGGGAACCATGCTGACCGCTGGGACTGATGTGAAAGGCTCGGCGGGGTATGTGGCGATCGAGCGGGTTGCGGGGACGTTGAAAGGGCGGAGCGGGAGTTTTGTGCTACAGCATAGTGGGACTTTGACGCGGGGGGAGCCGCAGCAGTCGATTACGGTGGTGCCGGATTCGGGGACGGGGCAGCTGATGGGCATTGCGGGGAAGTTGACTGTAATTATTGCTGCTGGGAAACATTCTTATGAGTTTGAGTACAGTTTACCTGCGGGGCAGTGAGGTGACGGCGGCCCGGGGCTAGGCGGGTTGTACGCAACTCGAAAACTCGCCGGAAAGGCACCGCAAAAGGAACGGCGCTTTCGCGCGACTTTTTTCCCACCCCTTCCGGGGTGGGCTGAGTTGTGCCGCGCCAACGGTGCTGGGTCGTGAATCAGCGTGGTGAACGCAGAGCGGATCGGTCGTTGCAGGCCCAAGTCAACGGCGCCCGCCTGCCCTTCGACCCTTCCTCTGGAAGGGTCGAAGGATAAAAAGGCGGCCGCTACAAGAACACGAGCAGCTCGATAGCAACTTAATTGCGAAGAGCACAGGCAGGATTGCCTGTGCCACGAAAGAACGGCGCTTTCGCGCCGTCTTTTTTGTCGTGGCCCTTCGAGCCTGCCGCTGGCAGGCCCTCAGGATCAACTAAAGCCACGACCCACAAAGATTCTTGTCGGACGCGCCTGAGTTTCGAGCAGGCCAAAGATTGGCGGCGTACGGGAATGCGGCTTGCTTGGCTTTGCTCGTGGTGCTAACTTGCCCGGCGGCGTGGGGCCCAATTGGTTGGTCGGCGCGGACCGAAACCAGTGCAATGGCCACGGGGGTTTGATGGCGACGAAACAGTGGAGTTCGACGGCACCGCCGGGGGAATTTCGTCCTTATGTGGAGGCGGGGGAGAGCGTTGCGGAATTTAGTTTGCGCGCGGTGATATTGGGATCGCTGTTTGGCGTGCTGTTTGGTGCGGTTTCGGTTTATGTGGGGTTGCGAGCGGGGTTGACGGTGTCGGCTTCGATACCGATCGCGGTGCTTTCGATCAGCATCCTGCGCGCGTTCGGGCGTTCCACAATCCTGGAAAATAATATCGTGCAGACGACCGGGTCGGCGGGCGAGTCTGCCGCGGCGGGCGTGATTTTTTCCATGCCGGCGCTGATTTTTCTAGGATTTTCGCTGAACGCGGAATATTGGCGGATATTTTTTCTCGCGCTGATGGGCGGATGGCTGGGCGTGCTGTTCATGATTCCGCTGCGGCGGCAATTGATCGTGAAGGAGCACGGCAACCTAACGTTTCCTGAAGGCACCGCTTGCGCGGACGTGCTGGTGGCGGGCGAGCGCGGCGGATCGTTTGCGGGGCGCGTGTTCTGGGGATTGGGGCTGGGCGGCGTTTACACATTTGCGATGAACACGCTGCACATGTGGCCGTCGCAGCCGGACTATCAGCCGAAATGGCTGCCGGGATCTTCGTTTCGCGCGAATATCACTTCGGAATATTTGGGAGTGGGGTACATCATCGGGCCGCGCGTTTCGGGAACGTTGTTTGCGGGCGGTGTGATTTCGTGGCTGGTGGTGATGCCCGCGATCAAATTTTTCGGGTCGCTATCGGGAAATGTGGCGCTGTATCCCTCGACGATTCCTATCGGGCAGATGTCGCCCGATCAACTTTATAGCAGCTACATTCGTTCGATTGGCGCGGGGGCGGTGGCTGCTTCCGGGTTGATCACGTTGATCAAGACTTTGCCGACAATTTTTTCGGCGCTGACGGCGGGGATTAAGGATATTCGCGCGAAGCAAGCGGCGGCGTCGGCGGCCGTGAACCGCACGGAACGCGATATGTCCATGCGCGTGGTGCTGATCGGGTCGGCGGTGATTGTGGCGATGATGTGGGCGCTGCTGAAATTCAAGCCGATTCCGGGAGCGATGACCAGCGGGTTTTCGGATTTGCTGGCGGCGCTTTTTGTGGTGGTGTTTGGGTTTTTGTTTGTGACGGTGGCGTCGCGCATCAGCGGATTGATTGGGAATTCGTCGAATCCGATCAGCGGGATGACGATTGCGACTTTGATGGCGACTTGCGCGGTGTTCCTGGTGATTCACTGGACGTCCACTTCGTATCAGGTGCTGGCGCTGACGATCGGCGGGGTGGTGTGCATCGCTTCGGCGATTGCGGGCGCGACTTCGCAGGATTTGAAGACGGGTTACCTGGTAGGCGCGACGCCTTACTGGCAGCAAGTGGCGCTGGTGATCGGCGTGATGGTTTCGTCGTTTGCGATTGGCGGGACGTTGATCCTGATGAACATCGGCCTGGCGCAATATAAGCCGGTGCAAATTGCGCTGGATATTGATCATTTGCAGCCGGGCGTGGACGTGCAGGAGCGCGGGTATTCTTATAACGGGAAAACTTACACGCTGGTGAATGCGCTGGGATCGCACGAAGTGCCAGACGGGAAATATTTGTACGATCCGGGGACGCGGCAGATTGAAGTGCAGTGGGTGCAGGGGATCGGCAGCGATCAGGCGGCGGCGCCGCAGGCACGTCTGATGGCGACGGTGATCAGCGGGATTTTGAATCAGCGGCTGCCGTGGCGCCTGGTGTTTCTGGGAGTGTTTTTGGTGATCGCGGTGGAATTGCTGGGTGTGCGATCGCTGCCGTTTGCGGTGGGATCGTATCTTTCGATTGCGACGACGATGGCTATGTTTGCGGGCGGGTTGGTGCGCTGGCTGGCGGAGCAGGGACTGGAGAAAAAGAGCGACGCGGAGAGCGAAGTCAGTCCGGGATCGCTTTATGCCAGCGGATTAATCGCGGCGGGCGGCGTCTTTGGGTTGCTCGCGATTGTTCTGAATTTGCTGCAGGACCCGGAACTGAGCAAGCACGTGCCGCATTGGCTGGGCGCGGTGCTGCGTTTACCTTGGCCGGAGAAAATGTTTGCGCTGGGGGCGAAGTTTCCAGCCGTTAGCAATGCGCCGGGCGTGGGAGTACTGCTGTTTGCGCTGCTGGCGATATCGCTGTTTGTTTCAGCGCGGAAAAAATTGGGGCAGGGTTAGCGAGACGAGCGTAGTGATGTGTCGTACGCTCGCCTCGGATCGCGTCGTCTCCGAATTAGTTCTTCTTTGGTTTTTCCTCACGGGGTGGTGCGGATTCGTGCTGCGCTGGCGGTTTTGATTCGTGGGTCGCTGCCGGCTTCGGCTGTGGTTGAGGCTTGGCTGCGGGTTTGGGTTCGTGTGATGCGGCCGGCTTTGATTCATGCGTTGCCGCCGGCTTGGATTCGTGAGTTGCCGCCGGTTTTGGTTCGGCTTTTGGCTCATGTGTGGCGGCTGGGTTTGATTCCGTCTTGGGTTTGGTTTCGGTTTTGGGTTCGCGCGTTGTAGCTGGCTTTGATTCTGTTTTTGGTTTGGCTTCCGTCTTTGGCTCACGCGTTGCCGTGGGTTTCGATTCTGTCTTCGGTTTTGCTTCGGGCTTCGCTTCGGTCTTGGGCTCACGCGTTGTTGATGGCTTCGATTCGGTTCGAGGCTTGGCCTCGGTCTTGGGTTCGTGCGTGGTCGCAGGTTTTGATTCCGTGCGCGGCGTGGCTTCCGACTTTGGTTCGGTTCGCGGTTTGCTTTCCGTACGCGACGTGCCGATGCGGTCGGAGGCGGACGCTTTGGCCTGGACTACGCCGGGACCTTTGAATTCGCCGGGCCTTGCGGTGGCCTCGACCGCCGGGCGTCCGTGGTTTACGGAGGCGAACTGATTGCGGTCGGAGCGCGCCTCCGTTACGTGCTGTTCTTGCACGTCGGTAGGCGCCGTGTGGTGTTCGTGCGCGAATCTTTCTTGCGTGGCGGTGGGACGCGCGTTGATGCCGCCATGGCCGCCATTAAAGCTGACGTGTGATTCGTGCACGACGACGGTTTTCTCGTAGACGTTGTGAATGACGTGGACGTTTACGTTATTCACGCGAGTGTTGTAGAAAAAGTGGCCGCCGTCCCAGCGGCCGCCGAAGTAGCCGGTGCCGACGTAGCCGAAGCCGTAGTTGATACCGCCGTAGAAGCCGACCTCTGGGCCCCAGTAACCCGCGTTCCAGAGGTAGGCGCCGTTGGACCAGCCCCAGTAGCCGGGCGTCCAGAGCAAACCAACCGCAGGTGGTTCAACCCACGTGCCGGGAACCCAAAAATATCCGCCGTCGTCGCTGTAGCTCCAGTAGCCGGGCGTCCAGATGTAGCCTTCGCCGGGGCAAACTGGTTGTGCGTAAACGGGGAGAACCGGTGGGGCGACCGTCACCGAGAGAACGACCTGCGCTGAAGCGGTGGACGGTGCGGCTGAAACCGCGAACAGAGCTGTGGCTAGTGCGAAACAAGTCGAGAGTCCGAGCGACTTAAGCGCGCGGCAGATAGTGGAAATGTGCATCGGCTTCACCTCGTAAGAGAACTGGTGCATGGAAAAAATTGTACGCGGCAAGATGGATGGCGGCGATACGGCAAAGTCTTTAGAGGCGTAAGGAACTTACCGTATGGGCGTCAGGGCCGCGGGTGGAATATTTTGCTCGCGTTACCGAAGAAAATACCTGGCGGATTCATGTCGCGCATGTGCGACGTGAAGCGCTCTGCAGGTCCGAAGTGATTGACTGAATGGGAGTAATCCTTTCAGGTCCCAAACGGGGATTGAAATGCGGGTTCTTGGTTCGGAATTCTCTTCGGAGATCACGAGGAGGCGACGATGAATCACAGATTCGACATATTCAAGAGGCTGCCAAATGGGAACACACTTTGGATCACCACGGTGGAAGGATTGGTGGAAGCAAAGAGTCGAATGGGCCGTCTGGCGGCAATCTCTGGTGGAGAATACTTCGTGTACTTGCAGGGAGAAGGAATTGTGGCGGAGCTAGATCCGAACTACCAGCATCGGGCGGAAGTTGCTTGATCGGCGAGCAAGCTTGCGCCGTACGACGATTTGATTGTTGTTCCCGGCGTGGCTTTGACGGGATAGGAGATAGGAGGGAGCGAAACTGCCCTATTGCTCGCGCCGGTGGCGATCGCCCGCAGGGTTTCGACAATCTTCAACGCGATGAAAATGTGACTTTCGTTTGCGGCGGCGATTTTCAGCGGTGACGGCAGTGGGAAATTTAACGCATATTGAATTTTCCACTCGATATTTCATGGATGGCCGCGAGATTTCACACGATTTCATAGGACCTGCGATTTCTTGAAATCTGATATTTCTTCGCGCTCAATATTATATTTCTATCTCTCGCGTTTGCAGCGTGTTGCAATGACAGCTCGAGCTATCAAATCCCACCTCCAGTTTGCGCGCTCAATTTAATATTCTTTAATTCTTGTGGGTTCCGAAAAATCTGGCATTCCTCATTCCGGAAATTCTGGCACGCCCGGCGATAGCCGGAAAGGCTAGAACTCTCCCTGTGCCCCCGGTCGGTAAACCGGATGGGCAGAGGGAGGAGGATGTTAGGAATGCTAAAGCGACACGAAGTCGAGATTCTGTTGAAGGCGGGGCACTCCAAGGCCGAAGCGGCCCGTCTGGCGGAAGTTTCCCTACGTTCAGTCAACCGCATTGCTGAAGAAGCACCGGTCGTTCATGTCGATGATGCTGCGGAGCGAGAGAAGCGGCGGATCGGCAGACCTAGTATCGTTGAGAATTTCCGAAAACCTGTCGAAAAGATTCTAGAAGAGAAATCCGATCTACCCTCTCTGGAGATCCTTCGCCGGGTTCGCGAAGCGGGCTACCAGGGGGCAAGACCGCCTTGTACGCGCTGGTGGCCTCGCTCCGCTCCAAGCCGGTGAAGCCGCTGGTCCGCTTCGAAGGTCTTCCCGGAGAGTTCCGTCAGCACGATTTTGGGCAAGTGGAAGTGGAGTTCCGCAGCGGCGCCCGTCAGCGGATTCATTTCTTCGCCTCCCGGTTGCAGTATTCGCGCTTCATACGCGTCAGTTTGGTGCCAGACGAGGCGGTGGAAAGCCTGGTGCGCACGTTGGCCGAGCATCTGGCCAGCTGGGGTGGACGCCCCTTGCTGTGTGTGTTTGATCGGCCGAAGACGATCGCTCTGCAGTGGCGCAAGAACGGCGAGGTGACGGAATGGAATCCGATCTTCGCTTACGCCACGCTGGAGATGGGCGTCGGGGTGGAGTTGTGCTGGCCGTATCGGGCCCAGCAAAAAGGCAGTGTCGAAAATCTGGTGGGGTTCGTAAAGTCTTCCTTCTTTAAAGTCCGCCGATTTCACGATGAGGAAGATCTTCGCCAGCAACTGCAGGGCTGGCATCGCGAGGTGAACGAGGAACGTCCTTGCCGGGCGACCGGAATCGTTCCTGCGTTGCGTCTCGCGGAAGAAACAGCGCGACTGCGTGCTTTGAAGGTGCAGCCGGAGCAGCTGGCTTTGCGGATTCCGGTTTATGTTGGTCCCACGGGGATGGTGCTGCACGACGGCCATGCGTATTCCATGCCGCCAGAGGCCATCAGCATGCCAGCCACATTGTATTTGTATGCGCAACGAGTGCGCATCGTAGCGGGGCGGTATGCAGCGGAACATCCCCGAAAGTTTTTGGCTCAGGAGAGCTCCTCGTTGCCGGCGCATCGCGCAGCGATGGTCGCGGCGGTATCGGGGAAACGCGGCAAGCGCTATTTGAAACGGCAGCAGTTGTTGGAGCTGGGAGAGCCGGCGATTCGCTATCTCACCGAAATCGTGCATCGCCGACCACAGCAGTGGTTCGAAGATGTCGATCGGCTGCACCAGATTCTGCAGCGGCACGGGCCGGAAATTCTGCGGCGTGCCATGGAAGAAGGCCTGCAGCAGCAGATATTTGGTGCGTTTTATGTGGAGAAATCTCTCGAACCAAGGTTGAGCTTTCCGGAGGTGCGGCAATGAAAACGGAATACCGCAAACTCCAGGAAAGGGTTTCCGTTACGAGGACGGGAGAGGAATGCACGTACAAAACGGGGGATGCTGTGGGTCGACCGAGTTGCGGATCGTCGTTCTTAGGCCATCCTGACGCGGAATTTTTCTGTGAGGAACGGGAGACAGACCCAAACAAGAGCAAACGGGCAAAAAAAAGAATCGATCCATTCGGAGGAACCCATGACGAGTAATCACAACCTAGGGCTGACCTCGAAAAAACCGAAGATCTCGGAAGGGCAGCTGGAGCCTCTATTCCGACGGTTGAACCTGGCCCACACACGTCGTATCTACCAAGACGTAGCGGATAAAGCCGAGAAAGAAAACTGGAGCTATCGCGATTTTCTTGCTCTTCTGCTGGCCGAAGAAGTGGCGCATCGCAAGCAAACGCGTTTGCAACGTTTTACCCGCAAGGCCCACTTCCCCTTCTTCAAGACCATGGATGAGTTCGACTTCAGTCTGCAGACGACCCTGCGTCAGTCTCTGCTCGGTTCCTACCTGGGGCCGGATTTCGTCACCGAAGGGCGCTCGCTGATTCTTTACGGCAAGACCGGCCGTGGGAAAACCCATCTGGCAGTAGCCATCGGATATCGCGCGATCCAGAATGGCTTCGAGACGCTCTTCACCACCGCGGCGGAACTCATTGAAGATCTCTCGAACGCCAGCAAGCAGGGACATCTTCAGGAGTCGCTGACAACTTACACGCACCCTCACGTGCTGGTGATCGACGAGGTCGGGTACTTGACCTACGGGCCAGACGCTGCCAACGTGCTCTTCCATGTGGTGAACGATCGGCACCTCAGGAAGCGGCCGATGATCTTCACCACCAACAAGCCGCTGAATCAGTGGGGCAAGGTATTACACGACGAAGATATGGCGGCAGCCATCCTCGACCGGGTCCTAGAACGAGGACGCTTCATTCCTCTCGACGGACCCTCCGGGAGGACACGTCATCTCAACCTGGAAGAGATCTTGCCGGCGGGTACGGACCGTGCCAGAATTTCCGGAATTGACGTGCCAGAATTTCCGGAACCCACAATTCTCGCGTTCGAGAATCGGGATCGCTGCAAGTAAATAGGTTCCCGTGTCCGCCCGAACCGCCAAATCCACATGTCCGATTACCGTAGCGTTAATCGGGCGCTGCTTTCTTTGCAGCCGCTGGGGGATCTTCGGTATCCGCCGACGATCAGCTAGCCTAGGTCGGTTTTGAAAGTGCACGTGAACTGTCACTTCTGACAATAGGCATCTCGGCATCAAATATTTAATCTCTGTGCTGTTTAGTTTTCCCCCAACAACATTTCACCCTAATAGCCATTACCAGGCCAGCTGTTCAAAAGAGGCTCCGCACTGTCGGTTATTGCACCGGAACAAGATGGGAAGGAGACTGTCATGAAGCATGCGGGAAAGGTGTCACTTGTCGTTGCAACGCTTTTCGCAATTGCGGGACTGGCAGCATCACCGCGCGCATCCGCACAAGAACAGAAACCTAACGTCGTCATGCTCATGACCGATGACACCGGATGGAACGATTTCGGTGCCTATTCCAACGGCGGCGCTGCCAACGGCCATCCGACACCTAATGTTGATCGTATGGCCAAGGAAGGCGCCGTTTTTACCAGTTGGTACGGACAAGCGAGCTGCACGGCGGGTCGTGCTTCCTTTATCACCGGGCGAATTCCGATTCGCACCGCCTTATCGATCGTGGTCGCCCCGGGCGACGAGAACTACCTCCGTCCAGAGACTCCAACCATTGCTGAATACTTCAAGAAGAACGGCTACTCGACCTACTTCTCAGGCAAGTGGCATCTCGGCGACAAACCCGTCGCTTACCCGATCAATCATGGCTTCGACGAGATGAAGGAGTTCGCCGCCTACTACGCAGGCGTCTATTCCTACGCCGACACGGACAAGTGGTTTCATCCCTGGTTTCCTTCCTACAACGCGGACTTCGAGAAAATGTGGGATTCCGTGGTGAACCTAGACGAGTGGGAAGGGGTGGCCGGTCAACCCGCCACCAAGGTTGCCACGATCACGTACGACTATATGGCCACGATGGACGAACGGATGGCCGACTACGCAGTCGCCTATATCAAGGAGCATGCCAAAAGCGGCAAGCCGTTCTTCATGGACGTGAACTGGATCAAGATGCACAACCCCACCAACGCGGCGCCAGATTTCAGAGGTCGCTCGCACCTGGGTGACTACTCGGATTCCCTCATGGAAATGGACGCCGACATCGGGAAGGTCCTGGATGAGATCCGTGCCGATGCGCCCAACACCATCGTCATCCTGACGGCCGACAACGGCGCCTGGCTGGACGCTTATCCCGATGCGGGCACAACTCCGTTCCGAGGCGAGAAGGGATCTGCCTACGAAGGTGGCTGGCGTGTCCCGGCCATTATGACCTGGCCCGGGCATATTCCGGCGGGTGTCACTTATGGCGAGATGATGTCGCACATCGATTGCTGGTCAACTTTAGCTGGGATGGCAGCTATCCCTGTCCCACCGACCGGCGAAATGAAGGACAACAACGGCAAACCCATCTACTTCGACAGCATCGACAACAGCGCCTATATCCTGGGCAAATCACCACACTCCGCGCGCAAATCGTGGATTTTCATCAACGGCGAGTATCTCCACGCAGTTCGCGCCGACATCGGTGGCGATCCAAAAGAGCCTTGGGTCAATATCGCCTGGAAGTTCGTCTGGACGGCGAAAGACACGTGGCTGGGACCCAATCTCGATACGGGTTCTATCCCGGCGGTCTACAACCTAACCATGGATCCGTACGAGAAGTACGACATGATTTTCAACGGAGCGGCGCCGACTCGCGGACTCACGAACTCACCGGGAAAGTATGCCGGACAGGATAACGGATGGACGGCGGGACTGTTTAGCATAGTGCTCGTCAATTTTGACAAGACGATCATGATGTATCCGAGCATCAAGCGTTTTCCGGGTGGCGCGTCGAACGATCTGATACCGGATCTTCAGCACCCCGACAACCCGGTGCCTGCGCTGGACAAGAACAATATGCCAAAGGCTGTTCCATCTGAATAGTACGGCGAAGCTAATACCGTTGGGCGGCTCGCAAGGGCCGCCCTTGCCACATTTGTTCACGAGCGACCGCGAAACCGCTTCGGTCGTCGTCGCGTTACCGGTAATTTGGGACTGGGACGAACTTTACCGGTAAGGGACTTAGCGTTGAATAGGGTGTCCAGCAGCTGCGTAGTTCACGTTCCAGTGTACTTCTCTGGTTGCGGCGTTGGGCCGATAAGGGGTTGAGAAATCTCTCATTGTTATCGATTATCGCGTTTTGTACTTTCATTCTTGAACCGGTTCCATAACGCCCTTAGGCGGTCGATGGACTGTCACTTTTGACAATTACGACTCGCCAGACGGCCCGGCATTATGACCACACCTCTGCAACAAAGGACGAAACGTGAAAAAGAGAATGATTGCGGCTGCATTGTGTTTAGCGATAGCTTCCCCCCTGTTCGCTCAGAAGAAGGAACAGGAACGGATCTCGAATTCGGCCACGGTTTTCCGCGCGCTTCTCGCAGGTCCGTTGCCCACAAATATTCTCGACCAGGCCGCTTGTGTTCTTGTGTTCCCCAGCGTCAAGAAAGTGGCCATCGGAATCGGCGGCAGTTACGGTCGAGGTGTGTTGGTTTGCCGTGATGGAGCGGAGATGAATGGCGCTTGGGGCACCCCGGCGATGTACAAGCTCGATCAAGCGAGCATCGGTGTGCAGCTTGGCTCTACGGCGACTGACTTTGTGCTGGTGGTCATGAACCACACTGGCGCAGAGCAGATCCTCAACGGGAAAACAAAGCTGGGAGCAAATGCCGCGGCCGCCGCTGGTCCCACGGGCGCTCAAGCGACGGGTTACAACGCCGCTTCGATGCACGTGGACGTTCTGACGTATTCGCGAAGCAGTGGACTTTTTGCCGGAGTCTCGCTGGAAGGCGCATCAATGGACACCGACGATGACGCCAATAAAGCTCTTTACGGCAAAGCAATCACTGCCAAGGAAATTATCGAAGGTGGCCAAGCAGCCCCGGCGGCCGCCAAGCCTTTGGATGAGGAGCTCACCAAGGCTTCACCGACTCGCAAGTAGCTTCCGCAAACTACTGGTATGAGAAACGGCCCTTCGCCATCGCGCCGAAAGCGCATGGACGGGGTGTGGAATAGCGACGAGGCTCTCGACCTAGTTGGGTCGAGAGCCTCGCTTTAAGCACGGGCAGGGTTCGACATCGTAGGGAGACTCGTGGCCACCGGAACTGATTCTTCCTCCGCGTCTGCTGAGATTTCTCTGGTTCGTGGAGGTCCGTTCTATCGAGCCCAGCAAGCGCTCGGGCTCATCCGCCCGAATCAATGGAACCTCGGCCGTCGCATTGCTGTGGTGATTGCCGTAGGCTGGCTGCCGCTGTTTCTAATCACTGCGCTGTTCAACTTCGAAGGTCTGGATTCCCTGATACGGGAATATCGTCTTCACTCCCGCATGCTCATAGCTGTTCCCGTTTTGCTGGTCGGCGAACTTCTTATGGAATCGCGCTTTCGCGCCATCATGGGGCATATCCGCCAGGCAGGCCTCCTAGACGCATCGGATCTAGCTCACTTCGATGACCTAATCGCCACACTGGTCCGCGTGCGCGATTCTTATCTTCCCGAGTTCGCAATCCTGTTGCTGCTGATTGTTCACACGGGAACCTCATACAAAGGTTTAGTGGACGCCGCGCCATGGCTTGCGCGTGGGTCCAGCGCCGACCTCCAGTTAACCGCGGCAGGTTGGTATGCCGTCGTGGTTAGCACGTCCATTTTCCAGTTCTTACTCGGCCTCGCGCTTTGGAGATGGCTGCTCTGGACCTTCGTCGCATTCAGATTGTCCAGACGCAATTTGAAGTTGGTCCCCACTCATCCTGACGAGCACGGTGGGTTAGGCTTCCTCGGTTTAACTTCAGCCGCCTTCGCGCCGGTCGCGTTCAGCGCAACCGCCGTCATAGCGGCGACCTGGCGCGACGACGTCCTTCATCACGGTGCCCGCCTGATGGACTTCAAGTTACCCGCGATTGTCCTGCTTGCGCTCACCGCTTTGGTCGCGCTGGGGCCTCTCGTTTTTTTTGTTCCTCGTCTAGCAGCGCTCCGTCGCAAAGGAATCCTGGAATATGGGATTCTCGGCCAGCTGCACAGCACTGATTTTCACGAAAAATGGATTCTGCATCGCGTCGGACATGAAACCGAATTTCTTGTCGCCACCGAGATCACCACCCTTGCCAATTATGGTCGCGCTTACGAGACGATTGAAAGGATGAGCCCTTTCCTGGCAGACAAGGTAGCGCTTTACACCTTGGCGGCTGCCGTATTAATTCCCGCGCTGCCCGTGATTCTTGCACAGATCCCGTTCGCGATAGTCCTAAGCGACGTGTTAAAGGCCCTGCGCTGATTTGCTTCTGGTCAGAACCAGGCGTTCGCGCATGAGCGCAACAAATCGCAGTGGGCCAACTCCTGACAAGTCGCGTTACCGTAACTTGGCGCTTAGTACGTGATTTTAACGGCTAGCTCATTAATCAGCCCGCATCAGCTCTGCGGCCTAGGAGTGTGTCCGAGAATTCATCTTTTTTCTGCTGAATTCACTTGAAAAGTTGCGCAGTGGTGTGCGAATTATTGGGAGTCATGGCGAAAACATATCGATCCTACCTTCCAGAACAAAGTTTACTGTTACCTCCGAGCCTGCGCGAATGGTTGCCGGATGGCCACCTGGCTTATTTCGTGTCCGACGTGGTGGACCAGCTGGACCTATCGGCGATCGAGTCCGTGTATGAAGAGGATGACCGGGGGCAACCGCCGTATCATCCGCGCATGATGACCAAGATCCTGCTCTACGGGTACTGTGTGGGGGTCTTTTCGTCGCGCAAGATCCAGAAGCGTTTGCTGGAAGACGTCGCCTTTCGGGTGCTAGCGGCCGGTAATCAACCCGATTTCCGGACCATCTCCGATTTTCGGAAGCTGCACCTAAAAGCGCTGGAAGAGATGTTCCAGCAGATGTTACGACTGACGCTGGAGACGGGAGCGATGAAGCTGGGGCAGGTGGCCATGGATGGGAGTAAGTTCAAGGCCAACGCGAGCAAGCACAAAGCCATGAGTTACGGACGGATGGACGAGACGGAGAAGCGGCTGCGGGGGGAAGTTCGCAAGTTGTTGAGCCAAGCAGAGGCCGCGGATAGAGAAGAGGATAAGCGCTACGGTCGGGATCGCCGGGGAGACGAGTTGCCGGAAGAGTTGCAGCGACGGGAAACGCGGATCGCTCGGATCCGAGAAGCCAAAGAAGCTCTGGAAGAGCGCGCGCGCGAACAAGCCAGGAAAGAGGGGAAGGATCCAGAGGAAGCGAAGCCCACAGCAAAAACGCAATACAACTTTACGGATCCGGAATCGCGCATCCTAAAAGGGGCGGATGGATTTGTGCAGGGTTACAACACGCAGATCGCCGTGGAACCGGCCTTTCAGTTGATCGTCGGGCAGCGGGTCACGCAAGCCGCGAATGATAAACAGCAGCTGGTGCCGTTGGTGGAGACGATCGAACAACAGTCGGGACAAAAGCCGCAAGGAGTCGTGGTCGACAGTGGGTATTGCTCGGAGGAGAACCTGCAGTACCTGGATAAGCGAAGGATCGAAGGGTTCGTAGCGACAGAAAAGCAGAAACATGCTCAGCGGAATGAATCATGCAAAGCAGGGCCGTTGCCGATCGGGGCAAGCCGTGTCGAGAGGATGGAACGGAAATTACAGACCAAGGTTGGGGCAGCGGTGTATGCGACGCGAAAATGCATTGTGGAGCCAGCATTCGGACAGATCAAACAGGCCCGCGGCTTCCGACAGTTTCTCTTACGCGGGCTGGAGAAAGTACGGGGCGAGTGGGCACTGATCTGCATGACTCACAACATTTTGAAGTTTCACAAGATCATCTGCAGTGGATAGCACAGAACTTTCCGAGGTCAGCGACAGAAATGCGGTTCCCGGGAGAATTGGGAAGACAAGTAATTCACGAAACCTGATCCACCGGATTCCAATAGCCACACGAATCAAAAAAGCCCAGCCCGACGCTGTAAAATGCTAAATCTCGGACACGCTCCTAGGTGGGTTGAAGCTTAGTGTT
>Ga0228598_1000018_pt1 | contig 22786 bp, 21 predicted proteins | sample CZU4metagenome_FD_182726 | JGI IMG/M metagenome (GOLD analysis project Ga0228598, IMG submission 182726) | Spruce rhizosphere microbial communities from Bohemian Forest, Czech Republic - CZU4 | ecosystem: Host-associated > Plants > Roots > Rhizosphere | place: Czech Republic: South Bohemian... | reverse complement strand
CTGAAGCGGTTTCGTCGGCGCAAGTTCCGTTGTTCCGGTGCCCTTGACGATCATGACCGAGGCCACAGAACCGCCGGGCGTCGGAGCAACATCCATCGTAGGCGGCGGATGATAACCAGGATCGACTAACAACGCAGCGTACTCAAACCCCAGATGCGTTGGAGTGGTCCACGTGGAGTCCGATTGAATCGGAATGAGCGCGTTGTCAGGCCATGGCTGTACCCACCATGGTCCGCTCCTCGCATACACAACAATCTGTTGCCCAGCGCGAGCACCAATCACGCGCCCCGCGACGGTATCAACTCTCTCGCGGCCACCTTGCGCCGCGGGCGGGATCTTCGTGAACTCGATAGCGACGGTCGCCTTGTCCCGCCGCGCCTGGCAACCGGCCATTGCAGCACATAAGATCAGGAGAAGAACCTGGTCCCGGTTCTGACTGATGCGCTTCCTTAAACTCATCGAGAGTATCCTGCGGATCGGCGCGTTTGCCTGACACATTTCGACACTCAGATTGGCGCAACGAAACCACATTGATTTCATCCCAGCCAGCACCAACCGCGAGTGAGGATCGTCAATGAGCCGACTGTGGGCATTGGTGTCGAAGGCAACTACCGGAATTTCGCCAATCATGCGTACCTCGTCCTTATCTTGCACCCAAACTCAGATCCCTCGCAAATTCTGGAGACTACCGGTGAACAGGACTCCGGTCCCGTCTTTACTCGCATGCTCCTCACGAATAAGTGCTGCTTTGCCTGAAAAATCATCGCGCGATCGGCTGTTTGTGAAATAACAAAATGTGCTATCCACAATGATGCCGGCAACGCACGCAAAGTACGCGTTCGTGACGCCGACTAATCCGAAGGTATCGATCGATACCATCGTCCAATAGATTCGTCTCCCCACTTCTGGCTTAATCACAATCGTGGATTCGATCCGAACGAATCGTCTCCATAATGCTCAAGGTAATCAGGAACTTGGGACAAAAACGAAATGAGGTGCAACATGATGTCAATCGAGCCAGTCAGCAAAAGCTTCGATGTAGATACCTGCCAATCCGCATTCGTCGAACTCGCAGAACAAAGACTTCTGGCTTGCGCAAGGGGTGGCGATGCGGCAGCCTTCGAGAGTCTCGTAATGCCACACAGGGACACAATCCTCCGTCTTGCCCGACGGATCCTTCGCAATCAGGAAGACGCGGAAGACGTAGTCCAGATCGCATTGCTGGAGGCTTTCCGTCATCTGAATGCATTCCAGGGGCGCTCAAGATTCTCCTCTTGGTTGCATCGCATCGCGACCAACGCCGCGTTGATGCGCTTGCGCGCGAGTCGGCATAAATGCGAAATGTCGCTCGATCAAATCATCGAAGGCGACGACCGGCCAGCGCAGTTTCACGCAGTCGAATCAAGACCGAATCCGGAGCAGGAGTGCTCAGCAAAGGAAGTTCGAGCCGTACTTGGCGAGGCCATCGATCGATTGAGACCGCTCTACAAAGAAGTCGTTCATCTGTGTGATGTACAGGAACTGTCGGCAAAAGAAGCTGCACGGATCCTGGAAGTTCCTGTCGGAACCGTAAAAGCCAGGTCGCATCGAGCGCGCCTCAAGCTAACGCAAGCTGTGCAACTGATGCTTGAACCCAAGCGAAGGCGAGCAGCTATCAGAAATCAAAGCAGGGCAGCGCTGCTCATGCGACAACCAAGGGTGGCGTAGAGATCGGGATCGGGGAAGCCGATGCGAAGAGGTCGATCGATACGTTCGTCGAATAGGCCCGTCTCTACCGTTCCGGCTTAATGAACCAGACACCAACGGCGAAAGATACAGGTATGGTGCCGCGATCACTCAAGCGGCGCCCGTGGTCGTCGTGAACCAAAGCTGGGGGATTTTATGCTCTCTAAGTGCGCGAGTCCGGCTTGTTCGAATCCGTTTCGCTATCTCCACGAAGGGAAACTGTACCTCATCGAGTCCAAAGCGTCAGGGCGCAAACCTCCGGCTGACACGAAACTTGCAAGCACGTCCCGTGCGCTTGAATTTGCCTGGTTGTGCTCATCGTGCTGTCGCTACATGACCATTCAGAACGACGATTATGGAATCAGAGTGGTCCACAAACACGAAATCCGAAATAGCTCCGAACATTTGTTTCTGCGGTGACTATGCGAAAGACCCCCGATTTTCTTTCTGAGGTCGCTGCAAAATCAGGGGCGCTCTGCAGGGCAATTTCCGGCCCACAGAATCAGGCCTGGCAAAAACGAGCTTAGCGCGGAGGGATGCCTGGGCAAGACTCGTATGGCATAGCCATATAGTCCACTCCGAGCCTTGGGCTGAATTGCACACTGGAAGAGGTAGCTCCCGGGAGGGCCTTGCTCGCAAGCTCGCATCGGAGTCGCGGCCAGATCGGTCAATTCACCATCCGCATTTACTCGCCCCATCATGCTCTCGACCACAACGTCCTCGGGCGTCAGAGAATCCAGAAATATGCGGGTTGACAGTTTGACCTGCCCCCCTAAGTCGACCTCGGGAACACTGTCCTCCACCGACTCGACGCGCAGATGAGGCCACGCAGCCTCGACCCTATAAAGCCATTCCGTAAAGGCTTTTGCCTTGGACCCATCTTCCGCGCTCAGCTCGCAATAGCGGTTGTGAGCCACCAGATAGTATTCATTGGTGTATTGCTTGATCATGCGATGCATATTGAACTCGGGACAGAGTACAGCGATCGACGCCTTCATCCGGGAAATCCAATTCCGGGGCAAGCCATCGGCGCGGCGTTCATAAAAGGCGGGCACAATTTCGCCCTCGAGAAGGCCATACAACGCCTCGGATTCCACGTCGTCCTGACGTGCCGAGTCACTGTAGGTTTCACCCCTGCCAATGGCCCAACCAATTTCGGCGTTGTGCCGGATGCCAAGTTCCCATGCCTCATCCCACCATCCGTCGAGCGTGCTGAGATTGAGGACGCCGTTGGCCTGGGCCTTCATCCCGCTGGTTCCGCTAGCCTCAAATGGGCGAACCGGCGTATTCAACCAAACATCGCAGCCCTGCACCATGTATCGCGCAGTGGCGACGTCGTAGTTCTCCAGGAAAACAATCTTTCTTCGGAACTCCGGGCGCCTGGCGAGTTCGATGATTGCCTGGATCAGCTGCTTGCCGGTATCGTCGTGGGGGTTGGCTTTGCCGGCATAGATAATCTGGACCGGACGCTCCGAGTTATTCAAAATGCGGGCCAGGCGCTCGGGATTACGAATCAGGAGATTGGCGCGCTTATACGATGCGAAGCGGCGCGCAAAACCAATCGTCAGAGCATCTGGGCTGAGCACCTCGTCGGCTTCATCGATGGCGGCCTTAGAAGCACCTCGACTCAAAAGCTGTGCCCGCAGTCGTTGACGCGTGTGAGCGACCAGCCGCTCTCTGCGACGTTCGTGCGTCCTCCACAACTCTCCCGCTGGAATGGATTGGGCGCGTCCCCATAGCGCCGTGTCCGCAGGTTCTTCTCGCCACTTCGGTCCCAGATAACGGTCATAGAGCTGGTTCATTTCGAATGAGACCCAACTCCGAAAGTGAACCCCGTTGGTTACATGCCAGATGGGGATCTCTGCTTCGGGAACACCTGGCCAAAGATTGTTCCACATGCGCCTCGAGACTTCCCCGTGCAGCTTACTTACGCCGTTGCTAAAGCAAGCGAGACGCTGGGCTAGCACAGTCATGCAAAAATCCTCTTTATCGTTTGCCTGATTTTGGCGCCCCAGGCTCAGAAACTCAGAAGAACTGATTCCAAGGCGCTGAATGTATGTTTTGAAATAACGTTCAATCAGTTCGGCGGAAAAATAATCATGGCCCGCCGCGACCGGAGTGTGAGTCGTGAACATCAGACTCGCCGAGGCAAGGACTTTTGCTTCCCGGAAAGAGAGTTTTCGGGTCTCCATGAGGCGAACTACGCGTTCCAGGCCGAGGAAAGCGGAGTGCCCTTCATTCATGTGATAAACCGTTGGAGTCAGCCCGATCGCCTCGAGCGTTCGATAGCCTCCAATACCCATAAGAATCTCTTGTTTGAGCCGCATTTCCAGATCCCCTCCGTACAGCTGGTAGGTGATCTTCCGATCTTCGTCGTTGTTCTGCGCAATATTGGTATCCAGCAGAAAGAGCTTCAGCCGTCCAACATTGACCGACCAGACTTGTGCGGCCACGGGTCCATGGGGAAAGTCGACTTGAACTCTCACATCCGGCAACAGCCGAATCGGCAAGGTGTGGAAGTCATTGTCTTCGTAGGCTTCCTGCTGCCATCCGGCGGCGTTGAGGAATTGCCGGAAGTATCCTTGCTGGTACAGCAATCCCACCCCCACCAACGGTAATCCCAAGTCGCTCGCCGCTTTAAGGTGATCCCCCGCCAGGATTCCCAGTCCTCCGGCGAAGATCGACAAACACTCAGTAATGCCAAACTCGGCGGAAAAATACGCTGCCAGGAGTCCGTCTTTGTCGTGCTCTCGTTGGTACCAGTTGCCCTGACCAGAAACATAAAGGCCGAGCGCCTCGGCGACTCCTTTCATGTGCGCCAGGAAAGAATCATCCGATGCGGCCGCCTCCAGCGCAGCTTGATCCACGCTCCCCAAGAGAAGAACGGGGTTGCGACCGCACGTTTCCCAAAGATCAGGGTCCAGCCTTCGAAATACCTCGACGGCGCCGTGGTCCCAACTCCAGCGCAGGTTGTATGCAATTTCTAACAGGGGCAACAAGGGTGGCGGCAACGCAGGGCGAACCTTAAACGTACGGATTGGCTTCATCAGGAATCTCTCGGTGGGCTGGCTTCGGTTCAAGTCAAGCGGGTGTACCAGCCCACATACAACATTATTAGCAGGCGCTGACCCGCGGTTTGCGGCTTGCGTCGCAACCCGTTAGTTCAAAGGGACACGCCTGTCCCGAATCGGGTCTTGTTTCCGGAGGTCGGTCACGCTCTAGGGCTCAGACCGATGGCAATCCGCTCGTTTCTCACGACCATGCGGGCGCAGGGTCGGTGGTGAGGGGTTGTGGCCTTCTGAACCAACAACCGGTTCGACTTCCGTCGTTTTCCCGCTAGCTCGCTGGATTTCGAACCCAAAGGTCCTTGTGTTTCGCCACCACAACCTGTAAGACCGCAGCCGAGGCACAGCACTAAGACTAAGCGAATCAACAATGTAGGCCATTAGTTGTGGCTTCTGGACCCGCCAGCACCAATCTGTTTCCCCTGTTCGTTTCTGCGTTTAAGTTGCCCGGTTAGGTCCACTTGGCTCCAATCACCAGAGGCCTTCGTCAGGCGATAGAAAAGTCGGTGCCTCTCATGATTGTTGTTGAGCCTGATTCGGCAGAAACCGCAACCCTTTGCCCGATTGACAAACCAGCGGGAAGCGAACAAGATAAGTGTCGCCTTGCAGGCGCGCCACCGGAATCACAGCCGCCGACTCCCTCCCCGGCTACGATCGCGACGCTTGTCACAACGGCAAAATGACACGGGGAAACCTCTTCGGGGCCTGCTCGAAAACTGTTTTTGAGGTCAAGAAGGAGACTGCGGATGGATTGTCTGTTTTGTTCTATACCCGAGATGTCTGACCCTCCTAATCCAGAGGACGAAGTCATCGATGAATCCGAAAATTTCTACGCCAAGGCGGCTTTGGGCCACTTTGTCTTTGGGTACACGCTGATTATCCCTAAAGAACACTTCCTCAGCTATGCGTATGTGCCCGAGCACCTATTCCCCGAACTTGAAGCCTTCAGAGACAATGTCCTCGACAAACTGCACAACCTTTGCCAGCACCCGATCACCACACTTGAACATGGTGCCATCAATCGTTGCCAGCGAGGCGGCTCATGCATCGATCATGCTCACCTGCACCTGGTGCCTCTTGCTCCAGACTTGTACCCTCTTTTAAGCGAGAGATTCTCGTTCGGCGAATTGGGGTCCATGAGCGACCTGCGACGCTTCAACGATGCACAGATTTCCTATCTGTACTACCAAAGGGAAGGACTCCGAAGTCACGCCGTCCAACTGTCGCAGGATGTGCCCAGCCAGCTCCTGAGACAAATTGCCTGTCAAGCCTTGGGTGAGCCTGAATTGTGGGATTGGCGCACCAGGCCACTGCGGGACGTTCTTCAACGGTTCAACAGTGAATATAAGAGTCTCGCATTCGCTGCACCGAGAGTTAGTCGGAACGGCACAAATGGATGAGGACGGCGCTCCTGATTGGGAATGCAATCTAAAACTGGATGCCATTGACTGATCGGTAGGAGTCGGTGAAGATTTCGATGGTTAATTGCCCATTTTGTCGAGAACTCCAGAGTGGCACGCTGCCAGACTTTGTCGATGCGGATATCAAGTCACGCATTTTGCATGAAACGAAACGATTCGTCGTCATACCCGATATCAGCCCACTCGTGCCTGGCCACGTCATGATTGTTCCCAAAGCCCACATTCTTTGCTATGGCGCTATTGGAGCTGACGCATGGGACGAGTTTGCAGGCATTGTGAATGCCACGCGCGCAATCATAAAAGAGCACTATGGCCCATCCGTGATTCTTGAGCATGGCACAAGGTCAGTCGATGATGTTGCTGATCACGTTTCACACGCGCACTTGCACATCATTCCCGCCGCAATCGACATTCGTGATTCCCTTGCGAACTTCAACACAACCTCGATTGCGAGTCTCTCTGATCTATCGCACTGGGCCGCTCGCGATGAAGCCTATATCTACTTCGAGAGTTGTGCTGGCGAACGTGTTGTTGCCGATCGAATTGTCGACCTTAAACGGCTATTCTTCAGGTCTGAAATAGCGCGGCGAATCGGAATTCCCGATCCGCTTTGGGATTGGCGCCGTCACATACTGAGCGACAACCTTCGCTCAACAGTAGAAACTCTGCGAGCTGCGAATTGGAAGAGCCATGCTAGCGTCTGAAGTTGACGCCGTCCATCAACGCGTCTGGGAGGCAGTCCGCCACTATTGGGAGCCGAATAAAATCCATGGGCACGGTCCCGATCACGCCTTGCGCGTGTATTCGATGGGACTCCAGCTTGCTGCGGCACTCGGGGCTAATCCCCTTGTTGTGGGCGCTGGCTGTTACATCCATGACGCAGGAATGCGTCCCGACGTCGGCAGAGAAGGACACATCGAGCGATCTCTACAGATCGCCTCGGCATTATGCGAGGAGATGCCGGAACTGGCGAGTGTCCGGGATCTTCTATTGACCACGATTCGCTATCACGAAGCAGAGCTTGCGTTCCCGGCTCCGCTGCCGATAGAGGCAGTGTGTGTGCGTGATAGTGATACTCTCGACCGGCTCGGTTTCACCGGAATAAGAATGACACTCCAATATGGCATTTGGATGGGAAGAGCGCTGTGTCATCCCACCGACCCTCTATGCCGCGAACGCACACCCGACCTTAGCGGCTTCACGATGGATTACGTTCGCTATTTAGAAACGCTTCCTCAACGTCTGATGACTCCTCTGGCGCACGGCAAATCCAAGGGGAAACAAGAGCAGCGTGAGTTCTACTGCAGCGAATTCGTATCATCTTTTCGACAGGGGCGCATGCGCAATCACCAGGACGCGTTGCAGTTGGTGATGGCCCACGTGCAGGCGGAATCACGCGTCGCATGAACGTCGGCGTGCCTGTGGTACCACTGAAATGGCGGAAGTATCTTGCGCTGGTAGATTTTGGTTTCCAGTCCGCAGACGAGTTGGCCACCGAGATTCGGCGTTATCCCAGAAGCAAAGTTCAGCGTTTGGTCAGTGATATCAGCTCCGAAATCCGGCACGATACCCAGCAAGCTCGCCGTAGCCTGTACGTGGTGAAGTTAGTGCCTGCTGATCTTCAAGGTCAGCTTCCTAACTTCCGCCTAGAACGGAGTTCTCAGTTGAAACAGCTGGTTGCGTTTCTAACGGCTCACAGCCGTGAGACCTATGTAGAAGCGTGGTATTGCCGTACTCGCATTGATTCTGAGGTCTTCAGTGTGGCTGGCCGCATCGTGTTCAGCGTGCCCGACGCCGGGAGGACCCAGCTAGTCGAACAACTGTGGCGAGGCAGTCCTCGACTGCTGGAGACCTATTCGAATGATTTTGAGTTTCCCTATGTGAGGGCATCACGATATTCCTGGGGTTGGCCATATTCAATTGAGCATGTTCATCTTCCCCAGAAATCAGCGCGGAAGTCGGAACTCAGCCATTTGCGGCTGCAATCTGAATTTGGCTATTCCATGCGCTGCATCGAGCAAGAGAGGGAAAAGCTCGCGGCATTTTGCGAATTTCTCGACTCATTTTCGTTCAAGGCCTATAGCCTCGAATACAAGATAGTTGCATCGCAACTCAAAATCATCGACTGGGATACGCCAAACGATAGGCGGGTCCTAGCATCACAGCATGAGCATCTTTTGGATGCAGTGCATTGAGCCGAATCGGCGCGCCCGAGTACTGGGAGGCGAACTAGGCCGAGAGGCCGATTCCTACACTGTCCTGATGGGACCCGCGTACTGCGACACATGGGAATCGATGGTCAACAGCGTTACACCCTCAACCGTCGCCTGCGCCACTAAGATTCTGTCGAATGGATCCCGATGAAGCAGCGGCAAGCTCTCGGTGGCAACGACGTGATCACTGATGATGGGCAGCTCGCTGTACCCGTTGTCCAATAGGCCACGGCGCAGCAGCCGCGCATCCACCTTGAAATCCTCCCGACCCAAGCGGCGCTTAATCGCAACCTCCCACAAACTAGCTGCGCTGAAGAGGAGCTCGTTGTCCGGATTGCCGATCAAATTTCGAGCTGCTTTCGAAAGCTGCTTGGGTTCACCCGCAGCCCACAAGAGAAGATGCGTATCCAGCAGCAGTTTCATGCACCACCGCCGAGCGTTTCCTCGCCGAACATTCGCTCGATCTCCTCCTGGCCCATTCGGTCAAAGTCGTCGGGCACAGAGATCTGCCCCGCCATGAAACCCAGGCGGCGCACTTGCGCACCGGTGGGAGCGCTGAGGGCAGTGACCCTTACGACCGGTTTGCCCGCCTTGGCAATAATGAACGACTCACCCTTCGAAGCTTCTTCGATGAGTTTCGAGAGCTGAGTCTTTGCCTGGTGAATATTCACTGTTTTCATAACGGTTGGATGAACCTAGTTCAATAGACTTAGTCTATCATAAACTCCACAGAATTGCAGCGCTCTGGCGTTTGTTAAGGACAGAAACCAGGGTACGTCTGCCGTTTACGAAAATTAGTGCCAGTAGTGTCACTTCAAGACCGGTCCCTGTTACGATTCTGCCGATGAATTGCCATCTGATTTCCTGGTGTGAGTTCTTCACGGCAGAATGGCTCACGGCCTTCGGCACTGTGCTCGCCGTTGCTGTTGCGATCTGGCTCGCACTCTACGGCGAACAAGTGAAGAGATGGAGGTGGAGTCCCGCTCTCCGGCTTCGCGCGCGTGTGCGTCCTCCTGATGCGGACAAGGTCTCGCGGTGGGTGCAATTTCTGGATGGAAGGCGGGCGAACCTGGGGGAGTCGTGGTACTTCCGTCTTGCTATTTTCAATGAGGGAAACGAGACTGCCGAAGAGGTCCAGGTGTTTCTTGCAAGAGTTGAACGAAAACGCGGCGACAAGTGTGAAAAGGTTTCCCGCTTCACACCGATGAATCTGAGATGGACAAACACAGATGACGAGAAGACATCGAGGGACCGAGTCACGAGACCCACCTTGTTAGTGGGTACCCCACCGGTGTATTGCGACCTCGTCCACATCGGTGACCCCGCGACGAAGCAAGCACAGGGTGAGGACTTAGCTGGTGTCTCACCGGGAGATGGTGTGCTTGCGCTCGATGTCCAGGTCGCCACGTACTCGAACGGTCACCTCCTTGAGCCTGGAACCTACCTTTTCCACTTGACCGTTGCCGCCTCGAACGGCCCTTCCGTACACTACAAACTCGAAGTCTCGTATTCGGGTAAGTGGTCAGCACAGGAGAACGAGATGTTCCGTGAGTTCAAGATGCAGACGCCCGAGCGTGTGAAGCATGGACCACAAGAGGACGAATAGGATTGGGTATTTTGTGCTTTTCCCACGACACGCTTGATCACTTCCAAAGAGAGCCAGGGCGTGATATATGAGCAAACTTATTCCACCGCACGGCAGTTCTGAGCTGAAACCGCTCTTGCTGGAAGGCCAAGCCAACCGCAAAGAGACTAGGAAAGCTCAGGGCTTGAAGAAGATTCCCCTCACCAGCCGCGAAACCAGCGATCTGATCATGATGGGCATCGGCGCTTTCACTCCGCTCGATGGCTTCATGGGCAAGGACGATTGGAAAAGCTGCTGCGACGACTACCAACTGCCCAGCAAGAACGGTCTGTTCTGGCCCATCCCGATCACGCTTTCGGCGGACGAGGGTCTGGCGAAATCCATCCGCCGAGGCGAAGAAGTGGCCTTGTGGGACGCAGCCACCGGCGCGCTTGTGGGCACCATGAAAGTGAACGAGAAGTACACGATCGATAAGGAGCATGAGTGCAAGCAGGTGTTCCGCACCGACGACCCGAAGCATCCGGGCGTGCAGAAGGTCATGCAGCAAGGGGCGGTGAATCTGGCCGGACCGGTGAAGGCGCTGTCCGAGTCGTACTTCGCTGAGGAGTTCAAAGGGATTTATCAGCGTCCGGCGGAAGCCCGCAAGCTTTTTGACGAGCGCGGCTGGAGCACGGTGGCGGTTCTGCAGCTGCGTAATCCGATGCACAACTCGCACGCTTATTTGGCGTGGATTGCGATCGAAGTCTGCGACGGACTTTACGTGCATCAGACGCTGGGCAAACTTAAGCCCGGCGACATTCCGGCCGACGTCCGCGTGAGAGCAATCGATGCGCTGGTGAATAAGTACTTCCGCAAGGAACGCGTAATCCAAGGTGGCCACCCGCTGGAGATGCGCTACGCGGGCCCGCGCGAAGCCTTGCTCCACGCCACTTTCCGCGAGAACTACGGTTGTTCGCACGTGATCGTAGGACGCGACCACGCCGGCGTGGGCGATTATTACGGTCCGTTTGACTCGCAGAAGATCTTCAAGGAAATCCCGCCGGGCGCGCTGGCCATCCAGCCGCTCTGCATGGACTGGACCTTCTACTGCTATGAGTGCGGGCGCATGGCTTCGATGAAGACCTGTCCTCACGAGGGTACGGCGGTGATTGACGACAATGGCAACTACAAAGGCGGCGCCAGACTCCTGCTGTCCGGTTCGCTGCTTCGCAAACTGATGAGCGAAGGCAAGCCGGTTCCCGCGGAGTTCTCCAAACCCGAAGTGATCGCGGTTCTGAAGCAGTATTACGACACACTGGACGAAGAAGAGAAAGTAGAAGTGAAGTTGCACGGCGCGGCCACAGGCGAGGCACTGAAAAGGCTAGGGCCGCGATAGATCATGACTCGATTCAGCGGGAAGGCCGCCAGCAGACTCGATAGGAATTGCTAAGCCGCCCTTTCATTACCGTTCGACGGTGGGCTGCCAACCAAGTCTTGTCGGAGTACCTCCATTTGTGCCGCTGCTTCGTTCATCTGCTCAGCATATTCGTGCCCCTGTCGCGGAAGAAAATCTCCGAAGTGCTCCAGCAACAACCGGGAATTAGTGTTGATGGCGATGATGTTGGAACGCGCTTGACCGGAAAGGGCAGAAGTGAGTTTTTCTAACTGCGAATCCCGCACGCCTAGCTCGTGTCCGCTCTGGGCAACTTCCCGTTCAAGCACTTGCGTGTGGTATCGGATCAGTCCAAACAGACACACTGCGAGCAAAAGCAGGAGAGAATTGGAAATAATGGTTGCAGAAAATGCCGTATTCAATGCAGCAGTCGTTTCTCCGTCCAATCTCGCGAACGTGCTGCTCTCCGCTGAAGATAACGAAGATGCGATCCGCCGAGTCTCATCCATAGAGTCTTTTCCTTCGTTTGTCTCGACGAGCTTGAAAGAGCGAAGGCGATACCCTTGTTGGCGCAAACTAATAGAATGTTCCATCTCAGCCTGTTTTGATCCAGCCAAGGACTCCAACTGCGACTCCAGTGATCGTTCGCGCTGCGTCCGATTCGAGAGACCTGCTCGAAGATCGATAAAATCCAATTCGATCCTGCCCTTCGCATCAGTGTAGGGCTGCAAGTAAGCGGGGTCCCCGGTTAGCAAGTATCCGCGCTGACCTGTTTCCATATCGGTCAGGTCTTTCAAAACCCCGGAAAGTTTTGCCTGGATCGCGGAACTCTCAAGTGTAAGCGCCGCTGTTTTCTGCACCCGTTGAAGATGGTTGACGGCAAGGTACGCATTCCATGCAATGCAAGCGAGTAGCGCAGGGACTCCGATTTGCAGCAGAGCTTTTCGAATCATCTAATATTGCCGCCTTTCATGTGACGTTGAGAACACCCTCAGTCATGATTCGACTGGCCTTACAAATTTCCTCCGCAACCCGCACCGCCGCCTGGTTGCTGTGGACCGGACTTTCTGCTGACATTACCGAACTGGCAGCCAGCGTGAAAAGCAAGGCATCCTGCTGGGTGTCGAAGTAAAGCACTACTTGATTCGCTGCCATGTGCGTAGCTCCTAATGATTGTTCTTAGCGGATGATAGGCCGATTCAGCACAAGAACGAGGTTATCTCTTTTGGTGCGCCTGATGAATGACGTGAGAGATCAGGTTGTCTTGTTCACAAACTGTACCAAGGAGGCGATTCCGCCCTTTTATCAAACCAAAGTAACTGGAATGTGATAAAGATCACACCGGGGGAAAACGTCGCCAAGTATCCTTAGCACCATGTACACGATCAACCGGGCTCCCAGTCGGCGCGGCGTGACCCTCAACTGCACTCAGTGTTCGCACACGGTGCGGGTGAACGAATTCGAGACACGGCGGGTTGCTCTCGCACGCAAGCCGCCCAAGCCATGTTGAAGCATGTGCACAACGAGCACAGCAAAGCGCCGGCCGGAAGACCTATGCCTCAAACCATGGAACGATGGTATTGAGAGTTTGATGTAACGGAGTCGACCCGGAGAGAACCTGCTCCGGGTCTTTCTCCAATATCAACCACACGCTCACTCCGAATAGCCGTCGTCGTTTTCGTCGTCATCATCGTCTTCATCATCCTCATCGTCTTTGCCATTGTGGTCGTCCTCCTCTTCATCTTCTTCCTCGTCTGGCTCTTGTCGCTTGAGGACATCGGCAGCTACTAAGAGATCAGGAGGGGCTGAGTCGGTGTGTTCTGGATGTAATCTGCTCATACCCGATGGTACGCCGTGCCGCGGGATGCAAGAACTCTTGGATCGCAGCTTCAAGACTCGCGCCTCGCTCAAGTGTCCGCGCCTGTCTTGACCCACTGCAGTGGTTACGGACCTAATTCTGTGACTGGGGAATCGGGGTGATCCACTGCTGAGAGGACGGGACTAATTCAGGAACCGGAAGCCGACGCCCCCGATGAATTGGTGCGATCACGATTTACAATGTCGGTCATGGAGGATCGTCTGTCCGAATCTCGCACAGCTTTGCTGATCGTTGACGTGCAAGTCGGCCTGGTGGCGCTCATGCCCGCCGGAGTCCGGGACAGCGTTCTGCCCAAGATCAAAACCCTGCTTGCGAAAGCTCGTGCCTCGGGGGTTCCAGTGATCTACATCCAGCATGACGGCGCACCGGGGCATCCGCTGGAGATCCATGCGGAGGGCTGGGAGATTTATCCTTTGCTTAAGCCAGCCGATGGCGACTGCGTCATCAGGAAGCGGGAATCGGACTCGTTCTTCGAAACCACGCTCCAGCAGGAGCTTGGAAAAAAGGGAGTCGTCCATCTCATCGTCGTGGGAGCGATGACGGAGTACTGCGTGGACACGACTTGCCGACGCGCGACGAGCCTCGGCTACGACGTTACGCTGGCAAGCGATGCCCACCTGACGAGGGACAACGGAGTTCTGACGGCCGCGAATATCATTGCCCACCATAACTTCGTGCTTCATGATTTTGGTGCCGGGAATCATTTGATCAGGGTCAAGCCTGCCAACGAGATTGTTTCCTGAAACGATGCGCCAGATCGCTGTTGCCAGGCACTGTGATAAACCAACTTGATGACTTATTTTTCAGGGTTGTTGATAGCCTTGTGCTTTGGAGTCTTTATTTTGTACACGGTTATAAAAGCCATTCGCTTAAGGCATGGTGAAAAGCGGCGACTCCAAGTCCGATTCTGGTTGTTCGTCGCCTTGGTCGTTCTTGTTCTCGTCTTCCGCCGCTGGCTTGCTGCACGCTACGGCAGCGTCGTCTGGCCGCAAACGACAACGACCGACATTCTCGCCGACCTGGCGACGATAGGCGGCTTGATCTTATTCATTCAGTCTCATCGCGCGCTTGGACGGAATTGGAGTTTTGAGGTTGTCGTCCAGGAAAAGCACGAACTCATCGAAAGAGGGCCTTATGCTTACATTCGCCACCCGTTATACAGCGGCGTTCTCCTGATGTTCCTGGGCATGGCTTTGTACTGTGGTCGGAAGGCTTGCATTGTCGTCTTCGTCTATTGTTTCTTCGGCGTTTATTTCAAGTCGCAAATGGAAGAACGTCTTCTGGCGAAAACTTTCCCTGCATATTCCGAATACAAGCGCCGTACCAAAGCGCTAATTCCTTTTATCTGGTAGTTGGCCGAAGTGGTACCGTATTTAGCGTGCGAGACCTAAAGAACCGGATTGCTCTTGTCACCGGAGGGAGTCGCGGCATCGGGGCTGGAATCGCGCTCGCTCTGGCTCGGGCTGGTGCCGATGTCGCTGTGAACTACCGGCAGAATACCGATGCGGCTGCCGCTGTCTGCAGCGAAATCACACGGACCGGACGAAAATCACTCGCGATTCAGGTGGACGTGTCAGTCTCAGCCGACGTAAAACGCATGGTCTCGGAGGTTGAGGCACACCTCGGTGCCATCGACGTCCTCGTCAACAACGCGGCTATCGCTCATCCGCGCAAGTTGGAGGAGATTACAGAAGCGGAGTGGGACGAAGTGCTCACCGTCAATCTAAAGTCGGTCTTCTTGGTAACCCAGGCGGTGGTGGGCGGTATGCGACAAAGAAAGTGGGGACGCATCATCAATTTGTCTTCAGTCGCCGCGCAAACGGGCGGGGCAGTGGGGGCGCACTACGCCGCGTCCAAGGCGGGGATCATAGGGCTGACGCACTCCTGCGCTGCGTCGTTCGTTCGAGACGGAATCACCGTGAACGCCATTGCTCCCGCGCTGATTGAGACCGATATGGTGACCAGCAACCCCAACGCGAGGCCCGATCTTATTCCGATGGGGCATTTTGGCTCAGTCGAGGACGTTGCCGCTGTTGCCGTCATGCTTGCCTTGAACGACTACATGACGGGCCAGACGATTTCAGTGAACGGCGGGTGGTATATGAGCTAGGTTCGCGAGTATGCACAGCAGGATCGATTTTCCGGAACAGCACGCTGTGGCAAGCTTCTGTGTTTTATGCAAGTCGCGGATCGCTCATCTCACTTTAAGTGCAGCCTGAAGCGCCTCAAACATAGCAGTATCACCGAATGGCTTAAACAGGCACTCCACCGCACCCTGTTCGAGCAGTTGGGCGCGTACAGTCTCATGTCTGCTGGCGGTGATGAAGACAATCGGAATCTCTTTCCGGCGAAGCTTCAATTCCTGCTGAAGCTCAGGTCCGGTCATGCCCGGCATGGCGACATCAAGGATCAAGCATTTGGTCTGGTCGACGCAATCGGAGGCGAGGAACTCTTCCGCCGACGAGAACACCCGGGCTTGATAGCCGAACCCCGTTAGCAGGTCGGGTAAGGACTCGCGCACAGACTCGTCGTCATCGACCACCGATACGAGTGAAGGTATAACCCGCACAGGCATAAGGATGCGCCAGTGCAGCGGGGGGTCCATTGTACTTTGGTATTGGTCTGCCGCCGGTATAAGGATCAGCGTAGCCTTCAGGCTGGACCCGCATCGGTTACATCAGGCGGCCTGAATGCTTCCGACGCCATCGGCGCGAATCAAATTCTCGGGTACGTGAGGAATGGAGAAAGAAAACGTGGCACCTGGACCCTCATTCAAGGTTGCCCATAAACGGCCGTGATGATTCTCGATAATGGAACGGCTGACGGATAGTCCGATTCCCATACCTTCGCCCTTCGTGGTATAGAACGGGTCGAAAATACGGTCGACAGTCTGAGGATCAAACCCGACTCCCGTATCTTGCACCGTCAGGCGCACCCGATCACCCTCGTCCCGCTCGGTTCTGATCACTAACTGCCTTGCACGATCCTCGACAGCACTCATGGCGTCTGAGCCGTTCCGAAGCAGGTTCAGGATGACCTGCTGAAGCTGCACACGATCGCCCCTGACAAGTGGAAGGTCGTCAGCAAGTTCGGGGCGCAGCATTACCCGGTTCTTCTGAAGGTCCACTATGGTTAGTGCAATCACCTCCAAAACAGCATCATTCAGGTTCACAGATTCGGTCGTGGGCTCTTTCTTGCTAAACAGCGCGCGCAACCGGATAATCACTTCGGACATGCGGTTCCCATCGCGAATTGTGCGCCGCGCGGTTTCGCGGGCTCCATCCACATTTGGAGGGTCGGCGGCCAGCATCCGAAGGCAGGTGCTGGCATTGGTGACGATGCCCGACAGCGGCTGGTTGACTTCGTGCGCGATCGATGCGGTCATCGCTCCGAGGCTTGTGACCCTGGACACGTGCGCAAGGTCGGAGCGGGCCTTGCTGAGTGCCTCTTCGGAGGCTCGGCGTTCGGTCACGTCCTGAACGGCGCCGATGTACTCGTGACCGCCCCGGATGTGAGCGACGACGTGTACGTACTTGACCGCACCGTCCGGCATCTGCAGCCGGAGCTCGATTTGCACGTCGCTGCGGTCTTGGCGACATCGTTCGATATGTTCCCGGAATACCGATAAATCTTCAGGGTGGATTCGCGTACCGATCACTTCAAACGTCACCGGCGCATCCCGGTTAATCTGGAAAATGCGATAAAGCTGCTCTGAAAAGGTGATTTCGTCCGTCGCCACACGCCAGGAAAAGCTACCGATTCGACTAAGATGCTGGGCTTCCGCGAGAAACGCCTCGCTGCGCCGTAGTTCCTGCTCTGCCCGTTTGCGTTCCGTAATGTCGCGCAAATAGCCGGTGAAGGACGGCGGCCCTTCCAACGGAATGCGCGAGATTGCGAGTTCGACGGGGAATTCGCTTCCGTCAGCCCGTACTGCCGTCGTCTCGATGCGTTTCCCAAGCACTCGCGCCTCGCCCGTGGCCAGGTAGTGGGCAAAGCTCTGCCGATGCTTCTCGCGAAGAGACAATGGAATGATGACGTTTGCCAGAGGCATTCCCAGGACTTCGTCCCGACGGTAGCCGAAGGCGTGCTCCGCCGCCGGATTGAACTCTGTGATGCAACCTTCGTGATCAATCGTCAGAATGCAGTCGAGCGCCGATTCCAGAATGGCTGTCTTGCGCGCCTCACTTTGCTTGAGTTCCTTCTCCTCTAGGCGCAGCTTCTCCTCGGCACGCTTTCGGTCGTCGATATCGGTTATGAGGGAATACCAGCGGGCTATTCTGCCCGCTGCGTCGCGCACGGGGTGGGCGCGAGCCTGGAACCACCGATAGACACCATCGGCCCTGCGATAGCGGAGTTCATTTTCAAAGGGGACTCCGGTTGTCATCGCATGCGTAAAATCTGCGATCACGCGCGGCAGGTCATCCGGATGAACCGCATCGTTGGTCCTCCAGGCCTTCAATTCATCGAGGGTCTTGCCGAAATACTCCAGGAGCTGTCGGTTGGGAAGTTCGACCTGGCCGGCCGGATTCAAGGCGTACACCTGTCCAGGAATACTGTCGAGAATCTGGCGAAGATTGGTTTCACTCGCCTGCAACTTCTCCTCGGCCAGCTTGCGGTCATCGATATCTGTGCTTGTACCGTACCATCTGACAATCTTGCCCTCTTCGTCGCGGAGTGGCTCGACTCGGATGAGGAACCACCGATACACTCCATCATGACGTCGAAGACGAGCCTCGATCTCGCCCGAGTCCCCTGATATCAACAACTGCTGCCAGGTCTTCATTAATGGGGGCAAGTCCTCTGGGTGAAACGCAACTTGCCAGCCCCAGCCATGCGACTCTTCGGGCGAGAGACCTGTATATGCGTGCCAACGCTTGTTCAGGAATTCGTTGGGTCCATCCGGCAGATTGCACCAAGCCAACGTTGGGATCGTATCGATGACGAGACGTAGGTTAAGTTCGCGCGCACGGAGGGCTTCTCCAGCGCGCTTCTGGTCGTCGATGTCGGTGGTTGTACCGACGAATTTGAGGACTTTTCCTTCTGCATCGCGCAAGGCCACCGCTTGCTGGAGGTGCCAGCGATAGGTCCCGTCCCGAGCACGGAGAGACCTGGTTTCGAACGCAAAATCCTGTCCCGAGCGCACTCCTTCCCAAAAGCTCCTCGATTCTGTCTCCCGATCGTCAGGGTGGACCGCACTCATCCACGCCTCAGGGTACGACCGGACGAAATCGACGGTCTGTCCGGAGTATTCAAGCCAAACTTGATTCACGAAATCCGGTGTCCCATCAGGCTTGAGCGTCCAGGCGGATACAGGAAGAAGCTGCAGCAGCCCAACCTGGAGTTGCAGCTCCGCGTTCGCGGCGGCAAGTTCAGCCGTTCGCTGCGCTACCCGTTGATCGAGTTCGTTGGCGGCCCGCTTTTGCTCACTGAGAAGCCGTGCCTCTTGAAGTCCGATGGATGCCTGATTCGCCGCGACGCTCAGAAGAAGTCTCTCGGTCTCTCGCGGGAAGTCCGCTCGTCGAGCCCCGGCTACGACTACGCCGATGTCGCCCTGCAATCCGAGTGGCAAGGGCACGATCGAAATGTCTTCGTCTCCAATTGAGTTCCTTGCGAGTGCGGGCCATTTCTGCGGTTCATCCCCCAGCCAGCGGTTGAGTACCTCGCCGATTTCTTGCGGTCGGGTGAACGGTTTTCGCGATGGAGCGACTCGCACCATCTCCAGAGGCGCGTCGCCGACTGGGCCTTTCAACCGTACGTACACGAGATCGAGATCGAGCATGCCCAGGAGCGCGTCGAGCAAGGTATGCACAATCTGGGATGCCTCGGCACCCGTCCACATGGCAGGAAGAGCGAGAACGCTGACCAGATCGTTATTACAGCGCTGGAGGCGCTTGATCTCGTCGGCAGAATGTTCGAATGGCCCGTCCATCTTAAGCTGCCGCCGCAGGCGAGACGGTCCGCCGGGCGCGCCGCTCGCGAAGCTCACTCAGAAAGACCTCTGGCGGTACAAAGAACGGATTGTTATAGAGAATGCCGCCGATGATGATCATGGGGTGCGTTCGCATAATGTCCATTACCGTGTCTCCGCCAAATTGGCCAAGATGGTAGGTGCAGATGACCGCGTCGTCGTGGTGACGCCATACGTCATTTACCCGCGATTCGAACTCAACAACATCATCAACGTATGATCGCTCTCCAACCACCCAGTCCATGCGGCAGCAAATGCGACTGAGCGGAAATCCACCTTTGGCATTGCCGCTGGCCATCTGCTCGAACGCCGCCAGCATTCGATCCTGATCGAAACGGCCGTCCCGAAGATACGCTTCGGTGTTGATCTTGAGTTCGAACTGCCCGCTCTGCTCGGCAGCCGCATGGTCGATCCCTGCTGCAGCCAGCCGTTGCAGATGGTCATCGCGTTGATCGGGATTAACGACGTGAACCGCCTTGTCGCCACACTCGAAACCGTTCTTAATGAAGGGTAGCAACACGCGATACTCTTCTTCGTCGTTGTTGAAAAATGCGCAGACATGACGCACTTCGCCGAGCTGGGAGCCGGCAAGGGAAATCGGTTCCGTGACCTTCTTCATGATGCATCTCCCCATAGTGCGAGACAGAGAAACGGTGGGTAAGCCTATCCGACTAGAATGCCAAATTTTGCCCACGATGTCCATCATGAACTGGCGCTAGAGGCGCGTGGCGCCGTTGGCAGCATTATGCTCTCGGACTAGCGTTTCACGATGCGATCTGGGCCCAACCACGCGGTCTGAGGTGAGTCTATTCAGAGTCAGATTCCATCCAGAAGCGAGGAGGCAGGTCCATTGGACAATAACGTCGATAATACCTTTGTATTAATCGCATCTACGAGAGCTTCCTTACTCGAAAGATCTGCCGCTAGGTGAGACACGCTGATGCTCTCGACGAACCGATACCAATGTCCAATTGCGCACTCGCGTTGAGCGGCGCATCTTAGCCGTGTGAGTGGCGCAAAGCAACGCCACCACTTAGAAACTTATGTGTCGCGATACAAAAGGAGCCTAAGCAACGATCTTGTAAAGGAGTAGCAGCCTCCGTCTAAGCGAACGCACTACATGACGGTTAAAGAAATTGCTGGTACACAATTATGACGAACATACTGTTACAAGCTCTGGAGTCTCTTTTTGGTTGCTGGCACCGCAATGTCAGCCGGCCATTCACGCTGTCGGGTTGGACATATGAGGTCTGCCTCAACTGCGGTCGGAAGTTCGCGTACGATCGCGTTGAGATTGGCTGCATCGTCGCAGCAAAACAAAATCTTGCTCATCGCAGAGAGTCCATGCATGAAGTACGCAACTATTTCGCCGGTTCGACAATGAGCGTGAGATGAGCGGAGGTTTTTCGCAAATTTGTTTTGACAATGTTTGCTGTCTTCGTTATCTTAACTTCGTGAACAGTCTGGCTCATCATCATCGCCACCATCATCACGCGCATGGCGCGTGGGCGGGGGTGTTTGGCTGAGCTAGCGTAACACCTTAAGAGATTAGAGCCCGCTGATGCGATTCACGCTCAGCGGGCTTTTTGTTTTTACACAAGGCAGAATTTATGAACCAGGAAGTTGATTTTGACAAGATGCTTGGATTGGCGCCAGCCATCGTGCAGGATACGGCGTCCGGCGAAGTTCTGATGCTGGGCTTTATGAATCGCGAGGCCTGCGAGCGTACGCTGAACACCGGCTATGTGACGTTCTTCAGCCGCACTCGCAAGCAGCTTTGGACCAAGGGCGAGACTTCGGGCAACCGGCTCAAGTTAGTTTCCGCCTCTATCGACTGCGATTGCGACACGCTTCTGTTGCAGGTCGAGGTCGAGGGAGCAGGGTTGGTTTGTCATGAGGGTACACGCTCCTGCTTCACGCGGTCGCTTTCGCAGAACGACTCCAGGAAAGAGAGTACTAGCTCGCAGGCGGTGCGCTCATGAGAATCCGTCTGGGCATCCCCAAGGGGAGTTTGCAGGAAGCTACACTGCAACTCTTCGCTCGCGCAGGCTTGCCGATCTTCACCAACGGCCGCTCTTATTTCGCAACCATGGGCGACCCGGAAGTCGAGTGCATGCTCATTCGCGCCCAGGAGATGGCCCGCTACGTCGAGCACGGCGTTCTCGATGCCGGACTGACCGGTCTTGACTGGGTGGTCGAGAGTGGGCTCGAAGTGGTCACCGTCTCTGACCTTATTTACGCCAAGCAGAGCCGGGGCAAGGTGCGGTGGGTGCTGGCGGTTCCCGAGGATTCCCCGCACCAGCGTGCCGAAGATTTGAGCAACCGTATCATCGCAACCGAACTCGTCAGCGTCACCCGGAAATATTTCGAGAACAAAGGCGTTGGCGTCGAAGTTGAGTTTTCCTGGGGCGCTACTGAAGTGAAACCCCCGATGCTGGCTGACGCCATCGTGGAGGTCACGGAGACCGGCAGTTCTCTACGAGCCAACCATTTGCGCATCATTGACACAGTGCTGGAATCCAATACGCAAATTATCGCGAATAAGAAAGCTTGGTGTGATTCCCAGAAGCGACGCAAACTTGAAAATCTGGCGCTCATGTTGCGAGGAGCAATGGATGCTCAGAATCGTGTTGGGCTGATGCTGAACGTCCGCAAGCAGGATCTGGCAGCGGTACTCGCGGTTCTGCCTGCACTCAAGAATCCCACCATCTCGACCCTCAGTGACGGAGACTGGGTTGCCGTGAACACGGTGATCGAAGAATCCACTGCCTGGCAGGTCATCCCCCGGTTGAAAGAGGCTAATGGACAAGGGATCGTCGAGTATCCGCTGAACAAGGTGGTCCTGTGATTCGCATTCTCTCGGGAGCCGCAGCCGCGACGAGGGTGCGAAAGATCGCCGCCCGTGGCTCACGATATGCCGTGGTCGAACCGGGGGTTCGGCGCATTATTGCCGACGTCCGCAAGCGGGGCGATCGCGCGTTACGCAAGTATGCCGAACAATGGGATCGTCTTTCTCCGCGGGAGTCTTTTCGAGTGTCTGAGGAAGAGATCCAAGCGGAATGGAAAGCCGCGGCTCCGGAATTGAAAGCTTCTTTGCGCGCAGCTGCAGGAAATATTCGCCGCTTCTGCGAATGGCAGTCGCCTGTGGAATGGACGCGGACTCGCAAAGGGATCACTGTCGGACAAATCGCACGGCCCTTGGATTCGGTGGGGTGCTACGTTCCCGGCGGGCGCTATCCACTCGTCTCAACATTGCTGATGACCGTGATCCCCGCTCAGGTGGCGGGGGTGCAGAATATCCGCGTGGTCTCTCCCAAGCCACGGGTGGAGATGCTTGCTGCTGCCGGAATGCTCGGAGTGCGTGAATTCTATTGCATCGGTGGAGCGCAGGCGATCGCCGCACTCGCATACGGAACGCAAAGCGTTCCGCGCGTGGACAAGATTGTCGGCCCGGGAAATGTTTACGTCACGGCTGCCAAGAAACTGGTTTCCTTTGACTGTGCGATCGATTTCCTGGCCGGCCCAACCGAAATTGTCATCGTGAGTGATACCGGGACA
>Ga0228598_1000017_pt1 | contig 23493 bp, 18 predicted proteins | sample CZU4metagenome_FD_182726 | JGI IMG/M metagenome (GOLD analysis project Ga0228598, IMG submission 182726) | Spruce rhizosphere microbial communities from Bohemian Forest, Czech Republic - CZU4 | ecosystem: Host-associated > Plants > Roots > Rhizosphere | place: Czech Republic: South Bohemian... | reverse complement strand
CGGCGCGCCCGTATTTATTTACCTGATGCGCAGGAGAATTCGATGAGCGCCGGCGCGGAAAACGGAACTACGGTGACGCGCCAACCTGTGCCGTTCGCGCCACCGAAGAGCGTGCGCCTGAAAGTAGAGCAGGCCAGTTACGCTTATTCGGCGACGGACCGCTCAGCGCCCAAATTCACACTGGGGCCGGTGAGCTTCGAAGCGCAGCAGCGCGAGCTGGTGGCGATTCTGGGGCCGAACGCCAGTGGAAAATCAACGCTGCTGAAATTGCTGGCAGGATTGATCAAGCCGTTATCCGGGCGCGTGGAAGTGGACGGCACGGAAGTGAGCGAGCTGGAATTGCGCACGCGCGCGCAACAGATCGCGCTGGTGTCACAGGAAAGCGAGCTGCTGTTTCCGCTGCGCGTGTGGGAGTACGTGCTGCAAGGGCGCTATCCCTACGGCAAAAGATTGCGGTTTGAATCCGACGAAGATTGCCTGATGGCGGGAAATGCGCTGGCGCAGGTGGGCGCAGACGCGTTGCGCGACCGCTGGATGGAACAACTCTCCGGCGGCGAAAAACAGCGCGTGATTCTGGCGCGCGCCCTCGCGCAGCAACCTTCCCTGCTGCTGCTGGATGAGCCGACACAACATTTGGATATCGGCGGCAAAGTGGAATTACTGCGGCGGCTGCGCCGGCTGGCCGATGAAAATCGCTACACCGTGGTGGTGGTGACCCACGAATTAAATTTGGCCGCGGAATTTTCCGACCGCATCGCGTTGTTGCACAAGGGCAAGTGCCTGCGCATCGGAGAACCCGCGGAGGTGTATCAGCAGGATGTGCTGGAAGAAGTGTTCGAAGCGCCGCTGGAAGTGGAGATGCGCTCGAGCGGGCGACCGCGCGTGATTCTGCGCGGGAGCCACTAGCCTTTTTTAGCAAGAAGCGGCGCGTGTGGAATTTTCACGGCGCCGTACACAATCACCAGAGACTCCGCGCACGGGAAGACGGTGAAAAACCGTCGCCGCCGCGCGACTGTAAGGCGGAATTTTTCAGCGCGCACCACTGTCTGAAGCGAAGAATCGCGGAAGGCCGGCGATTCCGAGTGAAAGATGGGAAGGCCGCGCTGCTGCCGGGATTTCATCTTCGTGTAGTGCGATGAAATCGCGCAAGCCGCCAAGCCAGGAGACCGGCGGAGTCTCAATCTGGATACGCAAACGCCTGAGGAGGCGCGTGCGTCATTTGGACAACCTTCAACTCCCGCGCGAGAGGGAGAGGAGGAAAAATGAGACTACGCTCCGCCGTTTTGTATTTCGCTTACTTATTTTTGCTTTTAGCCTGCAGCGCCCCCGCACAAACTCCTACTCCTTCCGCAGGCGGTTCCGCGATCGCACCTGGCTCCGCGCACGATCAGCAGGACGCCGCGATCTTCGGCACGGTTTTCGATCCTGCCGGGCAAGCCGTGCCTGGAGCTCACGTGACCCTTCTCTACGCGATGGCCCAGCTGGAAACGCGCGACACGAATGCGCAAGGCCAATACAGCTTCGCGCGTTTGCGCGCGGGAAAATACCAAATCCTGGCCACGATTTCGGGATTCGATCAATTGCCGGTGGACATTGACTTGACGGCTGGTGAAAAACGCGTCAGCGATCTCCATTTGCAGTTGAGCGCCTTGCGCGACAAGGTGGTAGTCTCGGCCGCGCCGGGCGGTGCGCTAACTTCGCAAATTGCGTCCTCGGTAAGCCTGGTCTCCGCGCAGGAAATTGACGACCGCGGCGCGCAAGCCGCTCTGGACGTTTTGCGCGGACTGCCGGGTGTTGAGATCAATCAGTCCGGAGGCCGCGGGACGATTACGAGCGCCTTCATTCGGGGAGGAAATTCGAATTACAACCTGGTGATGATTGATGGAATTCAACTAAACGATTTCGGTGGCGGATTCGATCTGACGCCACTACCAGCGGAAGGAGTGGAGCAAATCGAAGTGATACGTGGTCCAGAAAGCGCGCTGTACGGATCGAATGCTGTCTCGGGCGTGATCAACATCGAAACGATTCAAGGCGATGGTCCGCCACACTTTTCGTTCTTGGGCGAAGGCGGGAGCTTGTACACCTGGCGGGTGGCGACTACCGGAGCGGGACTGAACAAGGGGTTCAGTTGGGCCTACAGCCTGTCGCGTTTGCAAACCAGAGGACAAATTCAGAACGACGGTTACCGCGATCAGACTTCTACGGTGAGTCTGGGATACTCTCGGTCACCGCGACGCAAATTCAATGTGAATTTCTTCGGCGACGCCGGCGTGGTGGGGCTCCCAGGACCTTGGGGCTCGGACCCGGACCATCTATTTCCCGGGCGCGATCCGGCCACCCACCAGAACCAAAATCTTTTCGGCTACCAGGCGCAGGAAGTTGAACAGTTCTCTTCGCGCTTCCAACAGGTCACCACGGTGAGCGTTTCCACGGACCGCATCACTATCTTTTCGCCGTCGGAAGGCAATTCGTTCACCAACAATCTGCGCGTGGTGGCCAATACCAGAAGCGAAATCGCGGTTTCTTCCAAGGACACACTGGTGGCGGGATTCGAATACGACCGAGACCAGTTCAAGAATCTCTTTGTTGAAGGGACCAACGACTTGCCATTTGTGCTGGGACGCAATAGCTACGCGTTCTTCGCGGAAAATCGCTGGACTCCCTCCGATCGCTGGTTCATCAACGCGGGAGTGCGCGTGGATGACATTCAAACCGATTCCGTTCCGGTCAACGTAGACGCGGGTCAGCCCGGGATTGCCGCCAATACTCTCGTCAAGGTCACCCCGCGAATTTCCGCCGCGTATATGGCGCGGCAGGGAGATGGCGCCGGTTTTTTCGGCGCCACGCGTCTGCACGCCAGTTTTGGAACCGGTTTCCGCGCCCCGGACGGATTCGAACTCGCGTTTACGAATAATCCAGCGCTGAAGCCTGAGGAAAGCATCAGCTACGACGCAGGCATCGAACAACGCATGGCGCACGACCTTGCAATACTGGACGTCACCTACTTCTATAACAAATTCAAGGATCAAATCGTGTCCACCGGCAACTTGCCCAGCAATTTCGATTCGGAGAACATCGGAAAGTCGCGAGCCTGGGGCCTGGAAACGACTATTCGCATGCATCCCTTTCGCTCGTTCGAATTTTCAGGTTCGTACACCTGGATGAGTACCGCGATTCTGGCGCTGGACGGTTTCACGGAACCCATTGATCCCTTCTCCGTCGGAGAACCACTGCTTCGCCGCCCGCGCAACGCCGCTGGATTCAACGCGACTTGGACGAAGAAGCGATTGATGCTCAACATGAATGGGACGATTCGCGGCGCGGTGTTGGACGTCGAGCCGAACGATGGGACTTTTGCTTGCGAGTTGATAAACCCGATAACCGGCAAGCCTTTTCAGTGCCTCTTCCGAAATCACGGGTATGAATTGATGAACGCGGGCTTCGCCTACCATCTTCCCAAGGGCATCGAAATCTACGGGCGGCTCAATAACTTTCTGAACCAGAGATACGAGGAGGCCTTTGGCTTTCCGTCGTTGCGGCTGAATTTCACGGCGGGATTCAAAATTCAAATTCCCACTGCAGGGAGCCACGGGGATAATTGAGACGACGATCATCTGATGACGAGGGGTAATTGAGGGTTTCTGAATCGGATTTTCTGGTACGACATAGCGAAAGCTGGGCCGCGCGACGAGCGCCGGAATTTTCCGTCGTAAACATTCATGCGATGGAAATCCCCGCGCCGCCGGAGCGGATTTTCCCGGAGTTGGCCGCGCAGGGACTGCTGCTTCCGGCGTGGCACTGGAAGGCTCTCGTTCGCTTGCGGCTCGTAATTGGGAAACTGTTCGGCTGGGATCGCGGCATGGTGTCGCACCCGCCGCAACCTCTGGAGGCCGGAAAACACTATGGCATTTTTGCGATCGAATGGGTGGACCCTCCCCACGAAGCAGGAATGGGCGTGAAGAACCGCCTCACGTCGGCGCTGATGTGCTGGGTGCTGGAGGAAATTCCACAAGGCACGAAAGTTTTTAACGTGAACCTGGCTCATTTCGCGGGTTGGCGGGGGCGGAATTATTGGCGCGTCATACAGCCATTTCACGACGGGCTGATTGAAGACACATTGAAGGAATTGGCGCGGCGGGTCGCGCCCCGAACGGCTGATCGGCCCGCCTGAAAGCAGGTTTTTCCCCGGAAAGACCCCAACGATTGGTGCGAATGCTATAATTGTGGATTCGCGGCGGCCTAGCGCCGCGCTATGTACCGCACAACATGACCCGAGAGACTCAGGAAGCAAATCACGTGACACCCGAGATCATGGCCAAGTACGAAGCTGTGATTGGTCTGGAAGTGCACGCGCAACTGAAGACGCTGACCAAGGCGTTCTGTGGCTGCTCGACGCGCTTTGGCGATGCGCCGAATTCCAATACTTGTCCGGTGTGTTTAGGATTGCCCGGCGCTTTGCCGGTGCTGAATCGCCGGGCGCGCGAACTGGCGATTCGCGCGGCGCTGGCCCTCGAATGCAAGATTCAAGAGCGGTCCGTCTTCGCACGCAAGAATTATTTTTACCCCGACCTGCCGAAGGGCTACCAAATTTCGCAGTACGAGCTGCCGCTGGCACTGGCGGGCTCGCTCAAAATTGAAGCCGAGGGCGCGGCCAAGCTCATCGGAATCACGCGCGTGCACATGGAGGAAGACGCAGCCAAAAATCTGCACGAAGGATTCGCCGATTCCGACCGTTGGAGCTACATTGATTACAACCGCTGCGGGACCCCGCTGATCGAAATTGTTTCCGAGCCTGATATTCGCACGCCCGCTGAAGCGTATTCATATTTGACGACGTTGAAGCAGGTGCTGGAGTACACGGAAGTGAGCGATTGCAACATGGAAGAGGGGTCGCTGCGCTGCGATGCGAACGTGAGCGTGCGGCTGCGCGGGGCTCCGAAATTCGGAACAAAGGTGGAGGCGAAGAACCTGAATTCGTTCCGCTATTTGGCGCACGCGCTGGAATACGAAATCGAGCGGCAAATCGGCGTGATTGAGGTGGGCGGCACGGTGACGCAAGAAACGCGACTGTGGAATGTGGCCTACGGACGCACCGAGGCGATGCGCTCGAAGGAATTCGCGCACGACTACCGCTATTTTCCTGATCCGGATTTGCTGCCGCTGACGGCTTCGGCGGCGCTGGTCGAGCAGGTGCGGGCTGCAATGCCGGAATTGCCGGACGCCAAGCGCGCGCGATTCGTCAGGGAGTATGGAATTGCCGAATACGATGCGGGCGTGCTGACGGCCACGCGTGCGCTGGCCGATTATTTCGAAGCTGTCGCGCGCGCGGGCGCTCCGGCGCGTGCGGCCGCGAGCTGGATTTCGGTGGAATTGCTGCGCCGGCTGAAAGATGCCGGCAAGGAGATCGCGGATTGTCCTGTGGCGCCCGCGGCGCTTGCCGAATTGCTCGCGATTGTGGAGCGCGGCGAAATTACCGCGGCGAGCGGCAAGAAAGTATTCGCCACCATGTTCGATACCGGGAAGAATGCCGCGGAAATCATCGCCTCGGAAGGCATGGCGCAGATTTCCGATACCGGCGCAATTGAAACGATTGCGCGCGCCGTGGTTGCGAAAAGCCCGGACAACCTGGCGAAGTATCGCGCGGGAAACGAAGGCGTATTCAAGTTTTTTGTGGGCCAGGTGATGAAGGAAACGCGCGGGCAGGCGAATCCGCAGATCGTCAACGAAATTCTGAAGCGCGTGCTCGCGGAGGCGTAGAGACCGCGGCGCATGGGCGTCAGGAAGAAGCGTGTGGCAGGGGCGAAGGAGAAACACCGTGCTGAAGGAAGGCGATCAGGCACCGCATTTTGAAGTGCTGGCGGACGATGGGCGAAAAGTGTCGCTCGCCGACTATCGCGGCAAACATTTGATTTTGTATTTTTATCCGAAGGCCAACACGCCGGGCTGCATCCACGAAGCGAACGGGTTCCGCAACATGTTCGCGGATTTCCAGGCGCAAAACGCGCACATCGCCGGGGTGAGCGCCGACGACGTTGAGGCGCAAGCGAAATTCAGCAAGAAGCTGAACCTGAATTTTCCGCTGCTGGCGGACACGGAATTCCAAGTGATCGAAGCGTACGGCGCGCGGCGGATGAAAAGCTTCTTGGGCAAGACGTTCATGGGCATCGTGCGGACCACTTTCTGGATCGGACCGGACGGCAAGATCGTGAAGATTTGGAACGGCGTGGTCCCCCGAGGGCACGCGGCCGAAGTGTTGACGGCCCTGCGCGGCGGCGAGCCGGCGAGCGAGCGCGATGACGCTGCATCGGCCGTCACGCCATCAAGTAAATCGTAAACGAAATTATACAGTGCGTGCCGCTGTAGCCTTAGTTGGCTCTCGGCGCGGAGAATCCAAATGCTCAAAGTTGGCGACAAGGCCCCTGACTTTCAGGTGACGGACGACAGCGGCGTGGCCGTTTCGCTGCGTAATTATCGTGACAAAAATCTGATCCTCTATTTTTATCCCAAAGCGAATACTCCGGGTTGAATCAACGAAGCGTCCGAGTTCCGTGACGCCCTCAAGCAATTTGAAGAACTGAATACCGCCATCGTGGGCTGCAGCGGCGATTCCGTGGACGCGCAGAAAAAATTCAAGGTGAAACACAAGCTGACTTTTCCGCTGCTGGCCGACACGGAATTCGAAGTGATCGAGCCGTATGGCGCGCGGCGGATGAAAAGTTTCCTGGGAAAATCGTTTCTGGGAATCGTGCGGATGACGTACTGGATCGGTCCGGATGGAAAGATCCGCGCCATCTGGGACAAGGTAACGCCCAAAGGGCACGCTACTGAAGTGCTGACAGCAATGCGCGCGGAATAATTCTCTGGGGAGGACATCGGGCCTCCCCAGAGAGCGCTGGCGAGCGCCGCCGCCGCGATTATTTGTGTTGGTAGGCTGAGACTTTGCCGAGGCTGTCGCGATGCGCCTCGGTGATCGTGATATTTGAAATCACTTCGCCCACAGCAGGATTTTCCTTCGAAGTGGCTGCCAGGCGAGCATACGCCTTGTCCATTGCTTCGCCGCTCGGATACAGCACGGCAAGGAAGTACGCTCCTTGCGGGTCGCTGTGAATGTCCTGGGCATCGAAGTTATACATCACCACCGTGCCGTCGGCCACTTCCGCGTCCAGCATGGGCAGAATGTATTTTTTGACGTGGTCCACAAACGCATCGCCCTCGCCGGGCTTCGCCTGCCAGCTCGCGACGCGGATATAACCGGTGGCTCCGGAGGACGACTTCCCGCCGTGCGCCAGGGTGTGCATGAAATAATCCCGGTGCTTGGTGACGGAATTGTAGGTGCCGCCTGTGGCGGGCGGCCGTAGAGTATCAAGCGCTTTCAGGATGCCTGCACGGCTGGTGGCGACGAAGAAGTCTTCGTGCGTGTAGCCGTCTTCGGTGTGCACGTAGTTGGCATCGTTGCCCCAGGCAACGATCGTGCCGTCCGCGACGAGATGCTGCAAAGCCACGTTCTGCTGATCGCGTTCCTTCTCAAACGCCGCCCACTGGCCGCGCGGGACATTCCATTCTGAAACGTAGGTGTAATACGTCTGATCCTGCGCCCCTGTCGGTGTGGCAATCAGGGCCGAGCCCAGCGTTAGTGCAAAAGCGAAAACCAAGACAATGCAAGTCCTCTTCAACATGCTTTTCCTCCGTGTAGTTACTTGTGTTCGTGCTTGTGCTTGTGGTCGAGAAACTTCCCAGAAACGAATCGGTGAGGTGCAGTCCAGGAGGCCGGAAAAGCTCGGAACGAAAATCACGCACGCGATTGATCGTGCGCAGCGCAGCCTAACGCTAGCACTGCTTCGTGTCAATCGCAATCGCGCTAGAAGCGTGTTTCGGCCGCTGAAGTATCTGTGTTGCGAGGTTTCATTTTGGTACGCAGGGCTGTTGCGAAAACTCGCTAAATCTTCACACGGAAGGAATTGCCGTCTGGTTCGATCAGCGCGTTATCAATCAGGCGCGTTTCGGCTACTTTGGCGGCTAACAGAACGTAGCACGTGCCGCGCAGGATCGCGATTGGCTCGAGCGTTTCGTTATCTACGATTTCGGCGTAGTCGAGCGCGACACGCGGTTCCGTGGCAAGGACGCGGCGCAGAGTGGCCAGCAAGCGGCTGGCGTCGCGCTCGCCTCTGGCGATTTCGTCGCGCGCCGCTGCGAGAGAGCGCGAGAGCGCCGTGGCGGCGCGGCGGTCTTCGCCTTTCAGATATACATTCCGCGAAGAAAGCGCCAGGCCGTCTGCTTCGCGCACGATCGGGCAAATTACCACGCTGGTATCGAGATTCAGGTCCGCAGACATCTGGCGGATCAGGCGCGCCTGCTGCGCGTCTTTGCGGCCGAAATAAGCGAAGCGCGGCTGCAAGATTTCGAAGAGTTTCAAAACCACCGTCGTGACGCCGCGAAAATGTCCGGGGCGCGAACGGCCTTCGAGGCGGTCGCTCAATCCTTCCACGAGGACAGCGGTGCGAAATCCCGGCGGATACATTTCCTGGGGCGAGGGCGCAAAAAGATAATCCGCGCCCAGAGATTCCAGCGCGGCGCGGTCTGCTTCCAGCGTGCGCGGATATTTATTGAGATCTTCGGTCGGGCCGAATTGCTTGGGATTGACGAACAGAGAGACGACCACCGGAGCGCATTCGCGCTGCGCGGTGCGAAGCAGCGAAAAATGGCCTTCGTGCAGCGCGCCCATGGTGGGGACGAGACCGAGAATGCGATCCTGCGCGCGGGCTTCGTGCGCGATTTGCTTCATCCATTCGATGGTGTGGATGGTTTCCATGGGATTGGGTGCAAGCGCGCGCTCAAGCGAACTGCAGCCGAGAATTCCGCGCATGGCAACGGTTGGCGTGCATCATGATTTAATGGCGGCCTGCGCGGCGCGTTCACGATAAAACGTAATCAGGTCGGTGCCAGTGGCTTTCGCGCCTAATTGTCGCAGCAGGGTCGTTACCTGCCCACGATGGTAGGTGCCATGGTTCGCCAGATGCTGGAGCATTTGCCAGAGCGGCTGCGCTTGCGGCACGCCGGCCGTGGTCTTGTGATGAACCACGCGCTGCACATCCTCCGGTGTGAGCGAAGCGATGAAATCCGTCAAGTCGCTATCAATTTCCGCCCAGCGGGCGCGCACGGAAACCACGTTCGGAAAATCTGACGTGGGGGCGTAGGAATTTGGCGAGCGGCCGTGCCAGCGTTCCAGCCACAGCCATTCCACAAGCATGAGGTGCAGCAGAGTGTCGCGCACGGAACGAAAGCTGGAGCCCATGTCGCGGGTGAATTGCTCTGGGGTCAGCTGCGAGCAGGCATCCAGCGTGCGATGGTTGGCCCAGGAGTTGAAATCGTACAGCAGGCGAAAATCTTCCGCGTTCATGGCAAGCCCTCCCGATGATCTGATTTCGCGCCGAGCGCCGGGCGGCGCGCGGCATGCGTCAGGTTCGCTGGCGCGTCAGCAACTGTTCACGCACCTGCGCAGGCGAGTGAAACGACTCCGCATCGGACGGAAAATCGCCGCGGCGAACGTCCTCGCAATAGCTGGTGACCGCGCGGGAAATTTCCGCAGCCAGGTTCACGTACTGCCGCGCGAATTTCGGCTTGTGTCCCGGTGTGAGGCCCACGAGGTCGTGGAACACCAGCACCTGACCGTCGCACTCCGGGCCGGCGCCGATGCCGATGGTGGGAATGTGCAGCTTTTCAGTAATGCGCGCCGCGAGATCCCGCGGCACGGATTCCAGCACTACCGAGAACGCTCCGGCGGCTTCCACGGCGCGCGCGTCGCGTTCGAGCTGACGGACCGCGTCGGCTGTTTTGCCTTGCACGTGAAATCCACCAAGCGCGTGAATGGATTGCGGCGTCAGGCCCACGTGGCCCATCACCGGAATTTCGGATTCGACGAGGCGCGCGATCAATTCAATGCGCCGCTCGCCGCCTTCCACCTTCACCGCTTCGGCTCCGCCTTCCTTCACCAGCCGTACGGCATTGCGTACCGATTCATCGAGCGAAACGTGAAAGCTGCCGTACGACATATCGGCGACCAGCATCGCGCGCCGCGTGCCGCGCCGCACCGCGCGCGTATGATGCACCATTTCATCCAGCGTAACGGGCAGCGTGTTCTCGTAACCGAGCACAACCATGCCCAACGAGTCTCCGACGAGAATAATATCCACGCCGGCTTCATCGAGAAGCAGAGCGGTGGAATAGTCATACGCCGTCAGGCAGGTAATTTTTTGCTTGGTTTCGAAATGGCCTGCGAGGGAACGCGTCTTGCGGGAAAGGATGTCAGGCACGGTAACTTTACCGTTGCCCGCACGCGGTGCAACACTCATTTGGACCTCCGGTGCCGCTCCCGGACATCGGGATACAGCCCATCAACATCTTGGATGCTAGCAGAAGGCGGGCGGTTTCCGCAAAACTATTGTGCCGCAGGGCGCGTAGTCGCCGTGTATGAAGTGGTTACGATGCCGCCGCCATGAGCCAAACGATCCATCTCAAAAAAAGGGCTGCGCCACTTTCTGCTGCGAGCGGCGCAGCCCAAAAGTACTCGATCACGCGCGCAATTTAGTGATCGTGGTCGTGTTCGTCCCAGTCGCGATCAGTGTGCCAGCGGTGCGTGTCTTCGTCCCACCACTTGTGCTCTGCCTTCCAGCAACGGTCGCGTTGCGCTGCGAGTTCACTGCGCCAGTGAGCGGCCTCCTTGCTCTCCGGGCCGTGATGCGCAATGGCGTCGTGCAGGTTATGGTCAATCTTTGCGGTTTCGCGCTGGCAACTATCCTCCGCGCGAACTTGCACGGGTGGAAACGCCAGAAAACCGGCCACTGCCGCCATCGCCATCGTTAACTTTGCGGTATTCCAAATGTTCGCACGATCTTGCATGGACGCTACTTCCTCCTGTTGGATTGAGTGATTTCGTTCGGATTACGATTCCATCTGCGGGTATCGAGCACTCTGGTCAACGCCGATACCGGCGCTCAAGCAAAAGACTACACCGCGATGAGCAAGTTTCCGATCAGGTATTCGCCGTAGGGTGTTGACTCTAACACTGTAGAGGTAGAGGGAACAGCGACCGCACAAACGGTGTTTCCTGCTTCCGGTTTCAGGCCTCGCGTTTCACACTTGACACCGCTGGAACGGGCACAGGAGGGTGCTGCTCGACGCCGCGCCATCCGACCGGCCTTCCCTGCACCGCTTCCTTCAGCGCGCGGAACAAGACCACGTACATCATTTGCCGGTAGTAAAAACGCTGCAGAATAAGCGGTGCAAGCAAAGTCCAGTCTTCGTGCCTTTCCAGCGCGAAAGCGACGACGCAAGTAAATAGGTCAATGAGCATGAAGAGCGCGAAAAAAATCAGGGAACGCTCGACGTCCTGCAGCGTCCACAATTGCGGCAGTTGTGCGATGCGCAATTGCGCCAGGCCCCACAGGGCGATTGAAAGCAGGAAGAGCAGATCAATCAGCGGAGAGACGAGCGGCAAAATAATTTGGAACATAACGATATTGGGGATGGCGATCCAACCCAGGGTGCCGTAGCGCGGCTTGCCCACCGCGTCGCGATGCTTCCAGACGGCTTGCATCGTGCCGAACGTCCAGCGAAAGCGCTGGCGAATCAGCGCCTCGACGGTTTCGGGGACTTCGGTGCGACCGATGGCGTCTTCGTCGTAGAGAATTTTCCAGCCGTTGCGGCGGATGGTCAGCGTCAGGTCGGTATCTTCGGCAACCGTGTCGCCGGAAAATCCATGGTTCGCGCGCAGCAGCTCGGCGCGCCACGCGCCCACGGCGCCGGGCACAACCGGAATACAATTCAGCAAATCGAACGCGCGCTTTTCCAGGTTCTGACTGGTGATGTATTCCAACGCCTGCCAGCGCGTAAGCCAGCGATTGCGGTTCATCACCTTCACGTTGCCGGCGACGGCGCCCACCTTGGGGTCGGCGAAATGACGGACGAGGCGGGGAATCGCTTCGGGGTCCACGATGGTATCGCCATCAATGGAAATGATAATTTCGCCGGTGGCTTCCGCGAGGCCGTGATTCAGCGCAGCGGGCTTGCCGCGATTGGGCTGGCTGATCAGGCGCACGCGGGGTTCGCGCGAGAAATTTGCGTTGACCAGCTCGGCGGTGCGATCCGTGGAGCCATCGTTCATCACCAAAACTTCCAGCTTGGGATAATCGCAAGCGAGCGCCGCCTGCACCGTTTGAACGATTGCGGCTTCCTCGTTGTACGCAGGGACCAGGACGGTAACGTTGGGTTTGTATTCAGGACGATCGGCGGGCGCCGGACGCAATTTTTCGATGAGCGCCAGCAAGCCGATAATCAAGGCACGGCCGCTGACCAGCAGAATCCCTGCCATGAAAATGAATGCAATTCCAGCGCGGAACCAGCGGAACACTTCGAAAATAAACGCGTCGGCGCGGACCATCAACCATTCCTGGTGCGAAAGCGGCGGCATCACCTGCGCGCGCGATTGCCCCAGCAGATCCGAAACGGAAACGAATTCGTAACCTTTGTCGCGCAGCCCGTCAATGATCTGCGGCAACGCCGCCACGGTGTTGGCGCGATTTCCGCCGCCATCGTGCATCAGGATGATGTTGCCCCGTCCGAGCGTGGCGTCGTGTAGCACGCGCTGCACGATTACGTCCGTCGGTGGCGGCGCTCCGCCATTCGGCTCGCCCCAATCGTGCGGGTCAATCTGGGCGCCGACGATGATATAGCCCATGGCCTGCGGAATCGGCAGCATCTGAATTTCGCTAGCAGTTTCCGGCTGATGGTCAATACCGTAAGGAGGGCGGAACAGCAGCGTCTTCACGCCCAGATTGCTCTCGATCAGCAGCTCCGTCAGATTTAGTTCAATCTGCAGCTGCGATTTCGAGATGGTCTCGAAGTCCGGATGCGTGAAGGTGTGATTGCCAATTTCATTTCCGAGTTGGTAGGCGCGCTTCACCAGCTGGGGATCCTGATTGGCAGACTCGCCGATGGCGAAAAACGCCGCGGGTGCGTGTTTCTGCTCGAGGATATCGAGAATTTTCGGCGTCCACTCCACGTCGGGGCCGTCGTCGAACGTCAGTGCCACTTTATGCGGCGCCGCACCCATTTGCTCAATGCGCCAGGACAGCGGATAACTCTGATACGACTCGTCGTCGAAGACGTCGCTGGTGGCATCGTAATCAAATGTGCGCCGGCCGCTCTGGGGCGTCGCGGTGATGCGCCAGATATCGCCCGCACCTTCCAGAATCAAATCGTAGCCCGGCGGAACTTCCTCGATTTTGGCGCGAATCGCGTCGGTGGAATGGGTGGCATCCCAGATGAACCAGATGGAGGGATCTTCCATGCCCAAGCGCCAGAGCGCCGTGCCGCGCACGCCGGCACGCTCGGCGGCACGGAGCTCGTTGTAGGCAGTGACGCTGTCGAGCATCCAGACGTTGTGGATTTGATTCTGCTCGTCTGCATAGGAATAGTGCGGATTCAGCGAGTCGGGATCGAAAGTGACGTCTGATTCTGATTCGACCGCGGTGATAATTCCCTGTTGGAACGTAAGCGGCTGAGCGATGGGGTGCGGAACTTTTTTGGATTTCGCCGGCCAGTCGTAGCCGTAATTCGCGATGCCCATGACAATCTTTTCCGGCGGAACAATCTTCACGAGGTTTTCGATATTGCGTTCAAAGAAATCCTGCGGCGCGATCGGCCCGGCGTCTGAGGTCGGGTAATGCAGGTCATAATTCATCAAGATGATGGCATCGGCCTGTGTCGCCAGATACTTGTAGTCGTAGCTCCAATCCGCAGCGGGGACCGCAACCATGATTTTGAGGTTTGCGGCGTGCATCGCGATCGCCAGATCGTGAATGAATCGCGAGAAATCAGGCTGGCTGGTTTGCGGCACGCCCTCGAAATCAACCACGATGCCGGACTGGCGCTGCGCACTGGCAAAATCCGAAAGTGATTTCGATAAGCGTTCGCGCGCCGCGGGATTTGCCAGCATTTCCGCCATTTCTGTGGTGACCCAGGTTTTCCCGTCGTAGTTGTTAACCATGGACATGACCGGCAGCTCGATGGCGCTGGCCTGCATCCACGACGAAAGCTTGGGATCCTGCTCGATGTCCAGGCGGCCGTCCGCCGAAGAAGCGTGCAGCGCGTCAGGGATCAGCAAGTCAATGTCGTGGTAATGCAGCTTCAGCGAAGCGAGGCTGGTGGGATCGTCAGCCACGTAAAATGCCGCGCGCAGCGGATCGTAATTCTGCGGCAGCTTGCCCAGCGCGGCTACTTTGCGTTTGCGGCCTCGCGGCGTCGTTTTGGATTTCAGCTTCGCGGGGACCGCGTGAATATTCCAGTGCGTGGCCGCCGAAAGAATGTCCGGCAGTTCGGGCTTGCGAAATACGTTGACCACGAAAACGACCAGGATGAGCGTGAAGAGCCCGCCGGTAATTTCCAGCACGCGGCGCGTGCGGCGCCAGCGGCGGCGTTCCTGATCGTAGAAAATTGGCTTGCGTTCAGGCATTCAGACAATCCAAGCTAGCTGTCCCTTGAGACGGTGTCAATGACTCCCACCATTAAGATGCGCGCAAACGTCGCCGCTGCGGTATGTGCTGGACTGGCACTGCGGGTGTATCTGGTACTGAAATATCCGGTAACCGATACGGGCGACGCTCCATTTTACATCGAGTTGGCGTGGAATTGGTTGAAGAACGGCGTGTACGGCTTTGCGGTGCATGGGCAGCTTACGCCTGTGGACATGCGCGTCCCGGGGTATCCGGCGTTTCTGGCGGCGGTTTTTGCGGTGGCTGGGCAGTCGCCACGCGCTGCGATGCTGGCGCAGGTGGTGGTGGATTTGGCGACGTGTTTTGTGATCGCGCTGATTGCGGCGCGGCTGGCACCCGAAAATTCACGGAGACGCGTGGCGCTCGCGGGATTGTGGCTGGCGGTGCTGTGCCCGTTTACGGCGAACTACACGGCCGTGGTGCTCACTGAAACGCTGGTGATATTTCTGACGGCGCTGGCGATTCTGGTGCTGCTGCAGACGGATGTAGGTGGCGCGCAGGATGTGCGTGCTGGATCGTTCCTGGCGAATCCATGGCTGCGCGCTGGAATCGTCGTCGGATTTGGCACGTTGGTAAGGCCGGAGACGCCGCTGGTGCTGTTCGCGGCGGGGTTGGTGCTGGTGGCGAAATGGTGGCGGCCGGCGGATTGGATGAAGCTGATTCGCGCGGGGCTACTGATGGCGCTGGGCCTGCTGACACCGCTGGTGCCGTGGGCTGCGCGCAATTGGAACACTGTGCACGATGTGCAATTCCTCGCGCCGCGCTACAGCGAATTGCCGGGGGAATACACGCCGCTGGGATTCACTGCGTGGACGAACACCTGGATGTGGCGCTTCCGCGACGTGTATTTGACGCAATGGAAGGTAAACGAAGAAGAGATCGCGATTGACGAGCTTCCGGCGTATGCCTTCGATTCGCAGGACGAGAAAGAACGCATGGCGGACTTGCTCGATCAATATAACGAAGCGCTGACGATTGATCCGCTTCTGGACCAGGAATTCCGCGAGATTGCGCGCGAACGCACCGAGCGGCATCCGCTGCGGACGTACGTGAAGGTCCCGTTGCTGCGCACTTTGACGCTGTGGTTCACGCCGCGCGTCGAGTTGCTGCCTTCTTCGGGACATTTGTGGCCGTTGCGCGAGGAGTGGCAGGACGACCGGCCGGATTTTCTGGTTACGCTGGGGCTAAGCGTCGTGAACATCATCTATATCGCGCTCGCGCTGGCAGGAGCGTGGCTGGCGCGGCGGCGTCCCGGTTGGGCGCTGCTGATTCTGATCTGCGTGGTGCGCACGCTATTTTTCGTGAAGTTCGTAGAGACACCGGAGCCGCGCTACGTGCTGGAATGTTTTCCCGCGGTCATCGCACTCGCCGCGCAGGTTTGGTCTCGAGGTTCCGCGCAAGTACCTTCGCAATGACAACCCAGGAGCCGCCAACCATAAGTTCGGTGTCTAATAGGTGCGAGGGGCTGATTACTTCACAATGCGACGGATACCATTCAGATACATTTTCCCGATTGCGAGTTTTGCCGTCGCTGCGCTGTTGTTATCTGTTTCCAGCTGGCTGGCCTCACGCGATAGAGATAGAGACAGAGGCGAAGTTGGCGTTGGGTGGGATTACGTCGATCTTGAATCGCCACCACTGGCTGCGGAATTCGTGGGAGCAATGTATTTACCCGCCGCTGTGGCCGTAGCTCCCATTCTCATCGCGGGTTCATATCTCAATCAGGTCTATCCGATTTATGGCAGGGAGATTGAAATCTTCAGCCTGGTGATCGTCGCGCTCGCTGGCTTTCTGCATTGGTATTGGATTGGCTGGTTGCTGGAAGGACAGATGGGGTATCGATTGCCCTCCACGAAAGGTGTGTTTAGCAAACGGAAACGATTTCTCAATTCTCTAGCAATAGCAATCGCAGCATGCCTCGGACTTCTTGGAGTATTTATAGCCTTTCAACCTGGGGAGATGCATATTGGAATTATCAGTGTTATATGGGTGTGTTTCTGCGTGACCGGACTATTTCGCTGGAGGCGCGCTCCAGACGACCCGTTGCCGAAAACGACCGAGCTCTCGCTGCGCTAACTTTCTTCCACCGGTTCGGGATGGATCGTCAGGCGGAAAATTTGGGGGAAACGTTCTTTCACGCGGTCTTCCAGCGCGGCGGTGATGTCGTGGACTTCGGTGATGGGCAGGCCGCCATCCATGGCGCAGTGGCAGGAGACCAAGATCTTGTGATCCACGTTGCGGACGTGTACCTCGTGGCAGTCCGTCAGCTCGTGGTATTCCGACTGCAGTGAATTCAGAAACTCCTGCACGGTGCGCGCGAGCTCCTTCATCTCCTCGCCGCCGCCGATTTTCACGCCGAGCGGCTCGATGTGAATATTCACGAGCGCGCGCGGGTCGGTTTCCTTCAGGATGTCTTCCTCCAGCTCGGAGGCGCGGCGGTGCGCTTCGCGGAGGCTCGCATCCTCGTCCACTTCCAGATGCAGCTCAATAAAGAGCCGATGGTCGAACTGGTGCGCGGAAAGTTCATGGACGGCGAGGCCGCGCCGTTGCGCGATGGCGCGAATGGTTTCGAACAAATTCTCATCGGTCTTGGCGCGCGGCTCCACGTGCACCACCACATCCGCCGGAACAATCTGCGCAATGCGTTTTTCCACAGCGTTGCTGGCGACGTGCGCCTGCTCCAAACTTGCCGTACGCGGCACGCTGATGGTCACGTCCACAAAATAGCGCTGGCCGGCGCGGCGCACGCGCACGCGTTCGGATTGCAGCACGCCTTCGGTCTTATCTACCGCTGTTTCGATGCGTTCGCGCAGACCGTGAGGAGCCACGTCCAGTAGTGCGTCGGCGGTGCGTTTGCCCAACTGCGAGCCGATCCAGATAATTACGCCGGCTACGCCCAGCGCCGCGACGGCGTCCAGCATATCGAGCCACGCAATTCCGTAGCGCGCGCCCAGCCAAGCGCCGGAAATGCCCAGAATGACGACGAAGGTGCTCCACACGTCCGTGGAAAAATGCAGAGCGTCTGCTTCCAGCGCTTCGCTGGGATATTTTTTCGCCACGCGGCTCAAACCGCGCGCTCGGACGAAATCAATGCCCATGCAAACCGCCAGAATCAAAATCGCCTGCAGACTGGGACGCATGTGCGCGGTATGGAATACCAGACGCTGAAAAGCTTCCCAGATAATGTACACGGCGGTTAGCAGCAACAGACCGGTTTCAACGAACGCGGAAAAACTTTCCACTTTGCCGTGGCCGTAGAGGTGATCCGCGTCCGCAGGCTTATCCGCGACGCGCACGGAAAGATACGTGATGACCGCGGCTACGAGATCGAGAATGGAATGCAGCGTTTCCGACAAAATGCCTAGGCTGCCGGTGCGCACTGCAATAAATATTTTCAGCGAGACCAGCAGAATCGCCGAACCCACGGAGGCGAGCGCCGCCAGAGCCTTTTCGCGTGATGCGCGTTCCAGCGCGTCAGAAGCCATCGGGGGATTATACGCTGCGGCGCGGCTTTGGCCGCGCCTCGAACCTTACCTTAATCGATGACAAGGAATGCCGGGCGCGGAATGAAAATCGACCCCAATTCTTGCGTATACGATTTCGGCGCGCCATGAATTATATGCGAGCTATTTCGTCTGGGAGAAGGAGTGCATGCTTCCGGAGAAGCGAAATGCTACGACCACGATTGCCGCCGAATCGGAATCTGTGCCTGCCCGCCTTCCCGGCACGAAATGCCATTGGCGCACGGCTGTCAAGGCTGCGGTGGTAAACGGTTCTGCATCCCGCAGGACTTGCACGGAAGTGAGTTGGCCCTGCGTTCCGACGAGATCGTACAAGATCACGCTGCCATCTCCCACGCTGGCGGCTGGGTATTGAGGCGCGACGGCAACAATCGGCAGCGCTGCCCTGTCTCCCGCGCTCGGCGAGGATTCGTCGAACTCTTGCTGGGGAGACGCCCGCGGAGGCTCGTGCGATTGCGAAAATTGGAAAGTTATTCCGACTCTAGCGGCAACCGCTTGACCATCCAAGCGCGCCGGGAAAAAGCTCCAGGTTCGCACGGTGCTAAGCGCGTTCTCGAGAAAAGGCGATGCACCGCGAACAACTTTTGCCTCAACCATCCTCCCTCGATTATCTATCAGCGCGTCGAGGACAACTTCTCCGCCGAAAAGCGATTGCGATGGGTAAGGTGAGCTAACGACCGAAAGCGGCATGGGTGGCGAAAAACCGACGGCCTTACCGGAGAAGCTGTCATACGGCCCATCAGTTCCCGAAGGGGTGTACCAGGCTATACCTCGCTGCTGCAACAGTGCGATCGCATAATGGATGGGTACACCTGCTCCTATTCCGGGCGTATCTTGCTCCGCAGCCGTCGCAAGCGGGACCAGGCTTGAGCGAAGCCACAGGCCTTCGACAAGGCCGACCACGCCCTGGGAATCGGCGGAAACGATTGGAGCGCCGCTTTGGCCTCGCTGCACCTGGTTGTTGAACAGAAACAACTCGGTGTCGCTCCGCCCCTTGTCCAATTGAGAAAACTTGAAATCGAAAACTTCGCTCGGCGAACGCTCGTCCACTGACGGATCCAGGGTATAAGCATCTCGCGGCTTGGGCGGACGCAGCGAAGCGGTGAGCACAGCGTGGCTGCGCGCCAACCAGTCGTAAGCCAACGGTAGAAACGCAACTCTATATTTGCCTTCGAATGGATTTGGCGTTGCGCGGAGTATGGCTACGTCGTGATCCCGATCGGCAACGATCAACGTGGCCAGAACAAAGCGGGGCGGGCCCGATCGCTGGCGAAGCAACACATAAGGCTGGCCTCCGTGCAGTTGACTGAGCACATGCGCGGCGGTCATCAGGTAGCCCTGCTCGTTGATGAAGAAGCCATCGCCGTAGAAAAGGTAACGATAGCCCCGGTCGGAAGGAGATTGATCGACTGGGTAGACGATCGCACAGATCGCGGCCGAGAGCGCACCGTCAGCTGTAGGTGTGCCGGATGCGGGGCGCGACGTGGAGAACCATGAAATGCAAACCACGGCAGCGAGCGTTAGCGCGTGCAATTTGTGAACTCGTTTCATTGGCACAGAGTCTTCGCCGAAGTGCTTTCTCCTGGAGTAACCAGCATAGCCCTGCCTCTTCGCGAAACAACTGGTCTGAGGAACAGTTCCATCGCACTCGAAACCTGTTCCAGCCACGAGGTTCGACGATCACGTCTTGCGATCGTAGTTCGCAGCCAGCGCGAGGTCGTAGCCAACAGCGCTTCAGCAAATGCTTTTGATGAAAACTCGCCCTGGCGCCCGCGGATTCAAAAGGAGCACAGCCAGGAGTTGCTGTGCCACGGAAAGTGCGTCAGTTGACTTCGATAGTGGTTACGCTCAGTGCGGGCAGCGTGATCGCGAGGGACGAGCCGCTCACCGGCATCGATCCAATGGAGACGGGCTGGACAGGGTTTTGCCCTTGCGCGGAAGCCGCCGTCATCTGATACAGGTTTGCGGTGCCGGAAAGGGCTAGGCCGTTGATGGCGGTGACTTGCGAGCTGGTGGAGCGGTTGATGGCAACGAATACGAACCTGCCCGGCGTGGTGCTGTCCTTGCTGGCGTAGACCACCACATTTTGCACGTTGCTGGATGTTGCCTGAAGCGAGGTGTCGCCGAAATTCGCGCCGGCTCCGTCGAAATCGCGGAAGGCGCGGAAGCCCGCCAAAGCATAGGAATAAGTTCCGTTCGGAGGCCAGAAACTTGCGGCGAAGACTCCCTGGCTGCCGAAGATGCCCAGATTATCCGCCTGCGCGATGGTTCCGGCTATGTGGTTCCAGCCGCCATTTTCATATTCGGTGAGGGAAATTTTCGTGCCGGGAAATTCCGCGTTGATCTTCGCCTGGAGCCTGCCGAGGATATTGATCGGAGTGTTGCCCAGTTCCTGATAGATCCAGGGATTGCTGTTGGTGGAATCGGTGAAGGTGGGATCCCACAGGGCGCGGGGGCTCTGCACGATGAGTTGCACCTGCGCGTCCGTAAGACTTGTGCCGGACATATCAATGCTGCGCGTGCCGTTCGCGTCGTATTCCTCGACGTACCAGTGGAAATCATAAACGTCGACGAGCGGCCTGCCGTAGGAAGCTGAGGCCGTGCTGAGCGCGCTGAGATATTTATCGGGGAACCAATTCGCACCGTTGGGCGTGGCGCTGAGCTCTCCCTGCCAATTGTAGATGCCCTGAAATCCGTAGTGTACGGGCCCGAAGATCACCATGTCTGGAAACTGGTTCTTCAAGGCTTCTGTCATGGTGATGGTCTTGGCAATGTAATCGTCCGATGTCACTGGATTCGGCCCCTGCACTTCCAGATGCGTCGAGTTCCAAAGCTCGGGCTCGTTGTCCAGGCTGACGAAAGTGGGATGCGTGGGATTCGCGCCAAAAATTCCCATGCCGGAAAACTTCTGATCGAGAGCCCAGACGAATTCATCCATGAACACGTTGGCGTCGGTGGTGGGCGGATTCAAGGTGAAGGGCGCGCTGGAGACGGTGCTTTTTTGATCGACAACCTGTTTGAAGCGCGTTAAATCCGGAGGATTAGCGACGCTCACCGGACCGTTTTCGTCTCCGGCCACCAATCCTTGCAACTGTACAGTGATCAAGCTGGCCAAGCCGATCGATTGATCTGCGGCGATGAAGCTCCGAACTGCTTCGGCTGGAACCGTGCTGCTGCTCAGAAAGTTGTCGTTCTCGTAGAGATAATCGCTGCCTGCGTTCGAAGCGTTCGTCTCCCAATTATAGGCGGTCCAGCGGTTGCCGCCGTCGCGATCAAAAGTGAGCTGCAGCGGAGCGCCGGTTTCACCGGAATAAAAATTGAGGCCGTAAATCCACGGGGAAATGGGTTTGGTTTGTGCCGGATTGATGGTGATGGTCACGTTCGCAGTGGGCGCAGCGGGAGTGGCGCTGGCTTGCGCGGAATTGGGGCTCTGGCCAGCGGCGTTCACGGCGGAGACCACGTAGTAGTAGGTGGCGCCGTTGGTCACGGTGGTATCGGTGTAATTCGTGAGCGTGGGCGAAGCAACTGCTGTGGTGTACGGCCCGCCGTTGGTTGTCGAACGCTTGACGTTGTAACTTGCCGCGCCTGCACTCGCGTTCCAACTCAGACTCACTTGCGCATTGCTGCCGGTTGCCTGCAAGCCTGTCGGCGTGGCGGGAGGGTTTACCGGAGCGACCGGCGTGGCTGAAACTTCGGAGGAGTTGGCGCTTTCGCCACCGGAGTTCACGGCTGAGACCGCATAGAAATATTTCGTGCCGTTGCTGAGCCCGCTGTCGGTGTAACTGTTGGCAGTGGGTGCTGAGATCTGCGTTTCCGCGCCGCTAGCGGTGGAGCGCTTGACGTGATAGCTGGTCGCCGTGGCACTGGCAGTCCAGCTCAAGCTCACTTGCGCATTACCTGCAACAGCTGCGAGGCCCGCGGGAGCAGCCGGCGCAGGCAGCACCGGCGTGGCGTTCACTTCCGCGGAGTCTGCGCTTTGTCCCGCTGAGTTATACGCCGAGACAACGTAAAAATATTTCGTGCCGTTGGTCAGGCCCGTGTCGGTATCGCTGGTTGCGGCCTGCGTTGCAATCTGCGTATAAGGGCCGCCCGTGGTCGTGGAGCGTTTGACATAGTAGCCGGTCGCGCCCGAGCTGCCGGTCCAATTCAGCGCCACCTGCGCGTTTCCAGCGACAGCTGCGAGCCCGGTCGGAGCCGCCGGGACGGTCGTTTGTCCGCCTCCACCGCCGCCTCCCTTGTAACCGGTACTGGCACACCCCGCATGCAACAGCAGGACGCCGGTAAACAGAACCAGCACGGGAAACGGGAATAGACGGTTGGCAAACTTCATCTGCTTCGCCTCCCAACTGGCGCGACCGCGGGGCAAGATTCCTTAGGTCCCCGGGGAGTATCCGGGCTATGAGTTGGAAATAAATGCTTCTGTGGAAATAGGTTAAGGAAGTGGCAAGTTCTCGACAAGTTGTCCGGTAGGCCAGAAAAGGTTCCAGTCCGCGCGGGTCATAAGCGCCGGTCGCGTAGCAGATTTTTCAAGTGCTTGCCCCTTTTTGAATTGCCGCCGTCTTTGGGTAATGCGACGGAACAGCCCCAAAGGTTCCCCGTTTGCCAGTGCTTTATCGCGATGGCTTAACTTCTTGGCTAGCGGTGCGCCACGGTTGTGCAGTCCATCATTACTGGTACACAAACTTATTCTTGCGGTAGTATGGCGTGTCTTTTCACTGTGGTGGCCGCATGCGCACGAGCCTAATTTCCATTGCTCGGATCGCGATGTGTATTTTTATTTCCCCCGCAACCTGCCTGGCGCAGCAACCTGTCGCGCCCCAGATCTCCGGGAACGAGAACGACCAGCTGTGCACAATAGCCGGCACGGTGCTGAGCGCGAACACGGGTGAGCCGTTGAAGAAAGCGCACGTGGTTCTGCATCCCGAGTCAGACGCATCGAATGACCACCCATTAACCGCGACCACCGACGCGTCCGGCCATTTTTCTGTCGACAAGATTCCCGCAGGCAGGTACGGCCTTACGGTTGACCACGCGAATTACTTGGACACGCAATACGGCCAAGATCAGCCTGATAAACCCGGCGCGACGCTGAGCCTTGCGCCGGGCCAGAAAATGACGGACCTCCTCTTCCGTTTGCATCGAGCTGCGGTGATTGCGGGGCGTGTCTTGGACCAGGATGGCGACCCGGTTCTCGACGTTTCCGTGACCGCCGTGGCTCACACCACTGTTCGCGGAAAGTTCAAATTTCGGCAACGCGCGAGCGAAAAGACGAACGATCTTGGTGAGTACCGAATTTACGGTCTTGAGCCCGGCCGCTATCTGCTTCTGGCGAGTCCGCCCAGAGTATTTCCTTGGCGGAACCCTGATGAACAAGCTGCGTATCTCCCGACGTACTATCCCGGCACGACGGAGATCGCTCG
>Ga0228598_1000016_pt1 | contig 23615 bp, 20 predicted proteins | sample CZU4metagenome_FD_182726 | JGI IMG/M metagenome (GOLD analysis project Ga0228598, IMG submission 182726) | Spruce rhizosphere microbial communities from Bohemian Forest, Czech Republic - CZU4 | ecosystem: Host-associated > Plants > Roots > Rhizosphere | place: Czech Republic: South Bohemian... | reverse complement strand
GCCGACGTGGAGCTCGAACTCGAAGCCGATCGCGACTTCGCCGTAGCGTCACCGATGCCGGAGCCGGAATCGGCAGCAGGAGGTGTCTACTGCGATTCCGGCTGCCACGAGATTAAGCCAAAGTACGGCATGCCGAAGGTTAAAACGGGGAAGCCCGTCGGAAGCAAAAAAAACGAGGCGGCACTGCACTTCAAGTGACAGACCTCAGCGGACTAAAACGTCAAGTTCATGGAAACAGTTGCAGGAATTTTTCCCAGAGGATCAACGCCGCGGCGTTGTGGGAAGTGAGCGCGGCAACACCCTCCTGCACCGCCGTGGGATCATGCAGCAGCCCCACGGCTTTGTTAGCAATGTCGCAGGCATCGTCAGTAGCGGCTTGCCAGTTGCGCGGGGCCCACGCGATCGCGTCGGAGACCACTGAAGCCACGCCTTGCGCGATTCCATCTGCTGTCACCATGTTGAAACCTTCGGTATAGGATGGCTGCAGTAGCAAGTCCATCGAACCGACCGTGGCTAGGAATTGCGGCCACGATTGCCAGTTGCGTTCGACTACCTTAGCGCGCGGCACATTCAGATACATCTGCTGGATGGCGGCAAGAATCGTTTGCCCACCGCCCTCGCGCCTGCCCCCCGAGATCCAGAATTCCAAGTCAGCTACGCGCAGGCGTTGTCCTACTTCAAGTGCGGCGGCCGCGGCGCTGAGCACGTTCTTGTAGGGGCGAATGGCGCAAAAGCATCCCATGCGCAGCGTGCCCTGCTGCCACATTGGCCGTGCCCTCGCCGAGCCCATGGGATACATATTCGGCAGCAAGGTCATCGCAGTGCCGTAGGTCGCCTGCCACCAGGTCTGAAAGCGTTGCGAGTTGCCTCCAATGTGGAAGTTGGGACAACCTTGCGCGAGTTCCGCACCTTGACGCAGCAACTCGATGGCGCGCGGATCGGCCCGGAGGAATCCGATGTTGCTGTGGCTGACGACGGCAATTTCAAGGTCAGGGTTCTGTGACGCTAAGCTGGCCAGGTTCGGCGTCGGGATCCACGGCGCACTTATCACCAGATGTGAGAGCGGAATATGATGCGCCAGGGTTCGCGCCTGAAGTTCGGCCTTCATCAGGGTTTGGAGGTCGGTGAAAGAATTGATCGGCCAGATTTCGACAATGTAACCGGCCGTGCGTAGCGCCTTGGCGTTCTGGGTGGCGCTGACTCCCAGGCCGATGTGGCTGACATTTTGAGCGGCGGCGAAATTCTTGTAGGCGATCGCCAGCCGTGGCGTGTGGTGCTGCACTCTTAGCATGTGGACCTTTCACTGAGTCGCGCGTGGGCGGACTGACGCGCGCGCGAGCAAGTTGTATGGGATCGTGGCGGAGGCCTCCCCCGGAGTTGGCAGACTCCCTGGTTCGTCAAATTTTCAAGGGGTTACGGAGGAACGCTTCCTAGGCTTGCTATTTACTCTCTACTTCTAGTGTGACAGATTCGAAGGGTAAATAGGCCATGCTTTTGAACTTTATTTTCGTAATGGATTCAGCGAGTTACGAGGAATTAGGCCTCTTGGGGGGCTTGACAAGATTTTGTCGAAATTGGCTTTTGACAAGAATCACGTGGGAGACATCCGTCTTCGGTTGTCCCCCTTTTGAGATGTGCTTTAGGTTGTCCTGCTCTTCAGGACTTCGATAGCCTTCAGCATCTGCTGGTCTGGCTGCGGAGGCTGGGCCTTCTTCGTGGCGTCGTCGGCGGGGGTGGCGTTTTCGTCTTCGTCCGGCACCGGCCCATCTTCGTCGGTGTCAGCAACCATCACGTTCGGCGTTACGGCTGTGTCCTGAATTGCTTTGCCTGTGGGGGTGTAGTATTTGGCGATGGACAGAATGAGAGCAGAACCATCTGGCAGTTCCATCGTTTTCTGAATCGAACCATCTCCAAAGGTCTTGTCGCCGACAACATCGCCGCGAGCGTTTTCAAGAATGGCGGCAGCGACAATCTCTGCCGGTCCCGCCGTGCCTTTGTTCACCAGCACAACCACGGGAAGGTTGGTAAGCGCTTTGGCAGGGTCCGCATTAAAAGCTTCACGCGGATACTTCTGACCCTGAAGGTAAGTGATGGTTCCGTGGTTCAGAAATAGATTGGCCGTGGCGATGCCTTCGGTTTCGTCACCCTCAGCACAATTGCGCAGGTCGAGCACGAGCTTCTTCGCGCCTGACTTCTGCACCGCCTTAATCTTGGTTGCAATTTCCTGGGACTTCCCTTTGCTGAACGCATCTACCTGGATTACAGCAATGCCATCTTCCAGCATCTTGTCGGTCACAGGCGGAATGTTAACGACCTCGCGCGTAATGACGACCTTCTGCGGCTCGGCGCGACGGGCGCGGACGAGCGAAACCGTTACATTCGACCCAGGTTCTCCTGAGAGCAGGTTGCGAACTTCGCCAACCGACATTTCACGAGTGCTCTTGCCCTCGATGGCCTCGATGATATCCGTGTCCTGAAGCCCAGCTTTATCCGCAGGTCCACCAGGAATGACCGAGATCACTGAGGCATAACCAAATCGCTTCGAAACCGCAGCCCCAACGTCGGCCTTCCCTTCGGTCTGATGAGATTTGTATTCGGTGTACTCAGCCGCGCTCAGATAACTGGAATTGGCATCCAGAGACTCGAGCAATCCATGCAGAGCGCCGTTGGTCACGACCGGAATATTGGGCTCCTCCACATACTCGCTGCGCACGCGAGAGAGCACTTCGCTGTACACCTGGAGCTGGCGGTAAGCACCGTCGTTGCTGGAAGCGCGAACGCCATCCATTCCGCCCACCACCATAAAAAGCAGAACGACTGCTGAAGAAGCAAGAACTATAGCCTTGGTCTTTATCGACATCGGATTCGTTTTCTCAGAGAGGAAGTCACTTCCTAAGGAAGTGTCTGCATTATATCTGGTTTGATGCTGTATTTTCGGAGTTTGCTTCGCCAAAATCGTGCCCGTTGGTAACTAAGCGCCGCACGAGCTCAAGCCAGCGGCATCAAACTGTGATCGCTGATCGGTATTTTGCTCCCGATACTGATAAAAAAGGACTTACGTAAGTTCAACGGTTGTCGGAACCAGAGAATCTCAGAATTAGTGCGGGTCCGCGGACACGGCGGCGGGATTTGGCAGGGTTGAGGTTTCGCCAGGACTGCGAGGTCCAGCTCGATTTACGCCGGTGATTTGATAATCGGTGTAATCAATGGTCAGGACGGCTTTGCCTCCCATGCGAACCTGGGTTTCAGACTGGTTGTAGACGGGGAGCCAAAACTCTCCAATCTTGCTCCAACGATATTCGACTTCCGTGTGGCTGACCCAGAGGGATGGATTCCGGGAGGGTTCGCCTTGCATGCGGGCAACCGCGAAATCCTTGGCGTCAACCCACATTTTCCCCCGATAAAGATATTTGCTCGAGCCCTTGGGCTTTACCGCGAGAACATAGAAATCCCGGTCTGGCGTGTGCTCGGTTCCGATCAGAGAGAAGTCGTAGTTTCTCGGGCTGATTTCCAGCTCTTTCCGGTTTTGCTCTTCTTGTGCTTCCTGCTCACTGCTGAGCAGCTTCAGCAGCACATGGTTGATCAGCAACTTTGAGCCACTTTCGGAGACAATCTTGAATTCTTTCCGGTTAGGCGCGGTGTAAGTAGCTTCTACTTGCATCCCAGCATCGTGGCTGCCAAAGATACCGTGATAGTCCAAATGATAAACGCGCTTGCCGCTGTATCCACGCAGAGCCTGAGAACGCTGGGCGTTTGCGGCCATCAATTTTTGTACGATGACGTCTGTCGACAGAAGAGGAGGAGAGTGCAAATCGGAGTCAGCAAAGCTTAAAGTAGCCAGCACGGTAAGCAGCAACACGCTGGCTTGAGCTGCAAAACCACAACCGCGCTGCACCATGCGGCGCAACTGGGGCGGTTCCGAAGAGTGAAAGAAAATCCGCAACAGATTTTCAATCTACCATATTCGGAAGAGCCTTGAAGTCACAGAAGGAGCAGAAGCTTTTTGAGGCAAGAAAACGGGATCCGAATTGAGGCTAGAGCTGTCGGCTACGTATGCGGTCTGTCTTTGGGCGAACGTCTTTGCGGACTCGGCAGCTGTTCTCTGCGAACTCCGCCATTCAGACCTTAGGTTTAGGAGGTCTCGCGAGAATCTTAAAACGCGAAGAGCGCAGAGAACAGCCGCAGAGTGCGCGGAGATAACAAATCGAAATCAATAAACCTCAGACGTTGGACGATTTACCGAACCGCAGCCAGTTGGACCCGCAGCTTGTGGGTTGCGCGGAACAGCGTGTTCTTGATCGTGCCTTCGCTGGTGTTCAGAATGCCGGCGACGGTTCGCAATCGCAAGCCGTGATAATGCTTCAATTCGAACACGACTCGCTCCCGCGGCGAGAGCCTCTGCATGGCGCGCACAATGTAGGCTCGTAGCTCACGGCTGGCCATATTGCGCTCCGGACTAGCGCCGGCCCGCTGATCTGGGACGCGGTCAAGCACCTGCTCTTCTTCGCCGTCCGGGGAAATCGTCGTAGTCAGATCCCGATAACGAGACGATCGCTTTCGCAAATGATCGAGACACAGATTCGTAACAATGCGGTAGATCCAGGTATAGAAAGAGCACTCAAACCGGAAGCTGCCGATGTTGATGTAGGCGCGCAGGAATGCCTCCTGGTAAATATCCTGGCCGTCTTCCTGCGACCCGGTGAGATGAACCGCCAGTCGGAGCACGGCTCGGTCATACTGGCGAACCAGCTCTTCGAAAGAAGCGGTATCGCCCAACTGAGCCCCGCGGATGAGCAGCGTATCATCAACGCTGGCAGGGCCGACCTTTTGTCGATGCTGGCCTCGAAGCTGTAAGACTTTTTCCACGTTTTCTTCTCCGAAAAACGGTTCAGCCAACGAATTTGTAGCCCGTGCCGTGCACGGTCAAAATGAATCGAGGTTCCTCCGGCTTGGGCTCGACCTTCTGCCGGAGGCGAACAATGTGCGCATCCACGGTGCGCGTAGTGGGAAAGCGATCGTATCCCCAGACATCTTCGAGCAGCCGGTCGCGGCTTAGAGTTTCGCCCGGATGAATCAGGAAATACTTCAAGAGCTCGAACTCTTTCGACGAAAAATCCAGTGCGTGTCCCTTGCGCGACACCTGGCAACTGCGCAAATTTACTTCGACCTCGCCAAAGGAATATTTCTCTTCCGTCTTGGGAGCGGTTTTGGCACGTCGGAGGACGGCCTTCACTCGCGCCAGCAGCTCACGAATCGAAAACGGCTTGGTGACGTAGTCGTCCGCGCCCAGCTCAAGTCCGACCACCTTGTCTACTTCCTGTCCGCGAGCAGTCAGCATGATGATCGGAATCGAAGGCCGCTTCGCCTTAAGCTGCTTGCAAACGTCCAGCCCGCTCATCCTCGGCATCATGACATCGAGGATGACGAGGTCAGGGGACTCTGCAATGGCGCGCTCCAGTCCTGCCACACCATCGCCTGCGGTGATGACCTGATGCCCTTCGAATTCGAAGTTGTCGCGCAAGCCCGCCACCATGTTCGGCTCGTCTTCGACAATCAGAATTTTCGCCATGCTCTTGGACTCCGAACTTTATGCCATTGCTGCTTTGGATGCGTTCGACCGCAAAATCACGGGCAGATTAATGGTGAACTTGCTGCCTCGACCGGGCACGCTATCCACCGAGACCTCTCCGCCGTGCGCCTGCACAATGTGACGAACTAACGCCAAACCCAAACCGCTGCCCTTGGTGTTGTGGACCAGCGGATCGCCCACGCGATAGAACTTGTCGAAAATCTTCTGTTGCTCGCCCTGAGGAATGCCGATGCCATGGTCCACGACCTCGAGCTTGACCGAGCCGTTGTCACGGAACAGGTTGACGCCGATATATTTCTGGTCCTGCGAATATTTGAGCGCGTTGTTTACCAGGTTTAACAGCGAACGCGCCATGGCCTCGCGATCCACGCTGAGCGGTGGGACGTCCTCGGCAATCTTTTCCTCGAAGGCAAAACCGCTTTGCTCGATCTGGTAGCGATACGATTCGAGGGTGTTGCGCACCAGTTCGCGCATATCCGTCTGGCGGAAGTCGTATTCCTTCCGGCCGGCTTCGATGCGGGAAAAATCCAGGATGTTGTTGATCAGTGCGCTGAGCCGTTCGCTCTCCTTGCGAATGATGCTGTAATACTCCTGATATTTTTCGGTCGATTTCAGCCTGCCCATTTCCAGCGTTTCCGCATAAAGCCGGATCAGCGAGAGCGGCGTCCGCAGCTCGTGGGAGACGTTCGATACGAAATCAGATTTCAGCTTCGCCAGCGCCATTTCACGCGAAATGTTGCGGTGCGTCATCACGATTCCACCCGTAAGGAGCAATGAGATGGCGCCGAGGATGAAAAAGCTGGTGTGAACAAAGTGCTGGCCCAGGGCTGCCAGAGTGGTTCCGGGTAACTTAATTGCGAGCGTCAGGTTAGGGAACGCGCCTTCCAGATTGCGTTCCACTTCCGGTTCGCCACCATCCCACCCCGCGGAAGCCGCCATCGGCGTGGCTTCGTGCTTAGGGTGGACCATCATTACCACGTGGTTCTTGTCACCTCGTTCCTCCTGATGGGTCAAAAGCGAGTCCAGCATTTCCGGGAAGAACTGATCGCGTAGATATTCAGCATCGAACGCCATTCCACCGATCGCTTTGCGCTCTCCCGTGACATCGGGCACAAGAAAAAGCGCGACCGATTGATACAGTTTCTTATCGCCTCGCGGGGCCCAGTTGTCGAAAAAGTAGTAGGGCTTGCCCTTTTTCGACATCTCCTCCAGGTCTTTGACTTGATCCTTGTATTCCACCTGCATCCATCCTGTGGTCATGCCGGCGAGAGCGTCGGCCTCGGCGCGAAACGAAGCATCCTTGAGCCGCGACGGCTGCGAACGGAACGTCAATCTCCCGTTCGGTTCATAGACGAAGACGTGAGCAACGTACGGATGTGTGGCCAGAATCCTGTCCATGGTTTCGATACAGGCCTCGCCGGCGCTGGGGAATTCGCTTCGGACGTCATCGGTCAGGTCGTAGGCCTTCTGATTGATGTGCTTCTCGGAAATCGCCAGCACCTGGTTGAAGTCTCGCTGGAAAGCGGCTTCCACACCGCGATCTCGCTGAATTTCAGTCAAATGAACCGCGCTCAGGATGACCAGGGCAGCGGCAGGCAAGACCACGGCGAGCTCTAACGTCAGCATCAACCGGGTTCGCTCACTCCACCGCCGCTTCGATTTCATCATGATCTCTTAAACCTGAATCAGTTCCGAAACAAACATAGTTGAACAGGCAGCGCCATGTGTCAATCCACAGTAAAAACAAGTAAAAAGTTGTGAATTCGTGGATTGTCAGGGCAGGAAGCCGGGGCTTGGGATTGGCAACGGCGAGAACGAAGAAAAGATCTTACGGCAGGCGAAAATTCACTGTCACGTAGGTCTGGGCTTCGACAGCCACGCCGTTCCGCAGGTAGGGTTTGTACCGCCATTGTTTGACCGCCTTGACCGCAGCCTGCCCCAGGAGAAGGGAACCGTCCATCAGTTTCAAGTCTCGGATGTTGCCATCTTTGCCAATCCATGCCTGTAAAACCACGGCGCCCTGGAGCCCGGCTTTCAAAGCCTGTTCCGGATAGCTGGGGGTCACTTTCTGCAAGAGTAATGCTTGCGATAAATCCTCCGGCAGATTCACTGGTTCCACCTGGCTGAGCAGGGATGGGGAACGCCTGAGGCTTACGGGCTGAAATTCCGTGGGTTCCGGCAGGGGTGTCCTCAAGCTTTCTGGAATTTGGATTTGCGATGCATTTGCCAGACGACTCTGATCCAGATCGGCCTGTAATGTTTCGGTTGAAGATTCTGGCGCTTGATCCGGCAGCAATCCGGCTTGAGTAGAAATCCCACGTCCTCTCGACCTACCCAACCCTGGGCGCTTCGAACCCGCTCCCAGAGTCAGAGCCAAGAAATCCGGACCGGTATCACTTTCGGATGCCTGTGGCTTGCTCGATCTCATTTCCAAAGCTTGCTTATAAACGGCGGCCACGCTGGCGTACACACTCTGAATCCTCAAGGGCTGGCCAAAAATATAGCCTACGGAAGCGAAGGCTACGGTCAAAACCGATCCCCAGATGAATCGATTCAGCCTGTATCTTTTCACTCTTCTCGATCCAGGTGCGGCATCCTCCTGCCGGTTCATGGATCGGAATAGTCCCCGATCCAGAGTCGCGAATGTGAGATGCAGGGGCGCGCTGGTTTCGCTGCGGAAGTAGCCGGGCGTAGGGGAGGGCTGAACCAAGCCTGGAGCGGGAAATATGGGGGAGGGCTGGTCGAGCGATGTCCGCTGTTCGATGTTTCTGTCGCTAGTTACCGCGCCGAAGGTCGCCGGCTGGGCTTGCGCAAAATCGCCCCTGGCGATCCACGTCTTCATGCAACCCAGAAAACGGTCGTTGCTCAGGACGGCATATTTGACCTGATCGGGAATCAGGGGTTTGGTCAAGATCAAATCCGGAAGGTTCTCTTCATCCGTGGGCTTGGACATTCCACTGGTAAGCGCAAGCGTAAAGGCCGCCTTATTTAGCTTCAGGTCACGAGCATTTTTAAGTAAAAATGCAGCTTCCGGCCCGCTGTCCCAATCGGCCACGATGACATCGAAGCTTCGGCTGGTAAGCCACTCGATCGCGGTAAAGACGTCCGGACAACGTTCGATTTCCAGCTCAAGTCCAGTTAGAGCCTGAACCATCCGGTGCGACGTTTCCTCGTCAGAGGAGAACAACAAAGTGACTGGCGACATCAGCTATCAGGCTAGTTTTTCAGGCCGTCCCGTGACAAGTTACGAACTACCACCATTGTGCTATATCAGAAGACGGGGTAACTGCCGAGGCGATTACCTGTACTATTGGAAGGACAACCCGTGACTTGAGCATTGCGGCCCTGAGCGCAGCGGTCTCGGCAAACAGGGCATTGCCATTGACTTCGCCGGACGCATAGAATCCTCTGTTACCGCAGCTCAAAGAGGCCTATTGAAAAAAGTCATCGCCATGTATCCGGGCTCGTTCGATCCGCCAACCAACGGGCATCTCGACTTGATTGCCCGGGGCAGCAAGATCTTTGACGAGTTGGTGGTAGCCATTCTGCGCAATGCGGAGAAGGCCCCACTGTTCAACTTGTCGGAGAGGCTGCTCATGCTGGAAGCAATGACCGCGGGATTCAGGAATGTCCGCGTGGAGACCTTCGACGGACTGATGGTGGATTACGCAGCTAAGGTGAAAGCCAGCGCCGTGCTCCGCGGGATTCGCGCAATCAGCGATTACGAGTACGAGTTGCAGATGGCTTTGATGAACCGTAAATTGCAGCCCGACCTGGAAACCGTTTTCATGATGCCGGCAGAACAGTATTCTTACCTGAGTTCCCGTCTGGTGCGGGAGATCGCGCAATTGGGCGGCTCGGTCAAAGATCTGGTCCCTGAATTGGTGGAACAAAGATTGAAAGAAAGGCTCGACCCAGCCATTAAACTGGCAAATGCCAGAAAACTGAAGCCGAGGAAACGAGGATGACTCCAGTTACAGAAACACCTCTCGCGTTAAAACTGACCGAACGCATCAACCGCATACAGCCTTCCGCCACGATGGCGGTTGTGGCCGAGGCCGACAAACTGCGCCAGCAAGGGATTGACGTAGTCGATTTCGGAGCGGGCGAACCGCACTTTGCCACGCCGCAGCACATCAAGGATGCTGCCATCGCTGCGATTCATGGCAACTTCACTAAATACACTGCGGTGGCTGGTACGGCTGAATTACGCGACGCCATTGTGCATCGTCATGCCGTGGATTTCGATTCGGATTACCGGCGGGAGGAAGTAATCGCTTCGACGGGCGGGAAGCAAGCCTTGTTTAACGCGGTGCAAGTCCTGGTTGACCATGGCGACGAAGTCATTCTTCCAGTTCCTTACTGGGTTTCGTTCAAAGACATCGTGCGCTATGCCGGAGGGAATTGCGTACTGCTGGAAACCGACGAAGCGCAGGGCTTTCGAGTCACGGCGGAAATGATTGAGCGCCTGATCACTCCGCGGACCAAGCTCATCATCTTGAACTCCCCGTCGAATCCTTCGGGCGCAGTCATGGCACCGGAAGACCTGTCGCACGTGGTTCGTCTGGCCCACGAACGAGGCATCTGGGTGCTCTCGGATGAATGCTACGTATACTTAAATTACACGCCAAAACGATTCTCGGTGGGGTCGCTGCGAGAGTTCCGCGAACGTATGGTGATTATCGGATCGCTTTCCAAGACCTACGCGATGACCGGCTGGCGGTTGGGTTATGCGTTGGCGCCCAGCGCGGTCGCGAGCGCGATGAATAAGTTGCAGAGCCAGTCCACGTCCAATCCGACGTCGATCGTGCAGAAGGCGGCAGTGGCGGCTTTGAAAGGCCCGCAGCAATGCATAACCGACATGCGGGCTGAGTACATCAACCTGCGGGATCACGTGGTCAACGGGCTGCGCGCGATTCCGGGACTGAAGTGCACATTGCCCGAGGGTGCGTTCTATGTCTATCCCAACGTGTCTGCGTTTTTCGGGCGTGGTGGTGTGAAATCGGCTTCGGACCTCGCCGGAAAATTACTGCGTGAAGGTCACGTTGCCACGGTTCCCGGTGAAGGCTTCGGAACCAGCGACCACATTCGCGTTTCCTATGCCACGTCAATCGCGGAGCTGGACCGCGGGTTGGAGCGCATGCGAACGTTTCTCGTGGCCCTGTGAACGAATATTGCGTCGCGATTCTGAGAACCGGGAACTGAAAACAGACAACTGATTTCCCTGGTCGCTGATTTCCAGAACGTAGCTTGTAATCTTGCGTTCGATATCGCGCACATCACCGCATGGCCGATCTCTATCCACTTTTAATGTCGCCCATCTTCGACCCCCGTCCCTGGGGTACGCTGGATTTATCCCCAATCTATCCCGGCCATCGTTTCGAGGAAAAGATCGGAGAATCGTGGCTGACCGGAGACAATTGCAAGGTAGCGAATGGGCCTTTGAGAGGGAAATCACTGGCTGAGTTGAGTGCTCAATATGGCCGGACGGTGGTAGGGGAAGCGGCTAATGACCCAACTCGCTTCCCGTTGCTAACCAAATTTCTCTTCCCCCATGAAAAACTGTCGGTGCAAGTTCATCCCGATGACGAAACTGCGCACCACGCCGGTCTGCCCTGCGGCAAAACCGAGTGCTGGTATGTGGCCCACGCCAAGCCTGGGGCGCAGATCGCTCTGGGCCTAAAGCCGGGAGTCACGCGAGCGCAATTTGAGCAAGCGATTCACCAACAGCGTGCGGAAGAGTTGCTGAATTGGATCAACGTGTTTCCGGGTGAAATGATTTACGTTGCTGGCGGAACTGTGCATACGCTGGGGCCAGGCTCGATCATCGTAGAAACGCAGCAGCAGTCGGACACGACTTACCGTCTTTATGATTACGGTCGGCCACGCGAGCTGCATCTGAAGGAAGGACTGGCAGCGGTTAAAGAAGCTGTATCTTCGGGCAAAGTGATCCGCCCCGCTCCGACAATAATGAATGGCACAAAGAATCGCCGTTCCCCGCTGGTGGCTTCGCCCTTTTTCGTGGTGGAAATGTTCGAGTTGAAGGAGCCGCAGGAGTTCACGACGACGGGCGGAACGGAAAAGAGCTCGGTACAAATTCTAATCGCGGTTGAGGGTTGCGCTGTGATCGAGGCGCAAGGCGCTGAATCAGTCACTCTGGCCAAGGGAGATGCGGTGGTTGTTCCCGCGTCGATAAGCGGTTTCCGTGTGCGCCCGCAGTGGACAGTAGAATTCCTGAAGGCAGCCTTGCCTGGCGGGTTAGTGCCGGAGCCCGCAACCCGCATATGAAGGACAATAGAAAAAGCCAGGTGAAATCCGCGGTGAAAACGAACTCGAATTTCTATCCCGTAATTCTTGCCGGTGGTCGTGGCACGCGATTCTGGCCTCTGAGCCGCAAGCGCCGAGCAAAGCAGTTGCTGGCACTGGATGGCAAGCGGACGATGATTCAGCAAACCCTCGCGCGCCTGTTGCCGCTCGCGCCGGCCAAACGTTTTTGGATTATTACCAATGAAGACTCGCAACGTGAAATCGCGCGCCAGATTCCGCGCCTCGGCAAGCGACAAATCATCGCCGAACCGGTAGGACGAAACACCGCGCCGGCCATTGGCTTGGCGGCTTTCGTTCTGCTCCGAAGCGACCCCGATGCGGTGATCGGATTGTTCCCTTCGGATCACGTCATTGGCGATGAAAACCGGTACCTTCAGGTTCTGGAGAAGGGTATCGAGATTGCCGCTGCAGGCGAGAATATTGTGGTTCTGGGGATTCGGCCGACCCGCGCCGAGACCGGATACGGTTACATTGAAGCCAACGTAACGGAGAAGCAGGAAGCATTCCGGGTGCGCCGATTTACGGAGAAACCCGACGCCGAACGTGCAGCCAAGTTCGTCGCGGAGGGCAACTATTTCTGGAACAGTGGCATGTTTCTCTGGAGTGCGCGAACTCTGGCCAATGCTTTGCGGGAACATCTGCCGAAAACTGCGCTGCTGCTCGAAAAGATCGCAAGCACCTTCGGAACCGGGAAGTTTACCGGAACTCTTCGCCGGTTGTATCCGATGTGCGAAAACATCAGTATTGATTACGCCGTGCTTGAGCCGCGGTCGTCCAAAGGCGGGCGGAATTCGAACATCTTCTGCCTGCCGGCAGATTTCGGATGGAACGATCTAGGATCGTGGACCGCGTTGCACGAGCACAACATCGCGAGGAGCCAACCATCAGACGGGAATCTGATCTCGAGCGAAGGCACTTTCACTCTCAACGCATCGGGAAATTACATTCACGCACCGGGCAAATTCGTCGCCGCTGTCGGGGTGAATAATCTCGTAGTCGTGGAGACGGATGATGCCCTCCTCATCACCACGCGCGAGCAAGCCCAGGATGTAGGAAAAGTCGTGAAATATCTGGATGAGAAAAGACTGCATAGACTGGTCTAGAAGCTAACCACCCACGATGGCCACTTCCATCAAATTCGGTACCGACGGCTGGCGAGGCATCATCGCCGACGATTTCACATTTGATAACGTGCGCCGGGTTGCGGGCGCGATCGCTGCCTATACTCTGAAGCACGAAGACGCGCACCGGGGGATTATCGTCGGCTACGATACTCGTTTTGTGTCGCCGCAAGCCGCGCGAATCGTGGCGGAAGTCCTGGCCGAAGCCGGGGTTCCAGTCAAGCTGGCGAATGATTACACGCCCACGCCCGCGATTTCCTTTGCGGTAAAGCAACTCGGCGCCGCTGGCGGCGTGGTCGTGACATCAAGCCACAATCCGTTCAACTGGAATGGAGTGAAATTCAAAGGAAAGTTTGGTGGCTCGGGCACGCCCGTGATCATGAAAGCGATCGAAGAAGAATTGGGCGCCGGCGCGATGCCACGTGGCCGAAAAGCTGCGATTGAAGAAGTCGACTTGAAGCGAGCGTATATCGAAGCCATTACCCGCTTCGCCGATCTCGATGCGATTGCCAAAGCGAATTTCAAGATCGCGATTGATACAATGTACGGCTCTGGACGCGGTGTGCTGACTGGGATTTTCAAGGATCGCGGGATTCGGCACGTGGCCATCCGCCAGGAGTTGAATCCGCTGTTTCCCGACATCAATCCCGAACCGATCATTCCCCATGTGGCGATGCTGCAGCAAACCGTGTTGAAAGAAGCTTGCGATGCCGGACTCGCGACCGACGGCGATGCTGATCGCATCGGCGCCGTGGCCGAGGACGGCAGCTTTGTGGATTCGCATAAGATCTTTTCGGTTGTCACGCAGTGGCTCCTGGAAACGAAAAAATGGCCGGGAGAAGTAGTGAGGGCTTTCAACACCACGCGTATGGTCGATCGCATTGCGGCAAAGCATGGCCGCAAATTAAACGAATGTCCCATCGGATTCAAGTACATCGCTGACCTGATGATGGAGCGGGAAATTGTTATCGGCGGCGAGGAGTCCGGAGGGATTGGCTATTCGCGCTTTTTGCCGGAGCGGGACGGTCTGCTGAATTCGCTGCTGCTGGCCAATGTCATGGCTGACGAACGCAAGCCGCTGGGCCAACTGGTCGCGGATCTGCAGCGCGAGTACGGTCAGCATCACTACGGCCGGCGCGATCTTCACATCCCCGAGGATGTGAAGCAACAGGCCATTTCGCGGGCCCGATCCGACGGAACCAACCATCTGGGAAGTTATGCCGTCTTAAAAAAAGAGGGCATGGACGGGATAAAGTTTTTTCTCGATGCACCCACCGGCGGCAACGGCGCGGAGGCATGGGTTTTGTTCCGGGCATCGGGCACAGAGCCGCTGCTGCGCGTATATGCTGAGGCTGCGTCACCTGAATTGGTGAACGAAATCTTGGCCAGCGCGGAGACATTCGTGAAAAACGGATAGGAAGCAGAATCGCCCCACTCACGGTTCACAGCACTTTTGGGTGTCGCATTTGAAGGCCGCGAGTACGATAATCTGCTTAGGATAGTCAGCCAAGAATGAGCACAGCTGTCGCCACAATTCCGACCCCGACCGACTCGCCCGAAACGCGGCACTATAACCGCATTCGGAGGTGGCTCGGTGTCGCCGATTTTGTCCTCGGCCTGGTCTTTCTGGTCGCGCTGCTTGCGACCGGATGGAACGGTACTCTGCGCGATTTCGCCATGCACGGCGCCTACGAGTCCTACGCTCTGGCCGTTTTTCTTTACGTTCTGATGCTCATGTTGATCGGCAAACTGCTAGGACTCGGGCTCGACTACTACGGGTTTCGCGTGGAGCATCGTTACAACCTTTCCAATCAGAAGTTGCGCTCGTGGATTTGGGATGAAACCAAGGGATTTCTGGTCGGCTTGGCGATGGCGTCGATTGTGGTCGAAATGCTTTACTTTATTATTCGCGAGTTCCCACAATATTGGTGGCTCATCGCCTGGGCCGCATTTCTTGGCTTGTTCGTGCTGATGGCGCAACTCGCACCCGTGGTCTTGTTCCCAATCTTTTATAAATTCGAGCCGCTTGACAATGCAGATTTAAAATCCCGCCTGGTAGGACTGAGTGAGCGCGCCGGAACGCGGGTGCGCGGCGTCTACAAATGGAACCTATCGGAGAAGAGCAAGAAGGCCAACGCAGCGCTAACCGGGCTCGGAAACACGCGCCGGATTATTCTGGCAGATACGCTCCTCGAAAATTACTCCGCCGACGAAATCGAGGCGGTCTTGGCGCACGAGTTGGGACATCACGTGCACCGGCATATTTTGAAAAGCATCGCTGTGCAGGCTGGGATCACGCTACTTGGATTCTGGGCGGCAAACTGGGTGTTGCACTATGCCGTGGAACGAACCCACATGTTCGTTACGGTATCGGATTTCGCCAATCTGCCGTTGCTCGTCTTGGTTTCCGCCGTGCTGTCGTTCCTTCTGCTGCCGGCCCTCAATGCATATTCCCGCTCCAACGAGCGTCAGGCGGACCGTTACGCATTCCAGTCCATCGCCAATGTGGGGCCGTTTATCTCATCTATGAATAAACTGGCTGATCAGAACCTTGCCGAGCGATCTCCCTCCCGATGGGTGGAATGGTTTTTCCAATCGCATCCAGCGATTTCGCGTCGAGTGGCAGCCGCAGAGGCGTGGGCGAAGCTGCAGACGTCAAAGTAGAACATCGCGCCGCATGAGAATTTCCTCTACTCGGCGCAAGTCTTCCTCGGTATCCACGCCAACGGCATCGTACGCCGTCTCGGCCACATGGATCGAAATCCCGTTCTCGAGAAAACGCAACTGCTCCAGTCGCTCGCTGCGTTCTAACGAAGACTCGGGCAAACCACAGAAGCGGTCCAGCGCCACCTTACGATACGCGTAGAAGCCGAGATGCTTGAAATAGCTCGGACTCGTTCCATCACGGTCGAAGGGAATGGTGGAGCGTGAAAAATAGAGAGCTCTCCCTGTCGCATCGGTGACAACCTTCACCGCGTTGGGATTGGTGACGTCTTCCGGCGATGCAGCCGTTTTTAACGTCCCGACCTGGACGATCGGATCTTTCATCACGTCGAGCAGCGCCGCAATGTGCTCGGCCCGAGTCATCGCCTCGTCCCCCTGCACGTTGACGTAGACATCCGCTGCAACGGTCTTTGAAATTTCGTGGACTCGTTCGGTTCCGCTGCGATGAGCCGGCGAGGTCATGCGCGCGTTCCATCCGCGCTGACGGCAGACCTGCATGATTTCCTCCGAGTCCGTCGCGACAATGACGTCATCCAACAGGGGCGAGGACCGGACGCCTTCGTAGACGCGAGCAATCAGGAGTTGGCCCGCAATCTCGCGCAGCATTTTTCGCGGCAACCGCGTGGACGCAAGCCGGGCCGGAATGACCGCAATCGCTTTCATGCAATCAGTTTCAATTTTCTGGTGATCGGTTGCAATAGAGGATTCGGTGCGTACTAGATTCCGAGCAAGTTCGGCTGCAGCTTTGTGTATCCATGCTCCTGTGCCCACAGGTTCAGGGGGATCGTGGCCAGTTCGTCGACGACCGGCACGGCGTGGCCGTTCTTCGTTAGATCCACCGTCTTGATGTAGTGCTGGCAGGTGTCGCAGCCTTCGACCCGCACGTGATTGAACTCGTTTGCGGTGTAGACGGCGAGCTTTTCCACCGCTTCTTCTCCGCACGAAGCACAAAGAATCCGGCGGAACGGCCATTCGGTGGAGCAAAGCGCACAAATCAGAAATCGCTTTGCGCCGTCTCCTTCCGGACGAAGCGCGCCAACGAGAGGTTTTCCGCCGCAAAAGGGGCAAAGCGCGAGGTCATCCCTACCAGGTTTGCGTTCGCTACGGCCGGCGAGAATTTCCGCGTACGGTTGCAGAAATATCCACGCGAGCAAACCCTCGGTTGCCCCGAAGGTAGGATTAGGATCCGATCCCGTCTCCCAATAAGCAGCGAGTAAATCTCGGGATTCGGCATTGGGCCGCGCCTTCAAATCAGCGGCAGACTCGGCGACTGGGCCAGGACTGAAAGCGCCGACACAAGAGAGGAACTCTGAAAACTTCGGCAGCAGCAGCGGAAGGTCGAGGCTCTCATCGAACAATCCCGCAATCTTTTTTCGTGAGCCGTTCCCGCCGCATGCATCGACGTAGGCGTAGAGTCCCTGCTGGAAGGTGGCGATGCCTTTGTAAAAGCGCAGGCCTTCGGCGGCAAACGGATGGGCGGAGATCAACTCAGCCGCACGTTGAATTCGCTGATCCCACTTGGATCGCTTCATTTCCCCGCGGAGCTTTGTTTGGTCACCCGCTCGTACCAGAGGCGGTGATAAGTACGCGCCCAGGAGCCAGGAACACTTCCGTGGATCATAGCTTGAAACGATTCAGGCTCCATGAAGATGCTCATGTAAATATGAATGATGAACGCTCCGATCGTCGCCATCGCCGCGACCACGTGCACCGTCACCGCCAGATAACGCAGCCAGCGCAGACTCCACGGAATGGATTCAACGAACCATAGCCCCAGCCCCGAAATCACCAACAGGATCACACCGAAAAACATCAGCCAGAAGAAAATCTTCTGACCGAAGTTGAATTTGCCCACCGGCGGGAGTTTTTCATCCTCATTTTCGATGTAGTAATTTATCGCCTTCCACCAGCGTCGGTCGGCGTCGGTCGTAGCCAAGTCTCCGCGCCAGATTTTGTACATCCAGAGAACGGAGAGCGTGAAACCGACGCCGAACCACGGGTGCCAGAAACGGGCCGTCGGTCCGCCGCCCACCAGGTCAGCCAGCCAGAACATATACGGAGACCAAAAGGCAAGGCCAGTAATCAGGCAATAAATGTAGAGAAACGCGCCCAGCCAGTGTTGAACCCGCTCGCTCAGCGTGTAGCGAAGAATTCGCCCGCCATCTTTGTGGCCTGACTGTGTGGAAGAGATGACCTGCGAGGTGCTCATGGCTGACCTCTATTCTCGTCCTTCCGATCGGACAACGGCTTGGGGCCAAAGCGAAGATAGTGCATCGTCACGCCGACCACACCGAAGAGCATAGCCAGATTGCCAATCCACTTCGCCGGTCCCTTCCAGAACTTCACCACCCAAGGAATGTGCGGGTTTTTCGGCAATCCACCATAGGCTTCGGGATTAGTCACATCGTGAAGCACATAGATCACGCCAGTTCCGCCTACGCCCGCTGGATCGTAAACCCCGGCCTTCTCGATGCCGTAGTTCTCCCGCAGTTGTTTGGCGCGAGTCTCAGCCAGGTCCTTCATGTCATCTTTCGTGCCAAAATGCAGGCAGCCGGTAGGGCAAGACTTGATGCAGGCCGGCTCCAGCCCTTCATTCACGCGGTCCGAGCACAGCGTACACTTGAACATCTTCTTGGTCGCCGGATTGAATTTCGGAATGTTAAACGGGCAGCCGCTGACGCAGTATCCGCAACCAATGCAGTTCGCCTGTTGAAAATCCACGATCCCGTTCGAATATTGCACGATAGCGCCGTCCGCCGGACACGCGGCCAGGCAACCCGGATCGGCACAGTGCATGCACTGATCTTTTCGCATCAGCAGCGTGACGCTGCCGTCCTCGCGTTCGTGCTCGTTGAACTTGATCAGGTTCCAATAATTCCACGCGGTCTCCGGCATGGTCTGATAGCTGTTGTCGAAGACGGTGTCGGTAAACGTGTAGCCGTTCCACTCCAGACAAGCGACTTCGCAGGCCTTGCAGCCGATGCAGGTCGTGGTATCGACCAACTTGCACACCTGCTCAGTTCGCTCAACGCCCGCACCTGGAACCGGTCCCGCGTGGCCGGAGATTTTAACGATTTGCAAAGTTGCCTGGCTCATAACGTTCCTTAGGCTTTTTCCACCTTCACCAGAAAGCCCTTAAACTCTGGCGTATATGCGTTGGGGTCAACCACGGTCGGCGACAGCAAATTCGCCGGAGTACGAGCGTCCCTATCCTCGTCTTCCTTAATCCCGCGGTACCCTTGGTGGATCGGCAGCCCGATCTGATAGACCTTCTTGCCGTCAATCATCATTGGTCTGATTCGCTTGGTGACGAAGGCTTTTGCGATGTAAGTCCCGCGCGCGCTGATCACCTTGATTTTCTCTGAGCCTTTGACGCCCATTTCATTTGCCAGTTCGACCGGAATTTCAATGAACGGCTCGGGAATAAGCTGGACATTCATCGGGTTGTTCTTCGTCCAGTAGTGATATTGTTCGGTGAGGCGGTACGTCGTGCAGACCACCGTAAAACCTTCTTCGGGAGAACCGAATTTGTCGGCAGCGGTCTTTAGCTTTTTGACCACCGGATTATTCGACTCCGCAGGATGCAACGGATTTTTAATCGGGCTTTCGATTGGTTCGTAATGCTCAGGAAAAGGCCCGTCAGCCACCGCGCCGATCGGAACGAAAAGGCGACCCACTCCTTCCGGATTCATGATGAAGGGGCCGAGGTGGTCCTTGGGGTGCGAATCGGGCTTGAAGTCCGGAACGTCGTTCCCCACCCACTTCTGCGCCTTTTCGCTCCACCAGATTTGCGCTCGTGACGGATCCCAGGGCTTCCCTTCGAGATCGCACGAGGCCCGGTTGTACATCACGCGACGGTTGGCGGGCCACGACCAGCCCCAGTTCGGGTAAATCCCCAGCCCCGAGGGATCCTCAGTTCCGCGACGAGCCATCTGCGATCCGGCCTCGGTCCAAGAACCGCAATAGAGCCAGTTGCCTGACGTGGTCGTCCCGTCGTCCTTCAGCCAGGAAAAGCCGGGCAATTGTTGGCCGGCCTTAATGGTTTGATGGGTCACTGGGTCCTCGAGATCGGCGAGCGCCTTACCATTGATCTCCTTCGCCACTTCACCGAGCGACGGATGCTGCGGATCGGTGTAAGCCCAACTGGCATGCAAAAGTGCGTCAGGGAACTTTCCGCCCTCTTTCTGGTACAGAGCACGGACCTTCAGGAAAATTTGTGCCAGGATATCCTGGTCGAGGCGCGCCTCGCCCGGTGTAGGAACAGCCGCATTCTTCCATTGCAGCCAACGAGCGGAGTTCACAAACGTACCGTCTTTCTCTGCGAACCCGGCGCATGGCAGCCGATACACGGTGGTCTGGATTTTCTTCATCTCATCCGCCGTGGTTCCCGGAGCCCTCCAGAACTCACTGGTTTCATCCGGGTAGATTTCACCCACCACAAGCCAATCGGTGTTCTTGAGTGCATCAATGTTCTTGCGGGTATCTGGCCCGATCATCACGCCATTCATGCCGAAGGCGAACATGCCCTTAATCTCGCCCCGGTACATGTGATCCCAGATCTGCGTCCAGGAGTAGTTGCGATCGATTTTGGGGAGGTAATGGAAGGCCCAATCGTTTTGTTTGGTCGCTGCGTCGCCATACATCGACTTGAGAAAGGAAACCGTAAACTTCGGAGTGTTCGACCAATAGTTGAACGAGTCCCACGCCGTGGGTTTCGATGATGTCGGCGTGGTGCGTTTGAGAAATGTCGCAAGATCAGCATCGGCCGGGTTCGGCATCTTCAAGTAGCCCGGCAGAATGTCGAAGATGCCGGCCATGTCGGTGGCGCCCTGTATGTTCGAGTGACCGCGAAGCGCATTGACCCCTCCGCCGGCTCTGCCCACATTTCCCATCAGGAGCTGAATCATGGCCGCGGTGCGGATAATTTGTGTTCCGAAGCTGTGTTGCGTCCAGCCGACCGCGTAAATGATGGTGGCGACCTTTTTCATGTCGCCATCTTTGCGGACGGAGGTGAACAGTTCAGCTGCCTTGAGGAACTGATCTTTGGGAATCCCGGTGATGCGCTCAACAAGTTCTGGCGTGTATCGCGAATATTGCTGCTTAAGAAGCTGGTAAACACAGCGCGGATGCTGGAGTGTCAGGTCGTAAGCGACGTTCGGCGGCAACATCGGCGGTCGCGGCTCCGATGAAGCCGTGGTATGGCTGGGATTTGCCTGACTAGGCGCCTTGCCGCTAACATCGCCGCCCTCTTCGTAGTTCCACGTCGATTTATCGTAGACCTGAGTGGCGGGATCAAAACCGGAGTACAGGCCGTCTTCGGGCAGTTTGAATCCTTCCTTAATAAGAAACGATGCGTTGGTGTAGTGGGTGAGATACTCCCGGCCGAAACGATTGTTCTGGATGATGTAGTTGATGAAACCGCCGAGGAAGGCGATATCCGAGCCGGCACGGATTTGGAGAAACTGGTCCGCGGTGGAAGCGGTCCGCGTGAAGCGCGGATCAACCACGATCATCTTGGCATTACGTTGTCGCTTTGCTTCAATGGCCCATTTGAAACCGCAGGGGTGGTTCTCCGCAGGATTTCCCCCCATGATCAACATCATGTCGGTGTTCTTGATGTCGACCCAGCCATTGGTCATGGCCCCGCGTCCGAATGTTGGTCCCAAACTTGAGACCGTGGGCCCGTGTCAAACTCTGGCCTGGTTTTCCAGGTAGCAGACCCCCAAGCTGCGCATACTTTTGACTGCGAGATAGTTGAATTCGTTGGTGTCAGTGCAGCCTCCGATGAAGGCCATACCCTCGCAGCGGTTGACCGTGTTCCCCTTCGCGTCCTTTTCGACAAAACTGTCATCGCGAGTTTTCTTGGTCCAGCGTGCGATCTCGTTGAGCGCGTCGTCCCAGGAAATGTCCTCCCATTCGGTCGCGCCTGGACGGCGAACCTGCGGCTTCAGCAGCCGCCGCGGATTGAGGATGTCCTGCTCGAGCGATGCTCCCTTGGGACACAGCGTGCCGCGATTGATGGGATGGTCGGGGTCACCTTCAACGTGAATGACCTGCGGCGTCACGTTCTTAGCCTTGTCACCCAGCGTGTAAATGATCACGCCGCAACTCACTGCACAATACGGGCAGGTCGATCGTGTTTCGCTCGCTCGCGCGATTTTGAGTTCGCGTAATTGCGCGTACGCAGGGGCGAGGTCAAATCCAAACAAGGTTAACGCTGCGCCTCCCAGCGTGCTCACCTTCAGGAAATCTCTCCGGGTATTCGGCATGAATCTGACCTTCCTTTCGCATCGGAAGCTATCGGGTTCTTCCGATCAAGCGGCTATTAGGAATTCAAAGTCAAAACCAGTAAAGCAGAAGCCCACAAAGTCTTTGGATGTAGATGCCAAAGATTCAAGAAAGCCTACAACAATTTGCGGTCTGGGTGAAGACAAATTGTGGAAAAAGAGCGCGGAATCGCCAGACCCCCTCATTTGTAGGCTGCCATCGCGACGGCGACCACCGAATCCGCGCATCCATAATAGAGGAACCATCGGTCATGAAAGTACACTAGTCCTTCGGCGAATGTCGTTCCCGCGGCGTACTGGCCGGTCTTCTCGTACGGCAGTTCCGGTTTCAGAACGGGGTGTTGAGTCTGCTCTAACAAATGGGCAGGATCGCTTTTGTCGAATAGCGCCTCGCCCGCCGCGTAGGCATTGGGACCTAAATCTGGATCTCCATCTTTGACCGCATTCTTGCCGTTATAAATCACGACGATTCCCGCCGAGGTTAGAACCGGCGGCGGCCCAGTTTCGGGAAATGTACTGTCGAAGTGGCCGGACCGTGGGCGCAACACTTCGACCGGCGCGCCTTTCGCATCTTCCATCGGACTCCAATTCACCAGGTCGCTCGAAGTAGCCAGATGGATGGCGCCTTCACCCCAATACATCCAATATTTCCCGTTGATTTTCGCCGCGACGAGACGCCCTTTGTCGACCCGGGTCACAATTCCCGCCGACTTGTACTTTAGCTGCGCATATTTGCCGGTTTCGCCAAAGGCTGGCCCATGCTTTGTCCAATGCATCAGATCGGGTGAGGTCGCCATGCCAACCGAGTAGATCTTGCGGTTCCATTGTGTATAGGTGAGAACGTAAGTGCCGTCTTCAGTCTCGACAATGCGCGGATCTTCCACGCCGCCCGGCCATTCGCGGGACTGTTGCGCATCGTCCGCCGGATAAAAAACAGGATCTGGCCTTCGCGTAAAGGAAATACCGTCCTGACTCTCAGCCAGGCCGAGCCGCGAGGTATGTCCGCCGATCTGCATTGCACCGGAGTCGTCCTCAGCCCGATAAAGCACATAAACTTTCCCATCCCGCACCATCGCCGCGGGATTGAAAGTGTGCAGCACCTCCCAATGCACCGGTTTCTTTAGAATCGGATCAGCGAAAATTGACTCCGGCCGCGGAACGATGACCGGATTGCCACTCGCCGGCCGCGTGAACCCATCAATCTCCCATCTCTCGTCCTGCGCGTGCAACGCAATCGCGCTCAACAACACCGCTTCCAGCAAGAACTTCAGTCGCACCTTCACGTGGACAGTGTAACTGCTCGCAAGCTAATCACAAGAGTCACCCGACAAGAGTTGCGCTCCGGCAGCTGTAATAAATTGGTATTCTGAAGATGTACAAAACCGGGCACTGTCGGACAGTCTGGTACTTGGCCGGTACCAACTCAATTGTGCGATACTTGATATATTGCGCAACCGTATGCAATCGTGGGGTAGCTGTAAGTTGCTGTAAGCATGTTGGCTTACACCGTGGCGGCGTAGCTCAGGTGGCTAGAGCGACGGTCTCATAATCCTGCGAAAGTGCTCG
>Ga0228598_1000015_pt1 | contig 23772 bp, 25 predicted proteins | sample CZU4metagenome_FD_182726 | JGI IMG/M metagenome (GOLD analysis project Ga0228598, IMG submission 182726) | Spruce rhizosphere microbial communities from Bohemian Forest, Czech Republic - CZU4 | ecosystem: Host-associated > Plants > Roots > Rhizosphere | place: Czech Republic: South Bohemian... | reverse complement strand
CTGGGATCAGCCGCCGCGCCGCCGGTCGTGATCACCACCGGAGCGACTCCTTTTTCAAACAGGTCAAAAGCATGATCGAGGCGGGCGCGGTATACGGGAGACGGGCGACCGGAATACTCGGCCGCTCCGAACACTACAAGAGCGTCAGCGGGATGAATTTCTTGTCGCGAGGACTCGCGCACGATTCCCACACAAATTGCGGCTAGCCAGATGAGGAAAGGCGCAGCGAACGCCCCAAGCCACAGCAGCCCATGGCGTCGCAAAGGCCGTTTCGCAGCCGCGTCGCTCATCCTTGTGCGAAGAACTCGGAAATGTCCTGAGCAGAAATCGCACCTTCGCGCATGATGCGCCAGCGGGCTTCCTCATCGGTGAGGTCCACAATGGTAGAAGCCGTTTCGCGCGGCGAGGTCCCGCCATCCACGATGATGGAGATGCGCTCCTGCAGTTGATCTCTCACCGCTTCCGCCGTCGTACACTCCGATTCCCCGCTCAGATTCGCCGAGGTCGCTGTTATCGGGATTTTCGCCGCCTGTACTACGGCAAGAGGAATCTTGGCGCTAGGTATTCGCAGCGCCACGTTGCCGGTGTTGGCCGTCACCTTCAAAGGCAGTCGCGACGCGGCTTTGACGATGATGGTCAACGGGCCGGGCCAGAAACGCCGCGCCAGTTTGTAGAACTCATCGGGCAGCGGACGAGCCAACTCCTCGGCCTGCTCCTCACTTTCGATCAAGAGCGACAGCGGCTTGTGCCGCGAGCGTGACTTGATTTCATACACCCGATCGACCGCGCGCAGGTTAAAAGGATCCGCGGCCAGGCCGTAAAACGTGTCCGTTGGCATGCCCAGCACTTCGCCGGCACGAATCTGATCGGCCGCATACCGGATCAACGACGTCTCCGGCTTCTCGCTGTTTATCTTGAGAATTTCCGCGCGCACACGCTTCCTTCCCAGTAATGTTCTGAATCCGCGAAAGCTAACATACCATGAGCCATCACCGCAAGGAGAGATAAACACGGCTAGTGGCCTGTCCTGGATTTACTTAAGGAACCCAACGAGCCGGCTCGCTGGGACTATCGGTAGACTCGAGAGCCTTGTCGATTTGCTCAATCGCGTTCTGTTCGGCCTTCACTTGTTTCTCGTCGACGCCCCTGTCCCAGCAGGTAGCTACCATGATGCCGATTAAGCCAAGCGATAAGACCACAACGACGATAACGAGCATAACACTCATGTGGCAGCCTCGACGGCTTGTGCTCCCAATAATCCCACCAATTCCTCGAAACTCCAAACCGGCCTGCAGGCCCATCGATTAACCGCGTATGATTCCGCATAACCACCGTGAAGAAACCTACGACCACCAACGACCCGGCTAATCATTCCCGCCTGCGACGCATCGAGGGCCGCCACAACGCCCTTGTCAAAGAGCTGCGCGCAGCCTTTGCCCATGGTGAACTCACACCCGATGGCTATTGCGCTATCGAAGGCATGCGCATTCTGGAGGAAGCCATCCGCAGCGGACTGAAATTCAAGGCCGTATTCTTCCGCGCCTCCGCCGAAAACCGCGCCGAGCGACTGCTGCCCCAACTTGCCGCCCACGTGGAGACTCTAATGCTCCCAGACAAGCTGTTCGCCAGCGCTGTCCCGAGCGAGACTCCGCAGGGGGTGGCGGCGTTAGTCCGCTGCAAAGTTTTCAAGCTGGAGGATGTGCTGGCGAAGTCGCACGCCGGACCGTTGCTGGCGATTGCCGGAGTGCAAGACCCGGGAAATCTGGGCACGATCCTCCGCTCCGCAGAAGCCTTCGGAGCCGGAGGCATACTGCTAGGCGAAGGCACGGTCAACCCATTCAACTCCAAAGTAATCCGCGCGTCCGCGGGATCAGTCTTCCGCCTTCCCATCGTCCAAATAAAGCTGCCAGAAGTTCTCGACCAAATGCGACACATCGGCTTGCGCCTGATCGCGACTTCCTCACACAAAGGCACGCCGCTCGATCAAGCCATGCTGAGCGGGCCGCTGGCCATCTTCATCGGAAGCGAAGGCGCAGGCCTGCCGCGCGAACTGTTAACGCAAATGACCGATACTGTATCCATCCCCCACTCGCCAGCCGTCGAATCGCTGAACGCCGGCGTAGCCGCGAGCATCGTGTTATATGAAGCAGCCCGCCAAGCTTCTCACCACAGAGACACAGAGTCACAGAAAACACAACCCTAATTTCCTCTGTGTCTCTGTGGTGAAACGTCTGCTCCGTACCGTTCTGGAACACACACCTTCCTACCTCATTTTTCCTCGCGGTCTTTCATGTAATCTGTGGTGAGATGGTCAGGTGAACCAAGGCATCCGCTCAATTCACATAGAAGACCAAGAAACCAAAGAAAACCACAGAGATCCACGCACGAGTCCTATTCTTGGCGCCGCAATTGAGGTCCATCGTCACCTCGGCCCTGGTCTTTTGGAATCGGCTTACGAGGAGTGCCTGTGTCACGAGCTTTACCTTCGCGGGTTGAGCTTTCAACGACAAGTGGACCTGCCGGTCGAATACAAAGGCCTGAAGCTAAACTGTGGCTACAAGATCGACCTAATCGTAGGTGACGAAGTCATCTTGGAATTAAAAGCCGTGGAAAAACTGCTGCCAATTCACCAAGCCCAGCTTCTCACCTACCTGAAGCTGGCTCACAAACGCGTAGGCTTACTAATCAATTTCAATGTTCCCCTATTAACGCAAGGCATCATCCGCCGAGTCCTCTAGGCCTTTTACCACAGAGACACAGAGTCACAGAGAACGCAAAACCCTCAAAGACCCAGGCAATCTGGGGGCCAGCCACCAAACAATCCCCAATTTTCTCTGTGTCTCTGTGACTCTGTGGTGAAATAGGCTGGTGAGTCTTTTCCATGCTATCCCGAGCGGCGACACCTCCGGAGACCGCACTCGTCCACTTGCTGACCGCATGCGTCCGCGGACGCTGGATGAGTTTGTGGGCCAGGAGCATCTGGTTGCGCCCGGCAAGCCGCTGCGCATCCAGATCGAGCGCGATGACATTGGCTCGCTGATCTTCTGGGGTCCGCCGGGAACCGGCAAGACTACGCTGGCGCAAATCATCGCGCGCATGACCAAAGCCGAGTTCATCGAGTTCTCCGCGGTGCTGACCGGCATCAAGGAAATCAAACAAGTCATGGCCGATGCCGAGCGGGCGCGCCAGTATGGCACGCGCACCATCGTTTTCATCGACGAGATCCATCGCTTCAACAAAGCGCAGCAGGATGCCTTCTTACCACACGTTGAGAAGGGCAACATTCGCCTGATTGGCGCGACCACTGAGAATCCTTCGTTCGAGATCATCTCGGCACTGCTGTCGCGCAGCCGCGTCTATGTGCTCAAACCGCTCACCGAGGAGCAAGTGGTGCTGCTGCTAAAGCGTGCGCTGACCGATGAAGAACGCGGCCTCGGAACAATGAAGCTCCAAGCGTCCGATGCTGTGCTCGCCAAGATCGCGGCCTATTCCAGCGGCGATGCGCGTAGCGCTTACAACGTAATCGAAGTCGCCGCTACTTTAGCTCGCGCCACCAGCGAAATTGGCGCCGAGATTACCGATGCCATCGTCACCGACGCATTGCAGAAACGCGTGCTGCGCTACGATAAAGCCGGCGAAGAGCACTACAATCTCATCTCCGCGCTCCATAAATCGGTACGCAACAGCGATCCCGATGCTTCGCTCTACTGGCTCGGCCGCATGCTTGAAGCGGGCGAGGATCCGCTCTACATCGCTCGCCGCGTGGTACGCATGTCCGTCGAAGACATTGGCCTCGCCGACCCAAACGCTCTCGCGCTCTGCATGGCGGCACGCGACGCCGTCGATTTCATCGGCATGCCCGAAGGCAATCTCGCTCTGGCCCAGGCCGTCGTATATCTCGCGCTCGCGCCCAAATCGAACGCGCTCTACACCGCTTACGGCGAGGTGCAGCAAGATGTCGAGGCGACCGCGGCCGAATCTGTCCCGCTGCACCTGCGCAACGCGCCCACTGGATTGATGAAGGGCCTCGGATACGGCCAAGGCTATCAGTATGCCCACGATGTCGAAGGCAAGATCGCGGACATGCAATGTCTCCCGGACAATCTGCGCGATCGCACCTACTACCATCCCACCAGCGAAGGCGTCGAAAAGCGAATTCGCGAACGCATGGAAGAGATCAAGCGGCGCCGGTCGCAGACGGCTGATCCTCCCGATTCGGGAAAAAATTGAGAGCTGGTTTGGTTAAAAAAGATCTCTCATTCCCCGCAAAATCTAGAAAACAAAGGGTTGGAAATTCTTGGCACCCTCCAGATCTATGGTTCTTAAGGTAGTTACGGGCAAAATCTTGGAAACATGGGAGTTACAGTCAGGCCGGCCTGCTCGCGGTCCCGTTTTGGGACTGCGAGCCGAACTAGACAGGCGTCGAAGGCCTTTGCCTTCGCGATGCTCGGGACTTCAGCCTCCGGAAGCTGCGCCGACGATTCGGTTGTCAAGGATCGTAGATTATCTTATAGATAATCGTTGCGTCTATATATTATCGCAAGTGAGAGCATGAGAGCAAGCGAAAAACGGTCGGCGGTCCGGTCCAGTTCCAAATTGGGAATTTGGCTTATTCCACTTTGGTTATGGCGGAAACGGGTGGGCCAGCCGGCGCACGGAGTAGGCCTCGTTCCAGTCCGCCACGTTCTTCTTTTTACGCTTGTAGACGAACGACAGAGTGCGGATTTTGTAGGGTCGCTAAGTTGGCTGAAGACGATAGCCCGGCTTTTTCCGTTTCGCGATGAAGGCCGTTTTCCACGGGTCCGTCGGCGTTGTAAAGCGGAGCGAGATCGATGCCATGCCGTGCCGCAATTGTCTCCATCTCCTCGACCCGCGCCGGAGTGATAAATCCTCTTCCTTGGGAAAAAGGCTCGAAGCGGCCTTCCAGAGCAAGAGCCATGCCTTCGAGTAAACATCCGTGGACCACATCGGGGAATGGATGGCGATTCAAGATTCCGCGAAGATCCGGAGTAAAGTTCAAGCCGCCGGTGATCTGTCCCAGGCCTCCGAAGAAGATTTTGGCGTTAGGCATCTCGGCGTTTGGAGAGAGGTTCTTTGGGTAGCCGGCATCGCAAACAATGGCGTGGGGCGCAATCCGTCCCAACAGAAGCGAAGGCGATCCGAGGCTGGCTGCGCAGATGACAAGGTCGGGCTTTGCTGAGAATTGCTCTAGATCAGTTCCGATCTCTACATCAGTTCCATCGGCCTGCAACTCGGCGGCGAGGCGGCGCAGGCGGGCTTCGTTGCGCGCATTGAGCAGGACGCGCTTTACCAGAGGCGCCAAACAGCGCGCGCAGCCGGAACCCACATCTCCGGTGGCTCCAACGATGAGCAGGGTTGATCGGCGGAGGCACCGACCCTCCAGCGCACACATCTTCTTGATGCCCTGAACGATAAAACCGACGGTCAACGTATTGCCCGTGGTGAAGACCGTGTGGTGCCTTGCCGGAAGCTGATCGAAATTGCCTTCGATAAGAATGGAACTGAATCCGCCAAGGCTCACGATCTTCGCTCCCGCCTTGATCGCGCAGGCCGCCGCCGCGCGAACGCGGGCGACGTTCTCGTGCACGCAGGCGGATCCGAGCCGGTCGGGCGGAATAAAGCAGTCGATGTAGAGGCCGCGCGCGGCAGTGCCGAGAGTAGATTCGACCTCGACATGGCAGACCACTCTGGGCGGAATCCAAGGGAGGATGTCTCTGATCTCATCGTCCGGGAGAGGCGAACGCTCGTGTCCGCGCAGGACAGCGAGTACATCCGCGGCGGCTCGCCAACTTTCCTGATGCCCGATCAAAGCGAAATCGACGTCCATAAGTCCGCTCCCACATAGCTAAACTGGCAACTGAGCCACCCACGCGAGTGTGACCTCGCCGGGTATTCCAAGCATGTCGAGGGTCTTCAGATACTGTTGCAGCGAAGCTCCGCGAAGCTCGGCCGCACTCAAGCTGACATCGAACAGCGCTGGCTTCACGCAACTCGCATGACACACTTCGCAGTGACCGTCCTTGCACTCTTTCGCCAGCATCTTCGCAAGCGTGGTCATCACCTTGAGATGCAGCCGGTACAGTTTCTCGTCGAAGCGCTGCGCGTCCAAGGCTCGGTCGGCTCGGAGAATCGCCATGGCGTGATCGACGTGCTCTTCTTCTTCGGCAGCAATGGATGCGAAGGTTGTGCCCAGACTACCCGGCGCTACCTTGCCGACGCGCGCATAGCTGGCGACGGCGAACGACTCGAGCATGATTTCCTGGACGATGAGGCAGGCAATAAAATCGCGCTCGGTGATACAACGCAGGAATGCTTCGCGAAGCTTCTTCCAGTACATCGCGTTGACATTATTAGTGACATCTACGCCGATCTTACGGCCCTCGGCGGCGAAGCGAGCGGCGTGCCCTCGTTCGATCTGCGCATGCTCCAAGGCATCGGCCACTTCTTCATGATCGTCGCAGATCTCCGATAAGGACGTGTAGTTCATCGCGGCCATCAGTTCGCCGGTCACCGCCTGTGCAAGGATGTCCTGCCAGATCGGTGCGGTGGGCGAAGTGCATTCAACGGTTGAACAATCAAGACCAACAAGCGTTCCCATACATCCTCCTAAATCGAATCAAACTCTTGCTGCAGTCCCAGCCGGTCGGCCAATAGATATGCGCCGGACTCGGCTCTCCACAGGGGATTGAATCAAAGGGGCTGCGTGAGCGATCGCTTTCCTCTTGAACGCATTTGTGAAGCGAACCCGGAGCAGCCAGAAAATCATTAACAGCAGTGGCAGGAAACTCAGGAAAGCAAGCGCGCCGGTCTTACGGAATATCGCGGGGAATAGTTGTTGCCGCGCCAGAAATATGGACGATGCTGCGATGAACAGCGCAAAGCACATGCGCCAAAGGTGCCGTGCGATCCGTTGCGCGCCGGAAACGCCGTTGCGCACCAGCATGCGAACGTCCCCGGTGAAGGCGAGCACAGCCACGGAGCCCATGAAAAAGTAAGGCCAAGAGGGATATCCGTACTTTAGCCCCGTCTGGCTAAACGCTGCTTCTAAACCAAAAGTCATTTGGCTGACTACGACTGCTGAAACAATGAGAAGCGCACCCCAATCGAAGACGCCGGGTTCCGCGTTATCCCTGCGGCGGCCAGTCATCCATGCGGTCGCAACCAGGTAGAACGTCAGTGTGCCTCCCAGAATATTGCCCGGTTGAGATTTCAAGATCGCCAGGTATACGCCGCTTGCAGACAGGCTGAGCATTGCTATGACGAATACCTTTCCCGCGAGGCCATGTTGGCGCGAACCTTTGCGGAGAAACACTGCGATAAATCCAGACAGCATTCCCAAAGTGCCCGCGATAATGTGAAGAAGTAATATTGGCGATCGCATATCTACACTCCTTACTTCGGTGTTTCCCCAGTGGCTTGCGCGAACGGAGCCAGCCTTGCTGCTCTCAGGCGCTCGGCCTCGGTTCCGGCGATGTCATCCGGCTCCAGCAGGCACGAAGGTCTTGACGGAATTTTTCCCGCTCCTCGGGCGTCCGCTGTTTCCAGCGTTCTCTCCAACCATGAAGCCGGGGCCCACTTCGCCCTCGCGGTCCACGCAATCCGCCGAATAGAATCTTGCTCAGGATGAGCAGCCCCATGGCTTGCCAATAGCTGATCAATTTCAATCCGAAGAGCGCCGGCATTAGCCAGTTCCACAAGCCCATGACGACGAAGCCGAACCCGACGAGCACTGCGACAAAGAGCAGTGCGAGCAACGGAAACTTCAGTATGCGAAGAACGTTGTAACTTTTCATTTTTGTACCTCATCATCTGTGTTCAATAAACTTCGGACGTTTACATCCATCACCAGGATCCACAGACACACTGATCCTTCCCCCAGGATGCCAACGGCCAGGTTGTAGGGAGACAGATAGCTTGCGAGCACGGGAGACAAGAGGGTCAGCCAACCCACACCGCCCAACGCCATTAACGCTCCCAGAGATCGGGGCACGGAGGTCGAGCGGAAAACGAGGTATCCGACCAGAATGCAATAAAACGCGTCAAAGACAACGGCTACGTTCACGCCCTGAGGCTGCAATCGAAGAAGCTCAAAAGCGAGTCCGACGAGGTTGAAAGCTGCAGCGAGCAAAGTGAGGCGCCTGCTCATCGGGCTCAAAAGGTCGTAGAAGAACAGCGTCGCGGCGATCATTAGCGAGACCGCGATGAGGCCCCCTGCGACATTCATCCTGCCCTGAACGAAGATCTCGGCGAACGATGCCACCAGTACACTCAGCAAATAGAGGACGCCGGCCGTTTTGGCTTTGAAACGCGGAGGCGCTCCAGCTGTTCGTTCCATCGATAATGTCGTGAATGTTGCGCTCATACTCTTTACCTCCTTGCGCGAGTTCGTTGAATCAAGCGCATGTAAATTAAATCGGTCCCTGATAACGACGCAGCCTGACCGCGCCGGCCACGCATAAGGCGGCGAACAACAGCCCGAGCCACAGACCTGGGCTGCTTAGAAATCTCCCGGGAGCCAGTTGTGCCAGCGGAATAAAATGCGGATCTACGGGGACGCCATTCTTGTCCACGAGGTCAAAAGCGAGCGCGTCGAAACCTAGCAGTCGACTATGCAGCATCGTAGCGAGATACGTAGTGTGGAAGGCGATGTACTCAAGCGCAGCAAGGGCCAGCGGCGGAAACACGGCCCAGAGAAATGTGGCGCGCCGCGGCCAGCCCGAGACCAGCAGCATCCACATGTAAAGCGGTGCGTGCCAGAGCGCCATCACGACCAGGCTATAAAGCAGCACCAATTGCATCTCGAACACTGGCGGAGCCCACGGCGTCGCTGTGCTGGCACCTGTCAGCAAGAGAAATGCGCCGCTCTCAAGCCACATGACGATTTGCAGCAGCACGGCAATCACAAAAACAAGCACGGGCAGAATTACGAGAGGAACGCTCGCCTTGGCGAGTACAGTCGTGAGATCCGAAACCGGCAGCGATTTCCAGAACAGGATGCTGCGATCGCGGCGCTCACCGTGCAATGCGTCGAGCGAGTAGAAGATGCCAACGAGGAACGCGGTCAGCGCGAGTATCATTTGGGCGTGGGCGTATGGCATGGCAAGCTGGACGATCAGAGGCGTCGATTCGTCCACTCCCATGCCGTGCATGCCGCGCGGCACCCAAAACAGGCTGATCGTGTAGCCGATCAAATAAACGCCCGCGGCGATCAGCAGCGCGATGTAGATCGACCGGTTCTCCCATAGCTCACGCCGGATCGACCAGTACAGCGGGCGCGTCTCCGAGACCACTACCGGCTCAACTGATTGCGAACCAATCGAAGACTCGGGCACCGAGTTCAATGGCGTATTCATCTAGCTGCTCTCCCTTTAGCGGGCGTTCGACCCACTCATGCGAATCAGATCGGCCCTAGACAGCGACGCAGCCGGACCGCTCCGGCAAGAAACGTCGCAGTGATTGCCAGCCCGATCCACAGCCCCGGGCTGCTCAAGAATCTGCCCGGGGTAAGCTGCGTCATACCAAAGAAACTATCTACTCCTGGGATAGCCTCCGGTCCGCCCGCGAAGCGGTATCCCAGCATGGCGGCGAATCGCGTAGTGTTGAACGCGATCTTCTCGACGGCGCAGATCGCGAGCCACGGTAATGCCGCCCACAGAAACGCTGCGCGCCGCGCCCAGGCTGAGACCAGCAGCAGCCATCCATACATTGGCGCATACCAGAGCATATGCACGGTCACCAGGTGGTAGAGCAGCATCAGCCACATCCGGAAGACGGGTGTCCATAGCGTCGCGACATTCAGGCCCCTCCCCATTAGGACGAGACTGCCCAGCAGCAGCATGATCAGCTCCGTGGCAACAATAATGGCAAAGCCGAGCAGTGGCAGAACGACAAGCGGAATACTTGCCTTCGACAACACGGTAGTGAGATCCGAAACCGGCAGCGACTTCCAGAACAGGATGCTGCGATCGCGGCGCTCGCCATGCAGCGCCTCGAGCGAGTAGATGATCGAGACGATAAAAACGGCCATCAGGATCACGCCTGCAGCGAAGCTAAAAGGTTGCAGGAGCGCCACCCCTCGAATCATCAAGGCGATCAGGTAGCCGAACAGCGTGACGGCGGCGACGACCAGCGGCGCGATATAGATGGAACGGTACTCCCACAATTCCCGCCTCACCGACCAATAGAACGGCTGAGTCGCCCGGACGATGGCGGGCGCGATTCCTTGCGACTCGCTTATCTGCGAATCACGGAAAGACCCGGACATTGCGTTCGACCTAGTATTCATTTGGCCATCCCCTTTGCCGGCTCGACGTGATCACCCATCACCGCAACGAACAAGTCCGCGATGCTGGGAGTGCGCACGTCGCCCAGCGCCGCGAGTTGCTGACGTTCAACATGATCGAATAGCAGGATGCTGCGGCCGAGCACCTGGCGCTCGCGAATCGGTTTCAGCGCCCTCGCTGCCGCGACCTGCTCGGGACGTGCGGTCACTTCCGCAAAGCGCGACTCGAAGCCTTCCATGCTGCAATCGAGCACGATGCGCCCACGATTGATGAACATAAGATCGGTCAAAACGTACTGCACGTCCTCCACCTGATGAGTGGTCACCAATATGGTGCGGGTGCGATCGAAATAATCGTTTAGCAGCGAGTCGTAGAACTGTTTGCGATACAGCAGGTCGAGGCCGAGCGTGGGCTCGTCGAGCACCAGCAATCTTGCGTCAATGGCCATGACCAGAGCCAGGTGCAGTTGCGCCACCATGCCCTTCGACAATTCGCGGACTCGGCTGTTGCGCTTGATATCGGTCTTGGTCAGGAAACCTTCCGCTTTGGCGCGATCGAATCGCGGATGCACGCCGGCGACATAGTCGAGCGCCTGCGACACCCGCATCCAGCGCGGCAGAACGGCGACATCGGAGATGAAGCAAATATCGCGCATGAGCTGATCGCGCTCCAGCCAGGGATCGCGTCCGAGCACTCTCAGTTCCCCTTGATATTGGGTGAGGCCGAGAATCGCGTTGAGCGCCGTGCTCTTGCCCGCGCCGTTCGGACCGATCAGTCCGAGGATGCGGCCTTCATCGACGCGCAAATTAATGCTGTCCAGCGCGACGGTCGTGCCGAAGGCCTTGCGCAGACCGCGTGCTTCGATGACAGTCATGACTTTGGCTCCTCGTCTTTATCTTTATCCTTGGCATTGGCGTTGGACGGCTTGCCGTTGGCGGCTTCCAGCAGTTCCTCCGGTGTTAAGCCGAGCCGCTGAATGTTGGCGTAGACCCTCGGCCATTCTTCCGCAAGAAATGTCTGCCGTTCTCCCTGCAGCAAAAGATTGCGTGCGCCGGTGTTGATAAACATGCCGCGACCTCGTTTACTCTCAACCAGTCCCTCGTCCACCAGTTGCTGATAGCCCTTGAGCACCGTCAGCGGATTGACCCGATACTCCGCCGCGACGTTGCGCACCGAGGGTAACGGATCGCCCTCTTTGAGCAGGCCGTCGAGGATCATCGCGACCACGCGATCGCGAAGCTGGCGGTAAATCGGTTGACTGTCGTTCCACTCACTGTCCATGGTGTTTTCCAAATAGAGCTAAGAAAAAACGGCTTCCACTTTCCTCGTCTTGTAAAAATAATTCGCCAACACGTACCCCCACGGCACCGCGACGATGGGCAACAGCACCCACAAGAACTGCGCGGTGATCTCTTCCGCGGGTGACCCTGCCAACGTACCCGCTGACAAGAGTGGATACGCTACAAGAATCAGCCACAGCATTTTGTAAAAGATCTCCAGCAGGACGATCGGCAGCATTTTCACCGGGCGGATGATTCCTATCCCCGCCAAGGTCGCGAACGCCGTCCACACGCACCAGGCCACGGCATTTGTCGGCTCCCATGGTCCCTGGTGGGTGAGGACGTGCGTCCAGGTGATCCTGCCCAGCACGAAGAACATCAGCACATAGAGCAACCGCAACAGGTAAATGTTGATGTTGCGGACGCCTTCGTATCTGTCGTTCCGTTGAAAAATCGCTTTCGGGTTGAAGGTCATGGGAATCTCCTCAGAGTCATGAGTTGCCCCCGAGTTTCTCGGATGGCAACTCATGGATTAAATTCGGACTTCGTCACTTGATCCGCTGCAAATCCATGCGGGCGCGCATGAGTTTATCTCCCGGCATCAGGAACGTCCATTCCTCACTGTGATGGTCGGCATCGATGATAGTGAACACTACATGTTGCATGTGTCCGTACTGCGTACTACCGGCAACATCAACGAAATCAAATTCCACCGTCTTTCCGTCGGGCGAAGTGCGGGCCATCATGCGGGGCCGATTACCGGCGTCGCAATAATGTGTCAGCAGGAGGCGGTCGTTGTCGAGGTAGAACATAGTGACCGGATGGTCGTTCTTGGTCGGATCGTCTGGCTTCATCCAGTCGTACATTTCATGCACCAGAGCGTTTCCACGGGAGGTTGTCCGCATTTGGACCTTCACAATCGACCCCTCGGGAATTCCAGAGTCTTTCGGGGCGGCGACCAGCCCTTGCCAGGAACCGGCCAGAGCTTTCAGTTGATCGAAGGATTTTTGGGCGTCAGACGGGCCGGGGGTGGCGTCCGCTGCGAACGCGGTGGCGGCGATCAGAAGGAATACAACCGAAAGTGCGATGCGTGGTTTCATGTTCAATCTCTCCTTTTCTGTTCTGAGTCGGGTACGGGAGTTGGTTGTCTAATCACTGTTATAGTTAACTATAACACTAAGACATGTGTCAAGCCTTTTCTTGAGTTTGTTTTTGGCCGTTCCCTGGTAATCAGCTATCCATAGTAGAAACAATGGCTTGCACGAGACAAGCGACCTTTTCGGCGACGAGGGAAGGTCGGGGTGGTCATCGGTCCCAGCGGAACTGTTGAAAAGGAGGATAGCCTCGTTCCGGCGCTGGCGTGTTCGGGAAGACGGCGCACCACGCGCAAGAGCGCGCCGGATATTGACATTGTGTAAATACACAATATGCGCTACCGTTGGGACAGAGAGAAAAATCGCCGCAATCTCATCCGGCATGGGATCGCTTTCGAGGATGCGCAGCGCATTTTCGATGGGCCAACAGTGGAAAAAGTTGATGACCGCTTCGACTACGGCGAAACTCGCGTCCATGCGGTTGGCCTGGTGAACGGTCTGGAAATTACGGTGGTTTACACGGATGAAAACGAAGACGAAAGACGCATCATCTCGGCGTGGCGGGCGGAGCCGCACGAACGACGCTCCTACTGGCAAAACGTCGAAAGCTAAGCCAGGTGCGAGTACGGACTGGGGCAAGCTGCGTCACCGGACCGACGCCCAGATACGCCACGGCATTGCCTCCGACCCCGAGGTGCGCCCCACGGATGAAGAGTTCTGGAAAGACGCCAAAGTCGTATGGCCCACCCGAAAAACGGTTGTGACTATGCGACTGGACGCGGACTTACTGGCCTGGTTCCGACAACAGCGCGGATACCAAACCCGCATCAACGCCATCCTGCGCGCCTACATGAAAGCGCACGCTTCGGGCGAACAGGCGGAATCCAGCTAGTCCGAATCCATGAGTACGCGCACTTTAGAGCGATACCGAGGCCTTCGCTCGGGCTGCGATAATGAATCGTAAGTCCTTGCCTGGGCATCCTATACACATACGTAAGTGCCATTTTTACTTGCATTTACCCAACAGGAGACTCAGGCCGTGGCGACCATTCCGGGAGTAACAACAAGCGAATATCGTGGTGAGCATCAACTGGCGTTTGATCAGGTCAGCGATTTGCTGAAGCTGCAGAAGGCAGCGCAGAAAATCAGCTCAATCCTTGATCTCGATCGGTTGATCGACAAAGTCGTGAACGATGTCGCGCCGTCGTTCGGGTGCGTCGAAGCAGACATCTACTTGCACGACGAAGAACGCGGGGAATTGGTTCTGGCCTGCGCCCACGGTTGTGCCGGCTGCGAAGTTTGCGGCACCGGCAACAGCCTGAAGATCGGAAAACAGGGCATGGTTGGCTACGTTGCCGGCACCGGCCAGATGCGTTATGCGCCCGACGTGCGAAAAGACCCGTACTACATCGGATGCGAAGAGTCCACGCTGTCTGAGGTCGCGATCCCGTTGCACGTTGATGGCAAGCTGATTGGCGTGTTCACCGCATCGCATCCTCAGTTGGACGGGTTTTCGGCAGAGCAACTTCGACTTTTGCAAGCGCTCTGCAGCTATGTGGCTGTCGCGGTCCACAATGCGCGCCGCTTTCAGGAAGAACAGGACCGGCGGCGGGAGATGAGCCGCGAGGCGCACGAAGCGCGCAAGATTCAGCAAGCGCTGCTGCCCCGGAGTTCGCCGTACATTCCCGGCTTCGCGATCTCTGGCCTCTCAACCCCGGCAGGCGCGGTGGGCGGAGATTGGTACGATTTTATCCCGTTCGAGGATGGCCGTTGGGGATTGGTGCTGGCTGACGTTTCAGGAAAAGGTACTGCCGCTGCGCTGCTGATGTCGGCCACTCGTGGCATGCTTCGCTCGCTGGCGACCGCGTGCTGCCCCAGCGAGGTACTGGCGAAGCTGAATCCGTTGCTGGTCAATGATTTTCCTTCGGGCCGATTTGTGACCATGGTTTACGCGATTCTGGATGCAACTGAACGGACCTTGAGATTCGCAAGTGCAGGCCATCTGCGGCCGCTCTTGATCGAGGATTCGCAAGCTCGCTTTCTGGAGACGGAGCGGGGCTTGCCACTGGGAATTGGATTGGGAGAGTACTCCGAAGCGGAAATCCATTTGTCCCAAGGCGCACGGCTGCTGTTTTACAGCGACGGCATCACCGAAGCGACGAATCCGGAGGGGGAAGAATACGGCGCGGAACGGCTTGAAAAGCACTTTCGGCGAGCGGATGCTTCGGCAGAGAGCATTCTCGAAGATGTGCGGACGTTCGCCGACGGGGAAGGGTTGCATGACGACGCTACTGTCATTTTGGTGAAAGCGTAGGTCGTCGCCGCTACCGCACGGGCGTGGACGCGCGCGCCTGCACTAACTAAGGTGGGCCCTGTGTTCTTTCAGGATGCAGCGGTCCATGACTACGAAGATCCCGGCTTTGCGACCTTTCTCTGCGGCTTTTTCGTTGATGACTTCTTCCTGCATCCAGATAGCCGGGATCTTTAACCGGATCGCCTGATCGACGATCTCCTCTACGAATTCGGAACGGCGAAAGATGTTCACGATGTCGATCTTCTCGGGGACATCGAGCAGCGATGCATAAGCCGTTTCGCCCAACCCCTCTTTGATTTTGGGATTGACTGGAATGATGCGGTAGCCGTTCGACTGCATGTAGGCAGAAACTCCGTAGCTCGGGCGCAAGGGGCTGTTCGATAGTCCGACGACCGCGATGGTTTTGGCACGATGCAACAGATCTGAAATGGGATCAGGTTGAGGGGATGAAGACATCCCAAGCATTGTAGCGACGGCGGTCGGAGGAAGCCAATTTTGCAGCCTTGCGCTTCTAATCTTTCTTGGCCGTTTCCGACTTCTGCCTGAACATCCTGATCGCCATTTTACGAACCGTCTCCGAGACTTCTTTGTTGCCAGCAAGGTTCTTAAGATCCGTGGCCAGCAAGTGCTTGATCAGACCCAAGGCGACATCGATCGGCGTTCGAGGGTTGTTGCAAAGGTTTCGCACGACCGCGTATTGCTTCATGAAGCGGCGCTTCAGAGTCATAGCACGTAGAACGGCCTCGAGCACATTCTTTTGATTGGCGAACTTTTCGACTTCGGCGTCGGTAAGTTTGGGCGATTCGAGAACGGCGAGGGCCACGATTTTTGTGCCGTCGCGGATCAGGAGCGAGCGTTCTTCCTTGCTGCCTTTCATGGCCAGTTGAATTCGTCCGGTGATGCCGAGCTTGGAAATTTTCTGTAGAGCGCTGCCCCGTTGTTCTTCGGGGCTGAGATAGGCCTTTTTCACCGGAGACGGCGCTTTCTTCACTGCCGTGGCTGCGCCTTGGGAGCCTGCGGCGACCGTCTCGGTTTTTGCCTCGACTGGCACCGGTTGGGGAAGGGTGGGCGCGGGAAGTTCTTCTATCCCACCGATTGGCTTGAACGGTTTGTCGCCTTCTGCGGAGATTTCGCTGGCATGCTCAGTCAGGTACGCGGCGGTCGTTTTGTCGGTGGCTTCGTCCGTGCCGGGGTCAACGCCGGCTGCTTGAGTGAGAGGCTCTGGCATTATGGGTTCGGCTGTCGCTTGTTGCACGGGCGCTGTAGTCTGGGATCCTTGCGCCGCGGGCGGAGCGAATGAAGCAAGCTTCTCCGCAATCGCCGACGATTGCGTCGGGTTCAAGCTAGGATTGGAGCTCAATGCGCCGAGAACTGTTTGGGACTGATTGACGCGCGGGCTCTTGACCAGGGTTTCCAGCATATAGCGCGAGGCCGCGGCGGCAAGTTCAGCCAACGATTGCTCGGAGACTGCGGGATTCTCGAGCAATGCAGGAAGCAGCGTTGGCCGAAGATTTCCGGGCGTGATCAGGTAGGCCAAGACCTCTTTGGGCGTAGAAGGATCGGCTGCGGCTTTGCGCGAAGAGGATTCGTCCCATCCGGCCAAGGTGAGGCGGGCGCGTTCGGCGAAGATTTTGGTCTGGGTTGCCAGATAAACCAGGATCTCGATCATTTCCTGAGGTGGCACGGAGAGTGCTCCCCGAGCGGCGGTCTGCATTACTTGCGAGGACGCCATAGACGAGCGGATGGTGTCGATCATGCGTGGCATAGATGTTGGTCTACTCCGAACAATGCTGGACAGTATAGGATCGCGCCGAGCGGGGCTGTTTCGCCAGCAATTTGGTGAGCAGTAACGTTACGAAAGGCACTTGGGTGAGCCGCTTCTATACGGTTTCAGAAGGCGACAAACTACTTCACATTGTTGATCAGAACTACATCGCTATTTACCGAGCCGCGCGCCAGGAACAGTTGCTTGCCGTCAGTGGACCAGGTGAAGTTGAAGATCTTGCCTTCAGTAAAGTTTGTGATCTGCTTTGGCGGGTGGCCATCGAGGGTCTGGCTCATCAGGTTGGAAACGCCATTGCGGTCATCCACGTACAGCACGGCTTTGCCGTCGGGAGACCATCCAAAGGGCGTGTCAACCAAGTAGGAGACTTTGGTTGGCTCGCCGCCCTCAATGGGCATATAGGCGATCTCAAACCGGTCTACTGCTTCGTCTAAAGCGTAAATCGCGAGCCACTTTCCGTCGGGAGAGATTATAGGATTAGTGATGGTACGTTCGATGAGGGGCTGAGTCGTACCACCAGCGAGAGGCTGCTTCCAAATCCGCAGTTTGCCCGCCCTCTGGGATTCGTACAGCAGCCACTTTCCGTCGCGCGTGATCCGTGGGTTAGAGTCGCTGCCGCCATCGGTAAGCTGTTTTGGACTGCTGCCATCAACATTCATACTCCAGATATTAAAACGACCGTTGCGGTCGGAGGAGAAAACCACGGTTCGGCCATCGGGGGAAACGGCAGGGTGGATGTTATTGCCCGCATTCATGGTCAATTGTGCGGGGCTGCTGCCGTCGGGGCCCATGCTCCAGATATCACGATGTCCGGTTGTGTTTGAAGTGTACAGAACGCTACCATTTGGCAGCGAGGCAACACCGGCTAGACCTTCGGCGGTCCCGCTTCCGGATGTGAGCCGACGAGCGACCGTGGCGTTGCCTTGCGGAGCGATCCAAATTGACGAGGAGATTTCGCTTTGCACCGTGACCAGCGCGCTGGAATCGGCGGTAAGACTAACTCCGAAATACCGGTTCAGGTCATTGGTTATACGGCGCACCTCGCCACTGGGATACGCCACGTACCAGAGCTGCGGCAAAAGGCTGGAGCTTTGATCGGAAGCATCAAGGACGAGCCCGCTGCCGTCTCCCAGCCAGGCAACGCGGCCGGAACTGGACCACCTCTTGGACGAAATTGTCTTTTCCGCTCCACCGGCTGCTGGCACACCCACTAAGCTCCACTGACCAGCGCCTGTACCTTCAAGGACAAGCGTTGCGATCGTCCGGCCGTCCGGCGACCAGCTGGGACCGGCGCTGAGACCGAACCAGGAGGTAGCGTCCCTTGCGGGGAGTTTGCGGCTGACCAAGACGCGCTGATCGGAACCATCCGCCTTCGCGACTGTAAGGTCGTCCGTCCCTTTCGACGGGGCGAAGCGGGCGAAGGCGATTTGAGCGCCGTCGGGCGAAAGGGCGATGGGATCGTCGATGTCTTCGACCAACTTCCGCGGCGTTCCCCCGAGGACGGGTACCTGATAGAGCAATGCCTGGGTCTCATTCTTGCCCGCAGTGACGTAGTAGACATAGTTGCCGTCACTGGAGAAGGTCATGCCAAAGTACGTCGTCTCTGCCGGAGGAACGATCTGTACGTTGTTTGCCGTCGTGACCTGGCGGACCCAGAGACTCTGTTTTCCAGCGTCTTCGATTACATGGACCACGTATTTGCCATCGGGAGAAATCGCAGCCACGCGCGATTTGCCTGTGTTGGTCAAACGGGTTAGGTGGATATTTTGGAACGCTGCCACTGCGGGCTTGGAGGTGCGGCCTGAGAATTTGTAGATTCCGAAACCTGCAACGGCAGCCAATACGACTGCCAGACTGATCGCCAGCAATCTCTTGCTTCCGTTTTCTTGGCGCGCTGGGATTTGTGCGGCTGCGTTCGCCGCGGAAACCTGCGCGGGATCGGTCGGATGTTTCGCACTCGGGGGAACCGATTGTGCTGACGGGCTCGCCGCCTCGTCGGCAGCTTGATATGCCGAGCGGCGGCCGGAGCTGCTGTCTCGTTGCAATCGCTTGAGGTCACCGCGCATTTCGGAAGCGTGCTGGTATCGGAGGTCGCGATCTTTCTCAAGCGCTTTGTTGATGATTTCTTCTAGCCGTGGTGGGACGTCCGGATTGAGGCGCGCCGGCGCGGGCGGCATGCGATTCAGGATGGCGTCGAAAATCATCGCCGACGTGTCGCCGCGAAACGGCAGCGTGCCGGTCGCCATCTCGTAGAGCACTGCTCCGAACGAGAACAGATCGGTGCGGGCATCCAGCTCTTTTCCTTTGGCCTGCTCCGGCGACATATACGCGACGGTGCCAATGGCGGTGCCGGGGCTGGTCAGAAAAACCTGGCTGACGCCTTCCATGGTCGCCGCCGTTGCTCCTGCATCACCCGATTTGCCGGTCACGGGGGTGAGTTTCGCCAGGCCGAAATCGAGGATTTTTGCGTGGCCGCGTTTGGTGACGAATAAGTTGGCTGGCTTGATATCGCGATGAACAATGCCTTCGGTGTGGGCGGCGTCGAGCGCGTCGGCGATCTCAATGGCCAGCGATAGCAAAGTTTCGGTATCCAGCGGCTGACCTGAAATGCGGTGTTTCAAAGTCACGCCGTCGAGGAACTCCATGACGATGAACGCCTGGCCGTCCTGCTCGTCGATCTCATGGATGGTGCAGATGTTGGGATGATTTAGAGCAGAGGCGGCTTTGGCCTCGCGCTGGAAGCGGCTCAAGGCTTGAGAGTCTTTGGCTACATCATCCGGCAGAAATTTAAGGGCTACGAAGCGGCCGAGCTTGATGTCCTCGGCCTTGTAGACGACGCCCATGCCTCCGCCGCCCAATTTTTCCAAGATGCGGTAGTGCGAAATGGTTTGGTTGAGCAGTTTGGTTCGCCCTCAGGGATGGAATGTTATCAGCAGGTGGGGAGAAAGGCGACTGAAAGACACCGCGCACTCTGCGGTCTTTCTTTGCCGTCTCCACGATTTTGGTGTTTGCCGAGCCCTCGCCAAAACCTTAAAACGCGGAGAACGCTGAGAACAGCCGCAGAGTGCGCAGAGAAACCCGGCCTGAGGCACCGCCTGATTTCACGATTGTTTCTCGCTGCGGCGCATTTGCAGATAGGCGCGGATGAAGGGCTGCAGGTCGCCGTCGATCACGCGGTCCACGTCGCCGACTTCCATCTTGGTTCTGTGATCTTTGATCAGCCGATACGGTTGAAGAGTGTATGAGCGAATTTGCGAGCCGAAGTCGATGTCCAGTTTCGAATCTTCGATCTTCTTGGTCGCTGCGCGCTTCTTCTCCAGTTCGTTTTCGTAGAGCTTGGAACGTAGCATGCTCATGGCGCGGTCTTTGTTTTTGTGCTGCGACCGCTCGTTCTGGCACGCGGCTACGATACCGGTGGGAATGTGGGTGATGCGCACGGCGGAGTCGGTAGTGTTGACGTGTTGCCCACCCTTTCCGCTGGAACGATAAGTATCGATGCGCAAATCGTCGGGCTTGATCACGATGTCGATGCTGTCGTCGATTTCCGGCGAAACGTAGACGCTGGCGAAAGATGTGTGGCGGCGCTTGGCTTGGTCGAAGGGAGAAATTCGCACCAGTCGATGCACGCCGATTTCGCTGGTTAGCAGACCAAAGGCGTACTCGCCATTGACCGCGAAGGTCGCAGACTTGAGGCCAGCTTCCTCGCCGGGTTGGTAGTCATAGAGTACAGTCTCGAATCGCTGACGTTCGGCCCATCGCAAATACATTCGCAGCAGCATGTCTGCCCAGTCCTGCGATTCTGTGCCGCCTGCTCCGGGATGGATGGTGACGATGGCGTTGCGCGCGTCGTTCTCGCCCGAGAGTAGAGTTTCGGTTTCGAGGCGATCAACGAGTTGACGTAGCGAGTCGATTTCGCGGCGCAGATCGGCGTCGACACTTTCGCCTTCGCGAGCCAGATCAAAGTAAGCGGAAATGTCGTCGCTATGGCGGATAAGATTGGCTTCGTTGGCCAACATATCTTCCAGGCGCTTTTTCTCGCGCATGACCTGCTGGGATTTTTGTGGATTCGACCAGAGATTGGGTTCGGAAGCTTGTTTTTCGATCTCGGTCAGATGTTGACGCAGATTACCCGCGTCAAAGATACTCCCGTAGTTCGCGAACTTTGTCTTTCAGGACTGCGTATTCTTTTTCTAACTCTTCGACCATGATGTTTCCTCTTTGAATTCGTCGCGGAAGACATTGCAAGCAACGTCTCTACAGACGGGTATGCCCTGTAGAAGACGTAGAAAGTTACGTTTCTTTTTGCTTTCGAGCTAAAAACCGCGTGAACAACGCCGCTATCGAAATTATCGCACACAGATAGGCGAACCAGTCGCCGTGGCGCGTGTAGAACGTGGTGGCACTCGATAGAGCATATCGAGCCTGCAGCGCAGTGCGTGTCTTGCGAGGCGTATCCGCTACGATTCGTCCGTTGGGATCGATCACTGCGGTGCGTCCTGTATTGGTATCGAGGAGCAGCCAGCGATCGTTCTCTACGGCACGCATGCGGGATTGCTTGAGATGCTGAGCATAGGCTCCGCTGTCGCCATACCAGCCATCGTTGGAAATATTAACCAACACCTGGGCGCCATTGTCGGCGAACTGGCGGATGTCGTCCGGGAAGATGGATTCGTAGCAGATGAAGACGCCGAGTTTGCTTCCGCCCGCGTCGAGGGGCGCGCGCGAAGTGCCTCGGGAAAAATCTCCGACTTCTTTGGTCAAGCCTCCGGCGAAAGAAAAGATCTGCTTGAAGGGAACATACTCGCCGAATGGGACGAGATGAATCTTGTCGTAGCGAGAAATCCATTCGCCGTTCGGGCTTACGAGCGAGGCCGAGTTGTAGATTTCAGTGGGCTGATTCGGCATCGCACTGGCATTGCGAATCCCAATGCTGCCGGCGAGCACCCACGCGGTCGATTGCCGCGCAACATTGCTCACTGCGTCGCGGAAGAGTGGATCGCTGGTGTAGAACGGCGCAGGGTTCTCAGGCCAGACAATCAAATCAGGATGCGACGGACCGCTGGCCGCCGCCAGACTGATTTGAGTTAGATCGCGCAAGGTGTCGTTAAAATACTGCTTAGTCCAATCGGCGCCTTCGAGAATGGGCACATTGGCTTGCACCAGAACGCCAGTGCGGTCGGCGGGAAGTGTGGGCGCGGGAACCAGACTTCCGGCTTGCAGAATAAGGGCAGCGGCGACGGTCGCAAGCAAGAGCCGTTTTCGTTTATCGCGTGGCACGAGAAAAGCGGCTGCCAACGCCGCATTGACCAGCATGATCTCGAACGAAGTCCCATAGACGCCCGTGACTGAGGTGATGCGAGACAGAGGAATGTTATCCACCTGGGTCGTGCCGAGCAGGCCCCAGGGGAATCCGGTGATGCGGGTGCGAGCCAGTTCGACGGCTACCCAGAGCACCGGTGAAAGCAGCAGTACTCGCAGGTTGAATGGCCTGCTTCCAGCCAGCAGACTTACTAACAATCCGAAGACACCGTGGTAAATCGCCAGGTAAAGGCAGAACAGAATCAGAATGACAATTCCGACGGGCATGCTCACGCCGCCGTATTGGTGCATGACGCTGTAAATCCAGTAGCAGGTACCGGCGTACCAGAGGATCCCGCAAGCGTATCCGAGCAAAAACCCTTGCAGCGGGCTGGCGGGAAGCAGTTTGATCCCGGCTCGCAGCTGCAGAGTCTGCGGCTGTCGAGTTCGCAAGAGCGCAATCAGCAGCGGCGTGATCGCCGCCCAGCAGAGCATGTAGAGATTGGGAAGCGGGAATATCAGGATCTGCAAGACAGCCGAGAGCAGAACCAGAAGCCAGGCACTTTTGTGAATTTGTGACACGTGAGCAGGATAGCAAAAGGCGGGCTTCAAGCTTTAGGCGTCAGGCTTTTGGCTTCAGGTCTGCACCAACTCTGTTTCGGACGAACTCTACGATCTCTGGCGTTACGTAGTTGGGAGGGTAAATTTCGAAGATCGGTTGTCCTGCAACTGGTTTTAGGGAGATACCTGTCCACGCCGGCCTATCTTCCTTCGACGCGTGCAAAATGACCGCGTCGGCTCGGTCGAGGAATTCCTGCGCTGACCGTTTGAAGTCCGCGGTGGCTGGATCTAGAACCGTCAAGTAAATATCCGGGCGAACATATTTTAGAATGCTGTTTGATTCGAGGATCGCATTTTCTGAGTCGGCGAGTCGACGGCGGATGGTTGGTACCGCTTCTGCCAAACGACCTTGTTCAGTGCGCACCCAAAGGGCGCGAACTGCGCCAGCTAACAGAAAACGCGAGGTGTCGGATTCGCCGGAACGATCTTTTTCTTCCGAGATCGCCCAACTGTGATCGTCGGTAGCGCAGTGGCAGGATTCGCCGTTGAGAGAACACACTCCGTGGCCATATTGCGTGATCTTCAGCGCGGTCCAATGGTATTCCGGCAAAGCTGCGATCAGGCCAGCGACCACGCTGGTCTTGCCTACGCTGCGCGAATGTCCGCCGATGACGACGATTGCCATGTGATCTGATTTCGCGGACGCCCGCGACACACAATACGTCTACTGTTTCTTTGCCAGGCGTGCTAACGTCGCCAGCTCTTTCAGATATTCTCGCACTGGCTTGGCCGGCGTGCCCCAGAAGGCAATTCCCTTCCCGCGCAAAACTTTGTTAGGCAGGACGCCGCCTTGGCCGCCGAGCATGACACCTTCTTCGATGCGGGCGTGTTCGCCGATACCGACCTGGCCGCCGAGAACGACATTCTTCTCGATGGTGATACTGCCGGAGAGCCCGGTTTGCGCGGCTATCACGACGTCTTCTCCGATCAGGCAGTTGTGGCCGATGTGCACCAGATTGTCGATTTTCGCGCCTCGGGCGATGCGGGTTGCATCCAGGGCGCCACGATCGATCGTGGTGTTGGCGCCGATCTCGACGTCGTCGTCGATTTCGAGCTTCCCGATCTGAGGAAATTTTTC
>Ga0228598_1000013_pt1 | contig 24982 bp, 16 predicted proteins | sample CZU4metagenome_FD_182726 | JGI IMG/M metagenome (GOLD analysis project Ga0228598, IMG submission 182726) | Spruce rhizosphere microbial communities from Bohemian Forest, Czech Republic - CZU4 | ecosystem: Host-associated > Plants > Roots > Rhizosphere | place: Czech Republic: South Bohemian... | reverse complement strand
GAACGGCGTCCCGCACGTGGTGTTCATGCGTTCGATCTCGCTCTACGGCTTGTCCGACGTCATTATGACGTTCGAGGACAGCACGGACAATTATTTCGCCCGACAAGTTGTGTTTGAGCGACTCTCAACCGCCAACCTGCCTCCGGGCGTGACCGGCAGCCTGGCGCCCCTTTCGAGCCCATCAAATCTGGTTTATCGCTACGTGATCGAGAGCCCTGATCGCACGCCGCAAGAACTGAAGACGTACGAGGACTGGGTGATTGAGCGTGCGTACAAGTCCGTGCCAGGCGTGGCCGACGATTCGGGCTTCGGCGGTACGGTGATGCAATACCAAGTACTCCTTGATCCGGCCAAGATTTACAGCTACCACATTCCCATGCCGCAGGTGCTCAATGCCCTGGCCGCCAACAACGCCAACGCTGGTGGCGGATTCTACTCGCAGGGTTCGCAGTTCTTCTACGTGCGCGGACTGGGACTGGTGAGCAAGACTGAAGACATCGGCGACATCGTCGTGGGCAATAACAATGGCGTACCGGTGCGGGTGCGCGACGTCGGCGAAGTTACCATCGGCCACGCTCCCCGCCTCGGAGAATTCGGTTTCCAGAACGATGACGACAGAGTCGAAGGCGTCATTCTCATGCTCACTGGAGAGCAGACGCAGAACGTTTTGAAACGAGTGGAGGAGAAGACCAAGGAGATCAACCGCGACCTGCTGCCGCATGATGTGAAGGTCCGCCCGTACTATGACCGGAGCGACCTGGTGCAGGTGACCATCGACACGGTAGAGCACAATCTTCTGCTTGGCATGGCTCTGGTCTTTATCGTCCTGATTTTCTTCCTGGTCAGCGTGCGAGCGGCGATTATCGTCGCTCTGACCATTCCGCTGAGCCTACTATTTTCTTTCATTTTCCTGCACGCGCGCGGCATTCCCGCAAATCTGCTTTCCATCGGGGCTATCGATTTCGGAATCATCATCGACGGCACCGTCGTGATGATGGAAAACATTTACCGCGAACTAGCTGTACGCCACGGGCAGGAGTACAAACTTCACGAAGTGATTATTGCGGCAGCGCATGATGTGGACCGGCCCATTTTTTATTCCATCGCCGTCATTCTCGCCGGGTACATTCCGATTTACGCGCTCAGCGGCCCATCCGGTAAGCTCTTTCACCCGATGGCGGAAACCATGTCGTGGGCGCTGCTCGGCTCTCTGCTCTTCACCCTTACCCTGGTGCCCGTCCTCGCGTCCTATTGGTTCAGGCATGGCGTGAAGGAAAAGACGAACCGCGCTTACGAATGGCTCAAGGACGAGTACGCTTCGGAGCTTCGCTGGTGCCTGGATCGCCCGAATCTTACGATGGTTCTGGCGACGGTCATTTTTGCTGCGTCTCTTCTTCTAGTTCCTTTCATCGGTGGTGAGTTCATGCCCCACCTCGACGAAGGAGCCATGTGGGTTCGCGCCACCATGCCTTACACGATCTCCTTCGAGGAGGCGGCGAAATTCGCTCCCCAAATCCGGAAGATCCTGATGTCCTACCCGATGGTCACCGAAGTTGGTTCGGAGTTGGCGCGTCCCGACGACGGCACCGACCCCACTGGATTCTTCAACTGCGAGTTTTACGTTGGGCTGAAGCCCTACAAGGACGCAACGTGGGCGCGGGGACCGATCCACAACAAGGCCGAACTGACCAAAGACATTCAGAAAAAAGTCGAATCGTATCCTGGAGTGATTTTCAATTTCACGCAGCCGGCCGAAGACGCCGTGGATGAAGCGCTCACCGGCTTGAAGAGCGCGTTGGCAGTGAAAATCTTCGGACCAGACCTTCAAGTACTCGAAGACAAAGCGGTCGAGATCAAGCGCGTGTTGCAGCAAGTACCCGGCTTTACCGAGCTAACCGTGGTGCGGGAACTGGGGCAGCCCAGCGTGCAGATCGACGTGGACCGTGACAAAATCGCGCGTTACGGCATCAATGTTTCCGATGTCGAGGGAGTGATCCAGGCGGGGGTAGGCGGCCAGGCGGCCACGCAAGTAATTCAGGGCGAGCAGCTATTTGATCTGGTAGTTCGCATGAAGCCTCAATACCGATCGAGCGAGCACGCCATCGGCAATCTTCTGGTGCCGACTCCTTCTGGGCAGCAGATCCCAATTTCCGAACTGGCTAACATTCATCAGGGCAACGGCGCGTCGTTCATTTATCGCGAGAATAATTCGCGCTACATCGGGGTTCAATTCAGCATTGAGGAGCGCGACCTGGCCCGTGCTGTAGACGAGGCGCAGAAGGCGGTGCAGTCGTCGGTAAAGCTGCCGCAGGGTTACCGGCTGGATTGGGGCGGCGAATATAGCGAGTACGTCGCCGCGCGACAGCAGTTCGCGCTGATTGGCCCGCTCGCCGTTCTCCTTATTTTTATCATCCTGTTCGCGCTCTATGGCAATTTCAAGTTTCCGGTCACCGTGGTCATCGGCGTGGTGATGACCGAGCCAGTGGGGGCGCTGCTGGCGCTCAAGTTGACGCACACGACCTTCAGCGTCTCTTCCGTTCTTGGACTGCTCGTGCTTATGGGTGTCTCGGCGGAGACCGCGATCATCGACGTTTCCTATATCAACAAGCTCCGGCTGGAAGGGCAGGGAATTCGCCAAGCCACGCTGGATGGTTCGTTGATCCGGCTCCGACCAATCATGATGACGGCGCTGGTCGCCTGTCTGGGTCTTCTGCCTGCCGCACTGTCGACCGGCGTGGGCTCGGACTCACAGAAACCGTTTGCGATCGTCATTGTGGCCGGACTTCTCTCACGGTTATTCCTGGGACGCATCGTGAGTCCGGTGCTCTATCAGATGGTGGCGCGCGATGGCGACGTGCTACAGGTCTAAATGGGCGATTTGCAGTAGAAGCCCACGGGATAGTCTTCAGATGAGGCCTTTTCCGACTCTCTGAAGGAAATCCTCGGCATCGGCATGCGCCTTTTGCATTGTGGTTGGATCGTGGCCGTGTTCAATTTGGGTTTCCTGAAGCGCAAGCTCCACAGCGACCTTCGGTTTGTACCCTCGTTTTATCAGCGTCCGAGCGCGCTCGACGAAAGCGCTGTCAATGTCGTTTTTTGCTTCCGGCGCGGTCGCAGAAATGCGCGTCCCGGCTTCACATAGGTGCTGGCGAAACTTCGCAGCGGCCAGTCGGTCATACGCATCCTTAGCCTCTCGTCCGCTAAGGAGTGTAGGCACGGGGAACCTCCATAGACAGTTCGAGCAGCCCCATCCATTCACATCGTTCTCCATCCAGATCAAGGAGCGTTCCACGTGGGCAACCCAGTGCGGTATTGCTACGAACAACATGATATGCGCAAACCTGGTCGGGAACCATTCCTGTTCAAAGCGCTGCTACACGGCGTTGCACCAACAGAAAGTATAGAGCCATCAGAATCAGGGCGAGGCCGTTGACTCCGAGGACGATAGGCGCCGTAAACATTGGAACGAGCCATCCTGACAACAAGTTTCCCATCGGCATACCCCCACGGAATGCGCAGTTGTAGACACTCATCACACGTCCACGCATTTCGTTGGTCGTAATCAACTGCACGAGCGAAGTCACTGTAGCAAATACGGTCATCATGGAAGCGCCCACGAGCACCAGCATGGCATAGCTCAGGGGAAGCGATCGAGAGAGCGAAAATCCAGTGATGCCTACGCCCAGGCTGATGAGTGAAGTTAAGGCAACGCGTCCTTTGATTCGTATGTTACCCATCGCAGCCACCGTCAACGACCCGCAGATCGAACCGATTCCCATCAGTGAAAGCAGGTTGCCGTAAGTCTCCGGGCCGCGATGGAAAACGTCTTTCACAAACACGGGGATGTAGGTGCGCATGGGCATGCTCAAGGAGGTCATGCAGAACGCCAGGACAATAAGCGCCTCCATGGAGCCTTGCTTGCGAACAAACTTGATGCCTTGCTGGAGGCTGCCGAAGAGCGACTCGGTGGTTTTTTCCGGCAAGTATCGGGCCGTGATCATAGAAAGGGAAATGACCGGCGCGAGGAAGGAAAGCGCGTTCAGTCCGAAGCACCACGACTCGCCCAACTTCGCCAACGCTTGCCCGGCCAGCGCGGGGCCAATCGTTACCGCCATATTGAACTGTATCGAATTCAGCGCAATGGCGTTCGGCATATCCACCCTATCGACGAGGGAAGGAATCAGCGCCGAGTACGCGGGTCCGCCGAAGGCTTGGGCCAATCCGGAAACGAACGAGAGGCAGAGCATATGCCATACGTGGATTCGGCCCGTCGCCACCAGCACGGTTAGTATCGCGGCGCAGGCCATCTGCACATATTGCGAGCCGAGGAGGATTTTCCTGCGTTCGGCGCGGTCGGCTACGACACCTCCGATCAGCGAGAAAAGAAAAATAGGAATACCCGCTAGAAACTGATCCATCGCCAGCAAGAACGCGGAATGGCTTAGCCGGTAGATCAGCCAGCCCTGGGCGACGATTTGCATCCAGGTGCCAATGCTGGACATGCAGGCGCCGAACCACATCAAACGAAAATCTCGATATTGAAATGCTTTAAATACTCTCCGAAGAGTTGATGTTTCCATGTGTTTTGCGTTGGTTCGGCTTCCCCATCTCCATCTTTGCACGGGCGTGGCATTCGCCGCGTGCGTGATGCGCAGTTACCTCAGCCACATATAGATTCACAGGTTGGGCATAAGGCTCACGGATCACGACCGTGATGAGATTGTAATGATGAAAGGATCGGAGGCTCTCAAATTGCATCTCTATTGACAACACTGCTGGCGGTATAACTTTTGCGGAATTAATTAAAGCAGGGCTTCTCAAAACGCGGGAAGTTCCTGGCTTACCGTCATAAACGGAGCCTGACCGCGAACGACACGATTTGCCCGGGTCGGCTACTGAATTCTACGATCCGCCGGCGTCGGGGCGCCGGTTCAGAAGTGAAGGCGGAACGAAACTCCCTACGTATTCTCTCGTTAATGATTCTTGCGCGAGTACTCTCCTTTGAACTCCGTCGTCCAAGTGGCCCCGCTGTTGGTCGATTTTTCCCATGACTGTTCAACCTTATTCTCGGCCAGTCGTACCACTCTGATTCTGTTCAGAACCTCTTTTCCGTCGGGTCCACGGCTCGGTCCAGTAAACTCGGCAGAGCCTTGCGCGACCTTTCCTTCAAACACGTGCACACGGCCCTGGTTATCCGCGAACATGCCGTGCCAGCTCTTATCGTCCGCACTGTAGGCGAACAGATTCTCCCCACTGTGACCCTTGCCTCCGTCCCACGTTTCGGTGAGCAGACACTTGTCGAGCCTGAGTGAGACTGTGCTGTTCGCGCTACCCGGCATGCCGGGATACGTTACCGTCCAATCGCCCAGCCAGAAATCCAGTTGCCGGCTCTCCGAGTTTGCGGAGCAGGATTCGGCATCGACCGCCGCGAGTGCAGATGGCATCGCCAGGGAAAATAATCCCCCGATGACAACCAGCAAGAGAATGCTTCTGAACCACCTCGAACTCTGTACAACGATATCTGGCTTCATGACTGTATTCCTCCTCTTGATATCAATTCATGACCTTTTCTTTTGAACTATTAACGTGCTGCCGGCTTCCGTGCGTTGAAGCGAAATGCGCGGCCGCACTTTTCCAGTTCCAAAACTTCGAATCCCGCTTCTTCAAGTCGCACGCCAAACGTATCGGGCGCAATGGGGACAAGCGTGTCGCCGATATGGATGATCCGCATAAATAGACTTTGCAGGCTGTCGCTGCCCACAAATACTCCTCCCGGCTTAAGCACGCGCCATACCTCGCGGAGTAGCTTGTCCTGCAGTTCCGGAGAAGGCACATGATGCAGCATGGTGAACGAAACACCTGCCGAAAACTGGCTGTCCGCGAAAGGCATGACAGTGGCATCACCGCTGACGACTTCAACATTGCTGCCACGCAAGCGCGAGCGCAGTGACTCCGCCAATTTTGGGTCAACTTCGATGGCCGTAATGTGCCCCACCATGAGCCGCAACAAATCGGTTGTAAGACCCGGCCCGGGTCCGAGTTCAAGGACGTTGGGCCCAAGCTTGGCGCCTGAAACGACCCACGGCACTCGCTGCTGGATAGTTTTTCGCCATCGGGCAGAACGGCATAACCAATCGTGCAAGCGGTTCACGCGAACCCACCTTCCATTTCGATCTCAGCTCTCAGCTTAGTGCTTGCCTGGCTTACGTACTTTCGATATTGTGACAATGAATGTCGCAAAAGCGCCAAAGGTCGATTTTTGATCCTTCGAGAGATCGCCACGCCCAGATTACGACTCACACGCACGACTACCCCGCAGGGCACATCATCCCGTCGCATTTTCACGATCGGGACCAACTTGTCTATGCGTCCCGCGGTGTGATGACCGTGCGCACCAGCGACTGCGCCTGGGTCGTACCCACGCACCGGGCGGTTTGGATACCAGCGGCGATTCCGCACACCATCACCATGTCAGGCGGGGTTGCGATGCGAACTCTATATTTCAGGCCGCGCCTGGCGAAAACTCTGCCAGGAGGTTGTTGCGTAGTGAACGTCTCGCCGCTGCTGAGAGAGTTGATTCTGAAAGCCTGCACCTTTGCCGGCCTGAGGAAAACCAGCAAGCGGCACCGTCATCTGATGGATGTGATCATCGACCAACTGGAAAATATTCAGTTGGTTCCTCTGTGGCTCCCCAATCCTTCCGATCCACGAGCACTCCGAGTCGCTGCAGTACTCTTAGCCGACCCAACTGACCATCGGTCGCTCAAGCGATTATGCAAGACAGCGGGTGCCAGCAGCAGGACAGTAGAAAGACTCTTTCAGGACGATGTGGGGATGAGCTTTGGTAAATGGCGGCAGCAGTTGCGCCTTATGCAGGCGATGCGCTTTTTGGCGGAAGGAGCAAAGGTTACGCACGCCGCTCTGGAATCCGGCTACAGCACACCGAGCGCATTCATTTCCATGTTCAAGAAAATACTCGGAACGACACCAGCGTTGTATTTCAGAGTGCCGGGCCCGCGGTGATACACGTTATTAGGATGTTGGGAGGGCCGCGTAACGACGAGTGATTCGCAGATGAGTTTTGAGGGCATAATTAAGCATAAGTAAGGAGCAGTCTTGACGGTGCAAGCACGCAGTTTTCTGGGCCTGACAGACGCTGAACAAGTTAAGCACGAAGTCGACAGGCAGTCATGCTTTGCGAGGGTAGGCTTCTACCCGTCAGCCAGCCACCAAGTTTCAATTTCCTCCAGGCTGCGCCCCTTGGTTTCAGGAACTACTAGCTTCACAAATAAAACCGCTGCAACACAAACGACTGCGTAAAGCAGGAATGCGCCGGGCGCGGTCAACACTCGTACCATCGACAGAAACGTAAGAGTAACGATCAGGGTTCCGCACCATAGAAATAAGGTTGCGATCGACATGGCGCGTCCTCGTATCCGGTTCGGACAGATCTCTGACATCAACACCCATGTTCCCGTGCCGATGCCGATCGCGAAGCACGCGACGTAGATGAGGACGAAAAGCAAAACCGTGAAGGGTGGGCCATGGAAATGAATCGACACAGCCACGCCAACTAAGGAAGCGCCCATGCCAGCGAATGCGGATGTCATCAAGGGCTTGCGGCCAACGCGATCGATCAGGTACATCCCAAGGATTGTGGCTGCGAAGTTGATGGCTCCGATCATGACATTGGCAAACAGCGCCGTGCTGGCGGTCTGGTTAGGGACGTGCTCCAGGAAAACCAACGAGCCGTAATAAATTATGGTGTTGATGCCGGTGAACTGGCTGAAAAGGCCGATCAGTATGGCGACCACGAGCGGCTTGCGAAAGGCCGGATCAAGCACGTTTCCGCCCTCCTCGGCTACTGCGGCACGAATCGCCTGGATTTCTGCTTGAGCGGCATCGCGTCCCTTGATACGGGACAAGATAAGTTCGGCCTCGGTTTCTCGGCCTTTTTGTACGAGCCAACGCGGGCTTTCGGGAACGGAGAGCAACGTCACCAAGAAAAACGCCGAAGGAACCGCTGCCGAGGCGAACATCCATCGCCAGTTCGCCGAGCCCGCTCCGGTGAGGCCGTAGTTCACGCTGTAAGAAAGCAGAATGCCGGTGACGATGGCTAACTGGTTGACGCTCACCAGCAGTCCCCGGATGCGGGCCGGGGAAATTTCTGCGATATAGAGTGGTGAAAGCGTGGAAGCCAGCCCGATGGCGAGACCACCAACCACGCGTGCGAGCACGAACTCAGTGATATTGCGGGGAAGCGCCGCCCCGATTGACGAAACTGTAAACAGCGCCGCTGCCGCCAGCAGCGACTTCTTCCTGCCGAAGCGGTCGCTGGTGAAGGCCGCCAGGCTCGCCCCGAAAACGCATCCCAGAAGCAGGCTGCTGGCGCCGATTTCGGTTTGCGAATCGGTCAGCGCAAACTGGCGCTTCAAGAAAACAATGGCACCATTGATGACCGCCGTGTCGAATCCGAATAACAACCCGCCGATCGCCGCGACTGCAGCGGGCAGATACAGATAACGCGCCGATCCATCTTTCACGCGAATCGATTCCTGCACATTGGTTGGGTTCATCTGGTCTCGCATGCCCCCGTCGAGGTGATGGATCCGGTTTTAAATTGTCAGCAACCCTTGTTGAAGGAAGACGATCCCTGCAGCACCGGCAACTCCCCCGTACCCGCCTGTAGTTTGAAGAACGATCGGTACCTTCCTGCCCAGCAGAACACTGGTACGACGCGCGACCTCTTCATGCAACCGGGCCAGCAGTTGCGGTCCGGCTGCGGCGATGTTGCCACCCAGGATGAGGAGTTCAGGATCGAACACGTGCAGGAAGCTTACCAGCGCCGCGGTCAGCGATTCGAAAGCGAGGTCCAACACGCGTCGCGCGCTCGGGTCGCCCTCGGTTGCCGCCTGAAAAATAGCTTCCGTACTCGGAATCCGGCCGGCATGGTCAAGCCCTAGGCGGGCCGGTGAAGCTCGATGGATGTGGGCCGCGTAAGCGGACTCGATAGCACGCGAAGAGAAACAAGTTTCCAGACAGCCGTAATTGCCGCAAATGCAGAGCCCACCCCGAATGTCGAGAGTCACGTGTCCCAGATGGCACGCAGCTCCCGACGCGCCCCGGACGATTACGCCATCGACCAGCGCTGCGGCCCCAACTCCGGTACCAAGCGTGAGCAAAACTACGTTGCGCCGTCCCCGAGCCGCACCCCAAAGTATCTCGCCGACGAGAGCCGTACGCGCGTCGTTGTCGGCGCAGAGTGGCAGGCCATTCACGCAGACAAGTTCGCTCAGCAAACATCCTTCCAGAAAATTCAGATCGCCGGGCAGGCGGTTCACGCGCGTGGTGACGGCATCGATGACCCCCTTGCAGCCGATCCCGATTCCCAGCAATGGACCTGCGGCGCGCTCGCGGACGGAGAGGACAAAATCATGGAGCGCTGAAGCGGTGCGCGGCGAATTCTCTTTGAAGCTCGCCAGCAGACCGCCGTTCAATCCGACCAAAGCAGCCTTGATCACGGTCGCGCCGATGTCGACGCCGATCGCGACCGCGTCCGCGTCCGCATGAGCTGCTGTTCGAGTTTCGCTCACAATGATTCTGAATTATACTCACGTCGATCCTTAGCAGCTCCTCCAAGGCGAAAAGGATTCAATTTCCCCGTGACCACAAAAGCCCCGTCGCATCCGATGGTGAATTCGAAGCAGGCGGGCTTGGCCTTCTTCGACCAAGCGATGGCGCTACTCGATAATCTGCGGCGCACCCAAGCTGACAACATTCAAAACGCGGCGGAACTATGCGCGGAGCGCATCGCGCGCGGCGGACTGGTTTTTCTCTTTGGCAATGGCCACTCGCGCATGATGTGCGAAGAAATGACTCCCCGACAAGGCTGCTACGCCGGTTTCGTAGCCTTAGTTGAACTCGCCCTCTCGAATCATGCGTCGATTGTCGGCACAAACGGTCTGCGCGCCCCGCTTTACCTGGAGAACTACGAAGGGTACGCGGAGCAGATTCTCCGCAGCTTCCATTTCGGAGCAAATGACTCGTTCATCGTGATTTCGACCAGCGGCATTCGGCCTGTAGTCGTCGAAATGGCGGCGGGAGCGCAGAAGCGCGGGCTGGCGGTGATTGCCATCGTATCCAAAGCGCATTGCGAACAGGCCAAGCCCGCACATTCTTCGGGAAAGAAACTGATCGACTGCGCCGATCTGATCATCGACAACCAGTGCCCGCCGGGTGACTGCATCGTCGAGTTGAAAGGTCTGGAGTGGCGCACGGGACCGGTTTCGACAATCACCGGCGCTACCATCATCAACATGATTCGTTGCGGCACCGCGGAAGCGCTGCTGGCGCGAGGTGTCAAGCCGGTGTTGTTGCCCAGCCACCAATTCGTAGGAAATGCCAGCGCCACCGAGCAACTCGAAGCGTTCTACGAGGCCTACCGCAAAAGCCTCAAACACCTTTTTGAATAGAGGCCATGTGAGCGAAGTCCTCCTGGTGACTGGTTCGTCGGGTATTGCGGCGGCAACGGCGCGCCTCTGGGGCGACAGCGTGTTCGTTGTTGGCGTGAACGAAAAAGAATGCCTTTCGCTGGTGGCGGAGTTGCCCCGGGCAGGCTTCCACGCTGTGGATGTGCGGGATGAAAACGCTGTTCGCAAAAGCGTGGCGGCGTGCATCGAACAATTCGGGAAGATCGATGCGCTTTTTAATGTAGCCGGCATCAGCGCGCGCTCGCTGGGCGATGGCCCGCTCCACGAATGTTCGACTGAGGCTTGGAACACTGTGATGGACGTGAACGCCAAAGGCACATTCCTGATGTGTCGAGAAGTGCTGCGGATGTGGACGAAGAATTCGGAGAAGGGCGTCATTCTCAACATCAGGAGCGTTCTAGCGCAGCATCCGCAGCGAGAACATTTCGCCACCGCAGGTTACGCCGCAAGCAAGGGGGCCATCGAGGCCATGACGCTTTCCGCGGCGGCTTACTATGCGCCTGTCGGCATCAGAATCAACGTCCTCGCGCCCGGACTGGTTCTTACGCCGATGAGCGCGCGGGCGCAGAGCGATGCCCGCGTCATGGACTACGTTGCCCAGAAGCAGCCTTTGACGAAAGGTCTGATCGCGCCCGAGGACATCGCAAAGACCGCGTGCTTTCTTTTGCGAAAAGATTCGAGCCCGATCACAGGCCAGGTCATAACTGTTGACGGAGGTTGGACGGTGAGCGCATGAGTGAAGCAAGAGAACACCGGCCTCTGCGAACGACCGTGATCGGCAGCTACCCTTTTCCAGGGTGGCTTGAGTTTGCCTCAGCGCACCTGGATGAATTTGGCGAAGCTGACCTCGAAGAGATGCGGACCGACGCTGTGATCGCCGCCGTCCACGACCAAGTCCACGCCGGGCTCGACGTAATCACCGATGGAGAGCAGAGCCGGTACGACTTTAATCTGTCGTTCTACGGACGGCTTGAGGGCATCCGCGCGTCGCCGTTTTCCCCGCGCCGCTTCGGGCCGCCCGCGCACGATCAGCGCGGGAAATATCCGGTGACCGGAACGATTGCCTCCAAACATGGGTTGGGTGCAGTGGCTGAATTCAAACTCTTGCAGAAGGTCGCGCCAGCAGGGCCTGTTCTGAAGGCCAGTGTGCCGGGGCCGTACACGCTTAGCGGTCGCATCGAGCCTGGCGGCGCTTATCCCAGCCGCTGGGAAGTCGCCGATGCATTGATCCCGATTGTCCGCGCCGAACTGGAGCAGCTCGTGGAAGCTGGTTGCCGGGAAATTACTCTCGACGAGCCTTCGATGAGCTGCTATGGGTATCGCGAAGATCCCCGCCGCTTCGTGAAAATCTTTTCCGAGACCGTCAAACCTATCGTCGGTCGATGCCGTCTCTCCACCCACCTTTGTTTTGGCAATTACAAAGGTCGCGCGGTTGCGCCACGGCGATACGCTCCGCTCTTCCCAGGGTTCTTTGAACTACCCGTGAACGAAATCCACCTTGAAATGGCGAGCCGCGAGTTCGCCGAAATCGAACTGATTGGAGAAATCGTGAAGCGAGGCATCGATGTGGCGGTCGGAATCATCGACGTAAAAAACTACTACGTCGAAACCCCCGCCGATGTTGCGGATCGAGTGCGTCTCTGCCTCAAGTACGCACCCGCCGACCGGCTTTCATTCGCGCCCGACTGTGGTTTGAGTCAGACCGCGCGCTGGGCAGCCCGGCAGAAACTCATCAACATGGTCCAAGGTGTGGCAGTCGTGCGCAAGGAGTTGGGGCTCGCGTGATCCGCCCGGTGCAGTCGCATGCCGCGCTGCTAGCCGACATCCGTGGCGGAGCCCGGCGTGATAGTGGGTTCCGGCTGTGGTGGCTGGGGCAAAGTGGATTTCTGCTGCAATGGCAAGGCATCCATGTTCTGCTCGATCCTTATCTCTCGGACTCGCTCACGCGAAAATACAGCCAGACTGATAAGCCCCATGAGCGGATGACCGAGTTGGTCGTGGATCCCGCGCAGTTGTCATTCGTCGATATTGTAACCTCCTCGCATAATCACACTGATCATCTCGACGCGGAAACGCTGGGCCCGATTCTGGCGCGTAACCCGTCGCTGAAACTCGTGATTCCGGAAGCCAACCGCGTCTTTGTCGCCGACCGTCTGAAGATCGATCGCGCGATGCCGATCGGGCTCGATGATGGGAGCGTGGTCGAACTCTCGGGGATTCGATTCTCCGGCGTCGCGTCGGCACACGAAACTGTGGAGCGCGACGAGCACGGACGCGTGAAGGATCTGGGCTATGTTTTGCAGTTCGGCGACTGGAGCCTCTACCACAGCGGCGACACGCTGCGCTACGAAGGGATGGCGGAAAAACTGCGGCCGTTCGCAGTCGATGTCGCGCTTCTTCCTATCAATGGCCGGGTTCCAGAACGGCGCGTGGCCGGCAATCTGTCCTGCCCGGAGGCTGCCCAGTTGGCGCACGACATCGGTGCGGAGCTGGCGATTCCATGCCACTTCGAAATGTTTGAGTTCAACACGGCGACTCCTGATGCCTTCGTCGATACCTGCCGCAGCTTGGGACAAGCCTTCCGTATTCTGCGTTGTGGCGAACGATTCGACGGCGAACGGTGAATGAACTACGCACCCAGCTTGCTCCGCGAAAGTGGCAATTCGCGGATGTGTTTTTCCCGTGGCCAGGCAAATCCAATCGGATGTGGCGCGTGATCCAGGTCGCTCTGAAGTTTCTGTTTTAGCAGAAAGCAAGCGGGGCCATGCTTCCCGGTTTCTATTTGTTGGCGGTAACGTTGCCTCGCTCGAGCCAGGAAGCGAGCTGGGGTCCTTGCTGCGTTTTCATATCCACGCAGTAATTGATTTGCTCGATCGACTGCTTCAGCGAACGTTCCGCTGCGGGAGCGGGATGGCTGGTGAAGAAGGCTTGCACTTCATCGCGCATGCCTGGGTCGCAGAAGTTTCCGGTGCCTTGGACAATAATTCCACCTGCAAAGGCTCCGCCCAAGTTCTCGATACTTCCCCAATGCGCCTGAACAAAGATCCACGCCTGTTTTTCCGTGGCCGGATCTCGCATCACGCCGGAGATCAAGTACGGAGCATCCTGTGAGCGCATCTGCGGGGAGATGGCGAATTCCAAGGTTTTCTCAACCAATTTGGGGTCGCTAAAGTGCCTGAGAGCAGAGATGTCGGTGAAATAGGCTTCGGGTGTTTTGGCAGCTTTAAGATCTGCCGTAATTCTGTCGTACAAAGCCTGATCGCCGTTGAGGGCAGCAATTCGCAAGGCAATGGGGGCGATCTCGTGATCGACAGAGGAAGGATCAGCAAGATACTGATCGGCCAGCTTTCTTGCCAGCGCCTGCACTTGCGGATCACGGGCAACTTCGCCCAAGGCCAGCATCAGTCTCGCGCGCAGGCCAGCCTGATCTTCGGTTTCGCCAGGCTTGGCTTCCCACCCCACATCGCGGGCAACTGGATCAAGGAGTTGACGCACCCAAAGATCGAAGGCTTCGCGATCGGCATCGCTCACAAGGTAATCGCTGATGTAACTGAGTTGGTTGATAATTTCACCTAGAACGGCGCTGCTCCGGTCTGCCTGTAGGCCTTCCGCCAGGACAAGATAATCTCCGATTGGTTCGCGATCGACGCGGACCGAGGCCCACACGTCGCTGAGCAGCATCATGCGTTCCGCCGGAGTAAGGGCGCTCTCGGCTACTTTGGCGATGGAGCGGATGGCTTCGGAGCTGTACGCGGAGCGATAGAAACCCTTTGCCTTAGCGTTGGCGTAAACCCATGGCGAACATCCCTGAAGGGTGAGGCTCGCCTGCTTTGTTGTGATCAGCTCGCACTTTTCTGTCGCTGATGTCGTCGACCCAACCTTCATGCACAGAGGGATCTGCCAGAGTTCCGAGCTACCCGCGTTCAACTTCGCCCGGTCGTAAAAATAGCGCTGCTGTTCGAGCGCGACGGTCTCGGAGTTGCCCGAGCACTCGTTTTTTACGGTTACGAGCGGCTGCCCCGCTTGCTCGGTCCAGGTGGGCATGATTTTGTCGATTGGCTTCTTTGAGACCTGGGTCTGCGCGTTCCAAAAATCAAACGCGGTCGCGTTGGCGTAGGAGTGTTGCTTCAAATACAAGTCCACACCGGCACGAAACGAGTCTGCTCCGACGTAGGATTCCAGCATACGCAGCACGGCTGCCGTTTTTGTGTAGGTGATCGCATCGTCGAGTTCGAGGATCTGCGCCGGTGTGTCTGCCGGCTGGTGAATGGGGTGGGTATTGACGAGCGAGTCCTGGCCCAGCGAGTATACGGTGTCGCTGACTTCATCGAGTTGTACATTCCATTCTGGCTTCCACGCTGCGACCGGCTTGCTCGACATCCAGGTGGCAAAACCCTCGTTGAGCCACTTATTGTCCCACCATTGCATGGTCACCAGGTCGCCAAACCACTGGTGCGCCATTTCATGCGCGATGACCGATGCCACAGTCTTCTTCAGGTCAATGGCTGTGTGCTTCTCATCCAGCAGCAGTAGAATTTCGCGGAAGGTAATGCAGGCGGTGTTCTCCATCGCACCTGCCGAGAAATCTGCGAGCCCGACCAGGTCAAGTTTGCCGTAAGGATATTTGATTCCGAAATAGCGATCGTAATAGCTCAGATTAAATTCCGCCGCCGCCAATGCGAAGCGTCCCAGTTCCTTCTTGCCGGGACTGGTCCACACGCGAATCGGAATACCGTCCGACTCGCCTTCTATGTACTCAAAATTGCCGACAATAACAGCCACCAGATAAGACGACATCTTGGGGCTCGTTGAAAAATGAACGGTGTGTTTTGCGTCGCCGGGACCGGGAGCGTCGGAAACCACCTTCCCATTCGAGATCACAGTCATGTCTTTGTCCGCGATGACGGTGACGTCGAACGTGGCCTTGTAGTTGGGCTCGTCAAACGAAGGAAACGCGCGCCGAGCGTCGGTGTCTTCGAGCTGAGTGGCCGCGTATTTCCGCCCTTGATCGTCTTTGCCGATGTAGAAGCCGCGCAGTTCATCATTCAGCTTTCCGGCGTAGCGAATTTGAATTGTCGCCGGACCCTGGGCAAGCGGCTTGTCTACCGCCAGGTGCGCCATCTGTTTTTCTTTGTCGAGAGAGACACGGGCCACTTGGTTACCAGCGCTACTGGCGATGGTCACCGATTGAAAGTCAATACCCGCCGCGTTGAGCACGATCTCTGGGGTCGATTGAAGCACACGCACCTGGATGGTTTCCACACCCGCAAAGGTGTTGTTCGAAAAGTCCGGCGCGAAACTTAATTTGTAGCTTTCCGGATCTGCAATGCGCGGAAGGCGCTGTGCCATGCAGAACGGAGTCAGTAAGGAAATCGCAATCAATATGACAAATCGCTTCATTTTGTCCTCTCAGAGTGACGGTCCCGCCCAGAGCGGCGGGCAATCATCTTATGACACACTCCACATTGTTTATAGCCAAACGGGAGAGTGGTGCCTTGAACCGTATTAACATGCGTGAAATTATTTATTGTGTTGTTTGCAATGAGAATTGAAGGTTCCTGCGAAAAGCGGAAGGAGTGAGACCGGTCGACTGTTTGAATGCCCGGCACAAGTGTGCATGATCGGCGAAACCACAGGCGTACGCCACGTCCACGATCGAATTCTTCGAATGGAGGAGGAGCCCGAAGGCCTTGCGGATTCGGATTTTGGCAAGATGATCGCCGAACGTATATCCCAGGAATCGGCGAAAACTGCGCGCGACATGCACTGGATGTACGCCAACCGCAAGAGCCAGACTGGCCAATGACAACCTCGACTCCTCAGTTTCATTGCAGAGTTGCAGGGCATGGTTAAACCAAGCCGGCGGACACCGCTCGAATGGCCCTCTGAAGAAAAAACCAAGCAATTCGGTTGCTGCGTCCTCAAATCGATAGGAGCAAGTGCTGAGTTCGCGATACATCCGCAGACCGAGCGCATAGGGAAGGCCGCCGCAAAATATATGAGCGCGCGCGACCGATTCTAGTGCCTGCGAGGCATCGTCCAGCCAGGCAGCGTCGATTTCGAGATCGAGCAAGTGGCCGCCCTCTGAGCGAAACTGGTCGGCATGAGCCTCGGTTCTGGGATGCCAGATTACCGTCCCCGGCGAACAAATTCGTTCTTCGTGCCGAAGGATTTCCACGTAGGACCCAGTCAGAAGGAAGGAGACGTACGCCTTTTCATGCTCGTGCAAGGCAAGCCTCTGGCTTGGAGAATGGAACTTCTCAACGATCCGGAACGGACCGACTTGCTTCGCGCGAAGAGTGTTGCTGAATGGGTTCATTTCCAATGCGCCGGGGCTCAGTTTAGTTTCAGAAGGGAATACGCTGAATTTGCCCGAAATGTTCAACTCCGGGAGCCTCTCACGGCTGTGGAATCTGGCGCCACATAGATCATATTGCCTCATTAGCTACTGTTTAGACGCACTTGTTTGAATTTTGTATCCTTCTCGGCACTTAAAAGAACAGCGAGGATTTCGTGTTCAACGGTCTCCTACCGAAAATGCCGAGCGTTGACGGGCTGCGGCCACGTCCGTAAGATGAAGCGACCTGAAAGCGACACGTTTTCCTGCGCCACATCGTGGAATGATCGGCCAAACCATCTCGCACTACCGCATCACCGAGAAGCTCGGTGGCGGCGGCATGGGCGTAGTGTACAAGGCTGAAGACACGCGCCTTGATCGTTTTGTGGCTCTCAAGTTCTTGCCCGACGACGTGGCCAAAGATCCGCAGGCCTTGAGCCGCTTTCGGCGAGAAGCAAAGGCTGCATCGGTGCTGAACCACCCTAATATCTGCACGATTTATGACATCGGAGAGGAAAACGGGCAGGCATTCATTGCCATGGAGTTTCTGGATGGGCTGACGCTGAAGCATCGCATTGCCGGCCGTCCACTGGAAACGGAACTGATTCTATCGCTCGCCATCGAAATTGCCGACGCGCTCGACGCCGCTCATTCGGCTGGCATTGTCCATCGCGACATCAAGCCTGCCAACATCTTCGTCACCAAGCGCGAGCACGCCAAGGTGTTGGACTTTGGCTTGGCTAAGGTCGCGAACACCGGCTCTTCCAAGCAGGTCGCATCAGCCAACACCATGACGGCCGACGAGCAGCATCTTACGAGCCCCGGCTCTACGATCGGCACCATCGCGTATATGTCGCCGGAGCAGGCGCGCGCCAAGGATCTGGATGCTCGCAGCGATCTGTTTTCTTTCGGCGCGGTGCTCTATGAGATGGCGACCGGCACGCTTCCATTTCGCGGCGGCAGCTCCGCCGAGATTTTCAAATCCATTCTGGATGCGGCACCCGCTTCGCCGTTGCGCCTCAATCCCGACTTGCCGGTCGAGTTGGAACGCATTATCAGCAAGGCGCTGGAGAAGGATCGTAATCTTCGTTATCAGAGCGCTGCGGATTTGCGGACTGATCTGACGCGCCTGAAGCGCGATTTCGATACCGGGCATTCTTCAGGGGCAAGTGCGCAGTTGTCCGTAAGCTCATCCTCAACACAGCCGGCCGCTTCGAGCAGCAGTTCGCTAAAATACGCCGCCGTCGGCGGCGTCGCAGCTCTGGCGGTTGTGGCGGCTGCGGGTTTTTACTTCGTGCGCGCGAAGTCCGATGCGAAGAAGATCACCTCCATCGCAGTGCTGCCCTTCGTGAATGCAACTTCGGATCCCGGCAATGAATACTTGAGCGATGGCCTCACTGAAAGTTTGATCGGTACGCTATCCCAACTGCCGGACCTCAAAGTCATGGCACGAAGCACGGTATTCAAATTCAAAGGCAAAGAGGATGACCCGCGGCAGATTGGCCAGACGCTTCAAGTGGGCGCAGTTCTCATGGGACGCATCACGCAGCATGGTGACGAACTCGGCATCGAAGCCGACCTGGTCAATACTGCCGATGGCAGCGAACTTTGGGGTTCTCACTACGCCCGCAAGGCGACTGATGTGTCGGAAGTTCAGGCTGACATCACCCGTGACATCTCCAGCAGCCTGCGTATTCACTTGAGCGGCACCGAACAGCAGCGTCTGAACCGCGCCTCGACCACGAATCCGGAAGCCTACCGTCTTTACCTCGAAGGCCGGCAGCTTTGGTACGGACGCACTCCTGATGGCATCAAGAAGAGCATCGACTTGTTTCAGCAGGCCATCGCCGCCGATCCCAACTACGCTCTTGCCTATTCGGGGCTGGCCGATACCTACAACATCGCCCCTAGCTACGGCGTTGGAATCACTTCGAAGCAAGGGGAAATGCTGGCTGACGAAGCGGCCCGCAAAGCTCTCGAACTCGATGACTCCCTGTCCGAGGCCCATGCCGCGCGCGGCTTCGCCCTCTCGAACCTGAGAAGGTGGAGCGAGGCGGAACCGGAATTTCACCGCGCCATTGCGTTGAACCCCAACAACGCCGCTGCCCGCTACTTTTACGCCTTCGGCTATCTCGCTCCGCAAAACCGCATGGACGAAGGTCTGGAGCAATACCGGACGGCGATATCGCTCGACCCTCTCTCCTCGATCATCAATACAAATTACGCTGTGATGTTGATGGAAGCCCTGCACTATCCTGAGGCGCTCGCCCAGTTCCAGAAGGTGCTCGCACGCGATCCCAACTTTCCTCCCGCCCACTACAAGCTGTCGCAGTTCTACGCTACTACCGGCCGCTTCGCCGACGCTGTGAACGAACTCAAGGGGGCTTTTCCAAAGCCCGTCCCGGTGAGTGGCGATGCGAAAGGCTATCTCCAACTCATATTGCGGTTGGAAGGCTCGGATCGCTCGACCGCCGCAGCCGTTGCATCGGCGCTCGCCGGAAACCGCGACCAAGCCTTCGAATATTTGGAGAAAGCTTATTCCGATGGAGACAACGAACTGCTGATCGGCATCCGCTATCCAGCGCTGGACCCGCTTCGATCCGATTCCCGCTTCGCTGATTTGATGCGCCGCCTCGGACTACCCGAGTAGCGGTTTCGGGCTCTGCTGGCGAGCCGACATTTATGCTGTTCAGCAGACGTCATTCCGTACCGAGGATCTCATGAAGATACGAGCCAGTTTTTGCTATCTCCTCGTCGTGTTGGCCATGCTCATAACCGGTTGCTTATGGGCGCAGACAACAGCTCGGCCAACGAAGGAAATCTCTTCGCAAGAGGCCATTGATCGCGACCTGCTCGAAGTCACTATTCCCCAGTTGGAGCAGTTATACCGCAGCCACAAATACACCGTTACAGAAGTCGTGCGCTGGTACATAGCGCGCATCGAGAAGTACAACGGGATCTACCGCGCCGTGCAAAACCTGGATGTGCCCGGAGCTCTCGCCACGGCTGCTCGCGAGGACGCCGAAGCAAAAGCCGCAGGCCGCGGTTTTGTGCGGGGTCCCATGTGGGGAGTTCCGATTGTTACGAAGGCAAATACCAGCATCAAGGGTCTCGTCACTACGGATGGATGGAAAGGCTATATCATCCCGGGCCATGAGCTGGTTGCACCAAAAGATGCGACCATCATCGCAAAGCTACGCGCGGCGGGAGTCGTCATCCTGGGGCAAACCAATATGCCGGATTTCGCAGCAAGCGACACCAATCGCAGCACGGCCTACGGACGTACCGGAAATGCATACGATGTGCGCTTCAGTCCCGGTGGTTCGTCTGGAGGCACGGTCACAGCCGTTACCTCAAACTTTGCATTACTGGGCAATGGGACAGATACTGGCAACTCGATCCGCATGCCGTCTGCCACCAGCTCTGTCGTAGGTGTGTTCCCAACGCGCGGTCTGGTGAGTATCGCTGGCATCGCGCCGCTTGACTGGTTGCTCGACAACACTGGGCCAATCGCCCGTGACGTGACCGATGCTGCCATAGCACTCGATGTCATGGCTGGAGAAGATCCGCTGGATCCTCGTACGATCGGTTCCGCGGCAAAGGCCCAGCCCGGCCCGTATGCGCGATATCTGAAATCTGATGCGCTCAAGGGGAAACGCTTCGGCGTGCCTGCCTTCATTCTTGAAGGAGCCGGCATTCCGTTTCAAGGCATTCCCGCGTCCGAGTCGGTGGCTGAGGTCGTAGAGGACACCGCTGCCGCTCGCCTCCCGCTCCGACCGGAGACGCGCGCCGCCTTTATGAAGGCTCTGGAAGGCCTGCGAGCGGCTGGCGCGACCGTCATCTTCGACGATTCAATCTTACCCGACAGTTTTGCCATGACCGTAGCTCGCGTCGGCACGTTTCCTTACGTCCGTGAGGGAACAGAAAAGTTTCTGGCTGAGTATGGCCCAGCACAATACCACTCGGTTGTCGAGTACCAGAAAGCTGTGGGATCTCCTCTGCCGTCGACGATCATCGGAGGCGTAGATGAGAACACCCGAAAGGATCGGCCGCCATTGACCCAATCTGTGTTCGAGACCGATCCGCAAGCCGAAGCCAACGTCATTGCTCCCCGGCAACGGGCACTCGACGCCTACAACGAAACGCTGGATCGGTTGCACCTTGATGGATTCGTCTACCCGGCAACACAGATGCCTCCGCCCGACGAGACCATGCCGCAAGACGGAAAGATCAGTGAAGGTCCACACAGCGACACAGGATGGGTCAATATGATCGGCGTTCCCGCAGTGGTCGTTCCCGGCGGGTTCTACCCCGATGGTCTCCCGTTCGGCTTGGAGCTGTCGGCCCGGCCCTGGAAAGATGGCGATTTACTCAGTTGGGCTTATGCGTATGAGCAGGCTACACGACACCGCCGGCCACCTGTACTCGTCGAAAAGGGATTGCTACCTAACGCACGATGACCGGCCTCTCGTGGATGTAACCTAACAAGTAGGGTCGAACGGGCAGACGAGGAGATTTGTTCCGCAGCCGGAAATAATATGCGGTCTAGAGGGAATCACTCCAATGATCTTGCGTCTCTTCATTCTAATCGCGGTTCTCGTCCCTCCATCTTTACTTGCGCAAATGCAAACGCAAACGATCAATGGCTGGCAGATGCAAGACGCAGCGAAGGTCGCAGCGGCTGCTCCGATTATTTCGACAGCCGCTTTTCAGTCTCAGGGTTGGTATGCCGCGACTGTACCGGGGACCGTGCTCACCACGCTGGTCAACGACGGGGTTTATCCGGAACCGCTGTACGGCGAGAACATGCGCGCCATTCCGGAGAGCCTGAACAAAACCAGCTATTGGTATCGCACAACCTTTATGGTGCCTGCGGCCTTCAAAGGCCGCCATACTTGGCTTCATTTCGGTGGCATCAACTACACCGCGGAGATCTGGGTCAATGGCCACGAAGCTGGGACCATGCGCGGCGCCTTCATACGGGGAGACTTCGACATTTCTGAATTTGTGAAACCCGGCCGCCGCGCCGTTCTGGCCGTGCTGGTTGCTCCACAGCCTCATCCCGGCGTTCCGCACGAACACACCGTCGCACAGGGCGTGGGCAAGAACGGTGGCGAGACCGCCATCGACGGCCCCACGTTTCTCTCCACCATCGGCTGGGATTGGCTGCCCGCGGTTCGCGATCGTGACACGGGCATCTGGCTTCCAGTCACGATGGGTTCAACTGGGTCCATTCTGGTCAAAGATCCATTCGTTACTGAGGATTTGTCCCTATCGCACGACAACGCCGACCTTCATATTTCCGCTACACTCGAGAACAAATCACCGAAGCCCGTTACCGGCACACTTACCGGCACCATTCAATTCCAGAACTCTAAAGAGCATGAGATTACCTTTCACGAATCGGTGACGGTTGCGGCGAACGGCACGGAGTCGGTCGCGCTGGACAGCAAATCCACACCAGAGCTGCATGTTTCTGATCCGAAGTTGTGGTGGCCCAACGGGTATGGTCCGCAGAACCTGTACACGCTCACGCTGCGCTTCGATGTGGGGAAAAAATCTTCCGATGGCGCGACCCGGCAGTTTGGTATTCGCAAGATCGAGTACCAGGTCGCCGACTCGGAGAACCTTACGCTTTCAGTTAATGGGGTTCGCGTGATGGCGCGCGGGGGCAATTGGGGTCTCGACGAAGGAATGAAGCGGATTACACGAGACAGGCTGGACGCTCAGTTTCACATGCACGCCCTAGCCAACTTGAACATCATTCGCAACTGGGTAGGGCAGAGCACCAGTCCCGACTTCTACGACATGGCGGACAAATACGGAATCCTGCTGTGGGATGAATTCTTTCAGCCTAACCCCAACGACGGTCCGGACCCGACCGACATTCCAACTTATCTCGCCAACGTCACCGACAAAGTGGTTCGCTACCGAAATCATCCGTCCATTGCAGTCTGGTGTGCGCGCAACGAGGGCTATCCGCCCAAGGAACTCGACGACACACTGAAGACGCTGATGAGTCGCCTTGATCCGACGCGGCTCTACCAATCGAACTCCGCCGACGGCCGTGGTGTTTCTTCGCATGGACCTTATTACTGGCGTTCGCCGCGCTTTTTCTACGCGTTTAACGAAAGCTTTAAGACCGAGACCGGCTCAGTTTCTATTCCTACGATCGAATCCATCCAAGGCATGATGCCGCAGAAAGATTGGGAGACGATCAACGACGACTGGGCCCAACACGACATGGCGGCTGGCGCGCAACGGGGCAACGAGTTTCCAACTTCGCTGGCGGAGCGCTATGGGCACATTCGCAATCTCGCCGACTTTGTCCAGAAAGGCCAACTGGCCACGTATGAGGCTTTCCGCGCCATGTATGAAGGGCGCAACGCCGAAATGTTCAAAACGACTACGGGCGTGATCACCTGGATGAGCCACCCGGCGCAGCCCAGCTTCGTTTGGCAGCTCTACCACTACGATCTCGAGCCCAACGCTGCTTTGTACGCGGTGAAGAAGGCCTCCGAGACCGTTCATGTGCAGTTTAATGAGGAAAACCGCGGCATCGAGGTGGTCAACAATCGTCCGGACGCGCTCAACGCGCTTCAAGTCAAAGTACTCATCTATCGTTTTGACGGCACGCTGGATTCACAGAAAACCTATCCAGTAGCACAGGTCCCCGGCAGCACAACCATCAAGGCCGCGCAGATCGTGGTGAACGCTCGCATCAGCCCGCTCTATTTCATCAAGCTCGACCTGACCGACGCGAACGGAAGCTTGCTCTCCAGCAATTTCTACTGGCAGCATGTCGCGCAGGATCAGTTCGACGGCCTAATGAATTTACCCGCTGTGACGCTCGACGCCGAAGCCGACGCTCGTACCCAAGGCGACAATACGGTGCTCACCCTAACCTTGCACAACAACACCAGCCACGTCGCTTTGCTCTCGCACCTGCAGCTTCATCAAAAGAAGAGCGGACGGCGCGTCCTGCCCGTCTTCTACTCTGACAACTACGTTTCACTCGTGCCCGGCGAATCCTCAACCGTCTCAATCGAAGCGGCGACGAAAGACTTGCAGGGAGACCTGCCACTCGTCGAAGTGGATGGGTACAACGTGGATGTGAAGCCGGTCGATGGCCCAGTCTCTATCGTTGCCAACATCAATGCGCAGCCTTCGCACTGGCCCGCGTCGAACATCGTTCCTGACAACAAGTAAGCCGATGCTCTCGCTTCATGGCCAAAAACAACATGTATTGAATCGCGCCGTGAGATCGACTTGAACGAGGATCGATCGCCTTCACCCCGCCGGATTCAGTGAAACGATCGGCACCGAATCTGCACCATCCATCAAGCCGGTATTTCCCGGTTGCTTCAGTCAAGGCAACAGTACAGGTTCGTGACGGCCTTGCCAGGCGCTGAATCCGTACGGCTGATTGAGAGAAAACTCTATGGCCGCAAACCCAAACGTCGCTCCCCAAGTCAAAACTGTTTTCGAGAAGGAAATCATACGGCTATGTGAGCCGACGCCGGTAACCTTGAAACAGCGGGTCCGGAATCTTCTAGTCAAGATGTTCAAGGGATACGAATTTCTTGGCTGGACACCCGATTAGTTTTCAAGATGTACTTTCGCTCTGAGAGTAAAGCGCCCATGCGGTTGCCAAATCCTGGACGATGTGGCCAAGGGATTTATACACGGTGATCTCGTCCGCCGAGCGGCGGCCCTCGACTTCTCCCGCCAACACTTGACCGATCTCGGCCACAATGTGTTCATCACCAACTAAGCCAGCAGCCATAGCTCGGAGAAATTCTGCGCCTTGATTTAGAACGCCTTCTCGACTGTCGACAATGAAGCGCGAGCGGACGACCAGGTCATTGTCAACTTCCGCAGGCCCGGCGTAGCTCGAGCCGACTAAATTCAAGTGTGTCCCCGGCCGCACCCATTCGCCCTTTAGGATCGGCTCGCCGGCGGACGTGACGGTACAAACAATGTCGGCTTCGACGACGGCTTCTTTTACGTTTCGGGCCGCAGTCACTGGCAAGCCAAGTTCCGTGTGCATGCGCTCCGCGAAAACTCGCGCGCGTTCGGGCGAACGACCCCATACGACGATGGAATCAAGATTGCGAACCTTACCGATTGCGCGTGCGTGGGTCGCGGCCTGTTC
>Ga0228598_1000012_pt1 | contig 25663 bp, 25 predicted proteins | sample CZU4metagenome_FD_182726 | JGI IMG/M metagenome (GOLD analysis project Ga0228598, IMG submission 182726) | Spruce rhizosphere microbial communities from Bohemian Forest, Czech Republic - CZU4 | ecosystem: Host-associated > Plants > Roots > Rhizosphere | place: Czech Republic: South Bohemian... | reverse complement strand
GCTTGATGCGGCTGGCCGGAGTACTGGTGGAAAGCATATTCGCGGCCGTGGTCACAGCGGACGCGTTGTCTTCAATGGCGACCTGCATCAAGTCCTTGGGATCACGCACGTGGAAAATCAGAGTCTCAACCATGTTTTTCGGATCGCGACTGAACGAGTACTGGACTGTTGAAAAGAGAGCCTGCACGGAGAACTCGCGACGGATGCGCACCCAATCAGCGGTTCCTGAGTCGGAGGAGAATTGCGCGCTCGCTCCTGCCTTCAGAAAATCAGGACTCTGATCGAGTGTCGAGCGCCCGCGATCGACCTCAAAATCAGGACTGAAAAGCGGCTGCTTGGGAATCTTCGCCAATGCGGAAGCGATCTCTTGCTGCTCCTCCGGCGAAGGCGAGCAGACATTCAACATGTTCAGCTTGACTGGTGGCTGGGCGGATTGTTGGGCGCTGGCCAGCAGCGCCAAGCCGACGCTAAACAAAATTACAAAGATGTTTCGGAGCACGACGGCATTCTAAATGAAGAACGTAGAAAATCTTAAATCGAAGCGTCCGCGAAGGACGGGCAGGGCTTCGCGCATTGGGCTGCTGGCTTCAGGATTCAGGATTCCAAAAACCGGTAGAATCGCTGCATGGCAAACTTAACCTTGGTATATGGATTGCGGCTGCTTCCCTCCGAGGAAGTCGCGGAAGTTGGGGACGCAACCCTAAAGCTCAAGAACGGCCGTGAAGCCCACGTGACCATGCACGTGCTCGAAGGCAGCAAGGATGAGATTGAAAAACAGCTAAAGACCAGCCTGGAAGCGTTCTTCGATTTCTATCCAGAGATTTGAACAGGCAGGCTTCCGGCGTCAGGCTTCAAATGGTCGCATCCTGAAGCCCGACGCCTGAAGCCCGACGCCTGCAACCTGATCCCGCCTTCTCTTCTATAATTCGGTTCTACACCATGGCCTTGCCTTATCGCTATCTTCGGCTGCGGCTTCGTGAGGCAGGAATGCTGCCCACCAGCAAAGTCGCGCTGATCGCCTGGTATTTACTCGGTCTGGACCTGCTTCTATTTCTGCTGCAGAAGGTGTTCGGGTTTTTTCATCTTGCTTACGGCGATAGTCTTGGCGGGTGGGTCAGCTTCCTGAGCTTCCTCGTCATCGTTCTTTTCTCGATCCTGGCATTTCGCTGGATCAAGGCCAAGGCACTATGGCGGCTGCGCAACCGGCTCATCGTCACCTATGTATTCATCGGCTTCATACCGCTTGTCTTGCTGATTGCTCTGGCGCTCGGATCGTTCTATCTATTTGCCGGGCAGTTCGCCACCTTTATTGTTACGACGGGATTGAACTCCGAGTTAAGCAGTTTGTCCGCAGCCAATTCCACGATTGCCCGCCACCTTTCTTCCCAGATACAACGCGAACCGGCGGCATGGGTGGCTTCATTGGAAACCCTGCACCAGACCGACAAGCACTGGGCCAATCGCCAAATCTGTGTTTGGTTGAACCAGAAGATAGTTCTCAACAGTTCTCCAACAGAGATCGCGGCGCCCATATCTCCGCCGTATCTGAAAAGTGCTTTCCGCGGCGTGGTACGCGATCACGACAAACTTTTCCTGCGCGTGCTCGAGACTGTGCCGCTGAAAGAAGGAAATCTCACCGTTATATCCAGCGAACCGGTTGACCAGTTGCTACAGACTCTCGCCGCGAACCTGGGCGAAATCACTCTGTATGAGGGGCTGACTCTCCACAAGGTAGACCGAACGGAACCAGGGCCAGCCCGGGGCACGCAAGTCCTCGCCGGAGACAACAAGAAGGTCGTGCTCGACACCAGCAAGGCGAAACTGACATTCAGTTCCGGCACTATTCCCCCGCCGACTCGCGCGCTGGATCGAGGCGTGCTGTTTGTCACTTCGGTCTCCGTAATGGATTGGGATGACGGCGAGACGGCCAATCCCATCGGCATCACGGTGCAGACCCGCATTTCAAAACTGTATGAGCGTTTGTTCTCTGCTCAGGGAGATTTTGCGCCCACGGTTGAATTCTTCTTGTTGTTCGCGGTGATCTTTTTCGCAATCATCGAACTGCTTGCGATCTGGATTGGCACTCAGCTTACGCGCACGGTGACCGGCGCGGTGGCGCAACTCTACGAAGGCACTCAGCACGTCAACCGAGGCGATTTCAGCCACCGTATTCCGGTGAAGTCCAACGATCAGGTCGCGACTCTGGCGAACTCGTTTAACTCCATGACCGCTTCGCTGGAAAAGCTCATCGAAGAACAGAAGGACAAACAGCGCCTGGAGAACGAACTCGTGATCGCCCAGGAAGTCCAGGCGCAGTTGTTTCCTCAGGAGAGCGTGCAACTCGCGTCGCTCGAAGTACACGGGTTTTTCCGTCCCGCACGTACGGTCAGTGGCGATTACTATGATTTCTTGACGCTGGATTCGGATCGCCTGATTCTGGCCGTGGGCGACGTTAGCGGCAAAGGAATCTCCGCCGCTCTCCTGATGGCAACCATACACGCCGCGGTTCGCGCCCTCAGCTTGCAGGACGTTCCCGTCTTGCGCGAGCCCGCAGCTGTGGGCGCGGCGGCTAGGCCCGAAGTCATGCTCGCGTCGGGATTCCGGGGCGTCGACATGTCTCCCGGCGCTTTACTCTCCCTGTTGAATCATCAGCTCTACGAAAGCACGCCGCCGGAAAAATATGCGACATTGTTTCTGGGGATCTACAACGGGGTCGAGCGCAAGCTCACTTACAGCAACGGAGGCCACCTGCCGCCTTTCATTATGAGTGAGGACGGTTCCATTCGCCGCCTGGAATGCGGCGGAACCGTGGTCGGCCTGTTCGATCAACGAAGCTACAACGAGGCTTCGGTCGAGCTCTGCCGGGGCGAGATTTTCGTGGGCTACACTGACGGCGTAACCGAGCCGGAAAATGATTTTGGCGAGTTTGGCGAGGCCCGGCTGATCGACTTGCTGCGGGAGAATCGCGACTTGCCGCTTACGCGCATCAGCGAAATCGTGACTGCCGCGGTGGACGATTGGATTGGCCCCAACGAGCAACCCGACGACGTCACTCTCGTCCTGGCCCGGGCGAGATGATTGTGCGCTCTTGTCTCGGTTCATTCTTGATGCGCGCCCCCTAGCGATGGGTGAAGCTGTAGGCTATTCCGTAAGCGGAATCGCCGCTGGCGTACACCGGAAAAGCGCGCTCCAGCTTATGGTGTCCGGTTTTGTGCAGGAAATAGCTGATCGCAACCACCCCAGCCATTCTGCCTCCGAAGAAAGCCAACTGGCCGGCAGTTCCGCTCTCGCACAACGCCTTTGCCATGGGATCCAATTCCCTTCCTCCATCACTTAAGTTACGGTGCGTTATGCCAAAGTCCACCACTTCCAGGGTGGCGTGACTGGCAAAAAGGATCTTGTTGGCTCGGTCCCAAAAGCCGTGTGGGGTTGAAACCTCGGGCAAATCTTGAGCGGTGCTTGCACCGCAGATCAAGAGCGTTACAAACAGGATTGGAAGAGAAAAATTCACGGGCAGCCCCATGGCCCCAATCTATAGGTCGAGATAGAGCCCACCCAGATCACGTAGGTATGCGGAGACGTTTTCTGATTCAGAATCGGGAAACGGTGCGCATGAATTTCCTTTTCGGTTAAGGGTTTGGTACAGCCGGATAATTACATTGACGCGCCAGTTGCCTTCCACGATAATCGGCCCATCCGTTTCACCCTTCCCCAGGTAGTAGGCATATCCCTGTGTAACCGAGTTGAGTGTTGGAGGAGATAATGCTATCTGCAACGCCGAACCGCAGCGCCGTGGCTCGCCGCTCCGTGCGCGCCTTCTGCACGTTGTGCGCGCTTCTGTTGGTCCTCACTGTCGTGTCCTATGCGCAGACTACAGATCTGGTGCGCACGACCGTCAATCCTCTCAATCGTGTACCACTGACGGGCCACCACCCGGCGTGGGCAAGCACTCCGAATGACGCTGGCGCGGTTCCCGCCGACCTTCCGATTGAGAGACTCACGCTGGTGCTCGCGCGCCCACCCCAGGTTGAACAGGCGTATACGCAATTCCTGAAAGACCAGCAGGACCCGGGATCGCCCGACTATCACCACTGGCTTACGCCCGCGCAGATCGGAAAGCGCTTCGGAGTCTCCGCGCACGACATCCATGCGGTTACAGTCTGGCTCCAATCGCAGAATCTCACCATTGATTCCGTCTCCAATAGCCGTCAGAGAATCACTTTTAGCGGTCCGGCCCCGGCGGTCGGCAATGCCTTCGCGGCCGAAATGCACTACTTCACGGTCAAAGGCGAAAAGCGTATCTCGATCAACGCCGAACCGCAGATACCTGCCGCGCTGGCTGCTGTGATCAAGTCCATCAGCGGACTTTACACGATCAAGATTTACCCACAGCATGTAGCGTCCCCTGCGCATGGGCTAGGGGCTGGGCTCTCGTGGGGCGCTGGCAGCGCCTCGCCCGACGGCAGTGGATTTAGTTGTGGCGGCACGCCTTGCAACGTCATTTTTCCCGGTGACTTCGCAATGATCTACAATGTCGTCGGAGTTACGGGCGGCATCAACGGCACGGGTCAAACCATCGCGATCATTGGCCGCTCCGGCGTGTGCAATTCAGACATCACGAATTTCGCCAGCGCCGCTGCAGTGACGGCGAACGTTCCGACTCCTATCGTGCCACCGCTCGGCATTACTCCACCCGCAGCGGTCTGCAGCGGCAATGCTTCTGGGGATCAGAGTGAAGCAACTCTCGATGTGACTCGCTCCGGCAGCATCGCGCAGAACGCCGCGCTCGATCTTGTGATCAGCGCTGATAGTTCGACCATGAGTGGCGTTGCCATCGCCGCCACGTTTGTAGTGGACACCCCCCCTACGCCTGCTCCCAAAATCATGAGCATCAGCTTTGGCGCATGCGAAGCCGAGGCTGGCGCATCCGGCGTCCAGTTCTGGGACGACCTGTTCACGCAAGCTGCAGCGGAAGGTATTTCGGTATTCGTATCATCCGGAGACTCAGCCGCGGCTGGCTGTGATACGGCCTTCTCGACACCGCCCGCGACTCAAGTCCTCAGCCCGAATTACATCTGCTCTTCGAGCTACGCGACCTGTGTGGGTGGCACGGAATTCGCGGATTCAGCTAACCCAAGCCAATACTGGAGCTCGACCAACGGACCGGGCTTCGAATCAGCGCTCGGCTATATTCCGGAGGGTGCCTGGAACGAGCCACTCAACAGCCAGAATCAAGTTCAGGTGGCTGGAACCGGAGGCGGGGTCAGCGCCTTCATCGCCACGCCCTCCTACCAGACAGGTACCGGGGTTCCCCCAGCCCGACTCGGCCGATACACTCCGGATGTCGCCTTTAGCGCGTCCCTCCACGATGCCTACTTCGGATGCCTAGCTGGGAATAATCAGTGCTCTCCAACTACCAGTTTTTCGATTTTCGCTGGTACCTCTGCGGCCGCGCCAGACATGGCCGGCATCGCCGCTCTTCTGGATCAGAAAGAAGGCTCCGCCCAAGGCTTGCTCAATCCCACGCTTTATACCCTGGCTGCAACGCCCGCGAACTCTGTATTTCATGACGTCACAATATCCAGCAGCGGCGTTACCGGCTGCGTAGTCACAACCCCGAGCATGTGCAATAACAGCACGGCAGGTCCGAACGGGCTTACCGGTGGCCTTAGCGGATACCTGGTCACCACCGGGTACGACGAGGCGACCGGACTCGGTTCCATCAACGTCGCAAACCTGCTCACGAACTGGAGTTCCGCCGCCGCTGTCGCGACCACTACCACACTAACCCCCTCGCCCGCGTCGCCCGTGAATGTTGGAGCCAGCGTGACCCTGACTGCGACAGTGAAGCCGGCCTCCGGCGCCACAACCCCCACCGGGACAGTTACATTCTTCAACGGCAGCACCGCACTAAACAGCGCTCCCATCTCACTTACGAATGGAGCGGCCACCTTCACCAGTAGCACACTAGCAGGTGCGTCGTATTCCATCACTGCCGCTTTCAGCCCCGCTACCGACACGGACTTCGCCGGGTCGACCTCCTCGGCCCTCTCCTACAACGTGCAGGACTTCCAGGTCGCGGCCAGTCCTACCACCGTTAGCGTAGCTGCTCCCGGAGGGAGCGGGACTACGACACTGACGATCACTCCACTCGGCGGCTTCAATGCGACGCTGACCTACAGTTGCACCGGGCTGCCTTCGGAAGCGACTTGCACCTTTACTGCTGTCTCGGCGACCAGCGAGACCCTGAGCATCACGACCACCGCGCCCTCGTCACAGTTGGACAAGCCGCCCTTCGGGCGCCACGGCGGTATCTTTTATGCTTTACTGCTTCCCGGAGTTTTCGGGCTGCTGATCACAGCGGGAAATCGCAAGCGGGGATTGCGTGGTGCGCGGTTGTTAAGCATCATCGCGGTATTGGTGCTCTCCACGATTTGGATGCCAGCTTGCGGCGGTGGCAGCAGTAAACCCAGTAATCCGGGAACGCCCGCGGGAACCAGCAGCGTGACAGTCACGGCCACGACCGGAGGCACATCGGCCCTTTCCCATACCACGACCGTTTCGCTCACGGTGCAATAGAATAGCGGCGGGGATTGTCTTACCCCGACCGGGTGCTATTCGAAGTGTCGACCGAACTCGTCACGCTGCAGCATTTCCGCGATGTTCCCGAAGCTCTGCTGGCCAAGGGAAAACTGGAATCCGCTGGAATTGCCTGCACCCTGGCCGATGGCAACCTGGTTCGCATGGACTGGCTGCTCTCGAACGCCATCGGCGGCATTCGCCTGCAGGTGCACCAGCAGGATGCCGAGGCCGCTCGCGCCATTCTGGACGAACCGATCCCGCCGGAGTTCAACGAAGAAGAAGTTGGCGAGTCGTATGCGCAGCCGCGCTGCCCTCGCTGTTATTCGCTCGACATCGGATTTGAAAAAATCAATCGCTTCTGGACTTATGGTCTCTGGCTGCTTTTGACAATTCCGATTCCCGTACGCAAGAACAACTGGAAGTGCTACACCTGCGGCATCGAATGGGTTGAGGAATGAAAAACACGACTCCAGAGGTTGCGGGAAAGCACATCGCGTTAGAGTTTTGCAGGGGAACGGCTACCAACCGTGACGTTTTCGCCGATTCCCGTTAACGACTTGACCCGGCTAATCTCTTACCGGGTTGTGCCGATATCTAAGGAGTGACTGCCCCAACTTCTGCTCTGAACCCCGACCAAGGCAAACCAGCACCCAAACCTGGAACTCAGTTTGTCGCTCGCCAACCGATTCTCACCGTAGACGAGAAGGTTTTCGGCTACGAACTCCTGTTCCGTGATGGGGTGGAAGATTTCTTTCGCCACGACGATCCTGACCAGGCTTCGCGCAGCACCTTGAACACTGCCATGCTGCTGGGCCTTGACGTTCTGTGTGATGGACGTAGAGCCTTTGTCAACTGCACGCGTGACATCTTGCTTAAGGATTACATCACTCTGCTGCCTTCCGAAAAAGCCGTGGTCGAGGTTCTGGAGACGGTTCCGGCGGATGACTTGGTGGTGGCAGCCTGCCGCCGTCTCAAAGAATCCGGATACACAATCGCCCTGGACGACTTTGCAGTGAACGACCCGCGCGAAGCTCTCACCGATCTTGCCGACATTATCAAGGTGGATATCAGAGCGACCTCGGCGGCTGATGCGGCCGCCATGGTCAAGCGCTACGGCCCCTGGCGTTGCCGCATGCTGGCGGAAAAGGTGGAAACCCGGGAAGAGTTTCTTGCCACCAAGAAGGCCGGCTTTCTGTATTTCCAGGGATACTTTTTTCGCCGTCCGGAAATACTCACGGCGCATGAAATCCCCGCCAACCAGTTCAACTATCTGCGCATGCTGAAGGCGGTTTCGCAGCGCGAGTTGGACGTGCGCGAGATCGAGAATCTGGTCAAGAGCGAGGCGGCGCTGTGCTACCGCCTGCTGCGCTATTTGAACTCCGCCGCCTTTGGATTCGCCAACGAAATTCATTCGGTCCGGCACGCCCTGGCAATTCTGGGAGAGCGCGAAGTTCGCCGCTGGATCCGCTTGGTGGCAACGCTTGGCGCTGGGCAAGGCAAGACCAGCGAACTGGTGCTTTCCGCCATGGTTCGCGCCCGCTTTTGCGAACTGCTCTCGCCGAAAATCCCGCACGGGGACTCCGACTTGTTTTTGATGGGCCTGCTTTCATTGATGGATGCCATTCTCGAACTACCCATGTCCCAGGTGCTCGACAACATCCCCATCGATCAGGAAACCAAAGCCGTGCTGTCGGGCGGAGCCAGTCGCCTGCGGCTCTTCTATCAACTTATGCTGGCGCAAGAATCTGGAGAGTGGAAAACAGCAGCCGACTTGACCAGTCAGCTTCATCTCAGCGAGAGCGAAGTCGCGGAGTCCTACTGGCAGGCCATGCGGTGGGCTCGTGAGGTGAGTAGCGGAACTTAAGCGACGTTCGTCGTGAGCCAGTGTCGGACATGGTCCGGGAAGCAATGCAGTTACTTCTGTGCAAAATTACCGTTAGTTAGCACTTGCGCTCTAACCGTCACGAGAGATACCATCAGAGTGTTCCCAAGCGGCCATGCTCCCTAGCTGGCCTCCCGCGCCCATTAGCTCCAGGCGCCTAGACGGACAAAGATCATTCACGGATGAACTCCAACCGCATTGGGTTTCCACGCACGCTCGGTGCATGTGCGCGAGGCGATGTACCACCCGGAGAGCGGTTGCACCAAGGCAGCAAAACAGAATCTTCTTTCTGAGACTGAAACGCAAGACTACACACGAGAAACAATATGAATGTTGGACCCGGAAATCCCTCCGGAGGCGGAGGGCAACGCAGACGGCGGCGGGGACGTCGCCCGTCGAATCGCGCAGGAAACCCCGGCGGTCGCGACCGCCAACAAGCTAGCGGTATTTATAGCGCTCCCATGGATCATAGCTATCGCGGTGCCCTCGGTGGGGACAAAGGGTCTCGCGGACGAGGCGGCCGTCCTGGCTTTGCTCCGTCTTACGCTCCGATGGAACCAGAGCCGCTGCCGCTCAACGAGGATGCCAATTCGCGCATCTTTGCATTCGTTGATGATTTGTTTTTCCAGGCCAAGATTCAAGAGACGGCGCGGAAGCTCAATGTCAAAGTCGAGTTCGTCAAGAACGAAAAAGACATGTTGGAGCGGATTAAACAGAATGGCGAGGAGAAGCCTTCGCTCGTCATTTTCGACATGAACAATGCGAATGCCAAACCGCTGACTTTGATTCCCAAGCTCAAGAGCAAGCTGAAGAAGACTTCGATCATCGGATTTCTGTCGCACGTGCAAGGCGACTTGAAGCAGAAAGCTCATGAAGTAGGATGCGACATGGTTCTGCCAAGGTCGGCCTTCTCGCAGAACCTGCCCCAACTCCTTCGCCGCCACGGCGCCCCAGAAGACGAAGCCGCCGCAGAGTGAGCTGCCAGTGTTAGGCGCGAGCGTCCTCGCTCTTGCGATTCCGGATCCCGTCATCCTAGGCAGTGGAGCCCTTGGCAAGCAAGGGAGTACCAACGAAGGATCGCTGCACCTTACAAACGCTGTAACGCTACGAGACATCAGACGCCTTGAGCCTTCGTCTTGCGCCGTGACGAATCGCGAGCACCCACACCGTTTGTTGACGCTCATCGATTTCGTATATAACCCGATAAACGTGGGGCTTTTTGCCGTAAAGCAAATGCCGCAGTTTCCGTCTTATCCTTCGAGCTTCCGGCGCGAGAGGCCAGCGTCGGGGATATCTGGCAAGCGCGCTTACAGCTTCCTCCAACCCTTCGTACCATCGAGCGGCAGTTTGTGACTCGGCAGCGTTCTTTTCCACATAAAGGGTTTCAAGATCGCGGGCAGCGCGATTGGCAAACTCAATAAGATATGCCATGTTTGCGGCGGATCTCGTCGAATACTTCCTTGGCCGAACGGGTGCGCCCGTGAGCCACGTCATCAAGCCCCTGGCGGATGCCCTCTTCCGCATCGGCACGGGCGGCGATGTCCAGCAATCGCTGATAGGCTTCGGCGTCCTGCACGATGGCCGCAGCCTTCCCCTTCACTGTGAGCACCACGGGACGCTTACTTTTTCTTAACTGCTTGATGAAATCGCCTGAACGACGGCGGAAAGTCGTTAGCGATTGGATATCCTTGGTGATGTCAAGCATAATACCCCTAAAGCACCTTTTTAGGTGCTCCACCATAATACATCTTCGAGCGGAGAAGATGCCAAAGAAACGGCTGGACTACCGCCGCGGCTTCTCGGACCTATCCCGGAGGCCACTGCAAGCTTCGCCCGCCGAGCAGGTGTACGTGGAGATGAAAAACGGATTGCCCGGCACGTGGACCGACGTTGAGCACGGTCCGATACCCATCCTCGATGCTGCGCTGCCGTGCGATATTGGCGGCGACGAGTTGGCAGCGGCCGATCAGTTCCGCATCCTCGGCCGCCGCTTCCTTCAGTCCACGCACGTGCTTCTTGGGAACCACGAGCACGTGCGTCGGAGCCTGCGGATTAATATCGTCGAAGGCATATGTGTGCTCGTCTTCGTAAACCTTCTTGGAGGGTATTTCCCCGCGAATGATGCGGCAGAACAAACAGTCGTTCATGACACCGTCCATAGTTTGGGATAGGAGACACGCCGCGCTGTGCACGCGTGTCGCCGGGACGGGGAAGGCGCAGAGCTACTATATCCGATCAGATAACGTTTTTGCAGTGCGGGCTCTGGTTCACGGCGACTCGATGCCCCAGGGATCAATTCAGATTCGAATACGTTTCGCGGAATTTCTCAGTCGAGCCTGACCAGAAAGATGGAACCTTGCGGAGTCTGGGTTTTGCGTGCGACTTCTTCGGCAAGTTTGCGATCGTCATCTTGTACGCGGACTCGCACCCACCAATCGCCGATTGGGCTGCTGAAACATTGCACCTTCGCGGTTTGATAACGGTGGGACAGATGGTCGGCTAACTTATCCGCCGAGTGTTCCTTCTCGAAAGCGCCGATCTGCACCGCCCATCTCCCGCCGGTTTCCAGGGAAGACGGAGCCCGCATGACTTCGATGCGGACCATCGCGACTCCTGGCTGCAAGACGTCGACTTTCTTGGCCGCGGCCTGCGAGAGATCCAGAACGCGGCCTTCCACGAAAGGTCCGCGATCGGTAATTCGCACCAGCGCCGAACGCCCGGTCTTCAGATTAGTTACGCGCACAATCGATCCCAACGGAAGCGTGCGATGCGCAGCAGTCATCGCGTTCATGTTGTAAATTTCGCCATTGGAACCGCGGCGCTTGTTGTACGGGCCTCCGTACCAACTTGCGAGACCGGTTTCCACCAGAATCGGTTTCGCATTTGCGGGAATGCGGAACGCATCTTCCCCTGATGGCGCGGGCTGTGATGGCGCGGGGACAGCAGTCTCGGCTGGCGGCCCGGCATTCGCGGAACTAGGTTGCGATTCGGGCGCAGTGATGGGCGGCGGAGGCGGAACATTGACCTGCGCCTGTTTGTGTTCGCCGCAACCGATGAGCAGAAACGAGAGAAGAGAAACAAAAATAGCAATCGTAAAGGAACGGCTGCGATTGTCGCGCAAGCAAGCGCTCACTTGCGGGGAGGCTGGTTCTCCATATAGTCGGCGAGCTTCGCGAGCTTCTCCGCCGCTATACGTAATGCTTTCGTGGAGTGCTGCCGGACAACCGGAACTACCTCGTCGTTCAGATGAGCAATCAACTCCGCCGTTTCTTTCTCCACAGTGGTAACTGCGTCGGCCACGGATTTGTTGATGCGCGCGGATGCTTCTTCCACCTTGCGGTTGAAGTCGTTCATGGAGGTCCTTCGATTTCGTGAGCGCGTAAAGAGGCACTCGTAGATTGCGGACACCAGGCTCAGTCATTATTCCCTGCCTGCGAGCGAAGGTCAACGGGGAGGCATCCTTAGTCAAACCCCTAGGCGCGGCGAAAGTAGCACGATTGGTCCCTTCGGTCGCCTTGGGCTCTTTGCAGTAGAATCGCGCCATGCGTCCTCCGGGATAGCCTCTTAGTTTGTGGGATTAAGTGGCGCGGAGGTTGTACGGTCTGCATAAATGACCTTAGGAAAAGGCTCGAAAACGGAAGACTCGATCAGCCACGGACGCTTTCAGCAGCGCCTGCTCGGCTGGTTTGACCGCCATAAACGCGATTTGCCCTGGCGGCAGGATCGCGATCCGTACCGGGTCTGGCTTTCGGAAATCATGCTGCAGCAGACTCGCGTGGCTGCCGTGACAAATCACTATGAGAAATTCTTGCGGCGCTTCCCAAGCGTCGAGAAGCTGGCTTCCGCGCGCGAACCATCGGTGTTGGCGGCCTGGAGCGGGCTGGGATATTACCGTCGCGCCCGCATGTTGCATGCGGCGGCGAAGAAGATCGTGAAGGAGCACGGAGGAAAGTTTCCCGCGAGCGCAGAAGACTTGCGGGCCCTGCCTGGGATCGGCCGCTACACTGCGGCAGCGATTGCCAGCATTGCTTTCGACCAGCCTGTCGCTGTGGTCGACGGAAACGTCGAGCGCGTTTTGCAGCGCGTGCATGGGAAGAACATTGCAGGCGAAGAGTTGTGGCGCGCCGCGGGAGAACTGCTCAGTCAGCAGCGCCCGGGAGATTTCAACCAGGCCATGATGGAATTGGGCGCGACCGTATGCTTGCCGCGGCAGCCCCAATGTCTCTTGTGCCCGGTGTCCGATCTTTGCGCGACGCGCGGCGAACTGCAGAAACGAACGAAGTCAACTCGCCAGACGAAGCGAGACATCCAATACACGCTCGCTGCCAGGAACGGATCAGTCTTCCTGGTTCAGCGTTCGAAGGCAGAGACCCTGATGCCCGGCATGTGGGAGTTGCCAGAAACCGCCGTGAACGAAACAGCAGAAGAGTGGCTCACGGTGAGGCATTCCATCACCGTGACTGATTACGTGGTTCGAGTGCTGCGCGGCACCGCTCCCGAGGATCTAAATGGACGCTGGGTGCGTAAATCCCGCGTTACGGCTTTGCCTTTAACTGGTCTGGCACGGAAAATCCTGCGCGCGGCTAAGATCATCTAAATTAATGTTGGCCGATGAGCGGTACTCGCGCTCATCGCGGCTTGGCGTTTGCGAGTCCGCGATAGAATGGAAGTATCGGTGAAGTGGTTTCGGAAATTATTCGGAGGAAACAACATGGCAGCTCTGATCGCGGGAACGTCCGCGCCGGATTTCAAGTTGCAGACGATGGATGGAAAGCAATTCTCCTTGCGCGAGGCGCTTACGCGCGGCCCCGTCGTCGCAGCTTTCTTTAAAGTGTCCTGCCCGGTGTGCCAATACACGTTTCCGTTCCTCGATCGGATTTACAAAGCCCATGGTGGCAAGAATGTGACCATTGTCGGCGTCTCCCAAAACGCGAAGAAAGACACGGCTGCATTTATTACGGAATACGGGGTGACTTTCCCGGTGCTGCTGGATGACACGGATACCTATCCCGCGTCGAACGCCTACTGCCTAACCAACGTGCCGACCATTTTCTGGATGGCGCAGGATGGAGACATTGAAATCTCCAGCGTGGGATGGGAGCGGAAGGAGATCGAAGAAATCAACCGCAAGGCCGGGGAACTCAATGGCGGTGGGCAGAAGCCTGTGTTCCACAGCGGCGAGCAGATTCCTGATTTTCGTGCTGGTTGAGGGTCGAAGAACTAGCTCGCGGTCGCGGGCACAGGCACATAAATCGAGTCGGGCGACTTTTCGCGCGAACCCAAAGGCTGAGTCCACTGGTAACAACGCGTTTCTGTTGCTTTCCCGTACAATAAAACCCTTATCCGACATCTTCGTTTTCTGAGGAGCCTCTGGGATGCGAGCTGGCATCATTGTGCTTTCCGTAGTTTTTGCGTGCTCAACTTTTTCCGCGACGCAGTCCTCGCGCAAGCACACCCGAACGGCGACTGATTCCGTGAGACTGCCGGGCGCTGCCTTCGTGGCCATGCAGAAGATCGATCCCGAGCGCATTCGGGCGCACGTCCGTTTCCTCTCTCATGACCTGCTCGAGGGCCGCGGTACGGGACAGCGAGGCGGTGACATCGCCGCCGAATACATTGCCACTCAATTTGCCCTCTATGGTCTGAAACCCGTCGGCGACAACGGGACTTACATGCAGAAAGTCCCGATGGTCGGCATTACACCAGCGCCGGAAACCACATTTTCCTTGGTCTCATCGACAGGCGTGGCCTCAGATCTGAAGCCGCTCGAACAATACGTGGCCTACGACCAGACGCAACAACCCCGTTCCGACGTAGATGCTGAAATTGTGTACGTCGGGTACGGAATCGAAGCTCCCGAATATCAGTGGGACGACTACAAAGGAGTGGATGTGCGCGGCAAAGTTCTGCTGATGCTGGTCAACGAGCCGCCCTCTGACGATGTGAATTTCTTCAAAGGAAAAGCGCTCACCTATTATGGGCGCTGGACCTACAAATATGAAGAGGCCGCACGAAAGGGGGCTGTGGGCGCGATTCTTGTCCATCAAACCGAGATGGCGAGCTATCCCTGGGAAGTCGTTCGCAACTCGAACTCTGGAGAGAAATCATACCTAAAGCTCGACGGCACGCCTCAGCTGAGGGTTGCGGCATGGGTTCAGTTCGAGGTCGCAAAACAACTGACTGCTGGTGCGGGCACGGACCTGGACAAGCTGATAGCGGACGCGCGTTCTCGCGATTTCCATCCGGTGACGCTACCCGTGAAATTGAAAGCACGCATTGTGAGCAAGATTCGGCCGTTTGAATCGAACAACGTGCTGGCCGTGCTGCCGGGGTCGGATCCCAAGCTCAAGAGCGAGGCCGTGATATATACGGCCCATTACGATCACCTCGGCATTCGCCCCGACATGCCTGGCGATAACATCTACAACGGCGCTAACGATAACGCCACCGGTTGCGGAATTTTGCTGGAGCTCGCGCGTACGTACGCCGACGCAGAGCAGAAGCCGCGCCGGTCCATTTTGTTTGCGTCGGTAACGGCAGAGGAGCAGGGTTTGCTAGGCTCGGAATATCTGGGCAAGCATCCGCCGGTTCCGGCAGGCAAGATCAGTCTCGATCTGAACTATGACGACATACCGCCCCTGGGTGCACCCGAGGAGGTGGAAGTTTCGGGAGCGGAGCGCACAACATTTTATCCGGAGATCGAGGCGATGGCGAAAACTTTCCGGCTGACGATTCGTCCTGATTCGCGCCCTGAGGCCGGACATTACTATCGATCCGATCACTTCAGTTTGGCGCGCGTGGGCATTCCTTCGTTCTCGATCAACGAAGGCACAGAATATAAGGGACACGATGCCGCATGGGGCGTGCAGCAGGCTGAAGAGTACACCTCAAAGCACTATCATCAGCCGAGTGATGAATATCATCCAAGCATGGATTTTACCGGCGATGCGGCGATGGCTCGATTTGGATTCGTGCTGGGATGGGAAGCCGCCTCGCAAACCAAACTCATCGGCTGGCAGAAGGGCGATGAGTTTGAGGTGGCTCGGATCAAAAGTTTTGCCGGCGCGCAGTAAGACCGGTTCAGCTTGCCATCGTTTTGAGGGTGGAACTGACGATCAGCGGGGCTTCGGTGACGCGCTGTACGTCATCTGCACTCAGGCCGGGTGCGACTTCTTCCAGTAACAAGCCCGAAGGCGTCACATGAATGACTGCCATCTCCGTGACGATCGTATTCACCACTCTCACGCCAGTCAGAGGCAGCGTGCATCTCTTCAGGATTTTCGGTTGAAGCTCTTTGGTCGTGTGCTCCATGGCGATAATCACGCGGCGCGCACCGGCCACGAGGTCCATCGCGCCACCCATGCCTTTCACCATTTTTCCCGGGATCATCCAGTTCGCGAGATTGCCTTCCTCGTCTACTTCCATAGCGCCCAGAACGCTGAGGTCAATGTGTCCGCCGCGAATCATGGCGAAGGAATCGGCGCTTGAAAAATAAGCCGTGCCTGCCATTTCGCTGACGGTTTCTTTACCGGCATTGATGAGGTCCGAATCCTCCTGGCCTTCGATCGGATAAGGGCCAATGCCCAACATGCCATTTTCGCTTTGCAGGATTACATCCATTCCCGCAGGAACGTAATTGGCCACAAGCGTCGGCATCCCGATACCGAGATTAACGTAGAAGCCATCTCGCAGTTCTTGAGCGATGCGCTTGACGATGCGTTCGCGCTTTTCGATGTCTTTGCTCATGGTCTGTGGCCGTCGGTCGTTGGTCATCGGTCGTTAGCCAGAACCGTCGATGTTCGCTGGACAACGACAGACGACCTACGACGCTTTTCTCGTCGTTCGTTTCTCGATTCGCCTCTCGTACAACTCACCCTGAAAGATGCGATTTACGTAAACACTGGGAGTGTGAATTAAATCCGGTTCCAACTCACCCACATCAACCAGATGCTCGACTTCCGCGATCGTCACCTTTGCCGCGGCCGCCATCATTGGATTGAAGTTGCGGGCTGTCTTCCGATAAACGAGATTGCCCCACTTGTCGCCCTTCCACGCTTTCACGAGCGCGAAGTCGGCTTTCAGCGCGTGTTCCATGACATACATGCGGCCGTCGAATTCGCGCGTCTCTTTATTTTCAGCGACGAGGGTGCCGACTCCGGTGGGCGTGAAGAAAGCGGGGATGCCAGCGCCGCCCGCCCGCATGCGCTCGGAAAATGTTCCTTGCGGCACCAGATCCAACTCGACTTTGCCTTCCAGAACCATCCGTTCCAGCAGCTTATTTTCGCCGACGTAGGTTCCGATGTGTTTGCGAATCTGCCCCGCGGAGAGCAGAAGGCCCATACCCAAGCCGTCTACGCCAACGTTGTTGCTGATTGTGGTTAGATTCTTCACGCCCTTGCGGACGAGAGCGCGGATCAGGTTCTCCGGAATGCCGCAGAGCCCAAAACCGCCAACCATAATGATGGCGCCGTCGGAGATATCGTGAACGGCCTCGTCGGCATTAGCAACAACTTTGTTCATGAGAAAAAGAATTCTAAATGAGAATTGAGACAGTGAGCCAATGAATCAATGACTCAATTCATTTGCTTCCGTTTGGCTGGCCCGATTTTCTTCAGCTGATGGGCCCGCTCGAACTCCATTGCCAGCTCTCGCGTGTCGAGATTTTCGCGGATGTGAGCCAGATGTTGCTCCAGTCTCGACAGCGCGTTTCGAATATTCGTCTTATTGGTAAGAGCGATGTCGCGCCACATGGAATAAGGGCTGCCCGAAATGCGTGTCATCTCGCGCAACGCGCGGCCACCGGCTTCGAGGAGTGGCGCATCTGCGCCATATTCATCGACCAAAGCAGCGGCGAGCGCGGTTGAAATCATTTGAGGTAGATGACTGATCCAGGCACACAACTGGTCGTGCGCGCCGGCATCCATGCCGGCGATCCGCGCGCCAATCTTCTCTACCCATTCCAGATACTCTCCACTCAAATCGTCATAAATCTTTTGTCCAGCAACCGGCGTCACGAACCAGGCTGCTCCCTGAAAAAGATCGGGGTCGGCATATTCCACGCCAGATTGTTCCTTACCCGCCATCGGATGACCGGCGAGAAAACGAGTGCCGGTGTTCTTGCGAAAGACTATTTTAGCTTTCTCAAGCACGAGCGCCTTGGTACTACCGACGTCGGTGAGCAGAGTCTTCGGGGGCAGCACCGGCCCTAGCCGCTCTATCAAATCGATGATTCCGCTCACGGGCGTCGCGAGAACAATGATCTGGCTGCCACGAACGGCGTCGGCGGGATTGGTGTGGCCGGCGTCAATCGCAGCCTTAGTTCGCGCACGCTCGAGAACGGGCGCCCGATCGCAGCCAACGATTCGTCCGGCAAACCCACGCTTCTTCACCGCCAGAGCGAAGGAACCGCCAATTAAGCCGGTCCCAATGATCGTGATTTGGCGAATAGGCATCAGTTGTTCTCACTACAGAGACAAAGAGAATCATGCGATTGTGCGGCCAACAGCCGGCGCAATTATTCGCAACTGATCCATCAACTCGGAGAATTGATCGGGATAGAGCGATTGCGCACCATCTGATAACGCTTTGTCGGGATCGTGATGCACTTCGATCAAAAGCACGTCGGCGCCAGCGGCCACAGACGCGCGCGCCATAGGGGCAACCTTATCGCGAATCCCGGTGCCATGCGACGGATCAGACGCCATGGGCAAGTGCGAGAGCTTGTGAATGATCGGGATGGCAGAAATATCAAGCGTGTTGCGAGTATAGGTTTCGAACGTGCGAATGCCGCGCTCGCACAGAATGACATTGTAGTTTCCACCGGCCATAATGTACTCGGCGGAGAGCAGCAATTCCTCGAATGTCGCAGCAATGCCACGCTTGAGCAAAACCGGCTTCTTAACTTTGCCCAATTCACGCAGCAAATTGAAATTCTGCATGTTGCGCGCGCCGACCTGGAAGATGTCCACGAAAGGCAGCATGATGGCGATCTGCGAAATTTCCATGACCTCGCTGATGACCAACAATCCAAAGCGATCACCGGCCTCGCGCAGAAGTTTCAAAGCTTCCAACCCGAGTCCCTGGAAAGAATAAGGAGAACTGCGCGGCTTGAAAGCGCCCCCGCGAAGCGCCCGCGCACCTGCCTTCGCAACGCGCTCGGCTGTGGTAAAGAGCTGCTCGCGAGATTCAACCGAACATGGACCCGCCATCACAACCACTTGCTCGCCTCCGATTTTCAATCCGTTGGCGAATTCGACGATCGTGCCCGCCGGGCGGAAACTTCGCCCCGCCAACTTGTAGGGCGCGCTTATGCGATGAACGTGTTCGACCCCTGATAAGACTTCGAGGTTGCGAATATCGAAATCAACTCGCGCACCCACTGCCGCGACGACGGTCTGCCTCGCACCGGTAGAGCGATGCACCGAGAAACCCATCTCGATCAGGTGTTCCACCACCTGCTGGATTTGCTCCTCGGTTGCCGATTCTTGCATTGCGACGATCATAGAAAGGCGGCCGCTTTTCTCAGTCGTTCACTTCAGAATCCAACTCCGTATCACCCGCAACCTCGCTCATTGGCTGCTTAGGCGCGATCTCCTCTTGCTGAATCTGGCGCATGATGTCCATGATGCGTTCGTAGATGCAGAGCAGATCGCGATCGGGCAACGGCCCCCGATTCACGCCGCGTACATTGTCGAAGACAGCCCGCTCACGATCTGGCTCATAGATGGGCATACCAACGCCACGTTTCAATTTGCCGATCTCGTGGGCGGCTTGCGCTCGCTGACTCAGTAATTCCACCAGTCTGCGGTCAAGCTCGTCGATTTTCTTGCGCCAGTCCGAAATGTCCATAGAAGCCATAAGCTCAGCCGTCAGCTCTCAATTCAAACCGTCAGAAATCCGAAATCATGAGCATCGACCTGTCAGCTACCAGAACCGGGACTCATCGTTGAGCTGACAGTTGAAAGCTGACGCCTGAGAAGCTGTTTTATGAATTCTGCCACAGACTCGGCTTCTTTGCCGGGATTACGCTCGATGGTTTCGACAATTGCACTGCCAACCACCGCTGCGTCAGCGAATTCTCCTACTGCCGCGAATTGCTCCGCAGTGGAAACACCGAAGCCAACGGCAATGGGAAGCTTCGTGTACTTGCGCAGGCGGCGAACTAGTTTTTGCGCATCTTGATTCAACTGTTGTCGAGCTCCAGTCACTCCGGTTCGAGAGACTGCATAGAGAAACCCGCTCGACACTTCCGCAATGCTCTTTAGACGCTCGTCCGTGCTAGTGGGTGCCGCGAGAAACACAGTTGCCAAATCGTTTCGACGCATGTCGCGTAGGTAGTCGCCCGCCTCTTCCACCGGTAAGTCTGTCAGCAACGCTCCATCAACCCCCGCGTGGCGTGCGACCTTGCAAAACTTTTCCAATCCCATGCGCAGGATCGGATTCAAGTAGGAGAAGATAATTAACCCGGTTGACTGTGCGTGCTGGCGCACTTCTGCCGCGAGTTTCAGAACATCGGCCAGCGTTGTGCCCTGCCCGAGCGCTCGTTGGCTGGCCCGCTGAATTGCGGGGCCGTCGGCCACGGGATCGCTGAATGGCACACCCAATTCAATCACATCGGCGCCGGCCTCGATCGCAGCCAAGACGACATCCCGAGTGGTTGATAAATCGGGGTCGCCGCAGGTGACGTATGCGACAAAAGAAGGGCGAGTTGGGAAAGAAAGAGGCATGGTCTGCGAAATCTGGTTAAAGCTCGCGCTTGGCAAAGCGAAATCCTGAAATTGACCTACCCGTCTAACTGCAGGTTTTCCCTTAAGATCCCGATATCTTTATCTCCGCGCCCGGAGACGTTCACGATTACGATGTCTGACTTCTTCATCTTGGGTGCGCGTTTGATCACTTCTGCTACGGCATGTGCCGACTCGAGCGCAGGAATAATGCCTTCCGTCCGCGCCAGCAGGGTGCAAGCGTCGAGCGCTTCAGTATCGGACGCCGAAACATACTCAGCCCGACCCGAATCATGAAGAGCCGCGTGTTCAGGACCAATCGACGGATAGTCGAGTCCTGCGGACACCGAATGCGTATTCGCCACCTGTCCCGCAGGGTCCTGCAGCAGATAGGAAAATGTTCCCTGCAGCACACCCGGCGAGCCGCCATGAAAGCGCGCGGCGTGTTGGCCCAGGTTGTCACCGCAGCCGCCAGCTTCCACCCCGATCAGCTTCACGCGTTTGTCTTTGATGAACTCATAGAAAATGCCTATGGAATTCGAGCCGCCTCCCACGCAAGCAATAATCGCCGCGGGCAGCTTGCCTTCGGCTTTGAGAATCTGCGCGCGCGCTTCGCGGCCAATGACTTTGTGAAAATCACGAACCATCGTCGGATACGGATGGGCGCCCAGCACGCTGCCGAGCAGATAATGTGTGTTGCGAACGTTAGTCACCCAATCACGCATGGCCTCATTGATGGCATCTTTCAACGTGCGCGATCCCGAGTCCACGCCGCGTACTTCAGCCCCGAGGAGCCGCATGCGAAAAACATTTAGCTCCTGTCGCCGCATGTCCTCGGTGCCCATGTACACCACGCATTCGAAACCGAGCAGCGCGCAAACTGTAGCCGTGGCGACGCCGTGCTGTCCGGCGCCGGTTTCGGCGATGATGCGACGCTTGCCCATGCGCTCGGCCAAAAGCCCCTGCCCCAGACAGTTGTTGATTTTGTGCGCGCCGGTGTGAAGAAGATCTTCGCGCTTGAGATAGATTTTTGCTCCACGAAGCTTTTCGGTGAGCCGCCGTGCGAAAAATAATGCTGTCGGCCGGCCAGCGTAAGTGTGCAAGAGTTCATTCAGACGGCGCTCGAATTTGCGATCGCGTTTCGCTTTGTCGTATTCGCGCTCCAATTCTTCAAGCGCAGCCATTAGGGTCTCGGGGACGTAGCGCCCTCCATAGGCACCGAAGCGACCTTTAACGGCAGCCTTGCTCGACTTATTGCCCTTCATAACTGTCGCGGTCGCCATATTGCTTATACGAGCCTCTCCGCCTGACGAACTGCCGAGACAAACGCTCGAACCTTTTCTGGATCTTTCTTGCCCGGTTCTGATTCGACGCCGGAGGAAACATCCACGCCCCAAGGCTTCAGGACATGGATCGCTTCAGTAACATTCGTGGGGCTCAGACCACCAGCCACGACAACCTTCACGACTTGTTTCATGTGCTCCACGATAGGGGCTGCTTTTCGCCAATCGAATGTTATGCCGGTTCCGCCAGGTAGTTGGAGACTGCCGGAATCGAGAAAAATTGTCTCGATGAAGTTCCGCAATCGGTCCGCTTCCGGAAGAGATCGCATGGATTCCAATACGTGAAACACGCTGTCGACAAAACTCTTCGCAGAGTCCTCCGACTCAATAAGCCACTCGGCGGGCATAGACGTGTAGCTCTTGAACCCCAGTGGAAAACAGCCTAACCCAGATACTGTCGTTTCGTTTGCTGAGTCGATGCACTGTCCGAGATGAAGCTGAGCACCGGTCAGACCCAAATCATGCGCGAGTTCAGGCAGGTTCTTCGGACTACCGCCGACGAACACTCCAACTTTTTCGACCTGCGCCGGCATCTGGCGCACGATCTCGCGTACCGTGTCCGGAGACACGTTTCGCGGGCTCTTCTCGTAGAAAACGAATCCCAGCGCATCCGCGCCAGCCTCAACCGCGGTTCGCGCATCCTCGAGATTCGTGATTCCACAGATTTTCACCCACGTCATGACACTCAGTTCTCCGTCCTCAGTTGCTCGTCACGGTTGATCAGCACTGATGAGCGCATGGGATTCGCGTAGCGCTTCCGCCAGAAGACCATTCAATGTTTCTCCGGGCGATTTCGCTTTCATCAAGGACTCACCGATCAGAAATGCGTGGTAACCGGCAGCGCGAAGACGCGCGATGTCGGTGCCGTTATTGATTCCGCTCTCAGCTACGCGCAGCGCGTTTTTTGGAATTGACTCAGCCAATCGAAATGCGGTTTCGAGATCAACCTTGAATGTGCGCAAGTCGCGGCTGTTAACCCCGATGAGCGTGCTGCACCCGGCATCTTCAGCGCAGTGCAATTCCTCTTCATCATGCACCTCGCACAAAACGTCGATGCCGTATTCGCAGGCCCGGCCGGCCAGGAATTTCAGTTCTTCGGGAGACAATGCAGCCACAATCAACAGAACCGCATCGGCGCCGTTGGCTCGGGCTTCCAGCAACTGGAATTCATCGACGATGAAATCCTTGCGCAGACAGGGCAACTTTGTGCTGCCTGATGCACGCCGCAGATTTTCCAGCGATCCTTGAAAGAACTCCTCGTCGGTCAGAACCGACAACGCGACTGCCCCTGCGGCCTCGAGTTCTTGTGCCAGTCGTGCAGAGTCGAAATCAGAACGAATGAGTCCGCGCGAAGGCGACGCACGCTTCAGTTCCGCGATGACGGCTATGCCATTCTGGCTCTTTGATTCCAATCCACGTCGAAAGCCGCGCGGGACATGGTTTCCAGCCTGCCGCTCGAGTGGGCGCAAATCGGCTGCGGGCTTCGTCTCCGCAATTCTTCGACGGGTTGCGGCAACCATTTGATCCAGGCTGGCGGGCATGGCAAGTCGCAACAATTATACGGGAGGGGTGTCGAGACCTTTGTCAACAGCTCGTCAAAGGTAGGAAAGAAGTTTAGTCAGAGTAACGGGAACGCCGAATAAAACCGTTGGTGCCATCGAAGGGACTCGAACCCCCACACCCTTGCGGGTACATGGACCTGAACCATGCGCGTCTGCCAATTCCGCCACGATGGCAAAAAGTGATTCGTTACGGGGCGACCTATTCGGGCCGCCTTCAGGAGAGAATCACAGCTAATATTCTACAGGGGCATCGCTCGCTGTCAAACATCGAGGTCGGGCTTCAAGCCTCGGGCTCTAGGCTTTAGGCAGCTGAGTCAGAAGATGCCGCTCACTTCGTAACTTTGAGTCGGGGAGATAATCCAAGACTCTGGAGCTTGAAGCCTAGATCCGGAAGCCTGGAACTCCCTACCCTTCCAGCTTCGCGGTCATCGTGATGTTGGCCTTGAGTACCTTTGAGACCGGACAGCCGCTCTTGGCGTTCTCGGCCGCCTTCTGGAAAGCAGCTTGATCGGCATTAGGTACGCGGCCAACCACATCCAGATGAACCGCGGTGATCGCCCAGCCAGAATCGAGCTTTTCCATAGTGAGTGTGGCGTTGGTCTCGATGCTGGATGCTGTCAGATTGGCAGCGCCTAACTGCCCGGATAAGGCCATGGAAAAGCATCCGGCATGTGCTGCCGCAATCAATTCTTCCGGATTCGTTCCGGGAGTGTTTTCGAATCGCGTGCTGAAAGAATAGGGGGTATTGTTCAGGACTCCGCTCGATGACGATACCGCGCCTTTGCCGTCTTTCAGTCCGCCCTTCCAAACTGCGCTTGCTTTGCGTTGCATTGTTTCTCCTCGAATTATGAAGTCATGTTCTTAGCTATTGTAGATGGAAGCAAGCGAACGTGTCAGGTCCGGCGCATTTAGCACTTGGCATTTAATCCGGGAGGTTCTAGTTAAAGATCGGGATGGTTAGGGGCAAGATGCTGATTGATCAGTAGAAATCGGAGCAGCTCAGATAAAAGCCGCACAGTGGGCAGCTCAGTTTGCAGTGATTCTCCTGCAATTCCGCCGAGCAGTTCGGGCAGAAGCGTAATGCAGCGCCGCAATCGGAATGAACAGCTGCGTTGCTCAGGTTGGAACTTTCAGAAGCGATCGGGTCCGATGCCGTGCGATTCATGCTCGCTGAAACCTATCATCGGGAAACCGCGCCTGCAATTGTAATTCCCGATTCCTCAAGCCACTTTCGCGTCTTCGCCGAGTTTGATCTCCTGGCCGCTAGGCAAGCTGCTGCTCCAGGAATCCCCGAGGATGCGCCAAACGCCCAAGCGACGCCAAGCACGCAGGAACTTTCCCGTATCGCCGACGGTTCGGTGGCCCGGGTCAAACGAAACGGTGTAACGGCCGATTTCGATGGCCATGTCGCCCGAGTAATCCACGCGCGTGGTTTCAAAACGCAGATTCTGGTAGCCCAAATCGCCATACTGCCGGAGCACGCGCTCAATCCCTTTCGTCCCCTGCGACGCCTCACGATGCGAAAGCATCAACACGCCGTCGGACGCGAATAACGCAGCTACCTGGTCGTAGTTGCCGGTATTGAAGGCCGTGCAAAAGTCCTGGGTGAGACCACGAATGGTTGACTCGACGTCAAGCAGTGGATTGGTTCCACTGCTATTGGGGGGCCGGTACATCAAACTACCTCCTGGGGGGAACAGGACATTGCATACTTTGAATTTGTATTGTAGCGCAGAAATCGAAGTGGAAAACTGCCAAGTTTTCCTCGGCCAATGCGATTTCAACAGCACCCAAGCCTGTTCCTTAGGCAAGTCCAAGTCTTGATACTTAGATTATGATGATCTGGGCCGAGTTCTCTTTCATGCCCTCAACTCTCGACTGAGGCGTAAACCATGTACTTCGAACAGTTTTACCTGGGTTGTTTAGCACACGCTTCCTACATGTTGGGGTCAGAGGGAGAAGCAATTGTGGTCGATCCTCAGCGAGATGTGGACATTTACTTGAAAGCCGCGGAAGAGCACAACCTGAAGATCCGTCATATTTTCGAGACTCATCTGCACGCCGATTTTGTCTCCGGGCATAAAGAACTGGCCGCGCGTACCGGAGCAAAGATTTACATGGGAGCCAATGCTGGCGCCGCATTTCCCCACGTTGCGGTGCGAGATGGCTTCGAGTTGCGAGCCGGGAAAGTGCTTCTCAAAGTGCTGGACACTCCGGGACACACGCTAGAAAGCATATGTCTTCTAATCACAGATGAAGAGAAATCACCCAATCCCTGGGCAGTTTTGACCGGCGACACGTTATTCCTCGGCGATGTCGGACGGCCCGATCTCTCGACGACGCACACTCCAGCGGAATTAGGGGGTCTGCTCTATGAGAGTTTGCATCACCAACTGCTCGCGCTGGCGAACGATGTGTTTGTCTATCCGGCGCATGGAGCGGGCTCCCTTTGCGGACGTAACATGCGCGCTGAGCGGTCTTCGACCATCGGCACTGAAAGGCTCACGAACTACGCCCTTCAGATAAAGAGCAAAGAGGAATTCGTTCGGCAACTGACCACCAACCTGCCCA
>Ga0228598_1000011_pt1 | contig 26445 bp, 26 predicted proteins | sample CZU4metagenome_FD_182726 | JGI IMG/M metagenome (GOLD analysis project Ga0228598, IMG submission 182726) | Spruce rhizosphere microbial communities from Bohemian Forest, Czech Republic - CZU4 | ecosystem: Host-associated > Plants > Roots > Rhizosphere | place: Czech Republic: South Bohemian... | reverse complement strand
CGAATCGGCGGCCAGCACGTCGGAGGGTCCCGAACTAGATCTTTTGCTGCCCGAAGGTTGGAACCGTCCTTTGCGGAAGCGCCTGCTCGATGACCTGCGGGACATTGTTTCACCGGAGAAGTTGCCGCCGCTGCACCTCACTTCGCGGCCGGTGGATGTGGGCATGCTGGCAGGCGATATCCTGAGTTTGCCCTGGTATCGCACCGTCTTCACGAACATTGGCGACGTGATTTCGCCGGAGACATTGCCGCCTTTGCAGTTGGAATCACGGCCAGTCGATGTGGGCGAGTTGATCGGCGATCAGATGAGTCATATGTGGTGGACTTCGCTGCTGCGAAGCCTCGCCGATGCGGCTGCTCCGGAAAGACTGCCTGCTTTGCAACTCACTTCGGCCCCGGTGGATGACCCCAGCCTGACGCAGGGCGCGATGCAGTTGCCGCGTTGGTCTTCCGTCATCAGCACGCCCAAGGTGTTTTATCCCGACAAGCCGAAGGCGGCCTACGTAGCGGCTCCTCGAGTCGCTGCCCCGCCACCCAAGCCGGATCCGGCCGAAGTTGAATTCGTGCATGTCCTCGAGGCCGATTTGAAAAGAGATTTGCGGCGTTCTATTTTCCGGCAGCGCTTGTGGGTTTCGCTTGCGGTTATGGAAGTGTTGGCGTTGATCGGCACTTCTATTTGGTGGAAGTGAGACTTCCGCTGCCTTCTGGTCAAATCTAAACTCTCACCTCTTCACTTCTGTAACATTGCCCGATTATAGTAAGCTTCTGTTCTTGCCTCGCCTATTTCATATCTGAACCGGAGAGTCCATGAGCGATGATTCGCGTGATCGCGAGCTGGGGATGAATCGAAAGATCACGCGGCGTGATTTCCTGGACGGAGTTGCGCTAGCGGTCGGCGGATCAGTTCTGGCCGCGAGTACTCCGTGGCTTCGCTCTCTTGACTCCGCGGACTCGGCCTTTGCTCCCGAGAAAGACCCAAATTATTATCCTCCAGCCTTGATGGGAATGCGCGGGAATCACGAAGGCGCATATACCGCTGCTCACAGCTTGCGTGACGGGGAGTTCTGGGACTCGGCCGGCAAACCTGAAAGTACGAGCGAGAAATACGATCTGGTAGTTGTGGGAGGTGGAATCAGCGGGCTGGCGGCCGCTTATTTCTATCGCCAGCAGGCTGGTGTGAATGCGCGGATTCTTATCCTCGACAACCACGACGATTTCGGCGGACACGCCAAGCGTAATGAGTTTCGCGCCGGGAACCGGCTGTTGCTCAGCTATGGTGGAACCCAATCGATTGAGAGCCCGGGGCGATATAGCAAAGTGGCGAAGAGTTTGATCGCTGAACTGGGGATCGACACCCAGCGCTTTTACAAGGCTTACGATCAAAAGCTTTATTCAAAGTTGAACAGCGCGTGCTTCTTTGATCGCGAAACGTTTGGCGAGGATCGCCTGGTGTTAGGGATGGGATCGACGCCGTGGCCAGAATTCCTCAGCAAAGCGCCGCTCACAGACCCGGCGCGGCGCGACATTGCCCGCATTTATTTAGAGAAGGTCGATTATTTTCCGGGCTTGTCGAAGCAAGAGAAATGTGCACGACTGGCAAAGATCAGTTATGCCGACTATCTGACCAAAGCCTGCAAGCTCAATCCGGATGCGCTGCCTTTTTTCCAAACGTATCCGCATGATTTGTTCGGCGTCGGTATTGATGCGGTCTCCGCTCTCGCCTGTTTCGAGAATGGCGACGATTACAAATCGTTCACCTATCCCGGATTCGACGGCTTGAATCTGGGCGAAGTGGAAAAAGAAGAGCCGTATATTTTCCATTTCCCCGATGGCAACGCATCGATCGCGCGCCTGCTGGTGCGTTCTTTGGTGCCGGGAGCGATTCCCGGCCAGACCATGGAGGATGTGGTCTTGGCTCGCGCCGACTACAGCCGGTTGGATGACGCCAAGTCTTCAGTGCGAATTCGCTTGAACTCTACAGTCGTGCAAGTCCGACACAATGGACCTCCGGATTCCGCGAAAGAAGTCGCGGTCACTTACATGCGCGGCGGAAAGCTACAGAGTGTGCAGGCCAGCACCTGTGTTTTGGCCTGCTACAACATGATGATTCCGTATCTGTGCCCCGAGCTTCCCCAGAAGCAGCAGGATGCCCTTCACTCCTTGGTGAAAACTCCTTTGGTTTACACGCACGTGGCCATCCGCAATTGGAGCGCGTTCAAAAGCTTGGGCATTCATCAGGTTGTCGCGCCCGCGGGCTACCACACTTATACGGCTCTCGATTTTCCCGTGAGCCTTGGGCAGTATGAATTTCCCAGCAAGCCGGATGAGCCGATCGTTCTGTTCATGCTGCGCACCCCGTGCAAACCGGGGCTGCCGCAGCGGGATCAATTTCGCGCAGGCCGGGCAGAATTAATGCGTACTCCGTTTTCGACTTTCGAGCGAAATATTCGTGATCAATTGGCCCGAATGCTGGGTTCCGCAGGCTTCGATCCAGCACACGATGTAGAGGGCATCACCGTAAATCGGTGGGCTCACGGATATGCTTTCAGCCCTAACACCCTGTTCGACCCGGATTGGCCGGAGGATGAGAAACCATGGGTGATCGGACGAAAACGATTTGGCCGGATCGCCATCGCGAACTCCGATGCGGGAGCGAGCGCCTATACGGATGTGGCGATTGACCAGGCACATCGCGCGGTCGGGGAGTTGGCGAATCTCAGTTGAAAACGTCGATTACTTTTGCGGGGATGGTTTCTGGCCGCTGCTGGCCTCAACCAATTTTTGAACTGACGGCACAATCATGAGCAACAGCTGTGCTTTTGGCTTCTGCGCTTCCGCTAACAGCGCGAACTGTTGGGTTGCCCACGCATCGGGGGCACGCTCTCCGCGGTCGAGATAGTCCAGCGCCTGCAGACCGGTTGCCGCTACAGCCGAAAGATCCTGCGATAGTGGAACGATCTCCTGCAACAGAAATGATTGTGTTTCCAGCGCTTGCAGATTTGCCTGATTGTCGCGCCAGCGGATCAGCAATGTCCTGACTCCTTGCTTGGCTTTGGAATCTGCCTGGTCCCCCATCAAAGCGTCTACAAGATCGGCGAAATGCCTTGCGGTATCACTCTCCGGGCGCGCCGCATCGATGACGCGATTCAGCGGCGATAGGCTTGTAGCCTCGACGGTGGCGATTTCTTCGCGAGTGTAATCCTTCACCGGCTCTACAACATCGGTAAATGTCTGAAGCGAAGAAATATCGTTTGAGCCTGCGATGCGGCGCAGCATCGTCCCGTAGCTAGAGTTGTGCGTGAGGCCAAGCCAATCCAGCCATCCGCTAACATTCTCCAGACGCTGGTACATAGAATTACCATCGGTGACATCCTGCGGCGACCAAAGCCGCTCGGCGATGGCTGCGGCTCGAGGCCAGATGCGCGAATCAAGATTTTCGGGCGAAACATATTCCGACCACATGCAAGCTTCCCCGCCCAAAATACGTTGCTCCTCTTCCGGGGTCAGGTTCGCCGCTGCGCCACTGACCGGATCAACCGCGTAGTGCCGAGAAGCCGGCCACATCAAATCGAGATAGTAGCCATACGAGAGAATGCCGCGATATCCTCGCCTGGCTGCGGCCGCCAGCGAATCCTGTCCGCGCCACGACTGCACTACGATGTCTTTGGGCAAGTTCGGCCGCAGGATCTCATCCCATCCGACCATGGTCTTTCCATGCTTGCTCACAATCTTCTGCACGCGAGTGTTGAAGTAGGCCTGAAGATCCTGATTCGTCTTAAGTCCATGAGCACGCATAAACGCTTGAATGTTCGGATTGGCGTCCCACTCTTTTCCGTTAACCTCGTCCCCGCCAATGTGGAAGTACTGGTCGGGAAAAAGATTCGCCATTTCTCCGATGAAGCTGTCGAGAAACTTGTAAGTCCGCTCCTCGGCCGGATTAATGGCCGGGTCGAAGACACCCCACTTGCGTTCGATCTGATAAGGCCCTGGGCCGCTGGCCAGTTCGGGATAGCCAACAAACCATGCCGTGCTGTGCCCGGGCATGTCGAACTCGGGAACCACGCGAATTCCACGGTCGTGCGCATAAGCGATCAGGTCGCGCACTTCGTCTTGCGTGTAGAAAAGGCCGTCAGAGCCCATTTCCGTCAGCTTGGGAAACTTCTTACTTTCAACTCGGAAGCCCTGGTTGTCTGAGAGATGCCAGTGAAATACATTCAGCTTGACTGCGGCCATGCCGTCCAGATTGCGCTTCAAGATGTCGAGCGGAATGAAGTGGCGGCTCACGTCGATCATCAATCCACGCCAGGGAAAACGAGGTTTGTCGTGAATCGTGATTGCGGGCGCGGCGAACCCGTCGGAGGTAGTTTGGACCAGTTGCAGAAACGTCTCCAACCCGCGCATGATTCCGAGAGTCGTCGTTGCGTCGAGCTTCGCCCCCGCTGCGCTGATCTCGAGCGAGTACGATTCGTCTTCGCCGAGTTCCTGCACCGCCTTGCTTTCATGCTCGCAATGAACGACCAGCTTGGCTTGCGCTGGGTTCGTCACCTTCATGTCCAAAGGAGGCATGCCAGTCTGGCGCCGTAGGTCATCCAGAAAGCGCTCAACCCCTCGCTGCAGTTGCGCATCCGAGTGGCCGCTGATTCCGACCGAAAATGAAGGATCAATTACAAGCTGGCCAGTTTGCATTTGCACGCTAGCCGGCATCGGCATGAGATTCAATTGCTGCTGTTCGGCGGCAGAGGAAGACATCAGTACAGAGCCCAACATCAGAATCACAAGAATCGCATGCACGAAGTTTTCTCCCGGGATTTCCATGTGGAAGGGGCAGCATAGTGGAAATCGCGAGTCGTCCGCAAATCAGACTGGAGTTTTGAGCAGAGATTTTTGACCGATTGAGAAGCAAAACTGAGAATTGCGAGACTACCCTTTTCCCGCCACTTGAGCGCACTGGAGCAGATTTACGTCCCAGATGAAAGGCTCTGAAGACAGGCTTTCGACGCCGATTTCCCCTTGTCTTCGTGTTCCCTGCCTGCCCACCCACACGACTCGAAACTCAGCCTGATCCTCATCATGCTGCACATGGAGAATCTCGCCCGCCCTGACTGGGCGGATCAATCCTTGCAATACCGCCCCGCGATCACTGATGTTTCGGACCTGGGCATGCTGCGAAAAGGGCATGGACTTGGCATCGACACCCCAGATGCGCACCGTCAGCAATGCATCGACACGTCGACTGCGACGACGATCCATAAGCCTCGTTTGAATCCGACTGTTGAGAAGGTACGGCATATTCGCGGTTCGCGAAACTTACATGGGTCACACCGAAACGGGTACCGAAAGTCATCTTCGGCGTCTGGTTCAGGGGGTCGGTAATGCTTGGGTTTTCAGAGAAATCAATCCATGTCAGGCATCGAGCAGGCGCCGGGGCCGCGCGGGTCACCGCAACTTCCGCAGGCCCCGACCGACGGAGACGCACTCGCGGAACTCTTGGCTGACATCGCGAAAACTGACAATTGTTGCGTCAGTTTCTTGCTCTGGCATTTTGGGCATTCGGCTTTGCCGCTGCCATACACTAACGCTTCAAATTGATGATCGCATTCCTTGCAGACATATTCGAAGATCGGCATGAAAAACTCCTAAACGGTTTAGAAGACCCATATCCATTTAAAATCAGAGTGTGGGAGCTACGCAAACTGTAGCACGGAAATTTGTGCCCCGACGCGGATTGCGTGGGGGACATGTTCAAACCTTGGCCAGCTTTTTTCTACCACGGCGCATTACGCTGCCCACGGCCGAAAAGCGTTTGATCGAGGTCGAACCCGGCGTGCAGGTGCTCTGCCACTGCCACTGGCAGCCAGACCGGAAGAATGCGCTGACGGTAATTACTGTGCATGGCCTCGAGGGCTCAAGCGAATCGCAATACATGTTGGGCATCGCTGCGAAGGGCATGGCTGTGGGCATGAACGCAGTGCGCATGAACCAGCGCAATTGCGGCGGCACAGATGCGTTATCCCCTACGCTCTATCATTCGGGGCGGTCGCAGGATATCGCGGCCGTGGCTCGAAACTTGATCCATGAAGATGGGATCTCTCGCTTCGCCCTCGTGGGATTCTCCATGGGCGGCAATCTCGTACTCAAACTCGCGGGAGAATGGGGAAGGGAAGCGCCGCCGCAGTTGCGAGCGGTTGCAGCTGTCTGTCCATCCATGAACCTCGCGGCCTCGGCCGACGCTCTGCACCTCGCTGGCAATCGCCTCTACGAGTATTACTTCATGTGGCAGCTTCGCCGCCGTCTAAAAGTGAAAGCGCGTTTATTTCCTCAAGTATTCGATACTTCACGCATGCGCGGTGTGACCAGCCTTCGTGATTTCGACGACAAAGTCACCGCGCATTACTGCGGTTTTGAGGGCGCGTCCGATTATTACGAACGTTCCGCCGCCGCCAACATTGTCGACCGCATTGCCGTGCCTACCTTGATTCTGCACGCCGCCAACGATCCCTTTATCCGTATTCTTCCGGAGACGCGGCGGAAGATACTTTCCAATCCCAACATTACCTTCGTCGAAACTGAGGACGGTGGCCACTGCTCATTTCTCGCCGAGGCTGACGGCGACGACGGCCGCTGGGCCGAGCGGCAGGTTGTAGAATTCTTGCGTGGGTTTTGACCTCGTGGAGATAGCCGCCCACGGCTACCCGTCAAGCGCAAGCTCGACTTCTCTCCTATACAATCACTTCTCAATGAGCCTGGGCGCGAAAATCAGATTGGCGACGATTCTGGTCTTCTCGTTGTCGCTCTTTCTCCGCGCTGAACCGGTATCGCAACTCAAGCCGACGAATTACGTCAACGACTTCGCGGGCGTTCTTGACCCGAACACCGTCGCACAACTCAATAGCATCTGTCAGCAAATCGACGAGAAGGCTCATGCGCAGATTGCCGTCGTAACCATCAAGTCACTCGATGACTCCGATATTGAGAGTTATGCGGTCGCCCTGTTTAAGCAATGGGGTATCGGCAGCAAAGCAACCGACCACGGTGTGCTGATCCTTTTGGCTACGCAGGATCGCCGTTACCGAGTTGAAGTCGGCTACGGACTTGAACCGATTCTGCCGGATGGCAAGGTCGGCGGATTTGGACGCGAAGCCGTCCCCCTGCTCAAGCAGAATGACTACAACGGTGCAGTGGCACTTCTGACCATGCGGGTTGCAGATGTCATTGCACAGGACGCCGGGGTTCAGTTGACCGGTGCACGCCCGAGCACTCCCACTGCGAGACAGGAACCGAACAAGGGACTATCCGTTGGCGGAGTCGTTGTTCTGCTGATTATTTTTCTGATTCTGGTCTCCACACCATCTGGGCGGTTGCTCCTGTTCAGCATGTTATTAGGCGGCCGTGGCGGTGGTGGCGGATATGGTGGTGGAGGCTTCGGTGGCGGCGGTGGAGGGTTCGGAGGCTTTGGCGGCGGCAGTTCAGGTGGCGGCGGCGCCAGTGGAAGCTGGTAGCGCGAAACCTGTGGCTAGAAAACAAAAGAGGCACTATGGTCGCGGAAAAACAGATTAACGAATTCATCAGCCGGTTGCGTGCGGCTTCAGGCGAAAATCTCGAGAGCGTGATCCTTTATGGTTCCGCTGCGGACGGAGAATTTCATCCTGATTTCTCCAATGTCAACCTGCTTTGTGTATTACGTGAGACTTCTTTCGCCGCACTCGTCGCAATTGCGCCCGCCGTCGAGTGGTGGACGAAACAGAAGCATCATGAGCCACTGATTCTGACACGCGAAGAGCTCGAGAGTTCCACCGATGTTTTCTCCATTGAACTTCTCGACATGCAGCACCGCCATCGCATCCTCTTCGGTGCGGATGTCCTCAGCGGGCTCAAGATCCCGATGCATTTGCATCGCGCTCAACTGGAGTATGAGCTACGGGAGAAGCTGATTCTCTTGCGCGAGCGCCTGCTGCTCGCCGCCAATGACAAAAAGCAATTATGGAATTTGATGCTGCATTCGTTGTCAACCTTTACGACTCTGTTTCGCCATGGACTGATTGCGCTCGGGGCCACGCCTCCCAAAGCAAAACGGCAAACGATACAAGAACTGGCCTCGCGTATTTCGTTCGATGCTTCTGCTTTCCTGCAATTGCTCGACATTCGCGAGCACAAAGCAGAGACTAAACAATTTGATGTAGCCGATGTTTTTGCCCGCTACCTGGCTGGGGTGCAGCAGGTTACCGCTGCCGTGGATAAAATGCTAGACTCCCCGGAACCGCGTGGCACGTAAGTTTGGAAGCCCTTCTACAGGAGAAGAATGATGAAAATCGGTTTGATCGTGGTTGTTGTTCTGGTGCTGATCGCCCTGATTGCGTTCGGGCAGTACGTGGGCGTCCGCAATACGCTGGTGACCAAAAATGAAGCGGTCAAGGCCGCCTGGTCGCAGGTGGACATCGTGCTGCAACGCCGCGCTGATCTGATTCCTAACCTCGTCGAAACGGTGAAGGGAATCGCGGGGCAAGAGCAAAAAGTGTTCGGCGATATCGCAGCGGCCCGTTCCCGGCTACTTTCGGCCAATGCTCCCGCAGACAAAATCGCCGCCAATCAACAACTGGACGGTGCCATCGGGCGCTTGCTCGCGGTCGTCGAGAATTATCCGCAACTGAAATCGAATGAGAACTTCCTGCGGTTGCAGGATGAATTGGCGGGAACCGAAAATCGCATCGCAGTCGAGCGCAAGCGGTACAACGATTCGCTGCAGGATTACAACACCTACGTGCAGCACTTCCCCAACAATATTTATGCGGGCTGGGCTGGGTTCAAACCCAACGAAGCGTATTTTGCGGCTTCCGAGGAATCGCGCCAGGTTCCAAAGGTGAATTTTTCCACGCCGAACGCGGCACCGCAAGCAACCCCTGCGCCTGCTCCCGCCCAGTAGCGTGCAAGCCGACTTCGCCGTCGAACTCGGCGCGGACGACGAAACGCTCGAAATGCCATGGGCCGCCGATGACGGCGGCCTACGGTACTACGATTTGAAGCGTCATCCCGAGCTTCTCTCCAAGCTTGGGGAAGTCGCGCAGGCGCCGGAATTGGGCGAGTTTCTCTCCAAAGTTAACTCGCCCCAGAGCCCACTTGAGACCGCCAAGTGTGACGTCTGGTCGACTACAGAAATCAATCCAGAAGAGGAGATATTCGAAGCCACTCACAAGTTTGGCTCCTACGTCGATCTCTTCTTTTCTGATGAAGCAAAACGTTTTTCGTTCCCCCAGCATGAGCAACTGGCGAAGCAACTGACCAAACTTTTGCAGCGTGCTCCTGACATGCCGGTTGCGGTCGAGTTTCTAATCCGCCGCTGTTACTACCATGCGGAAGAAGAAGCACCTGGAGAGGAAGAAATTCGGGACGGCTTCTACATTACCTTTTATCAGTTCGGATATGGCGACGATGAGGCCACATCACGCCAGAACTGGGTCACCGGATTGAAATTGGTACGAAATGCAATTCGGCAATTGTCGGCGAAATGATTCAGCTGGCCTTGACCGGCCGGCAGAACCAAGCCACTGCTTCAGCGCCACGCCCTTTCAGACGAGTGCGCCATACCGACAACAGCACCATCGAAAGAAAAATTGCCAGCAATCCAAAGGAAGCAGTACGAATATCGACGGCCCGTTTCGGAAGAATGGAAAGCCGCCCGTACACGAACTCAATGTGCACCCAATAAACGAGCAGGGACGTTTTCCCAAGTTGTATCAAAGAGCTGAAACCCCACTGCCCCGCTCCCCATCTGCACCACAGATAAGCCGCTGCCATAATTATCAGCAGCAAGCCTACGCGAATCAGAAAAAAATTCGGACTCGTGTGCCAGAAATCGTCGGCCGCATAGAGTCGCTCGGGACGAGCATCCAGCCAGCGTGCCAGGTAAATCAGCCCGATTCCGCCCATGCCCGCCAGCATAAAAGTTGCAGCTCCAAGTTTCCGCGCGCGATCGCCTAACAAAAGAAATCCTGCCGCGAGGCCAATGAACGCAAACGCCGTCCACGGAAAAATCGGAAACAGCCAAGACTGTGGCTCTCCAAGGTTGTGCACGCCGTCGATGTAGGATTCAAGCGGCCAGGGCAGCCAGCGCGGTCTCCAACTTGTCCACATCAACGGCGACAAAAGGGAAATGCTCATCCCGAAAGCAGCCGCCGTCATGCCCAGCGCAAACCGCGGCTGCGCTCCCGAGTTGAGCCGTAAGACCATCCAGCAGACCACTCCCATTAACATCATGGAAAGGCCGATTGTGTTGAGGATGTCCACGCGCAACAAGTCACTCCACGGCGCCCAGCCCCAGGCGATCACATACTCCTGCAACCGAAACAGCAGACCGAGTCCGAAAATCTCCGCACCGCGGCGAATCGTAGTCCGCGCAATCTGATTAGCGGGCACGCCCTTCTGCCGCAATTTGTCAGTGACCAGCGCAAAGGAAATTCCTGCCAGAAAAAGAAAGAGTGGGGCAGGCAGAGTTCCGCCCAGTTGGGACCACATGAAGAACGTGCTTTTGCGCGCATTGCCGCCCAGCCACGAGTCGTAGCAATGCGTCTGGAACATCAGCACGCAGGCGAGCCCGCGCATCCAGTCGATGTAGGCAAGCCGGGATGGAGTTGATGCAGTCATCGGGCAATAGTTATGGAGCCACGGGGCAGTATACAAAACAGGGCGAAGCACCATGCGCGAGATTCCTTACCCATCTGACTCCAGGCTCATGAATGACATCTTTTGTTCAGCTCTTAAGTCCACGATTTACCCCGCAACTCGTAGAGACACAATGCCCTGGAACTTTTTCCGCGGCTCCGGGTTTATATTGATCGGATGGACGCTTCCAGACGAAACTGAAAAGACCTGGAGGCCTCGAGATCTGGTTCGATCTTCGCGGATCACAGATCGAAGAAGGGGGTTCAAAATGCGCTACTTACGTTATTTAGCTTTGCTGGGGATTCTGACGCTTCCAATCGCATATTCCCAAGCCCAGGTTGCAGTGGGCGTACGGGTGGGCCCGGGCTACGTGGGTACGGCACCCGCATGCGCCTATGGCTATTACTCCTATTATCCGTACGCGTGTGCGCCCTATGGCTACTATGGGCCGCAATGGTTCGCGGGCGGTGTGTTCATCGGCGCAGGGCCCTGGTATCACGGCTACTACGGGCGGGGTTGGGGTTATAGGGCTGGCTATGGCTACTACGGACGGGGATGGAACGGCTACTACGGTCGCGGCTACTACAGGCCCGGTGCCTACGGATACTATCACGGCGGCGGAGTTGGTTATGGCCGAGGCTATGCACGCGCATCGGTGGGCGGCGGCTTCCATGGTGGCGGCGGACGCCGTTAAGCGACTCAAATGAATTAGCTGGAAAAGCGGCTGACGGCCAATGCTGTCAGCCGTTTTGTTTTCTAAGAAATCCCCACGCTTGAAAGTACTTCCGTAACTTGAAGCTGCCGCTGCAATACGTCACCATAGTTCTTCTGACGCAGCGGCAGCACCGGCGTTAGTCCAAAGAATATGCCTGGCAAACCGAACTCCGAGCAGGGTGGTACCGCAGCAGCTCCGGCACGCGCTTCGAACGCGTCAGTTGAACACGTGCTGGGTCAGGCAACGACACCACAACAGTTTTGTGCTGCGCTGGCCAAGCTGTTTGGAGTGCGGCCGACCGAAGTTGCTCTGATGCGCCTGGAGAAAGGTCTGCTGAATTTCGTCTATCCCGAACAACTAAAAACCGCCGGATCGATCCCAGTCTCCAGTTCTTCCGCGGTCGCCGCCCATACCGCGTCTGCCAAAAAGACAGAACTCTTCAATGCCTTCGTGAAAGTGAAACACGCGAGCATTTTCGAGAGCGTGAAGCTCAACAATCCCGCTGACGATGACGACAGATCAGGCCAGAACGCGATTCAAAAATTGATGTCCGCGCCAATTCTAGACGGACAGCGGAAGGTTCTGGGCGTAGTGCAGGTTTGTCGCAAAGGATTTGATCCGGCCACTGCGGGCCCGGACTTCTCTCAGGACGACCTGCAGCAACTGGAACTCGCCGCAAAGGTCCTATCCACCCTGCCTTTTATAAAGTAGCGCCTTCCTCATAATTCTCCGAGCGTTCCCCTCCTGGCAGCAATCGTCGACTACGCTTCTGGTCGTAGTCTTTTTCCAGTTGTACCTAGTTTGGTTTTGCCGCCTTGCCGACGTCGAATGGCTGCGGCAGCAGGCGACTGTCGCAAAGCCAGGTCCAGAGCCAGCTTCTCCTCATCTGTAAGCGGTCGCGAAGCGCCTTTCGGCAAGTTGCCCAGCACTAAGGGTCCAATTGCGACGCGAAGCAATCGCAGCACCTCAACTCCAAGCGCTGCAAACATGCGCCGGATATGGCGATTCCTGCCTTCGTCGAGGATAATTTCGAGCCAGGTATTTTTTTCACCTCCACGCAAAATTTGCCCACTTTTTGCCCGCAGGAAACTGCCATTGTCCGTCCTGACTCCCTTAATGATGGATTCGACCATTACCGCGTCTGCGACCACGCCAATCTGCACGTGGTAAGTTTTGTCGAGGTGCATATCGGGCGCGAGCACGCGGGCTGCCCATTCGGAATCGTTAGTTAGTAGCAGTAGCCCTTCGCTTGCCTTATCCAAACGGCCGACCGGAGCAACCCAAGGCAATCCTTCATCCAGATGGGCGTACACCGTCTCGCGATTTTTCTCGTCAGAAGCTGTCGTTACCACGCCCCGAGGTTTATTGAGCATGACGTAGATCTTCGCCGGAGTGGGCAGTTCTTGGCGATCGACTTGGATACGATCGCGTTCCGCACGAACCGGCGCCTCAGGATTGCGACAGATTCCACCGTTCAGGCTCACGCGCCCGGCGCGGATGAGATCCACCGCATTCGAGCGCGAACAATAGCCTTGTTTGGAAAGAGCGCGGGCCAGACCAATCCGCCGGGAGAGATCTTTTGCAGGCACGCTCTTATGCTAAACCACGATTGCTGCGAAGCGATGCCCGCTGATTCCTCGCAACCGGCTGGATTCTCGATTTAGAATAATCTGCATGATTGACGCTCACCGGTTCTCGCTCTTCCTCGGCGCGGCCACGCTGCTGGCGGTGGCGCCTGGACCCGGGATGTTGTATGTCCTTGCTCGCACACTTGCCGGTGGCCGCCGTGAGGGAGTGCTGTCCTGCCTGGGAACATTCCTGGGCGGGCTCACGCACGTTATGGCTGCGGCGACGGGTTTGTCGATTGTGCTGGCCACGTCGGCAACAGCTTTTGCGGTGGTTAAGTATGCGGGTGCTGGATATCTGATCTACCTCGGCGTTCGCATGATCCTGAACGCCCGCGATAATCAAGAGGCGGAAATCGAAATCCCACGGGTTCGAAGAAATCCCTTTTGGCAGGGTATCGCGACTGAAGTTCTGAACCCGAAGACAGCAATTTTCTTTCTCGCCTTCATCCCACAATTTGTGAATCGGGCGAGCGGCGGAGTGTTCTGGCAGTTCCTGCTTTTGGGTTCAATCGCAGTGGCGTTGAATACTTCCTGCGACCTCATAGTGACCTTCATGGCGGCTCCGATCGGCGCGCGCCTGCGATCCTCGGCCGTTCTGCGGCGGAGGCAGCGCACGGCCACGGGACTAACTCTGATCGGCCTGGGTGCATTCGTCGCTGTGTCCGACTCGAGGTGAGGGCAGCGGCAATGTGATAACCTTCGACTTTCATGTCGGATCTCAAGCCTGACCGCCGCTCGCGCCAGCGCATACCCGCGCGCACCGGAGTCTCCGTCCGATCCTCGCCAGGCCAACCGACCACAGGAATCACGCGAGACTTAAGCACGAGCGGGATCTTCCTGTACGCGGATTCCGAAATTCTCGTCGGAAGCGAACTCGAGATGGTGCTCATGCTTCCTGCCCAACTCACCGACGGCGAAAAGCGTTGGGTGTTGTGCCAAGCTTCGGTGGTTCGCGTGGAACCGGGCGGAGCAGACGGCCACTTCGGCGTCGCCGCCAAGATCCGCAGTATGGCTACCTTGCCCGAGATTCCGAGCTGACTCCGGCTTTGTTTAGTGAGGCAGACACTCTTACTATGTAAGTCAGGGAACAGTCGTCGTCGTTTGCCCTGTGAAAATTTGTTAAAAACTTAGGATTCTACTTCCATTTGCATGACATTTGGTGCAATAATGCTGGCCCTTGGATTGCTCTGGTCCAAGACAGGACATTAAAGATTGCAAATGTCAGGTGATTCGGTCATGTGGATGGAAAAGCTGTCACAAGGCGTCCTTCGTGTGCTCACGCCTCTGGGACCACGGTATCTGAACCCTTCATTCGCGCAGCGGCTTTATTTGCTGTGGATTTTTCGCAACTTCGACACTTTGCCCCTCAAGGTACTCAGCCCAGGGCAACAAAGACGTATCGACGCCATGTGCGCTCGCCACGGCTTTCTCTCCGTGCTCGAACCGAACGGACTAATGGATACTCCGCTGCTCGGCACACTAGAACAGCGTCCGCCGGTTGCGCCGCCGCGCCGGCCCAGTCGAAGCGTCTCCGATGATGTGGCTCCATTCGCTGCGGACTTTCAGCAGCGCTCTTAAACCACTTGAGGCGAACGTGCTTAGCTTGGCAAAACCAGCGCGAGCGTCTACATCGAAAGCAGAATCAGCAGCGGCGATGCAAAAGCGGCGCGATGCATCATGATCGTCGTGAGAGGTCCCCGGTCGAACCCAATCCGACAAGAAATTTGCGGAAGAAAAACGCCGGTCCGGATCAAGAGATGCCAGCATCTGCAAGTTGGCCAGGGTTGGTGCGATGACAAGCGGCTGTGTTATATTCTTCATCGGCAGTCGCATTCGCCCGATACGGTGATTCCGGACAGCAGCTTCCCGGCTGCAATATGAGCAATCGCCCATAACCGCAACAGTGATGCGGAATTCCCAGGAGCGAAGCTGAACCCACGAACGGGCGCGTAGCTCAATTGGCAGAGCAACTGACTCTTAATCAGTAGGTTGTAGGTTCGATTCCTACCGCGCTCACCAAACCCTTATCGAGGCGTCCATTGTGGATGCCCAGTGAACAGCCCATTCGCTACGCCAATCTGATATGCGAGCACCACTCCGAAGGCCAAACTCACTAAGCCTGAAGCCAGCCCTAGTCGCTGCGAGAACTTTTCATGCCTTTTTCCGAAGAAGTTGAATGCGGATGCAATGCTCATCGTAATCAGCATCATGCCGCCAACCGTGCCCGCTCCGAAGACTAGAAGATAAACAATTGCCCAGTGCGGATTCCGAATGGTTGTGAGAATCAGAAGGGCCACTGCCGCCGAGCCGGCAAGCCCATGAACAATTCCCACTAGCAAGGGACGGAGCTGTTGATAGAGACCGATCCTGCCGAATAATCGATCTAGCCAGGTCAGCGGAGTTTGGTGATTGTGAGCATGCGTCTCCGAGGAGTGGCCATGGGCGTGGCTGTGTACGTGGTCCCCGTGGCTGTGGGGATGCTGATGAATGACCTCTCCCTCCTGATAAGGCTGAGAGATGGAACGCGCCGAGCGCAGGAAGCTCGCGATATTCATCACGCCAAGGACAATCAGCATCAGTCCCACACACAGTTCCATGGAGAGCCCGATCCTTGCGGGAATCACAACATCAAAGAGAATGATGACAGTGCCGACGGCGAAGATGGTCAGAGTGTGACCAATTCCCCAGAAGATGCCGGTCATCGCCGCTTTCAGAAGGTTGCGCTGGTGGCTGACGATCGTGGTCACCGCTATGACGTGGTCGGGATCGGTAGCGTGACGCATGCCGAGAAAAAATCCGACCGCGATAATGGAGAAAAAGCTGATCACTGAGAGCGCTCCCTTGACTCAGATTGCAGCCGCTGCGCGCAACTCGTCAAGGCGAGTTGTTAAAAAATTAAAATACTCAGCCATCCCATCTCCTGTTTCGGTGGTAGGCTGTTAACGTTTTTCAGCCGAAACTGGACGTCTGGGGAGCTTCTCACATGAACCAATTCGCAAAGCTGAACCAGCAGTATATCGGTGGAGTATGGCGTGACGGGTCGAGCAAGAAAACGCTCGCCGACAAGAATCCTTACAACGGAAAACCGATTGCCGACTTCAAACTGGCGAGCCTGTCAGATTTGGATGAAGCCTACCGCTCGGCGGCCGCCGCACAGAAGGTCTGGGCCGAGGTGAATCCGTTCGAGAAGCGGGCAATTCTGGAAAAAGCGATCGCCTGGATCGAACAGAACGAAGCCGACATCACCGACATCATCATCGAGGAGTTAGGCGGAACCCATCTCAAAGCTTTCATCGAAATCATGCTGGTGAAAAGCTTCATCAAGGAAGCGTCCACCTATCCGCTGCGAATGACGGGCGAAATCCTGCCCTCGACAATAGATGGCAAAGAAAACAGGCTCTACCGGATTCCGGCTGGCGTGGTCGGAGTCATTAGCCCTTTTAATTTTCCCTTCAATCTAAGCATGCGGTCGGTTGCCCCAGCCCTGGCCTGCGGCAACGGCGTAGTGCTGAAACCGCATGACGACACTCCGATTATGGGTGGAACTCTGATCGCGAAAATCTTTGAAGAAGCGGGAATCCCCAAAGGACTGTTGAACGTGATCGTGGCTGACATCGGCGAAATCGGCGACGCGTTCGTGGAACACCCGATCCCTCGCATTATTTCGTTTACGGGTTCGGAGGCCGTGGGTCGGCATATTGGCAGAGCTGCCGGCGGAGCATTGAAAAAAGCCATTCTTGAACTAGGCGGGAACAGCGCGCTTATTGTGCTCGAAGACGCCGACTTGCAAACCGCGATCAACGCCGCGGTGTTCAGCCGGTTTGCCCACCAGGGACAGGTTTGCATGTGCGCCAACCGCGTCCTGGTGCAGCGGAGCGTGTATAGCAAATTCCTGGATAAATTCGTCGACCAGGTTTCCAGGCTGAAGGCGGGTGATCCGCGGGATCCGCAGACCGATCTTGGTCCGCTCATCAATCAGCGACAGGCGGAGACGTTTTCCAAGCAAGTGCAGAAGGGAATCGATGAAGGCGCGCGAACCGTTCTGCGCGGGAAGGTCGAGGGCAATGTCGCTACGCCGACCATCTTTGCCGATGTGAAGCCTGACATGTGGATCGCGCAAAACGAAATGTTTGGTCCTGCAGTTTGCGTCATGCCTTTTGACACGCCGGAAGATGCGATTCGCATCGCTAACGATAGTCCGTATGGATTAAGCGGCGCGATTCACACGCAAGACGTAGAATACGGAGCCGAACTGGCCAAGCAAATCGAGTCGGGCATGGTCCACGTTAACGATGGCACGATCAATGACGACCCCCTGATTGCGTTTGGCGGAGAGAAAGCGTCCGGCGTCGGGCGTCTCAACGGCAAATGGGCGCTGGAAGAATTCACCACGTTGAAGTGGGTTTCCGTGCAACACAAAGCCAGGCACTATCCGTTTGAAATTCAGGTTCCGAAGGCGTCGTAGCGCAGTTTCACGTCGCGTCAAACGTCGAAGAACACGGTCTCGTGCTCCCCTTGAAGATGCAACTCGAAGCGCCAAACGCCGGGACGACCAGAATCCGGACGGGCCATGAGGGTCTCACGGCGATCCTCGGGGACGAGCGCAAGAACCGGGTCTTCGCGGTTGGCTGGATCGCCGTCAAAATATATGCGCGTGTAAAGCTGCTTGAGCATGCCGCGCGCGAACACCGCGACATTCAAGTGGGGCGCCTGAAGAACATTTTCGGGTCCGGGCACGCGTCCCGGCTTGATCGTCTCAAACGAGCAACTCCCGTCGTCCGCCGTGCCCATGCGTCCGAAACCCAGGAACGCGGGATCAACGGTTTTATCTTGTCCGTCGTCAGGGTGATTGTATTTGCCATTGGCGTCGGCCTGCCATATCTCAATCATGGCATCAGGAACCGGGACTCCATCGCCATCGAGCACGCGACAGGCTAGCACAACCCGATCGCCCTTGGCCTGTGGACCTGCAATGCAGCGAACTGAAGAGTTTTCAGTCGTCAGTCCGAAAGAAAAAAAAGGGCCAACGGTTTGCGAAGGAGTCGGACCCAAGCTCATCTCATGCCTCGAACGGAGTCGCCTCGGGGCCGCGCAGAATAATGTCGAACTTGTAGCCCAGCGCCCACTGCGGCTGCGTGGTTTCCAAATCGAACTTGCTGACCATGCGCTGTCTCGCCTTTTCATCCGGAATGGACTGATAGATCGGATCAAACGCAAACAACGGATCGCCGGGGAAATACATCTGCGTGACTAAACGCGTAATGAATGCCCTGCCAAAAATCGAGAAGTGAATGTGGGCTGGACGCCACGCGTTGTAGTGATTGAACCAGGGATAAGCTCCCGGCTTGATGGTGACAAAACGATATGCGCCGTTCTCGTCGGTAAGAGTGCGACCGGTGCCGGTAAAGTTGGGATCGAGTGGCGCGGGGTGCTGGTCTTTCACATGAACATAACGCCCCGCCGAGTTCGCCTGCCAAATCTCAATCAAAGTACGGGGTATAGGACGTCCATTGCTATCCAGCACACGTCCGGTCACAACGATTCGCTCACCCCTCGGCTCATCGGTATGCTGACGCGTAAGGTCGTTATCGGTTTCGGCGATTTCCCCGTGTCCATAGACGGGGCCCGTGATCTCCGACAATGTATGCGGGAGAAAGATCAGCGGCTTGGCTGGTGCGCGCCGCACGGTCGAGCGGTAGGGTTCATACAAAGAACGCGGCTGGCTGCCGGGCTCGTGTCGCAGATAAGGCGTAATCAGCGAACGCTGGTCAGTCAATTTGGACATGAACCTCTCCCGCGCACTCAATGGTGGATATTCCATCACTGACACGCGCATGTTATCTCAGCAGGAGACGTTTGTCACCGAAGGCTCCCTCCGCATACCAGGTTACCGCCAAGTGCCTGCCTGCAACCGCGGTTAGATGACCGTGAATCGACCCTGACGAAGCTTTACCCAGATTGACAGACTCTTTACAAGACTCGCCGCAAGCGCAGCCGAAGTTTATCGTTCTTCTTCTGTGAGCAGCAATTAAGCGTGCGAATCAGAATGGGAGTCTTGCGGTCATGATGAATCTCGGAAGAATATTCTATGTCGACGACAACCCCAAGTCGCGGCGGCTTTTGACCAGCGTGATGAAGAGCTGCGGCTTCGAAGTGACAACCGCAGGAGATCCGATCGAGGCGTTATCGCGAATCAGGAAATGCTCTTTCGATCTGGCATTACTCGATTATCAGATGCCACATTTGACCGGCGCGCAGTTGGCACAAAAAATTAAACGTTCCAGGCCTGACGTTCCCGTGGTTGTGATCTCCGGTTTCTCGGCGCTGCCGCCCTTTGAACTGATCTTCGTGGATGCCCACGTAGGCCGCGGAGCAACTTTGGACGAGCTTCTCGACACCATGCGGAGCCTGATTCATTCGAGGTGCGCCGTTCTCACACGGGATCTAATCCCCCCGCCGAATACGAGTTCGTTGGCGGACGCAGCGGCGCACTTTCTTTGATAGATCAATAAATCGCCACATCCAAATTACTACGGTTCCGCAACCTCATTGCCTGTCGCTCTCGTGACCTGCGAATTGGTATAGTCACGACCAAGGGCAATGTCAGTAAGACTCAATCGATCTTCTCTGCCGTTATGGCGCCAGGACTTTCGCCTGACGCTCCGTCTTGCGCTGCCACTCATCTTTGCCGAGGTGGGCTGGATGAGCATGGGCATCGTGGACACAGTGATGGTCGGACGGTTGCCCAACAGTGCCGTTGCCATTGGCGCCACTGGCCTTGGCCAGAGCCTCTACAACAGTATCGCCATTTTCGGTGGAGGCCTGCTGCTCGGGATGGACACTTTCGTCGCCCAGGCGTTCGGACGCGAGGATTTAGACGACGCGAGACATTCTCTGTTGAACGGATTAGTGCTGGCCCTCGCGCTAACGCCGGCCCTGATGCTTGCGATTTCATTTTGGCCGCCGCTAATGCGGCGTTTCGGAGTCAGCCCAGAACTGGTGGAACCGATGCGCCCATATCTGCTGGCGCTCAACTGGGGCACGTTACCGCTGCTCGCCTACTTCGCGCTGCGGAGGTATCTTCAAGCGGTAAATGTGGCCCACCCTATTATGTTTGCCTTGATCTCAGCGAACATCGTCAATGTCATCGGGAATTGGGTGCTGATCTACGGGCATTTTGGGTTCCGCGCCATGGGCGTTACGGGCTCGGGTTGGTCAACTTGCATGGCCCGTGGTTACATGGCGCTCTGCCTCGCAATGACGCTTCTGTGGGTCGAATCGAAGCGCCTGCGACCCGGCTGGATGGGTACGCTCAGAATTGATGTCCGAAGAATGTCAGCGTTGCTGAAACTTGGAGCGCCGGCGGCAACCCAGATCCTTTGCGAAATCGGAGCCTTCTCCGCCGCAACCGCATTGTGCGCCAGACTCGGACCGGTTCCGTTGGCTGGTCACGAGATTGCCTTGAACTGCGCCGCGTTCACCTTCATGGTGCCATTGGGAATCAGTTCCGCCGCCGCGGTGCGAGTCGGTCAACAATTAGGACGACGTGATCCTGATGGAGCGCGGCGCGCAGGATGGTCCGCAATCCTCATCGGCGTTGGCTTCATGGCGTGTTCCGGATCGGTGTTCGTCTCGCTGCCGAAACTGATCGCGCGTCTGTTCACCCCAAATCCCGCTGTAATTCAAGTGGGCGCACAACTACTTTTGGTCGCGGCTGCTTTTCAATTATTCGATGGCCTGCAGACCGTCGCTACAGGCGCGTTGCGCGGCGCAGGCGACACACGAACGCCCATGCTTGCAAACTTCTTCGCGTACTGGCTGGTCGGGCTTCCCTTGGGTTACGTCTTGTGCTTCCGCCTGGGCTGGGGCGCGCTGGGAATCTGGATTGGCCTCTGTGGCGGCCTGATGATTATCGGATCTGCGCTCCTGATCACATGGCACAAGAGAAAGCTTCGGTAGTGGTGTTGACCGCTTGCCAGCGGCCTGCCGCCTGCGTATCATGCAACCGTTATGACAACTGAAAATGTCGCCCTGCAAAGCAGCCTCCGCCAGAAGGCGCAACTCATGTCCGCCGCTGAAATGGATCGTATTCTGGTTCGCCTCGCGTACCAGATCGTGGAAGAGAATGGCACGAATGATTTAGGACTGATCGGAGTCCGCCGCCGTGGCGTTCCGCTGGCGGAGCGGCTGAGTAAGTCGATCGGGCATATTGAAGATGTCAGTGTTCCCGTGGGCACATTGGACATTACTTTTTATCGCGATGATCTTTCTACTGTCGGGCCCAAACCTGTGGTGCACGAATCGGAAATCCGTTTCGCGATTCAGGACAAGAACATTGTTCTGGTGGACGACGTGCTCTTCACTGGACGTACAATCCGCGCAGCCATGGATGCTCTTTTTTCGCAGGGTCGTCCCCGCCGCGTGCAACTCTGCGTGCTGATTGACCGCGGCCATCGCGAGCTACCCATCGAAGCCGCATTCGTCGGCCGCGCCGTTCAAACCACGATGAACGAAGTGATCGAAGTCAAGTTGAAAGAGATCGACGGCACAGAAAAAGTTCTTCTCATGGAGAAGTAGACCCCAAACCCACGTGGGGACAGCCGCCCCGATTGTCCCGCCGACCAAAGTTCGGCGAATCCTTCCGACATCGAAAACCATAGCGCAAAGCTACGTCGAGGTTTAGAATCAGGCCGCAATTCTTTCGTCTACGTGATTTGATGAACTCGACGAAAAAGGCTGTCTCCAACAAACAGAACCGACGCCTGCTTCAGGTAGCGCGGAAGGCCATGAAGCAGGCCTACGCTCCCTACTCTCAATTCAAAGTTGGCGCTGCCATGCTGACCTCGAAGGGGAAAGTATTCACGGGCTGCAACGTTGAGAACGCATCCTACGGATTGTCGAACTGCGCCGAGCGTACCGCGATCTTCGCCGCCATCGCTCAATCGGGCCCTGGACTCGACATTCGCGCCGTCGCGGTCGTGAATGATCAAGGAGTGCCATGCTCGCCGTGCGGAGCCTGCCGCCAGGTGATTTACGAGTTCGGACCCGACGCGACCGTCTATTTCCAGAGCTCGAACGGTTGGAAGGAAAGCCACATCACGCAACTGTTGCCGGAAGGATTCCGCCTCAAGTGACCCAGTCGCCGGAAGGCCAAACGGTTCGCGCCATCGATGTCATTCGCAAAAAGCGCGACGGGCAAGAGCTGTCACCAGCCGAGATCGAATATCTAGTTCGTGCTTACACCGACGGTGAGATTCCGGACTACCAAGTTTCCGCTTGGCTGATGGCTGTGATCCTCCGCGGACTCACGCGCGCAGAAACTTCCGTGCTGACCGATGCCATGCTGCACTCGGGCGAGGTTCTGGATCTCTCCGAGTTCCCAGCGAAAAAAGTAGACAAGCATTCCACCGGCGGAGTAGGCGACAAAACGTCGCTTGTGTTGGCGCCCCTCGTGGCTGCGGGCGGTTTGATTGTGCCCATGATCAGCGGCCGAGGACTCGGGCACACTGGCGGCACGCTCGACAAACTGGAGTCGATCCCCGGCTTCAATGTAAACCTGTCGATCCCCGAATTCCGCCGCGTTCTTAAAGCCTGCGGTTGCGCCATGATTGGCCAGACTTCCGAAATCGCTCCTGCCGACCGAAAGCTCTACGCGCTGCGCGACGTCACCGGAACGGTCGAGAGCCCCTATCTGATTTGCGCTTCCATCATGAGCAAAAAGTTGGCGGAAGGAATCGATGGTCTGGTTCTCGACGTCAAGACCGGCTGCGGAGCGTTCATGAAGAAAGATGAAGACGCCGAATTTTTGGCCTCGTTAATGGTGGAAACAGGCGAGCGCATGGGGAAGTCGGTGATCGCGTTGATTACGAACATGGATCAGCCCCTCGGTTTGTGCGTAGGAAATTCGCTGGAAGTAGCCGAGGTCATCGAAGTGTTACGTGGGCAAGGACCGGAAGATCTCAGAGAATTGTGCCTTGAACTCGCCTCGCGGATGTTTCAGCTAGGCGGAACCGCGGACACAGTAGTAAAAGGAAAGGCGCAAGCGGAGCAATTGATAGCGTCGGGAAAAGCGTTGGAAACTTTCCGCAAGATGGTGACCCTGCAAGGTGGCGATGCGCGCGTGATCGACGATCCCAGCCTTCTTCCGCGCGCGGAATATACACAAGACGTGAGCAGTCCGAAGAGTGGTTACGTTACGTCGATGGACTGTGAAGCCGTTGGCATCGCTTGCGTGGTTCTAGGCGGCGGGCGCGAGAAGAAGGAAGATGCGGTCGATCCGGCGGTTGGAATTGTTCTGCATCGCAAACTGGGTGATCTAGTAGCGGCCGGGGAGCCGCTTTGCACCGTGCATTCCAATTCAGAAAGTCGCGCTGCTCGTGCCATCGAATTACTGCTGCAAAGTTATCGGATCGGGGACTTTCCGTTGGAGCACAAAAAAAAGCTGGTTCATCGCGTGATTCGAGGATCGGGGATATAAACATGGGGCGATTCACCGGAATTCTAGGCCTACTGACGATGCTGAGCTTGGCCTACATTTTCTCAACCAACCGGCGCGCCATCCGTGGCAAAACAGTCGCCTGGGGACTGGGCTTACAGTTCGCTTTCGCCGTGTTCGTCCTGCGAATGGAGATTGGGCGCCGCATATTTCAATACGCGGGAGACGCAGTAAACAAACTGCTCAGCTACGCTTTCGTCGGTTCCCAGTTCGTTTTCGGAGACCTGGGCAAGCAGGGCTCTCGTCTTGGTTTCTATTTCGCCTTTCAAGTGTTGCCGACGGTCATCTTCATAGCGGCGTTTTTCGCCATCCTTTATCACTACGGCGTCATGCAATTCATCATTAAACAGGCTGCGCGGGTGATGACCCGTTTCATGGGTGCTAGTGGTGCCGAGTCGTTGAACGTCGCCGCCAGCATTTTTATGGGGCAGACGGAAGCGCCCTTGACCATACGGCCGTTCTTGCCCGATCTCACTCGCTCCGAACTCATGACCGTCATGACCAGCGGGATGGCCCATGTTTCCGGTGGAATCATGGCCGCCTATATCGCCTTTGGAATCGAGCCCAAACATCTTTTGAGCGCTGTAATTATGACCGCGCCCGGCACCATTCTCATTTCCAAGATGCTGGTACCAGAGACTGAGCAACCCAAAACTGCCGGCCGCGTAGTGATGAGCGAAGAGGAAGTGCAAGCCGAGAAGCACGAGAACGTACTGGGCGCCGTCGCTCGCGGCACGACCGATGGCCTCAACCTGGCGTTGAACATAGCTGCCATGCTGATTTCGTTCCTCGCGCTGATCGCGCTAATGGACGGAATCTTTTACGGAATTCACAGCGGGCTGGCCCACATCGGCATTCCCTGGTTTCCCGCGAGCCTCGAAATCATTTCCGGCAAGCTTTTCGCTCCGGTCGCATGGGTAATCGGAATCCCCTGGAAGGACTGCACTTTTGTCGGCAACCTGCTGGGCACGCGAATGGTGCTGAACGAATTAGTGGCGTTTTCTATGCTGGGTCCGCAGAAAGCCGTCCTCGATCCGCGCTCGTTCACGATTGCCACCTTTGCCCTTTGCGGATTCGCGAACCTGAGTTGTATCGGCATTCAAATCGGTGGAATCGGTGCACTGGCTCCAAATAAAAAAGGAGAGTTGGCCCGTCTTGGCCTGCGTGCCATGTTCGCGGGAACCATGGCGAATCTGATGTCGGCGTCGATCGCTGGCATGCTCATTAGCTAGGAAGAGCTGGGGCCTCACCGAAATTGCCTTCCCTTAGTGGCACTTTGGTAACCCCCGTCATTGCACCTTTTTCGTTGCAATTTAACATTCCTGCAATATTCTCCAACTATCATGAAAACGTCAGGAGTTTCGATAGAGGAGTGGCAGGTGGCCTCGCCCCGAGTTTCGCGATTCGCTCTTCCGCTGCAGGTCGCCGCTGTGTGTTACCGGCGGCAAGGGGAGTCGATCGAGTTCCTGCTGGTCAATACCAACGGCGGCGGCAAATGGACTTTCCCGAAAGGCGCCCCTGAGTCATCGATGTCGCACAGCCAGGCCGCCGAGCGCGAAGCGTGGGAAGAGGCAGGAGTTCGCGGGCACATCGAGCCCCGGCACTTTCATTTATATTTACATTCTAAAGGCGTCTTCTGGAAACCGCCAGGAGTGCGGGAATTCGTGATCAAGGCCTTCCTGATGGAAGTGGACATGATGAACGAATCTCATGAGCCCGAACGCAATCCAACCTGGTTCAGTCCGGACGAAGCTAAGAAAATTCTAGCCAAAGGCCGCGAAGTGAAGTACGCCAGGGAGATGCAGGCGGTGGTTGACCGGGCCATCGAGCACCTCGCCGCGGCTAAGGCCGTAACCGCGCAGTAATCACTCAAATATCAAGACCAATCTCTTACGCTCCCTGCGAGCGCCTTCCCGTCTTCATCAAAGAGCTCGATTCATGAGACGATTGAAATAACGCCATGATTCAGTTGTCCTCCGCCGGGAAACGTTACGGTCACAAGCTCCTCTTCGAGGGCGCTGACTGGATGATCACGTCCCACGACCGCATCGGACTGGTGGGCGCGAACGGCACCGGGAAATCCACGTTGATGAAGATCTTCGCCGGGATCGAAACGCTCGATTACGGTTTCTTCAGCACGGCCAAGGGCATCAGCGCCGGCTACCTGCCGCAAGACGGGCTTGCTCTCTCCGGACGCACCGTGTTTGCCGAGTGCATGGCGGTTTTTTCCGAGTTGCGCGAGATGGAGCAGGAGATGGAAGACCTGACCGCGCGCATGCCGGAGCTCGATCAGTCTTCTCCTGAATATGCGCAGGTCGCGCAACGCTATCAACGCCTGGAACACGAATTTCGCACTCGCGATGGATACGCCATCGAGGCCCAGGTAGGAAGCGTGCTCATGGGCCTCGGCTTCGGCAAAGAAGATTGGCATCGCCACACCGAAGAGTTCTCCGGCGGATGGCAAATGCGCATCGCGCTGGCCAAGCTGTTACTGCAGGAACCGAACCTGTTGCTGCTGGACGAGCCCACCAACCACCTCGACCTCGAAGCCCGCAACTGGCTGGAAGAATACTTGACGCATTATCCCAACGCGTTTGTGCTGATCTCCCACGACCGTTATTTTCTCGACGTCACCGTCAACAAGATTGCCGAGATATGGAACAAGCGCATCCATCTTTACCCCGGCAACTACGAAAAATATCTGGCGTCGAAAACGCAGCGCATGGAGCAACTCGAAGCGGCGTATCGCAATCAGCGCGAGCGCATCGAGCAGTTGGAAGTATTTATCAACCGCTTCCGCTACCAGGCGACCAAAGCCAAGCAGGTGCAGAGCCGCATAAAGGAACTGGAAAAGATCGATCGCATCGAACTGCCGGAAGAAGAAAAGGTTATTCACTTTTCATTTCAGCAGCCGAAGCCGAGTGGCCGTATCGTGGCCGAGTTTATTGACGT